>Ga0256406_1003508_pt1 | contig 19371 bp, 15 predicted proteins | sample RumenRJG_03DNA_FD_185986 | JGI IMG/M metagenome (GOLD analysis project Ga0256406, IMG submission 185986) | Bovine rumen microbial communities from Lethbridge, Alberta, Canada - RJG_03 | ecosystem: Host-associated > Mammals > Digestive system > Stomach > Rumen | place: Canada: Alberta | collected...
GCAGGCTAAGAGACAATATGGATGAAGATGAGATCATACAACTTCTGCCATACCAATACAAAAAATCCCGGGAATAACCTCGGGATTTTTTGTTTGATTACAGGACGGCCTAAATTGAATGGTTACATTATTCCAAGATACATCCTGTACAAACCATACGTTGCAAAAAAATATGGTATATACTCAATGGATCTCTTGACCGGTTCTTCAATGAGAGATACGATGGTGGTGTCTGCGGCTTAGACGGCTGGCACTATGATGCAAGTTATGATGATGCTGAAAGCTTGGACAATCTGCTTTACCTGAATGCAGAAGACCGCAACTGGGATGACTGGTTCAAGGACGATCCATTGACCGTTGACATGCAAATTGTTTACCCCGTCCATAACCTGCTCGAATATACGGCTTTCTCCATCTTTGACATATTATGGGTACGAGATTTCAACATTGAGTTATGGACCGAGTTGGACTATGGTACAGATAACTGTAGAGACGATGAGGATCCTGATTTCGACTTGCTTGATTATTAAGTTGCCCAAAACATAATTAATGTTGTCCCATCCACCGTTGTGGCGGCCCTAACATCTCAATCTCTAAGACTAAGCCATATAATCCTTGATTTGTTGGATCACCCGATCCGGATGCGCAAACCAGTCTGGTGTCCACAGACGAATGAGGTGCCAGCCGAGATGGGTGAGGACCGTAGGCATGACGACCTCGCGGTCGGCAACAGTCTTGATTCTGCAGAGCGCGCAGCCGTCGCAGATGATGCCTAATTTGAAAATCTCCGGATGACGGGGATCGGCAATAGCGATGTCCATCCGCAGCGCTGACGTACCTACCTGCGTCTTCACATCGAGCCCCTCCCGTCGAAGCGCATCAGCGATCTTGCTGACAATGATGTCATGCCCGTCATTCTGCGCTGAGGGTGTCAGACTCTCCACAAGACCATCATCTGCAAACTGAAGGAAACGCTTGAGCGCCACCACGCCCTCCGCTTTCGTCCGTCGTTCGTCAATGTCATTCGGCATGAGCGAAGCAAACACCTTCATCTCATATCGTGCACGGGTAATAGCAACATTCAGTCGCCGCTCACCCCCTGCCTTGTTCAGCGGTCCGAAGTTCATCGACAACAGTCCGTCTTTGTTGGGACCGTATCCCACGGAGAAAAGGATCACGTCACGCTCGTCGCCCTGCACATTCTCAAGGTTCTTCACGAACAGCGGTTCCTCCCGCAGCCGGTCTTTCTCTTCCAATTCTGGTTCAGCGGCAAATCGCTCGTTGAGCAGATCCTCTATCAAGTCGCTCTGCGGTTTGGAGAACGCCACGATGCCGATGCTGCGGTCCGGCTGCGTCTTCATACGGCTGACAGCCTCCTCGACAACCGCCTCAGCCTCCGCGCGGTTGGTACGGGAAGCCCCGGCATCATAACAGCCGTTAACATGTCGGAGCATGACATGCGGCTCCTGCTCGTCGGGTGATGGGAAGGTGACCAGACGATGGTCGTAGAAATGAAGATTGCTGAAGGCGATAAGACTCTCGTGGCGCGAGCGATAATGCCACCGTAGATAGCGGGCAGGCATGGACAGTGCGATACAGTCGTCGAGAATGCTCTCCAGGTCTCCCGTGTCCACATCGTCATCGGTGCCCAAAGAAGAGAAGAAGTTGGTCGGTGGCATCTGCTTGGGGTCGCCCACGACCACAACACTCTTGCCGCGCGCTATGGCGCCGATAGCCTCACTGGTAGGCATCTGACTTGCCTCGTCGAAAAGGACCAAATCAAACTGCGGTCCCTCCATGCTGATATACTGAGCCACACTGAGCGGACTCATCAGCATCACGGGACAGAGACGAGGCAACAGGGTCGGCATCTGGTCGATCATGCTGCGTATCGACGCACCCCTACCTTTGTTGGCGATGCGCCGCCGTAGCAGTGTCAGCTCACTGCCCAACAGTCGGTCGGACGGGTCAACGGTGGCGAGCGCAGACAGCCGCGATAGGATCTCCTGCCGGGTAAGTTGCCGAAACTGTTCCGACAATGAACGGAACCTGCTGACAGTCTGCTCCATCGACACGCCGTTGAAGTCCTTGAGCACAGGATCAGAGGTAAGGATATGGACAGCCCGGTCGTGATACCAAGCCTTCTAAAAAGCCTGACGGATCGTCACTGCCGGCACACCTTGCCGGTGCCACGCAATGGAGGCATCCAGGCCAGCGGTGCGCAGCGGGTCAATATTACCCAGATATTTTTTCCATTGCGGCAACTCCGCGATATGCTCATTCCACTGTTCCACGGCAGCTAGCAACCGGTTCAGGTCTTCGAACAGAGAGTCGTCGATATCAGCGATATTTCGGAACTTCCTCCATTTATAGTCTGACTCCACGTAATCGCGCGGAGCCTTCCTCAGATAGTTCATCTTCTTCGCCCGTTCCACCTCGTCCATGGCCCGCTTGATGACAGCCGGGAGCGAGGGCAAGAGCTTTTCCACCGTGTCGCCCATCAGATAAGGAGAGACGTAGGCACCGGGCTTCGGTTGCGCTTGCGGTTTGGGGAAAAGGCCATAGAGCGGAAAGTCCTTTGCCTCCATGCCAAGAATCTGGTTGGCGGCATCGAGCATCATGATCTGTTCACCGATGGCTTCCGCTTCTGCCAGGGTGGTATGTGCGGCAAAATCTTTGGGCAGCGGCAATGGGTCGGCATCGATCTGAAGGTAACGCTCGATGCAGTCATAGAGCGACAGGCCCTCCTCCCGCTTGCCGTGGAGGGCCTTCATATAGCCACGGAGTCTCATACGCTCAGCCAGCAGACGGTCGGACAGCTGTCTGTAATCCTCAGGCGCTTGCCGTCCTACAGCCTCCAGTACCTCCTGCATCTGATGGAGGAAGTGAATCTTAGTCGTCTTGTTGGAATGCAGTTCCAGACAGAATGGAGCAATACCTATTTCCTCGAGCCGGTGCTCCACCACGTCGAGTGCCACTTTCTTCTGTGCCACAAAGAGCACGCGCTTGCCATGACACGCCGCATTGGCAATGATATTTGTGATGGTCTGCGACTTCCCGGTGCCCGGAGGACCGTAGATGATAAACGACCGGCCGCGGTCGGCATCCAGCACAGCTTCTATCTGCGAGGAATCGGCAGGCAGGGGAAGGGCGAGGCTGTCGGGCGACAGTTCCGCATCCAAATCGGTTGCATCGGCAGCGTGGGAGATGTCGGATATTTCCAGGCGTCCGTCCAACAGGCTTTTCACCAGCGGGTTGGCAGTGAGCAGAGGAGCATGCGCCCGCAGGTCGTTCCAAAGGATATATTTGGCAAAAGAAAAGAGTCCGACGTAGGCCTGCTCATCTACGCTCCATCCCGGCTGTTCGCTGATAGCCTCCTCAAAACGGTGAAGCACGAGACTTACGTCTACGCCGTGGTCGTCCTTTGGCAGAGGTTGTAGTTCGGCGACATCTATATCATAGTTCTGGTGAAGAAATTCCAAGAGCGTGGTGTTGACCCTCGTCTCCTCGTCGCGCTTATGCACAGCATAGCGTCCGCCCTTTGCCGGCACAATGTCGAGCGGCATGAGCAATAGCGGTGCATGGTATTCCTTCCCACCCTTTTGTTCCTGCCATCGGAGCGTACCGAGTACAAGGAATAGCGTGCTCACGCCCGTTTCTTCTATCTCTGTCCTGACAGCCCGATAGATACCTTTCAACTCCCGTTGCTCCAATAACAATTCTTCGCCATCGTCGAGATGGTCCTCCATAAGCGCAATGTCATCACAGTCTAACTTGATGGCGCTGCGTCCTGTCCTCATGTTGAGCAGTGGGTTCCGCAGGCTCAGGTCTAGCATCTTCCGTCCCCAGTGGCGCAGCTTCTCTGGCAGTTCGTCGGTGTCAGAAGATTCCGTCATAGTCATCAGTGCAGCCTCGATGTCCTTGGCTTGCTGTATCAAAGTACTCAAGCGAGCTTGAGCATCTTCCACACCATCTTTATTGTCAATCGTGTGGGAAAGTTTACGCAACAGACTGCTACTATGTGATAGTGAGGATTCAAGGAGATGAATGATGTTCATTAATTTGGAGTATAATTATTCTATGATTTAACGATTCGAATGAATCTTTGGAGTATTTCTTAGCAAATATGACATTTACCCTTCACCAGGTGCAGCTATACGTTTCAGTATCTTATACTCACGTGTCTTACTGTCGAATGCCACAGCGTCATCGCTACCATCAGGATTGGCAAGAAAGATATTTCCCTTTTCGTCAAAATATGGGACTGCAATGCCTTTAGACCAAGAATCAAGATAGATCTTTTCAACCTCGTCATGAATGCGATTGTTTATTTCTCTAATGGATTTGCCATTAGAGAGCGTCCAACCTTCTATATCCTCATATCTGCACATCTTAGAGTCATTTAATTGAGACAATAATAAAACTTTCTTTCCTTACTTGCAATTTTTTACAAGGGAATACTCATAAAATCTTCAGAACCACCGCTTGTTCATTTTCTCCATAAACTCCTCAGTGACGGGATAGCCGGAGGCATCGCCGATGACGGAGTCGATGTGGCAGTAAGGGCAAATGGCCGTGGGCTCCTCGCGAGAGACATAGTCAGTGACTTCAGAGGCAGGAAAGATGTGACAACAGGAGAAACAGCCGCATTGCTTCGACCGCTCTATCTGTTCCTGGTTGCGGAAACTGGCGTAGTGCGCCAACTTAAGTTGAAGTTCATTAATGAACTTTCGAGAATGAGAGTCGTGACGTGACGAGATTCCTTCTCCATTATCAGCATCTTTCTTCTCTCCCGGCTGCTCATCGAACTTGCGGTGACGGAAATTCATCACTTTCAGTTGATGCCTTGGAGTCTGATAGGTATAAGAGTAGCTCCCCTCCAAGCCTTCTCTCATGCAGCCTTCCGGCAAGTCGTTCATCATCGTGCTGAGCACGTTCTGGATATTATCCTCCTCGGTGTTAAGCGTGGCCTCCACATAGTCGCACAGCTCATCAGCGTAGACATGCAGGCGGCCATGGCCAGCCAGGTATTTGTTGATGTGCGCTTCAAGAAGTCTGCAACTCTCCACAACCTTTTTCCGACCGACGTAGTGCGTGTACTCATAGCATATATAACATAAGTGCTTCATACTTGAATCTTTTTTGTTCCCCTATAATATAGTAACAGATAGAGAGAATTTCAAGATTATTTTCCCAATGTACTCAGTGGGCGAAAAGAATTTAATTTTTAAGCAGGAAATGGCGCACTGTTTGTAGCCTTTAACTCCATCCAGTGCGCCATCTGCTAAGAGAGGATACTTACTGGAATTGATTCTCGCATTTCTTGACTCTCTTCTTTTGAGACGGAGTCATCCGATCATAATACATACTATAAATACTATTATCAGCTTGGCCGAATGCGGACATAAGTTGGTTTTGGCGCATAGGATCATCTGTAGAATTCATTTCTTTGATGATAGATGATGTTAAGGACTCGAAGTCGCGGAGAGCCTGCTCTACTTCATCCACTTTACCAATAGTAGAACTAACGTTTGAAGCCATCCGCTTATAGTCAGTCACAACAATCTTGCCGTTGTCGACAGTCACTTTCAGTTTCGTAGAACCTTTCAACCCCATGTCAGTATACTTAACCACATACCAATCTTTATCCTTGGTGATACTCTTCACTTTGCTCACGTCAGAGGGGCCGTCCTGTGCTCCTGTCCGCAACTCCCATAAGGCCATACCGCCATCATCATACTCGTTGGCAGCTATCAGCCGTTTCTTCATCTCAGGAGAGAAATGGCTTGTGAGTTCCTTTTCATCGCCTTTCTGGTTAAGCACTAAGTTGTAAAGCTTCTCCAGATATACCACGACAGCTGCGCTGTCCGCCTTCTCGATGCTGTCTTTGATAGCCGCTGAATCAACAGGAACAGTAGCTACAGTATCAGCTTGTTTGCTATTTGAACTGTTCTTATGGCCACAAGCGCATATTGACAACGCAACGACCATTACGATTAAAAGTTTTTTCATCTTGTTATTCTTGAAGATTATGTTATGATTCTGCTTTTTCACGTTCTACCTAATTCCTCAATGCAGCAACAGTACTTTTTTCTTTTAATTGCTGCTGTCATTGTTTTCGTCCTGGCCTAAGAGGCTGAGAAGGAAAGACAAGCCTATTAACTTGAGTATCATCTTCAACAGCCACCAGATCAGTCGGAAAGGCGCTAAAAGAATTTTCTTCAAACAGCCTTCCTTCTTTTTGCCCTCCTTTGTCTTTTCCTTCTTCTCTTTGTTCTTTTCAGGCTTGTCAGGATGCAACTTCTTATAATAACTTTTTGAATAGGTCAATTTCTCATTGAGAGACCCATCATCATTAAAATACATCTTGGCGTAAAACTTTCCGCCTCCTTCTGAGGAATTCTTATAATGATTGTTGTGTCTGAACTCATCTTCAGAAATAGGTACATCTTTTACTGAACTCATAGCTTATTGTTTTGTTGTTGCCTACTCTTCATAGGATTTTCGGCACCTTCCTATTTACTATATAACTACTATTGGATATTATACTTCTTTATCCCAACATTTTGCCCAGCAGCGCTATCACAAAGGCCGCGATTAAGAAATAGATCCAAAAGCGGACAAAGCAGCCGATACAGCCGATGATTCCTTCCCACGAAAAGCCTATAAGCGCCCATAGCCACTTGAAGCACCAGCCGATGAGGCCGAGCACGATGATGGCAATAATGATGCCTATAAAAACGAGAAGCATGGAAAGAAAGGTGGACATAGTATAGGCTGCTTTAGTTGATTTATCCAATGATGTCTCTTAATGTCGCCTTTAGCAATTTTCTCCTTGCAGCAATGAACTGTGGAAAGTCCCAAAAATCAAGACTTACATCTTGTGGAATAAGATGAATCTTCAAGTCGATATTCTTATTGGCTACCCAATCCTTTAAATCTTCATCATTCTTCGATTCATTAGTTGGACCTGGTAAAAGTTGTAGATTCAGAATGGAGTTCCAGTTATTGGGATCACGAAAGAATTCGTATTCTTCCTTAGAGGAAAAGTCGCTTTCTTTCAAATTCTTAAATTTCACAGCAGGATGCAAATGATCTTTATGGTATATACACTCATCATAATGCAAGAAAGAATATAGCAGTGAAAGTATTACATAGGCATTGGCATCATCTTTTTGAGTTTGTAAGATATTGTCTATGACTTCGTTGCTGATGGACAGACTCTTAGCGTCATCATTAGCGAAAGCCTCTTTGATTTCCTCAAAGGGGAAGGAATTAACATCAATATTCCCTTTGAGTACTTTTCGAATTATTGTTAACACACTATCTGATTGCCCCCCAAACACACCCTTTATCAAAGAGATACACAGCCATTTGCGAATGGATTTTTTCTCATCCAAATGTTTATGTTCGTTCAAGATTTCTTCACCTATATGATGATAGAAGATATAATAAACAATTGGAATGGCTGCATTTTTGGCTTTGAAGTTGGCATCATTAAAGCCCCATCTATTCAGTAGCTCAAATGCAAGTACAATACATTTCTTTGTGTGGTCCCAGTTCTTTTCAAAAGAATGAACACTTTGCTCGTTAAAGTTCTTTATTGTGAACTTCACATTATCGCAGAATAAGACTAAACAACATTTCAAGATAAAGTCATTTGTAATTTTGAAATCACAGGCATAGACTTCGTCTACAAGTTGCTTAAATTCCTTTCTAGTGTCTTTTGTCCACATAGCAGTAGTGAAAGACATCAACAAGTCAGAAAAGCTCAAAGGTTCTCCGCCGCTATTTGTTCTGATGAAGATATCTAATACAGAATCCAACTCTTGATTTTCTTCCTGATAGAAATTAATGAGTTGATCATCAAAAATAACTTTACGCAATTTTCGAAGAGCTGCCTTAGAAGTTATTGGTAAATCTTCTACAAAATTGTCAAGATCTTCTTCATCCTGATATTTATAGATGTCGCTGACCAAGAAGATGTCTTCACTATTGAATTTCTTTATGTCCTCTAAAGAAAGAAATTTAAAATTGTATTCCATATTTCTTTCATCATCAGCAGAAACTGTATGATTCAATATGAGGTAAAGATATCTTGTGGGCATATTTTCCTCTTCATCTTTCCATCTTTTTCTTGGCATTTTGTATGCATAGCTTCCCTTCAAACCAAGATACAGAGATGTTAGTCTTTGCTGTCCATCAATGACAGCCATAAAATCTCCATATCCTTTTGTAGGAATGAATGAGTTTTCATCATGAAAGAACTCCCTATATTCTTTCAAGAACTCATAAAATTTATAGTTATTCTTGACATCAGAGTCAGTAACATGCCAAAACATGAAAGTATTTATTGGATACCCTCTCATAATGCTGTCAAAGAGTCTTTCTATCTGCTCACTCGACCATACAAACTTTCGTTGTATGGCTGGTAAGAGATATTCCCTCCTCTCTATATGTAATATAGCATCGCTAATTGTAATCGGTGCTTTAAATCCACTTTTAAACATATTGGGTTGTATTATGTATAATGCTTTAAAGATAACTTTTTGCTTTTGTGGCCGTCATGGAGGGACGGATACAATCTGAGGTGTTCTCTGTTTCTGTTCGCAATTCCCTTTGCACCGTTTGAGGCGACTTATTAGTTAGGCCTGCTATTTTTGAAACTGCTATCTGTTCTTCTTGATAATAAGCTATAACCTGTTTAGCCAAATCTCTTATCTTCTCATCTTTCTTCTGAGTAGCATATACCCATACGGAGAAGACAAGGCTGCCTCCTGATATGACAGCTGTTAATATAGCATTAAGTGTTTCCATAATTCTCATCCAATGAGTATATTTGGCACTTATGAGCGCCAAATATACCTATATGAAATAGTTATTTTCCTTTGACTGCATTCTCGTAGTAGTCTAACTGACGCTGGAAATCAGGGTCGCCTTGGAGGCTGCGGCCTTTCATGAGAACTTGCTCAAACTTAGCACGCCAGACTGATGCGTTCTTGTTCCACTTTAATGTGTCTTTGTCTAATCCCGTTGCGACTCCAAATACAACCCACGGAAGACAAAGAACACAGCACATAGCAACACTACCTATATCATCGTCATCTGCTGAAAATAAAAGCATTAAGGCAATAACAATTACGGTAAAGGCCACTGATAATGAAGCCAATATTTTTACCCTATCCACGACAGTTCCAAATCGACCTCCTTTGTGCATGGAATTAGGAGCCGCCAAGGCAAGGAATTCTATGATATCTTCCTTTGTATTGGGAACTGGGAACATTTTGATGACATTGCGCATTTTTTCATCACGTTTCTCTTCATTTCCAGATCCTTTAGCCATTACTTCGTCAATCTTCTTTGATAAAATTGAAACTGACGAAGCACTCTTCTGGTCTGTAAACTCATACCCGCACACGCACTTTAGCGTCAAGGGTGGTACCTGTCGACCGCAGTTAGGGCATACTTTACCTTTGGCAGCGATACGCTCACGCTCAATGATCATATCCTCACGGTCCTTCTTTGCCTTCTTCTCCTGTGCTCGCTTCTGAAGAATCGAGTTGATGTAGATCTGAAGCTCGTTCGGATCCACACCTTCAGCTTTGGCTGCCTTGAGAAGGGCTTCCTTTTCATAGTCCTCCAATATCCCATCTTGCAATGTAGCTTGGATGAGATCTTCAAGATGTTTTGAAAACATAATTGTTATGGTTTATAAAGTGAATATTCAATTGTTTACATCCCCGGCATCTGCGGTGGCATTCCCGGCATCTGTGGAGCGGCACTGGCAAAGAGCGGCTGCAGCTCCTGCACCTGACCGGCAAACTGCCACTGGGGCATGCCCTGCTTCCACACATAGGTCTGCTGGGTGAGCTGTCCCTGTGCAACGAGCTGCTGGAGCTGCTGCCAGTTGAAGGGACCAGCCTGCTGACCGTTGACGCCTACGAAATACTGCACCTGGGGCACAGCCTTTGTGCCCGGCATCTGCGGCATGCCCATCTGCGGAACCGCAGACATGCCAGCGCCCATACCCTGCTGATGGAAGGCATTGATGCCATTGTCGACAGCGTTGTTCATCACACCAGCATCAAGGTTCGCTTTATGTGCGCCGAGGAACGTCTGCTCGGTCTGCAGGCGGCTGGCCCGCTGCATCTCCTCACGCTGTATGCGCATCGTCTCGCGCCGGTTCTCAAGGTCCATGTCCTGCAGCTCCTCCTGCTGTCCAAGCTGCATGTTGTGCTGCCGCTGCATGGTGTCCTGGTTGAGCGAGTTCTGAAGGTTGAAGTTGGAGATCTGCGCATTGTGCTGCGTCATCACGCGCTCCTTCTCCAAGTCAGCGGTAAGTTCTTTCAGCTCGCGGTAGCCACGGCTCATCTTATCGACGATGATATTGGTGATGTCGAGGCTACGGATAACGATACCAAACGTCTTCTCTACCTTTGGCGTGACATAGTTTTGCACCAGTTCACTGATATCCAGTATCTTCCGTTCCATCTGAATGAGCGGGATCTGATTGTCGATAGGCGCATTGGTCACCACGGCCTTGATATACTTTGTCAGTACACCGCGCAGTTTGTTTTGGAACGTCTCGTCACTGTAGCCCTCGTTCTTGTTGAGCTGATGAAAGAGGTCCATGTCGTCAATCTGATAGACCAGCGTGCCATGAACTGCCACTGGGACGCCATAGTCCTGCAGGCGTGGGTCGAAGACATCAAAGTAAGGGATGGCGAAGTTGATCTGACTGCCCTTGCTGAGGTTGCTCAGGTTGGTGTAGTTGTCCTGCACCACCTTGCGCCGTGTCTCCTGCTTGGCATTCTCCACAGCCTGCCGTTTCTCTTCCTCGGCTTCGCGGGAAGATTTAAATCCGAAGAAACTCATAGTATGTATTGTTTAATTTTTAGTATATTGAAAAATTATTTTCAGATGATTATTTCGTTGAATACACTCGCTTCACTTTGCCCGTATCATCCACCTCGACGAAGTGGTCGGCATCGAAGTGCGCGTCGGGATTATGATAGGCAAAGCAGTAGCTTGTGTCGACACCTGCGCCATGGGGACGGCTCACCTCGCTGACCTCCCTCAGCTGACGTGGCGGCAATCCCAGTTGCTGATAGAGATGCTCAGCCATCTGGTTGCAGATAAGCTGCAGATTATTGTCCACCGCTCCCCGTGCCTCCTCGAGCAGGCTCTTTGAGCCTTGCAGCTGTTCCTGTGTGAGGATCGTCTTCACCACGGCCTTTCGGATAGGTTGGTGGGCTGACTTGACCGTGGCAGCCGGAACAGCATTGTTGGTCAGCGCCGCCTCGATGACCGCTTCCTGCTTTTTGACATGGAGCATAGGATTGCCATAGAGCCCGAACATCAGCGCCGTGGAAAGGGAGAACGTATCGCTCTCCACATGGCGGCACATGTTGAAGTAGTCGCACTTGGCCTGAAGCAGTGCCTTTCCCGCTGTCATGCCACGGAACTGGTAGAGTGCATAGAGACGCATGAATACTTCGGAACCCGTGCCCGGATTGAGTAGCATCTGCCGCGCCAAGTCGTTATCTTCGTTTCGGTCAATATACATCGGTACGGAGACCAGCGAACCCGTATAGAGCAGGATGCCACCGCCATAGAGCGCCTGAAGAAGCATCGACTGATGGCGCTTGTATCCGCCTAAGTAGCGTGCACCGAAACAAGCCACCGTGTTGAGCACACGCGCCGAACTGTCGTAGAGTTCTGCGGGAGCGAACGCCTCACCTTCATCATTGAAAAACGACACGTCCTCAGGCTGATCGCCTCCATGGAGATTGAACATCAGCATGTCGGTCTTGGCTATGGACTGTCGGTAGATGTTCAACGATTGCTCATCCGATGTGGTCAGTTTCGGACTGATATACATGCGGTTCTGTATAAGCTCCGGATCTTCGTCGCTGTAGAGCAGCGGCAAGTGCTCCGTCATCGTCGTACTGGCAGGTATCCAACTGCTGTTGCTCTCCATGACAACGCTGGCCACGGGGATGCCGTCGGCATACATGCCCGAGATATTAAAGTAGGCCACGAGGTCGCTCTCAATATCCGTGTCGAGCCTGCCATCTTCCAAGGGCAGTCGTGCCACGTTGTTGCGGGCGTCTGCCGCCTGCAGGTCGGCGATCGTCCCTTCTATGAAAGCAGGGATGAAGTTACCTTCGAAGCAGTAAGGCATGTCGGTAGGTATCTCGCCCTCACCGTGTTCCCATGGATCCTTGACACGCGGAACGGGAATGACATCGTCGCCACCTATTATAAGAAGGTGAAGGTCGGAACCCGTGGGAAGACCGTCTATTTGAATCTGTTCCGACACTGCGTTGCTGTACTCCGTCCAATCCGCCGTGTCAGCCTCAACGCCACTTCCCAAAAGCTGTGCCATGTCGACAAGGTGCCACTCCATGTCCTGCTCCGCAGCCTGCTCGACAAACGAGGATAGGATTTGCATCACGTGTGCCTGTTCACAGCCGTATTTCCGGGCAAGAATGTCGGTGTTGGTGAGAATGATGCCATACTTAGTAGTGTTCAGCTCATTCTCTCCCTGCTCATCCTCATCCCACTCATCCTCGTCTTCTTCGTCGTCGATGAAGAATTCATCCTTTGCCTGACCTCCAGGCATAGCGGGAGACTGAACAGACTTTGAGGCAAATGGAGCCGACGGAGCGGATGAGGCCGTCGGCGCCTGCGGCATCGGGGGAGCTGTAGACTGCGACATTGCCGGTTGACCAGGCATCGGGGGCGGAGCCATAACGGGCTGTCCCGGCATCTGCGGAGGTGTCATAGCCTGATTGGGATTGTATTGCGGTATAGCACCCAGTCCCATACTGTTGGCAGCCTTCAAGGCATTGAAGCCACCCATCTGGTTGAGTTGGACATTCTGTGCGTTGAACTTGGGCAGCGGTGGAGGTGGAGCCGCCATGCCCTTGCCCATCTTGGGCATCTCCGGTGCCCTGACTGGTCCGAGTTCTTTCAGCGTCACTTCGCAGTAGAACTGGTACCAGTCCTCGGGTTGCGGCTTGTCCTTGACCATCTCACCGGCGGCATACCACAAGGGCGACAAGGCATCGCTGAGCCCGCCGTCTGCCGCCTGCTGCAAATAGCGCTTGGCATCGTCGAGATAGTAGTCCTGCCGTTTCTTTCGCCATTCGGCTATATTGCTGATGGCCATGAGCAGGAACACGTCGCCCTGCGGACAACCGAAGGCACCGAGACGGGGCAGAAGCACCGTAGCGCTGTCGATATTGCCTAATTTCACGTAGGCTACATACACCCAGAAGAGTTGCCAGTAGTTGTCGGTGCGACTGTTGATAAACGCAACAGTGCTATTCTCCGGGAAGAATGACGCTTGAAGGAGATGGTAGTAAAACTGCGCATTGCTGTCTGCCGACGACCGTGCCAGTTGCTCAAAGACATGATACTTATGCCTCAGGATACCCTGACGGTTGGCCTGGATAGCATCGAAGATATCCTGCAACATCTGTCCGAGGATCTGCTCCGTGCCTTTGCCCGCCATGGCAATGGAATACTTGCGGCGCACAATGTCGATGATCTGCGTGGCACGCTGTGGTGCGATGCGCAGGCGCACAGCCAGCTGTGAGAGACTGGCATACTCCAGCTGGTCGAGCCGTCCATCGTTGCTGACATACTGCTCCACGGTCTGCATGAACTGGTTCTCGTTGTCGAGAAAGACCTCCTCACGCGACTTCGTCGCCTCGTGCACCGTCGTATTGTTCACGGTGTTGGTGGTGTTGTTAACCGTGTTGCTGTTAGTCGTATTCTGATAGGTGGTATGGGTGTCGTGAGAATCGGAGTGGACCCCGCCCACGACGGCCGCATCACCGTCTAACTTGATATCGTTCATAAGCCAAATAGGTTGTTATATAGTCAGTACAGGTCTTATTGCCACTGGAACGGCGCACCGCAATAAGGGCACTTCGGGGTGCCTACAGCGATGTGCAGCTGCTTCCCACAGTTGTAGCATTGGCAGTCGATCATCTCCGTCTGTGCATCCTGCGGTGTGGCAGGCTGAGCGGTCTGTGCCTTGGCTTGTGCCACCCCGCCATTGAAGGCACCGAGGTTGGCAGCTGCTGCCTCGCTCACCTTGCCGATGCCACCGAGGGCAGTATCCTGTGTGTGGTCGATGCGCTCCTGCTGATGGCGGGCGTCATCGCGATACTGATCGCGCTGCTGCTCCATGTCGGCATAGCGCTGTTGCTGTGCAGAGGCCTGCTGCTGACTTACGCCCATCATACCCTGCTGCATCATCTGCGCCATCTTCATCATCTGTTCCTGCTGGCTCTGGAGCATGCGGTCGTAGAGCTCTTTCTGTTCCTGCTGTTGCTGGGCACGGAGCGCGTTCTCCTTGTCGGAGCCGTAGGCGTTGGCCATGGCCACCTGAGCCTCACTGGAGAGTGACGACAGCTGGTCGGCACGTATCTGGTCGGCAGTCATATTGGCATGGGCATTGGTGCGGTTCATCTCCACGCCCGCCTGTATGTTGGCCATATTCTCCTCGTGCTGATGAGCCTGAGCGTCGCTCTGCGCCTGCATCTCGGCCATGGCTTTGAGCTTGTCGATCTGCCGCTGAGTGCGGTTGGCGTCTATCTGATCGTCGTCGAACTTTGTTTGGCGGTTCATCTGATAATCCATCTGGTGGTCCTCACGCTCCTCCTGTTTCTGTCGCTGGTGGTGCTGCCAGTCAGCGTCGAGGTCACGTTGCCGACGCTGGAAGTCGTGCTCGTCGCGCTCGTCACTGTAAGCATCGCGCTGCCGCTGCTGGTCCATCGTGCGCTGGAACTGTTCATCCTCCGTCTTCCATTTCCGCTCACGCTCCTCATCTTCGATGCCCCAGTTGCGGCGTCGCTCCAGGTCCTGACGCTCCCATTCGTGATCGGTAATCTTATCTGATAGCGCCCATTCAGCCGTCGTTCGCGTATCGTCGATGTGCTGCTGGCTGTTGATGCGCATGATCTCTGTCACCTCGTTGCGGGGAATCTTCGCGTGCTGCAGTTCGTCTTCGAGCGCCTCCATCTCGTCTTCCTTGACAAGGCGGTTCTTGCGCAGGTCTTGCAGCGCCTCAAACTCCTGCTCCTCGGTCTTGGCTTCGCGGATTCGTTTCTGACTCTGCAGCAAGTTGACAAACTCCTCCAGCTCGTCATCGTGGACAAGCTGGTCACGGTTGATCTGTTGCAGCGCATAGCGCAGCTGTTCCTCGTTCTGTGCGCTCTGCACCTGCTGGTGGTTGTTCTCATTCTCCAGTCGGTTGCGGAACTCGCCCGTGCGCTGCAAGAATCCCAACTCTTTCTCGGTGTTGAAGAGCTGGCGCTCCACCTGGCGGAACCGCTCAAAGTCGGCATCCTTGTCGGTGATGCTGAGCACACTGGTGCAGGCGATGCCGTAGACCTGGTGGTTGATGGCGTCCGTGATCTGAACCTTCAGCGCGTTGACGGTGTCTGGTGGCAGTCCTTCCAGCTGGTAGTCGGTGTTGCGGAGTGTCTGGCGGAGAACGTTCTCGACTACAGGACTGACCCTTTGCTGCATATCAACGGCAGTAACCCTGTTGCGGTCTGCCAGATAATTGGTGGCAAAGACATGGATGTCGTTGATCTGCATCTGCAACGACACACCGATCTGCACATCGTGGATGCCCATGGGGATGGTATAAGGCTGATAGTCGAGCGCTCCGTCAGCGTTGAGTGCACCGCCAAAGGTCAGCGTGACATAGCGGTTGCTGATGAGGTAGACTGAGAGCACGGGCGCCTGGGTCAGTCGGGCCAGCAGCCGGGCGTAGTCCAAGCGGCGCTTCTTCACCTTGTCCTTATTCTCGTTCTTCTTCTCTCCGAAGATGATGCGTCCAAGGAAGTTGAATCCACGACCGATCTCGCCCACGATACCCAACTGGCGGAAGGATGGCGCCTCCTGCCGACGTTGCTGTTGTTGCCGCTTCTCTGCCTCTGTGAGTTGTTTCTCAGCCTCTTCCACAGCTTTCTTGATAGCCGCCTGCTCTTCCTGTACAGACTTGTAAAAGAGGTAGGCACCGGAAGACAGTGTGGTGACAAGTTCGCCATTGGCAAAGATGAGGGCGGTGCAGCCTTCCTGAACGATGATACCCTTGAGTTTCTCCACCTCTTCGAGCTCGCGCTCGCTGATGCGCCGTGCTATCTCTCCACTCTGGATATTCCAGATGGCGCGTCCCCGCACCACGTCGAGACCGTCGACAGCATCCATAGCGCGCTGGTCGCGTGCCCGCTCGGCTTCTCGCTCAGCCCTCACTTGTGCCTGCTCGGCAATCAGCTGGGCTTGCTGTGCGTCACGGATATCGCCACGATCGGCCTGGGACTGAGCTCTTGCCGCCTCGTCGCGTTGCCGCTGGATGTCACGGTTCAGTGCGCCACCGGAAACGAAGTTGCCCACAGCACGACCCAAGTTGGCCATGAAGCCTTTCTGAGCGTCGCTGCCCGGCTGTTGCGGGCGCACCGGTTGTACCGGGCGACCAGGCTGCATAGGCCTGGCGGCTTTCGTTCCGTCAGGGGGAACGGGAGTCCCCGCTGCCATAGGCCGTTGCGGCTGCACCGGCCTGGACGGTCGTTGTGGCATCTTAGGAGCAGAGGGGCGGGACGGCATGGGCTGTGCGCCCTTTGACGGGTTTGCACCTTGACCGAGTGGCTGTCCGCATTTAGGACAGAAAGTAGCACTCGGTAATATATTCTTATATCCGCATCTTGGACATTCCATATAGTTTATATTTTGTATTCAACAAGTAAAGATTAGAACACCTTTTAGTTGGGTAAAGGGAGCGATACATTTCGTTACGTGACACATTTGGTTATTTTCAATCTTATTGTGTTCTACATATGTGACTCATCATCATTTTCTTCCTCTTCCTCATTTTCCTCTTCCTCATCATCCTCATCATCGAAGTACGGTATGTTGCTCTCGACATAGTCGATATAGCCAGTACTATCATTTGTATGAATGATTCCAAAGCCAAATTCGATTGACTCTGAACTATCCTCGTTACCCTCGTCAAGAGCAACAGGCATGTTACCATACATGATGGTTGACCATACAACTCTTTCTCCACAATCAGAGAAGAACTCTGAGTCGTCGATTGCAAATTTCACTTTGGAGATGTCGAACTCCTCATCGTCAGGGATCTCGAACTCATAATAGTAACATGCTCTTATGCCCAAATTCTCTTGTACAGCCACAGGGGATCCATCTTTCACTCCAAATGCCTGTAAAGTCTTCTTAAAGCCGAATACATTGCGGAAAACATCATTACTGTCTTCTTCTTCCCAGTTTCCGCCCAAAGCAGCAATCTCCTCTGCCAGCGCCTTCTGTTGATCCTCTGAACACCCACTCACATCCCAATCCTTGGGATTAGTGTTTACGATATGGGGACAATCCTCATCTTCGATGTCAAAGCTATCTGAATACACCTCTTGTCCATCGACATTTACGTCAAGGGATTCAATCTCGTTCCATCCGCCAAGAAAAAGACCTAAGTCGCAATCTTTGGGGGAGATTCTGTGCTCCTTACAGTCTTCGAACTCCTTTTGTGTAAGTTCTCCGATGCTTAGTTCGTCAACCAGACCGTAGAAGGTCAGCAAAACTTTCTTCACAAATTGTTGTTTTTGTTAATAATAGTATTGTCATGCGGTAGTTAGCCGCTTAGCTAAATCTCATTTTTACAATATAGTTACTTCATTGAAAATTTCAAGAATTTCGCAAGAAATATCTATATTTCAAGATTTACATGTAGTCAGTTGTCATGCGGTTAAGTTCAAAGTCTTCCTCGTCAAACTCATCCGGCTCAATATCACAGTTCTCCATATAGTCCTCTTTCGAAGCCAACTCTGCACTGACTACGCTGAATTCCTTACCATCACCATCAGATAAAGAGTAATCGGTATCAACCCGTTCATCATCATACCAAAGGAGATTCAAAGGAGTCGTATCTGGAATTACGTCAGAGTTGCCGGTGTACACGGTCTTCAGCTTGTTGAAATCGAAGCTGTCAGCTTCAAACTCACCTTCAAGTTCACCTCCGTTATAGCACTCATGTGCTACAAGGTAGCTGCCCTCATTGATTACATGCTGCATGGGAACTTCGGCGTTGAGTTCGTTTGAAGTCCACACTACATTCCCGTTTTCATCCTCAACGATGATGGTATAATCACCCTCAGTATAAAGGAACGAACATTGCGGTTCGCACTCGTCATAGATTTCCTCAAGTGCTTCCTGGTCATCGCCGGCATCATTAGCCTCGTCGACCATTTCTTCATCCAGAATCATCCATTCTGACTCTTGGATTTCCTTGTCAATCTCAAATTTAATTTTGTACTTCATACGATTGTTGTTCATTAGTCTTTAGTCGTTGTTTGTAATATAGTTACAGCTCTTTGGGTTTTCCAGTTTCCTGGTGAAGCCCAACTATCGGCACGCCCTTTGAATCCCGCACGATGAAGAGCATCCCTAATCTCGCTTACACCGGGTGCGCAGCCGGTTGTTGACGAAATCACTTGGAGCATGAATTCCTTTGGAATCCCCGCATCCACAAAGTCGCGTGGGGCTTGTAATAAAAACGTCTTCATAGCTTATCAGTTTTAAGTGGTGGCTCAAAGTCTCTCAAAAGAGCTTCACATCCACACACGTTAGAAATTAGCAAGACGATTCTCTGATCCTGCGATTGTTCTCATAAGGTTGATTGGTATATTTACGAAAAAAGCGTGGAACCCTTACCGCTACCCGTCCCACAGCTTGAGGCCTTCGCATTGCCCATGTAGTCAGAACGAGCAACGCAGAAGCCCACGCCTGTATGTATATCGCACCTTTGGCATACCTTATATACAATAAGGTATACCGCCGGCTGGTGATTACACACCCATGGACATCTACCGCTGCTATGCTCTTTGACTACATGTGAAGTTGCGAAGTTCCAAGCTGTCAAGAACAAAGCGCTTAGTAAACGCCTAATCCATAAATCGATCCCCACAGTCAAGCCGCTCCTCATGAGCAACTTTTCCCCCCACCTGGTACGGGCTTCTGCATTGGTGGACGGCCACAAGGGACGCACCCTGCATCAGCCGATAAGGTTTCGGACGTGGTTAACATTGGCAAATTTATGAAGAAATATTGAAAATGCAAAAATAATGAGAAAGTTTTTTTGAAGATGATGAGAAAAAGATGTTTTGCTTTGCTGCGTGTCTCAAAGCTCTCTCAAATCGATGAATTCCCCTCAGACCACTTACAGACCACACAGAGGTCTTAACAGACCATATAGAAATTCTAAAATATCCTAATAGATAAGAAGTTATCTGTACGCTATAGTGTCAAACCAAAAGTAAATGCTTATTTTTGTAG
>Ga0256406_1003510_pt1 | contig 19365 bp, 12 predicted proteins | sample RumenRJG_03DNA_FD_185986 | JGI IMG/M metagenome (GOLD analysis project Ga0256406, IMG submission 185986) | Bovine rumen microbial communities from Lethbridge, Alberta, Canada - RJG_03 | ecosystem: Host-associated > Mammals > Digestive system > Stomach > Rumen | place: Canada: Alberta | collected...
CTTGTAAAGGAATTGCAGTCTCTTGCTCTTGATATTAAAATTCTTGACACTGAGGGCAATCCCATTGACCTTGACTCAATTGATGACGATGATGACGACAGACAGGATTCACCCGAAATGGATACACAGACGATTGCCGATGAGAATGAGCTTGCAAGCGATATGATAATTGACAGCGCAGATGATATTTGGACCGGTGATGAATCGGACGATATCGATGATGATTATGACTCGGTGGGTATTGATGACATTTCTGACGATGACGATGACAGTTTTAACGATATTATAACGGAATATGATATATAATTCGAAGCAGAAATTCGGCACTGCCGGATTTCTGCGGAAGAAGCCTTTAAAAATCGTTAAATGTCAAGGGTTTTCCCTTTAAATATTGGAGGTTTTGATATTGAATTTTGAAAATAGCTTTGAAGCGATAAAAATCGGTTTGGCCTCACCCGAAACAATCAGAGGCTGGTCTCACGGGGAAGTAAAAAAACCGGAAACAATAAATTACCGTACTCTGAAGCCTGAACGTGACGGTCTGTACTGTGAAAGAATTTTCGGGCCCACAAAGGACTGGGAATGTCACTGCGGTAAGTACAAAAAGATAAGACACAAGGGAATTGTGTGTGAACGCTGCGGTGTTGAAATTACAAAGTCAAAGGTGCGCCGTGAAAGAATGGGTCACATTGAGCTTGCAACGCCTGTTTCACATATATGGTATTTCAAGGGCGTTCCGTCGGCAATGGGCTTGATACTCGATATTTCTCCGAGGCATCTTGAGAAGGTTTTATATTTCGCTGCATATATTGTTACCGACAAGGGCAGCTCTAACCTTCTTGAAAATCAGATATTGAGCGAAAAGGAATACCGTGACGCCTATGAGAAATACGGCAATAAGTTTACGGCAGGCATGGGCGCAGAGGCAATTCTTGAGCTGTTAAAAAAGATTGACCTTGAACAGCTGTCGGCAGAGCTCAAGGAGGAGCTTGAAGGCGCACAGGGGCAGAAGAAAGCAAGAATTATAAAAAGACTTGAAATTGTTGAGGCATTCAGACTGTCCGGAAACCGTCCGGAATGGATGATACTTACGGTTGTTCCTGTTATTCCGCCCGATTTGCGTCCTATGGTTCAGCTTGACGGCGGCAGATTTGCAACAAGCGATCTGAATGACTTATACAGACGTGTTATAAACAGAAATAACAGATTAAACAGACTGCTGGAGTTAAGCGCTCCCGACCTTATCATAAGAAACGAAAAGAGAATGCTGCAGGAGGCTGTCGACGCTCTTATCAATAACGGAAGAAGGGGAAGAACCGTAACAGGCCCCGGAAACAGAGCGTTAAAATCCTTATCCGACTTGTTAAAGGGTAAGCAGGGACGTTTCAGACAGAATCTTTTGGGTAAGCGTGTTGACTATTCGGGACGTTCGGTTATTGTTGTCGGACCTGAAATGAAGATTTATCAGTGCGGCTTGCCAAAGGAAATGGCAATAGAGCTGTTTAAGCCCTTTGTTATGAAGGAGCTTGTTTCACGCGGTCTTGCGCCTAATATTAAGAGCGCAAAGAGAATGGTTGAGCGTGTCAAGCCTGAGGTTTGGGAGGTGCTTGAGGACGTAATCAAGGAGCATCCTGTGCTTTTGAACCGTGCGCCTACACTTCACAGACTGGGTATTCAGGCGTTTGAGCCTAAGCTGGTTGAGGGAAGAGCCTTAAAGCTGCATCCGCTGGTATGTACCGCTTACAATGCGGACTTTGACGGCGACCAGATGGCTGTTCACGTACCGCTTTCCCCCGAAGCTCAGGCAGAGGCAAGATTTTTGATGCTTTCTGCAAATAATTTGTTAAAGCCGCAGGACGGTGCGCCTGTTACCGTTCCTACTCAGGATATGATTCTCGGAAGCTATTATCTTACAATAGTTAAGCATGATGAGATGGGCGGAAAGAATTATCCCGGAACCGATTCGGAAAATTGGAAACCACACACCTATATGAGTCCCGAGGAGGCGTTGCTTGCATATGATAACAATATGCTTGGATTGCATACACCGATTAGGGTATATATTTCAAGAGATATAAGAGGCGAGCATTATGAAAGAGCGGTTGATGCAACCGTCGGCAGGCTGATATTCAATGAAAATATACCTCAGAACCTGGGATTTGTTGACAGAAAGAATCCCGAAACGGTATGCGACCTTGAAATTAACGAAATCGTTAAGAAAAAGCAGCTAGGTAAAATAATTGACAGATGTATTCATGTTCATGGCACAAGTAAAACCGCAGAAATGCTTGACCTTATTAAGGCAACGGGATATAAGTATTCAACAAGAGGCGCAATAACCGTTTCCGTTTCCGATATTGAGATTTCCGATAATAAAGCAAAGCTGCTTGAGGAAGCTCAGAAGCAGATTGATGACATTGTCAAGAAGTTCAGACGAGGTCTTTTGACAAACGAGGAAAGATATAATGAGGTTATTAAAATCTGGGGTGCAACCACAGATAAGGTAACGGAAGATATGATGGCTCATATGGACGAGTTCAACCCGATATATATGATGGCGGATTCCGGAGCTCGAGGCAGCGTTAACCAGATAAGACAGCTTGCAGGTATGCGTGGTCTTATGGCAGATACACAGGGACGTGCGGTAGAAATTCCTATCAGAGCAAACTTCCGTGAGGGTCTTAATGTTTTGGAATACTTTATTTCCTCTCACGGTGCGAGAAAGGGTCTTACCGATACGGCGCTGAGAACTGCCGACTCGGGTTATCTTACACGTCGTCTTGTTGACGTTTCACAGGACGTTATTGTTCGTGAAAATGACTGCGGAGATACCGAGGGACATTGGGTAACTGCAATTACAGAGAACGGCAAGGAGGTAATTGAGCCGCTGCGTGACCGTATTATCGGACGTATTCTGATGACAGATGTCGTTGATAAGGAAACAGGCGAGATTATTGCACGCGCAGACGATAATACGCTTATTGATGACAGAACCGCTGACAAGATTGTTGCAAGCGGTGCCGAAAAGGTTCATATCAGAAGTGTTCTGAACTGTAAATCAAGAGTCGGTGTATGTGCTAAGTGCTATGGAGCAAACCTTGCAACGGGCGGCATTGTAAATATCGGTGAGGCTGTAGGTATTATTGCCGCACAGTCAATCGGTGAGCCGGGTACACAGCTTACAATGAGAACCTTCCATGCCGGCGGTGTTGCGGGCGGAGCGGACGTTACACAGGGTCTTCCCCGTGTTGAGGAATTGTTTGAAGCAAGACGTCCTAAGGGTCTTGCAATAATTTCCGAAATAGCCGGTAAGGTTACATTAAATACAGCTAATAACCGTAAGCGTGAAATAACGGTATCCAATGATGAGATAGGAGATACAAGAACCTATGTAATACCTTACGATGCATCGATTAAGGTTGCTGACGGTGAAACGGTTGAAAAGGGACAGCCCTTGACCCACGGTTCTATTTATCCTAACGATATTCTCAGAATTAACGGGCCGCAGGCGGTTCAGAGCTATATCACCTGCGAGGTTCAGAAAACCTACCGTATGCAGGGTGTTGATATTAATGATAAGCACGTTGAGGTTATAACAAGACAGATGTTAAGAAAGGTAAGAGTTGAATCTGCCGGAGATACCGATTTGTTGATAGGTTCATTGGTTGATATCTTTGAACTTAAGGAAGCAAATAAAAAGCTTGATGAAAACGGCGGAGGTGTTCATGCCGAATACACTCCTGTGCTTCTCGGTATTACAAAGGCTTCTCTTGCAACAGATTCCTTCCTGTCTGCCGCTTCCTTCCAGGAAACAACCAAGGTATTGACAGATGCGGCAATAAAGGGTAAGGTTGACCCGCTGCTCGGCTTGAAGGAAAATGTAATAATCGGTAAGCTTATTCCTGCCGGAACAGGTATGCCGCTTTATAAGGACGTTAATATTACAATTGACGGTTATGAAATAGAAGATCAATAATTTAAAATGGCTTGTAAAGGGCTGTCGGTAAAGCCGACAGCCCTTTTAAGACAGGAAAGGCGGATTTTATGGTTACATTGGGTAATGATTGGGACGGCCTGCTGGCTGACGAGTTTAAAAAGGATTATTATATTAAGCTGAGAGGCTTTTTAAAGTATGAATATCAAAATCATAAAATATATCCCGATATGTATGATATATTCAATGCGCTGAAATGGACCTCCTATAAGGATACAAAGGCGGTTATTCTCGGTCAGGATCCGTACCATGAGGTGAATCAGGCTCATGGACTTGCCTTTTCGGTGAAGGTGGGTATTGATATACCGCCTTCTCTTTTAAATATGTATAAAGAGCTGCACAACGAGCTGGGGCTGTACATTCCGAATAACGGATATCTTGAAAAATGGGCGCGCCAGGGAGTAATGCTCTTAAATTCCTCACTTACTGTCAGAGAGGGGCTTGCCAATTCTCACAGAAACAAAGGTTGGGAAATATTTACAAGCAGTATAATTGAGCGGCTTAATGAACGTGATGATCCGGTGATTTTTCTTTTGTGGGGAAATAACGCAAAGGAAAAAAAGGCGCTTATTACAAATCCAAAGCATTATGTTCTTACTGCCGCACATCCAAGTCCGCTGTCAGCTTCAAGGGGATTTTTCGGCTGCGGTCATTTTAAGAAAACAAACGAGCTGCTTATCCAAATGGGAAAACAGCCTATAGATTGGCAGATTGAAAATGTTTAAAAAACTCTATATTTTATAAAGCTGTACATAAAGACGGCTGTCAGTTTAATCGACAGCCGTCATATGTTGTTTAGATACAATAATTTTCACACAAAGGTTCTTAAACCATTTATTCAGCAGACATTAATATAAAACTTATATTTTTTCACAAGCGTTTATAACATATTTTTCAAGAGCAGACCATTCGTCAATTTCTCCGCTTTTTATTGCAAGGTCAATATCCGCAACCTCAATAATTCTGTCAACGAGATAATTTTCTCCAAAGCCTCTTGCGGAATTAGCGTATTTTTTTGCAATAAAGGGCGCAGTGCCGATTTTTGCCGCAATATCATTATAGTTATCTCCGCCGGACAGAAGCAGCGAGCATTTAAGCATTTTGTCAAAGGAGGAGGAAAGAAGATACAGCAGCTTAAAAGCGGACTCCTTAACCGTCTTAAGCTCAAAAAGTATTTTAAGTGCGCCGTCGGCATCCTTTGCCATAATACAGTCGGTCAGCTCAAATACTCTTATACCTACCGCTTTTGAAACGATTTTATCCACATCGGTTTTAGTTATTTGTTCATCACAGTAATTCAACAGCTTATCAAGCTCATTTTTAAGGTTTGACATTCCCTCGTCGCATACGCTTACAAAGTATTCCGCAACGTCCTTTGAAATTTTTAATTTTGCATTCATCACCTCTCGGCTGACCCAAGTGACAAGATCGCTTACACTCATATAATTAAATTCAGCAGCAAGCCCTGTCTTTGCGGCACGCTTATAAAGTATACCTCTTTTGTCTGTACCTTCCTCATCAAAAATGAGAACAACATAATCGGGAAGATTTTCAAGTCTTTTTACCCAATATTCCTTTTGCTCCTCGGTTGCCTTTTGAAATATGCCGCTGTCCTTAATAATTATCAGCTTTTTCTCACTCATCATAGGAAAGCTTTCTATGGCATCGTCAACCTCTGATAATGTCATTGATTTCCCGTCTATTACAATTCTGTTAAAATCAGGGAAACCGCAGTCATCTATCGAATCGGTCATTTTTTTGATATAATTTTCTTTGATGTATACTTCCTGACCGTACAAAAGATACAGTCCGGACAATTTATTTTCTTTTATTTGTTTTTTCAGTTCTGTAAAGCCGTCGGTTTTTGCCATTAATCTCAACTCCTTTTATTCATTGTAAAAATGCAGAATATCTTATATTTCCGTTTTTGGAAACAGTGAACCGTATATCTCCCTGCTTATCGGTGCGCAGTATAATTGCTCCCGCTTTCTTAAGCCTGGCGATAACCGTATCATCGGGGAGATTGTAGGTATTATTCTCACCAACACAGATAACCGCATATTCGGGAGAAATCTTTTGAATAAATTCGGTTGAAGAAGATGTATCCGAGCCGTGATGTCCTACCTTCAGCAAATCAACATCGGAAAAATCATTAAGATATTTAGTTTCAATATTTTTTGTTGCATCACCCGTAAACAGAGCCTTAAAATTGTTTGCGCTTAGAGTGAATACTATTGAAGTATCATTTTCCTCCACATCATCGTTCCCGGAGGGGGAGATTACGTCAATAACGGCTCCCGATTCAAAGGTTATTCTGTCACCTCTTTTAAGATAAATAATATCGATTCCCTTCTGACGGGCAAGCTCTTCAATTTCCTGCCTGTATTTGTTGCCGCTCATCATATCCGGCATAGCAACCGTATTAATGTCAAGCTCCTTCATGGCGGCAATAGTACCGAGACAGTGATCCTTGTGGTAATGAGTAACTATTGCCATATCTATTCTGAACAGCCCTTCGTCCATAAGATAGGGGAGAAAGATATTTTCACCGGCATCATAGTCGGAAAATTCTTCTCCGCCTCCTCCGTCCACCAATATTCTCTCGCCCTTTGCAAGCTCTATTGCAATCCCGTCACCCTGACCAACGTTAATAAAGGTGATACCGATTGTGCCCAACGTCATAATATACATTAATATCATTGATATAATGCTGCCCGTAAGCATAGCTCCGATAACCTGAGCTCTTATGCGCTCTGCTTTTCCGTAATAAATATCCCTTATAAGGATTACCGCAATATAAAAAATAATAATTGTTAAAAGTCCGGGTTTGGCAAGCTTTATGCTTGAAAGGGGGAGTGCATCTATAAAATACGGCAGCTTTTTAAACAGCCATACAGAGCTTAAAATCCCTTTTGCAAAAATATAGGAACGTCCGAAAAGTACAATTTCCAGCCACATAAGCGGAAAAAACACAAGTATAATTGCAGCGGCAGGGAGGTAAACGACGGTAAAAAGCGACGTAATAGGTGCAATGCCGTTATAGAAATATGCCAGAAGCGGAGCAGTCCCCACCGTTCCGAGCAGCCATAGCGAAGCATATCTGATAAGCCATTTGATTCTTAAAAATGCCAACAGCTCATATACAGGGTCTTTCAGCATAAAAAACAGCCAGCTTATTGTAACGGACATAATAAATCCCGAGTTATAAAGCATAAGCGGATTGCTTAAAAGTATTGCAATTACGGCAGATGAAAGAATATCGGGAAAATGCAGATATCCATATTTCCGAAGAAATATAATTGTTATAATACTTACAAGGGCAACCTTTAAAATCGCACCGCTGCCGGAATTAAAAAGCGCATAAATAAGAATAAGTATAACAGCGATATTTTCTCTGAATTTTTTTCCGGCAAAGGGTAAAAACAGCTCCAAAAGGGTAAATATCAGAAGGATATGAAGATATCCGGGATAGAGAAATCTTATTGTTCCGGTTTTTTGCTGTATCGCGTAAAAATCATCGGTAAAATCCTTTTTGTATCCGGTCAGTACAGCTTTAAGTATTCCGGCTTCGTCTCCCGAAATGTATTTATCTATCAGCTTGTGAATACTCCCCTTGTAATAATTTGCCAAATCCTTCGGTAAAAAAAGCTGGCGATAGGTATTATCTGTTGCAATCTCGTAATCGGTAATCGAATAGAAAACATTCCTGCTTTTATAGTATCTTTCATAATCAAAGCTGTTATAATTCATTTTTCCGCTAAAACGGGTTAAAAAGCCTCTGACACCTACATTCTGACCAAATTCAAGCTTTGTGTCTGTGTTAAGCATAACGTTTTCCTGTGCATTATATATTGTATCTTTGTATTTTGCACCGTCGCAGGTGATAATATATGTATACCGCCCGTCCTTTTCGGAGGGAAGCTCGCTGACATAGCCTGAAATTTCTGCAAATTTATCGTCAACCGGATAAAGACCGTTCATTTCATAGCTTTGCGCATATTGAGAAATAACAATACCCATAAATACAGTTGTAATCAGAAAACAGGGTATTCCTTTTTTGCTTTTAAAAAGCTTTCCGGCACTGAATAGTGACAATAGCAATGAAATATATATTACCAATGCAGTAAAGAAATCTATCTTGTCCGCTATTGCAATGCCTGCCGCAAGAGCGATTGCCGCTTTAATTAAAATTGTAATCTCCTCCACACTTTTTTCTGAATTAATTTTATCACAACTTATCTGATATGTCAATCAATCAAAGTGGATTTTGCAGTAAAAAGCAAATGTCACCCGCCAAAACAGGTGACAAAATGGTTTAAATTTTATAACAAAGCTGTACAAGCATTATTTGCTGTAAAATGGTGAAAGAACTTCATCATTTGTTCCGAAGAAAATATCATCTCTTCCCGAAACACGTTTGCAAAATTCTTCAATCAGCTCCCAATTGTTATCAGTATCAAATTCATAGCTGTGTCCCCACATATAAAATAGCTGTGGCTTATCAGGCTTGAGGTTAATAAACTTATCCAAAAGCTCAAATAAATGACTGTTTGTATGACGCACAGTGCTGTCAAGCTCATATAAATTTTCGGGAATATCAAAGCTCTCGGTTTCGATTGTGGTTCTGACATATTTTATTCCGAACTTATCGCATATAGACGGAATACGAACATCATTTCTGCCGCCGGGCAAAGCAAGACCTGTTACCCTACTGCCAAAGAGATTTTCTATATTTACCTTGTCCCCCACAATTTGTCTTTCAATCATGTAATCATCAAGAGAAGCAAGATCGGGGTGCGTTAAAGAATGTGACGCTATTTCATGCCCTTTAAAGGTTTCTTTGCATTCACTTACAGTCATTCTTCTGACATCAACGCCTTTTGTAACCCATAGACACTCATTGTAGAGCATGCCGGAATTAATATTAAATGTGCATTTTAAGCCATATTTGTTTATTATCTGAGTAAATCGCTTGTCTTGCAGAACACCGTCATCATAGCTTAAGGTCAAAGCCTTAATTTTTCCCTTCCACATTAGATTCACCACCTATTATTATTAATTATTTTATAAAGAAAGAAAATTCAAAGGGTTCTTTTTTCAGTCTGTATTTTTCAATAAGCTGAGGTCCGCAGCTTGCGGAGCCGATACCCGAAACCATATAATCAATTCTTAAGTTTGTTTTTCCGTTCTTTATAAGCTCGTCGGTGTGCATAGCAGTTGTAAGAGCCTCGGAGGTATACTGTGAAACATTAAATTCAAATTCACCGTCACCGACAAATTCCAGACCGCTGCCCATTGTCAGCTTTTTGGTTCTTGTGTGATTGCCATGCTCCTGAGGCATAATATAGTTAACATACTCCTTTTCGGCAGTGCTTGAATATTGACCGATTTTTGCATGATAATGCATATCGCAGTAGTTTTCGCCGTCACCCATACCAAAATACTCAAAGCTGTCATTCTCGTTGTTAAGAGTAAATTCAAAACCGAGACGGGGCAGATAATCACAGCTTATTTTCTCTCTGACATTTCCGCTGAGGCTTACCTTAACCGCACCGTTTTTGTAAAATTCATAATTTGCGGTATAATATAAGAACGGCATTCTCGATACTCCTGCAAGACTTCCCTTAACCTCAATTCTGTTTTCGCACAGGCTTACGGAATATACCTTGTTAAACAGACGGTTCATATTTATGCCGCAGATATTGTCACTGAAAAGACCCCACTTGTGCTTTATATGTCTGTCATTATCGGTAGGCGCTCTCCAGGTTGTAAGGCGCACCGGAGCAGCAAGAAGCTCTTTATCCTTCTTAACTATAGATACAAAGCTGCCGTACAGCTTTGAAAAGGTATAGCTTGCGCCGTCGGTTTCGGCATAAATATAATTATCGTCCTCCGTAAAGTCCTCAAATTCGCTGTCAATTACAACTTCAGCCTTAACCGAGGTAATTTCGTGCTGTACAAAGCCTCTTTCATAACCGTCATCAAGCTGATAAAGGTTAAGATAAACACCCATTTCACATTTAACGTTTATATCAGAGGGCAGTTCTATTTCAACTGTTTCCAGAGGCTCAGCACTGATGCTGATTGTTTTTTCACAAACGGTTTTACCGTCTGCGCAAAGCTCAAGCCTGAAGGAGTATTTATCCAGATTGGTAAAGCTGTAACGGTTGGTAACATACAGCTTTCCGTCCTTAAGCTCAGAGGTGAAATTCTGATAGCAGTATTTTGTGTTAAGTGAGCCTGCCTTAAAGCTTCTGTCGGCAAAAACAAGACCGTCGCAGCAGAAATTTCCGTCATTTGTGATTTCACCGAAATCACCGCCGTATTTACCCACACCGTTTTCAATAACCGTATGGTCAGCCCACTCCCAGATACAGCCGCCTATAAATTTAGGACTCTCATACATTAATTCAATATAATCATGCACATCTCCGGGGCCGTTTCCCATTGCGTGGGAATACTCACAAAGGAAAATCGGGTGCTGCAGTATTTTATTGGGAATTAATTCATTCCTTATACTGTCTACCGAAGGATACATCCTTGAATATACATCGGGAATATCAAAGTGTCCCGCCCTTGACGCGTCCTCACAGTGGATAAGCCTTGAAGAATCACGATTACGAATCCATTCAATCATTTTTCTGTGATTCAGTCCGTGTCCGCTTTCGTTGCCTGTTGACCACATAATTACACAGGGATGGTTTTTGTCTCTTTCAACCATACGGACTGCCCTTTCCACAAAGGCATTCTCCCATTCCTGCTTGCCGTTAATCCATTCGTCTGCATTTTCAACATCATCATAGCCGTAGCTTGTACTTCTTGTTACAAAGCCGTGTATTTCAATGTCGGTTTCATCAACCACATAAAAGCCCATTTCATCGCACATATTTAAAAATTCCGGGGTAGGGGGGTAGTGGGAGGTTCTTATTGTATTAATATTAAGCTCCTTCATTTTTTCAAGGTCAAGTCTGATGTCCTCCTCGCTCATATACCAACCCTTTGTGGGATGGGTGTCATGATGATTTACACCCTTCAGCTTAACGCTCACGCCGTTAATCAACAGCTCATATTTATCGGATATTCTGATATCCCTCATACCAGTTTTAATCGGAATAAATTCTGTTTTGCCCTTTACTACAACTGTATATAGGTATGGATTTTCCGCATTCCATAAAACGGGCTTTTCCAAATCGGCAGGCTTGCCGTCCGGATCATATATTTCATAGCTGTCACAGGATACATAAATATTTTCACAGTCTGCACTTACATCAATATCCTTTATATGTCCCTGTTCTCTCGAAAGAAGATATACATCTCTGAAAATACCGTTAAATCGGAAGAAATCCTGATCCTCAAGATAGCTGCCCGAGCACCACTTAAGCACCTTTGCAACAAGCTCGTTTTCGCCCTCTTTAACATATTCCGAAATATTAAATTCCGCCTGTAAATGCGAACCTTGTGAATATCCCGCAAATTTACCGTTTATATACAGGCTGACGCATGAGCTTACACCCTCAAATACAATAAAGGTTTCTCTTTCCTTCCAATTTCCGTCAATAATAAAGCTTGTCCTGTAAACGCCGCAGGGGTTCTCGTCCGGTACATAGGGAGGATCTACGGGATAAGGATAATTAACGTTTGTATATATGGGTTTTTCATAGCCATGAAGCTGCCAGCAGGACGGAACGGGGATTTTATCCCACGCTTCGATTTTTTCCGGCACGTCAATATCTCTTTCATAAAATTTAAAATCCCATTCACCGTTTAAAAGGCGGTAATAAGCAGATTTGCTTTTGTCGCCCTCCAATGCATTTTCAAGTGTATCATAGGGTATGTAATACGCTCTTTGGGCTTCACGCTTTTCGCTGAGTCTGTCAAGTCTTTCGTATACTCTCATCTTGCTGCTCCTTTGTTTTTCATTTTAAATAATTGTATTTTTTATCGGTTGAAGCTCATAGGCAACTGCTTCCGTAAATAGTATTCCAAAAGCAGCTGCCCGTATGAATTTCATCAAGCTGTATTATATTACATTGCCCATAAAAAGTCAAGGCTATTTCCGCAAAGAAACAAAAAAATATAAATTATCGGCAAAACGGAATTACAATCCTTTGTCCCGCTGAAATATTATCCGATTCAAGCCCGTTAAGCTCTTTAATATCGGAGGCTTTTACGGCATATTTTTTAGCAATACCCCAGAGCGTGTCACCCTGTTTGGCAAAGCAGATAACAATATCACCGCTTTGCTCAAGATTGTCAGTTTCAATTTCCTCTATAAAGTTTATTCTTTTGTTTTCGCTTACGCTTACCTCCTGCTTTAATATGCATTTAAACTCGATATCTCCGCCCGGGCTCATGGTACAGCTGTTATTTTCAGCCTCAATATCCGCTCTGCACTGCATTCCGGCAGAGGCTCCTTCAAATTCATAGCTGAATTTAAACGGTATGTCCTTTTTAAAGCTGTATACAGGGCATTTTGAGTTATCGGTAATATATAAAATATAAACCTTCAGTCTGCCCTCAACCTCGGCACCGCCGTCAACTGCCTGCGCTCTGGTTATTTCAGGCTCCGCAACCGAATTGTATATCTTTACAATTCCCGGCAGCTTTGAATCGGGAGTAATTATTTCCTTTACGGTATTCTGAGCGGATTTATTGCCGATAAATCCTGTGAGAGATACCTCGTTTGCGGTGATTTTTGTCTTTTTTCCGGGACAGTAGCAGTCGCTTATAAGATTTATTTCACTGCAACGGTGAGCGCAGAGCGAAACGTTTATAAGTCCCTCTATGTTCAGAATACGCATATCACCGTCATTATCCTGACACAGCTCTGCCGTTACCTCGCCTATTGCCAGCTTCAGTGAGCATATATCTGTTTCGTCAAGCTCATATACGTCAAAGACCTCCGTAAAGGGAAGCTCTGCTTCAAAATAATCGGTTTTGCCCTCCTCCGTAAGATAAAGAATACATACCGAAAGGCAGCCCTTTAATATCAGCTTACTTTGTAAGGCCTTAATTTCCTTATCGGAAATTCTTACGTCGGTTTTCAGTATTTCAGAGGCGGCTTTTTTGCCTGACGGGATTTCTGCGCTGTCACGTACAGAAAATTCACATTCCTCCACAGCCGAAATACGTTCGCAATTTACTGTTTCATATATACATTCAAAATCGCCGTCATCACGGGAGGAGGGGACCTCAAGCTCCTTTTCTCCGTAAACCTCATATCCAAGAGATACTGTTGCTCTTACAGACAGCTTTCGGGAATTTATAGCCGAAAAATCCGCCCTTGAAACATCGCAGCTTACAATAAGGCTCATATCTTGTGACAATGCGGGATTTTCAAGCTTTGACCTGAAATCAAAGGCGGTTTTGATACATCCGATTCCGTCCTCCTCGCTGTCGGGAATGTATAAAATATTAACATACAGCTTTCCTTTTGCATACATACTGCCCGATAAAAGCCCTCTGTCGGTAACATATGCTCTTGCGTCAACCTGCAAAACCTTTAAAATGTCCGGCTTAACGTCGGGTACTATTATATCCTCTTCTACAGAAACTCTTTCATTTTCACTAATCAGTCTTTCAATATAGACCTCTTTTTCTTTTATCAGCTCCATAACTCCATTCCCTCCGTAAAATTAATTTTTCATTTAATCCTATGCAGGGGAATGTCCTTTTATGTTAAAATTTACTGATTTTCTCTGTATGCCGTGGGTGGAATACCCTCTTTTTTTGAAAACAGCTTTGAAAATGCAAGCACGTCCTCATATCCCACAGAGCTTGCAATTGCACCGACAGACAGGCTTGTTTCTCTCAAAAGCTGTTTGGCTTTTTTCAGCTTATAATTAATTATGTATTCACAGGGTGATGTTTTTTCCTCCTCCATAAAAAGCCTGTAAAGGTAGGAATGCTCAAGCCCGATATATTCACACAGGCTCTTAACGGTAATCCGTCTGTAGGAATTTACACTGATATAGTTTTTGCACATATTAACGTATTCCTTGGGGGATTTTCTTTCGGGAATTATTTTTTTTGAGCTATAACGAATCATCTCTCCCATAAGTGTAAAAAACGCTCCCGAAACAAGAAAGCTGTTTTCATCTCTTATCTTCAAAAGTGCCGAAAAGCATTTTTCAATTATATCGGGTCTGCTTGTTTCATAAACCGGCGAATTTCGTGAAAGCGACACCGCATTTAAAAAAATGTCTGCCATACCTCCTGAAATGTTTATCCATATATATTGCCACGGATCTTCATTATCAGCCTGATAGTATCCGCCCTTTTCCCCCGTTATGAGGAAGGCATTTCCTCTTTTTAGCTGATATTCCTTGTCATTGCATATAAATTTGCCCTTACCCTTAATTATATAATGTATAAGATATCTGTCAATATAGCCTATTGACCAGTGATGCCCCGGCTCACATTGCTGACTGCCGATATCAAATATCGACATAGAATCATATGCAAAATTCATACTCAAATGTATCATATCCTTTCTTAAAATGTCAATATCCTCCGTAAAGACACACTTATGCCGCAGAAGGGAGGTGTGACATTAAAGTCAATATATCGCGCCGTTTCCGCCTTTTTAATATTATACAACATTTTGACATATAAAAGCAAGATTTTTTCATTTACTTTTACAAAAAATTTCGATATAATCTAATAAAATACAATAAGTATTTAAATTTATATTTAAGGAGCTGTTATTATGTTAGCACAAAGACCGCCTCTCGGTTGGAATTCATGGAATACCTTCGGAGGGAATATTGATGAGAAATTAATAATGGAAATAACAGATGTTTTTATTGAAAAGGGCTATAAGGAGGCAGGCTATGAATACATTGTAATTGATGACTGCTGGGCTCTTAAGGAGCGTGATGAAAACGGCAGATTGGTGCCGGATCCGAAAAAATTTCCGCACGGAATGAAATACATTGCCGATTATATCCATTCAAAAGGACTTAAATTCGGAATGTATTCCTGTGCGGGAGTAATGACCTGTGCAGGTTATCCTTCAAGCTATGGCTATGAATATGTTGATGCGCAAACCTTTGCGGAGTGGGAAATAGATTATCTGAAGTATGATTTTTGCCATTTCCCACAATCCGGTAACTGCAAAAACGCTTATCTTACAATGAGCATGGCACTGCGTTCATGTGGACGTGAAATCCTTTTTGCTGCCTGCAATTGGGGTATGGAGGAGTCGGGGAAATGGATGCGCTCTGTGGGTGCTCATATATACCGTTCAACAGGTGATATTCAGGACAACTACAATTCCTTCAAGGATATAATGCTTGCTCAGGAGGAAAACTTTTCAATGTCCGCACCCGGCTGTTACAACGATATTGATATGTTAATTGTCGGTATGTACGGTAAGGGACTTGTGGGCATAAAGAGCGGCTGTACCGATGATGAATACAAACTGCATTTTGCTCTCTGGTGTATGTATTCCGCACCGTTGATGATGGGCGGTGACATAAGAAATGTAAACGAATTTTCTGAAAAGCTTATGCTTAACAAGGAGCTTCTGCAAATCAATCAGGACGAAGAGGCAAGACCTCCCATTGCATTTAAGTTTTGGTACAAGGATACATTAAAGGTGTATTTTAAGATTCTTTCCAATAATGAATATGTAATTATGCTTGCAAATTATGAAGATGAAGACAAAAAAATGAGTGCTTACTTAAAGGATTTCGGCATTCCGAACTCATGCGGAATGACTCTTGATTTGCATGATGTATTTACCGGTGAAAAAGAAGGAGCGGTTAGAGATCGTATTGTAAAGACAGTACCGTCACATTCATGCGTAATGCTGAAAGGCAAGCTTATCCATGTCTGATTGTATAAAATGCGGAAGAAGCCTCAAAGGTGACGAGATAGGACTTTTCAAAAAGCTTGTAAACAGAGGTGCGAAGGAATATATGTGCATAAATTGTCTGTCAGAGCATTTTGAGGTTTCCGTTTCCGATCTTGAGGAAAAAATTGAACAGTACAAAAAAATGGGTTGTACTCTTTTTAAGTAAAAACAGCAGCATTTCTTACGAGGTAATCATAAGAAATGCTGCTGTTATTATTTTTGCTTTTATCAGAAAAACAACTGTGCAAGCTGATAAAACAGGGAAGAGATCAGCCAAGCAACACCAAGCTGCAAAGCGATTGAACACATGGTATATTTCCATGATGTTTCTCTCTTAATCACTGCAATGGTAGCGGCACAGGGTACATATAAAAGGCAAAACAGCATCATGGAATAAGCGTTAATTGCACCAAAGCCTACAGCAGATAATTCCGTACTCAGCTGTGCCATTCCTTCGGCAGAGGCAATATTGCTTATGCCGTATAACACGCTCATGCTTGATACAACAACTTCCTTTGCGGCAATACCTGAAATCAAAGCAACGCTTGTTTGCCATTGATCAAGACCGGCAGGCTTGAAAAGCACACATATGACCTTTCCTATCTGAGCCGCAAAGCTTTGGGACATATCATTTGTCATTCCTTGAGCATTAAAATTAAGGAGAATCCATAGGAAAATCGAAGCAACAAATATGGTTGTGCCGGCTTTTGATAGATAATCCTTGACTTTATCCCAAACGTATATTGCAACCGTCCTTGCATTAGGTATTTTATATTCGGGAAGTTCTATTAACAGGTTATTTTCTTCAGGGTTGGCTTTATCAACTTTACTGATAATCAATTCTGTTACAATAGCAACCAAAACACCGATAAGATACATTGAATATGCCGCAAGCATTGCATATTTTCCAAAAAACATCTGCGAAAACAGTACATATATTGGAAGTCTTGCACTGCATGACATAAAGGGAGTAACAAGAATTGTTTTAATTCTGTCTTTTTTATCCTCTAAGGCACGAGATGCCATTACAGCCGGAACACTGCAGCCAAAGCCCAATAACATGGGAATAAACGCTCTGCCCGATAAGCCTATTGAGCCCATAATTCCGTCCATAACATATGCAACTCTTGACATATAGCCGCTGTCCTCCAAAAAAGCCAGGGCAAGAAAAAGGATAAATATATTCGGTAAAAAGGTAAGTATGCCTCCCACACCGGAAATTATACCGTCAACAATCAGCGAGGTTAAAAGCTCACCGGCATTAATAGCAGTCAGAAATTGCTCTGTAAGCCCGGAAATACTGTCAAGCAACATCTCAAAATATCCCTTCAAAAAGTCGCCTACCGTAAAGGTTAGAAAGAATACCAATGCCATTATCAATAAAAATGCCGGTATGGCAAGCACTTTGTGAGTAAGGATTCTGTCTGCTTTGTCCGTAAGAACACTTTTTTCTTCCTTATTTACAAGTACCTCCTGAATAATCTCTTGTATAAAATCATATTTCTGATTAATTATATCCGCTTCATAGCTCCTTGTAAGAATATCATCGGTTTTAATAGGATATTTATTTACTATTTCTTCATCATTTTCAAGAAACTTGATGGAATGCCAGCGATAATTTTTAATGTCGGGATATTTTTCCATAAGACGCTCTGTAATAAGGTCGATTTTATCCTCAATTTCATCAGAATAAACCATAACATATTCATCGTGATGAGAATGAATATGCATACCGCTTGTGTGGTGATGCTCAAAGCCGTGTGCAGGTTTGTCCTTATGATGTGCAATTGCGTGGAGCAGTACGGTAAGTCCCGTTCTTTTGCGTGCAGACACAGGCACAACAGGGATACCGAGCATTTCGGGAAGTCTGTGCATATCTATTTCCATTCCGCGTTCATTCACAATATCCATCATATTAAGAGCAAGCACAACAGGCTTGCCAAGCTCGATTAGCTGAATGGTAAGGTAGAGATTTCTCTCCAGGGAAGAGGCATCCGCAACGTCAACAATTACGTCAACCTCGTCTTGAAGAATGTATTCTCTCGACAGCTTTTCTTCCATAGTATATGATGTCAGAGAATATATTCCGGGTAAGTCCACAAGTTTATATGTATTTTCCTGATAGTGCGCAATGCCCTCTTTTTTCTCAACAGTAACTCCCGGCCAATTTGCAACCTTCAGCTTTGCTCCGGTATAAGCATTGAAAAGCGTTGTCTTGCCGCAGTTGGGATTGCCGGCAAATGCTACATTTAAAATATTTTCAGTCATTTTCCGTACCTCCTACAATAATTCCTTTAGCAAAGGCTTTGCCAATTGCAAACCTTGTTCCTCTTATCTTGATTATTACAGCGCCGGAAAATTTTTTGTTCAGAATGCTTACATCGGTACGTTTTGTCATACCAAGCATCTGCAGTCTGCGTTTAATTCTTTCGGGAAGGTTGATTTCGACAACCTTATAGGTGTTTCCGACGTCGCCGTCTATAAGTCTCATATACAAAACAGCTCCTTTAATCAAATAACCAAATGTGCGATTTGAATATTGTTGTGATACATAAATCAATTCTGAGTCAGACATTAATTTATCATAATCATATTTTAAACCAATCAGCTCCGATTGTCAACGAAAAGAAATATCAGTATTTAAATTTTATACAACAAGCCGTTAATACACCATAAATTTCATATTTTTTTGATAAAGTTTGTTGCTTAAAAGAATATTTGGTAAAAAAAATAATTTTTTTTTCAAAAAACACTTGACAAAACGATTTTATTTTGTTATAATATTTCAAGTCAGCCGGTCAGTTGACAGCGCATAATATGCGGGTGTAGTTCAATGGTAGAATCCCAGCCTTCCAAGCTGGTCGTGTGGGTTCGATTCCCATCACCCGCTCCAATACGCGCCTGTAGCTCAGTTGGATAGAGCAACTGCCTTCTAAGCAGTGGGCCAGGAGTTCGAATCTCTTCAGGCGCGCCATTTTTTTGCCTATATGGTAAAAATGTATGTTTTATATGGTGGGTATAGTTCAGCTGGTTAGAGCGTCAGATTGTGGTCCTGAATGTCGTGGGTTCGAATCCCACTACCCACCCCACTTTTTAACTTTGGTTAGCTGTGGCTTAACCGCAAGAAATGAATACTCTTACATAGGGATATAGCCAAGTCGGTAAGGCACCAGATTTTGATTCTGGCATTTCGTAGGTTCGAGTCCTGCTATCCCTGCCAATACGGGTCATTAGCTCAGGTGGCAGAGCACTTGACTTTTAATCAAGTTGTCCGGGGTTCGAATCCCCGATGACTCACCACAACAAACCGCTTAAACACTGCATTTAAGCGGTTTTTGTTTTTGTGTGGTAATAAATCAAGGTGTTATATATACGGTAGTAGTGCGGTAATGGTTAGTGCTTTGATAATTTCTTTGCGTAATTTTAAATACCGTTTTCACGAATAAAACACACTACTTTTCTTGCGAGCCAATAAGCATTAACATCATCTTTTAGCTTTTGCAGCCACAAATCG
>Ga0256406_1003511_pt1 | contig 19360 bp, 19 predicted proteins | sample RumenRJG_03DNA_FD_185986 | JGI IMG/M metagenome (GOLD analysis project Ga0256406, IMG submission 185986) | Bovine rumen microbial communities from Lethbridge, Alberta, Canada - RJG_03 | ecosystem: Host-associated > Mammals > Digestive system > Stomach > Rumen | place: Canada: Alberta | collected...
CGAAGTGTTATTTTTTTTGTAACCGCTCATCCATTCGGGAAATATTCAGTTGTCAAAGTTCAATTTCAAAACTTTTTATGATAAACCCTCAAAATTCCGAGAGCCTACTTAATGAACAAAATGTCCAAATTGACCGGTAAAATTCATTTTACCGACGCGTGTTCATCATATCACGTGAAGGGATACAGTTCAATCCCGTTATACGGATGCAGCTGACGGTCAGCTGTTACTGCCGGTTTCGGCTGTCTGCTGTATGCAGATCAGGGCTGCGTCTGTGTGCGCGAAGGAATCACCACGAAGAGCACAGCTGACTTATGGTTCACCTCATCATTTCCGACGGCATGAATATAAAACGCAACCTGCTTATTCTTCATCACGATCTGCATGGTGACCCAGCTGCCGGTGCGTATGCATTCCCGGATGGCTTCCGCCGTTTCATCCTTCGGCACATAGGTGAAACGGTCAGTGGTTCCGATCACAGAAAAATCATACCGCGCGTCAGAAAGCTCCGTCTGTGCGCGTTCGAAAGCCGTATTGGCGCGGAGAATCAGGAGCGTTCCTGCCTGATCATCCCACTGGGAGATGGCAGCCGGCAGGGAATCCGTCAGTCCTTCCACGAGAGGATCACGGTAGTAGGTGAGGGGCTCCGCCAGATTGACGCGGCTTACCTGATCATAGTAGGTGGCGTGTGCATGATCCTCCATGACAAGATGTGCGCTGCTCTGCTGATATTTCATGATTTTTTCAAGCGGGAGGGGCTTGCTGTAATAGTAGCCCTGAAGCCTGCCGCAGCCCAGATGCCGCAGTGCGTTTCGCTGCTGTGCCGTCTCGACGCCTTCCGCGAGCGTATCGATACCCATCTGCGAGGCCATGGACAGGATGGAGCCGACCACGATTTCCGTGCGGCTGTCAAAATTCTGCATGAACCGCATGTCGAGCTTGATCAGATCAAAAGGAGAATCCTTCAGCAGATTCAGTGATGAGTAGCCGCTTCCGAAATCGTCCATCCAGACACGGAAACCGGCCTTATGGAAGCGGTTCATCGCCTGCATGATATTCTCAGAATCAGCGGCATAGGCGGTCTCTGTAATCTCAATGTCGATCATGTTATGAGGACAGTGCGCTGCATCAACACGGCGGCAGACTTCCTCCACGGCGTCATGTCCGTAAAAATCATTCCTCGAGAGATTGATGGACACGGGGACAACCCGCATGCCGGCCTTTCTGCGCGTCTCAAAATCCCGGAGTACCTGTTCGAGTACATAAAAATCCACCTTGAACAGCAGTCCGTGTCGCTCAAGAACAGGAATGAATTCCGACGGAGGAAGCAGTCCGAAGGTCGGATCATCCCAGCGGGCCAGTGCCTCCTCATTGCTGACCTGATCCGTTGCCGCACGGGCGATCGGCTGATAGAAGACTCTGATGCGGCCGTCACGGATGGCTTCATCGATGTGCTGAAGCACATAGGACTCGTTCTGTGTTTCACGGTTGATTGAATCATCGTAGATTTTGTAATTAAAAGGTGAATCCTGTGCGTGGTAATGACATGCGATACGCGCGTGGTCACATGCGATCTCCGTCGATGCACTGTCCGGAATATCACAGACGCCGCAGCGGATCGAAAGAGGCATCGTTGTCGTCTCTTTCATGGAAATATCGGAGGGAAGCTTTGTCATGCCGGACAGATCCGTGATCATGTGCCGGCCGAATCTTTTTACGATGTAATAATCCAGATCTTTGGTCAGATTCTGCGTTATGGTTTCCCATTCGTCTTTCTTTGCCAGTGTGACAAAATGATCTTCTCCGAAGCGGGCACAGATTCTTCCTGCGTAGTTCTGCTGCAGAAGATGGGCAAACTCTTTCAGGAGGTTATCACCCTCGTCGAAGCCGTATTCCCGGTTAAAATCCCGGATGTTGTTGAAATCATAATAAATGATGGAATATTTATCCCGGGTTTTTGCCGCATCAATCTCCTTTTCTGCCAGATACAGAAAATATCTGCGGTTATACAGATGTGTCAGGCTGTCTGTCCGGTCATTTTCAAGAAGCTTTGCGTGGCTTCTGATCTCGTCCAGCCTTGAAGATAACACAATGGAAAGGCAGATCAGACTGCTCACAAAACTGATCAGGATGTGAATGAGGTCGTAGTGAAACAGATGCGGCGTTTTCACTGCATGAGAGCAGCAGAGAAATAAGGCGTTCCAGACGGACATGTACAGAATGATCCGCCACGGCGCATCGAGAATCAGCACAGGAAATACAGCCAGAAAAATCAGGAATGAGATGGCATAATGGTCAGGGCCCAGAAAAGTGCCGCACAGCATGCTGCAGAGGAGCAGCAGAGATTCATACAGATAAAGGCAGAGCGTGGCTTTTTCGCTCTGCGTCACGGCAGGTCTGTGCCGGTAAATGATGACGGCCAGAATTACCTGAACAGTCAGAAGAAGCAGACTGCATATGACGGCATATAACACACGGACTTCGGACTGATTCAGTACGTCCAGAAGAGTGACAAGAATGCTGATCTGTGAAATACGGTACAGCGTTATTCCGTTTCTGGAAGAGATCTCTTTTTGCATATCCCCGAGATCAGGTGCCAGTAACCAGTCAGAAAAGGAATTGAATAATGTTTTCATCAGACAACCAGAAGCAACATATGTGGCACGGAATCATTTCCGTACGGCGGGATTCCGCGCAGGCCGAAGAGCTACAGGATGAGACAGCCGGTTCAGAGTCTCATTCATGTTTATCATAGCACACAAAATCTTTTCCTTGTACAGATTTTCTTCAGCATGTATCAGGAGATCCGGGAGCACGGCTGACCGGTTCAGGGCGGTGACACGTCAGAAAAAAGTCAGGACCGGAGGTTATAGACCGGTGAGCAGCGCCGATAATACTTTCGCAGAGATATGAATTTTTTTATATTCATCAGAAGAACCGGTACGGAGCCGGTGCGCTTCTGAAGCAGGCAGATGAAGGATCGTCTGCCGGCCGTAACAGCGGGACAGAAGTTCCATGGGCCGGAACCCGTCCGGCTGCACGGCGTGCATGAAAGGAGTTGTTTATGTCGATCAGCAATTTGTACGGAACCGGATTTCCGCAGTCCTATGGCGTTTATCAGAACGTCAGAACGCAGAAGAACACCGGAAGCGCAGAAAAAACTGAAAAACTGTCTGAGCAGACAGATTCCGCAAAAACGGAAGCTGCGGCAGCGGAAGCGGCAGAGAGCACGCAGACTGAAAAAACAAAGGAAAGCACTGCTGACAGAGAGTCTCTTCTGAAGCAGCTGAGAGGCGGGATCAGCGGCGCTTTTGCGGTGAAGGTTACAAAGGAATATGGCAAAACCGTCGGAGATGTGAAACTTTCCGATGAGGCAGCGGAATATTACAGCAGGCTGAAGAAGAAATTCGGCGGGATGGATTTTGTCCTGGTCAGCGATGATGCGAAGGATGCGGTTCAGGCGAATGCCGCAGCCTATGGGGCAGCCGGAAAGACGACGGTTCTGATCAATGCCTCAAAGATCGAGCAGATGGCTTCTGACCCCGCGACACGGGAAAAATACGAAGCGATCCTGACAAACGCACAGACGCAGCTCGGCAATATTGCCTCGGCCGTCAGCAAAAACAGCGGAGGAGACGATATCCTTGCATCGTTCGGCGTATCAGTGAACGATGACGGAAGCACCTCTTATTTTGCTGTCTTCAATAAGCAGCAGAAGAGTATCAGCGACAAGGTGACACAGATGCGCGCAGCGAAGGCTGAAGAGAAGAAGAAAACCGAAAAGCTGCAGGCGAAGAAAGATGCCGCCGAAAAACTGGAGAAGCAGAGAACTGAGAAGGCGGCGGAGAACCGTAAAAAGGCAGAGAAAGCGGATGAGACCGGCGAAGACAGCCGCACGGACAGAGCGGAAAAAACGACGGCAGAACGTCTGTCAAAGCTGTATGATGAGGATGATTACGACGTGCTGACGGCGGATTCGTCCGAAGAACTCATCAGCAGGATTGAAGATTACTTCGCAAGCGGAAAGGGAAATACAACAGGAACGCATTTCTCCGCGGAAGCATAAAGGCTGAAACAATAAAAAGTGAAAAACGGGCTGTGAAGAAGCATCAGACATTCTTCACAGCCCTTTTACGTATCGCAGTATGGTTCCGGTTACGTCATTTTATTCCGGTTTACATGGAGATCACGCCGAGCACATTCAGAACGGACGAGATCAGGATGACGCCAAGGAAGACAATGGCCAGATATTTCATGATGAAATTGTAGATTTTTCTCTGCCGGAATCCGGCGCCGCAGGCTGTGACTTCGGAAGCAATGCCGTTGAGGGTGGCGCTGCGCAGCACAAGAAGGCAGGTCGCCATCGCAGCAATCGGCATCATGACGGAGTTCGAAAGAAAGTCAAAGAAATCAAGGAAGTCCATGCCGAAAATGCGGATATTCGACAGAAGATTAAAGCCGAAGCTCGACAGAGAGCCGAGCACCAGCATGATCACGCCGACGATCAGCGTGGCCGCCTTTCTGCCGACATGCCACTCATCCTGAAGGGTAGAGGCACAGCTTTCGGCAAGGGAAACGGCACTCGTCAGCGCTGCGAAGAAGACAAGCAGGAAGAACGCGATGCCGATGATCATACCGATGCCCATGTTTTCAAAAATCTTCGGCATGGTGATGAACATCAGAGAAGGTCCGGCCTGCAGGTTTTCGGCAGCGTTCTCACCGGAGAAGGCGAAGACAGCCGGGATGATCATGAGACCGGCCAGAACAGCGATCAGCGTGTCGAAAAAGGCAACCTCGAACGTGGATTTTTCAATGGATACATCCTTCTTCATATAAGAGCCGTAGGTGAACAGGATGCCCATCGCACACGACAGAGAATAGAACATCTGACCGATGGCGACAACGACGGTCATCCAGGAAAAACGGCCGAAGTCCGGGATCAGGAAATATTTAATGCCTCCCGCGGCACCGGGGCGCGTCATGGAATAGATGGCGACAACGACGGCGAGAACGACCAGAACCGGCATCATGATTTTTGATGCGCGTTCAATGCCGTTCTGAACACCGAAGATAATCACAGCGAGTGTGCAGAGGGCAAATACCAGGAACCAGCCTTCAATCGATCCCGCGCTGGAAATGAAATCAGTAAAATAGTTCTCTCCGGCGAGTTCATGGACGCCGCCCGCAAGGTAGCCCGCGAGATAGCGGAGCACCCATCCTCCGATCACACAGTAATACGGGCAGATGATCATGGGAATAATGGCGTTGATCCAGCCGCCGAACGTTGCGAAAGGGCTCCTGCTGAAATAGTGGTAGGCACCGACAGGGCTCTTCCCTGTTTTTCTTCCGAGTGCGGTTTCCGATATGATCAGTGAATAGCCGAAGGTGACGACAAGAATCAGATAGACCAGCAGAAAGATACCGCCGCCGTATTTGGCCGCAAGATAGGGAAAACGCCAGATATTGCCGAGGCCGACGGCTGATCCGGCCGTGGCCAGTACATAGCCGAGTTTTCCGGAAAAGGTGGCTCTGCTGTCCTGAGACTGAGCTGACATGATACAATTCTCCTTCCTGTTACAGAACATGCTGCGCCCGTGTCTCCGTTCTGTTGCTTCACAGCTGTGACACAGCGCTTTATTATACTAACACAATCAATAGGTGATTGCCAGTCCTCTGTCTCTGGCGGTCATGCCGGCAAAAGGGCAGCGCTGACAATGTCGGAAAGTAACATGAAAACTGACGAAAAACGGCTGAATTATTGAATAATAATAGTCAATATGCTAAAATTCTGAGTGTGGTTTTACATGTTTAAACGTTTTTTTTAATCAAAAGGAGGCGTTTCTTATGGGCATGAAGAAGTTTATCAACAAGGTGGAAGATGTTGAAGAGGAGATGACCAAAGGCCTTGTGAAAGCTTATCCGGACAAGCTGGAGAAGCTGGATTACGGCACCATCGTATGCCGGAAGAACAAGAAGACCGATAAGGTTGCTCTTGTCAGCGGCGGCGGCAGCGGTCATGAGCCGGCGCATGCAGGTTTTGTAGGCGAAGGCATGCTGGATGCAGCCGTTGCCGGAACGGTTTATACTTCTCCGACGCCGGATGCCATTCTGGAAGGTATCCATGCAGTACAGACGGAGGCCGGCGTTCTGCTGGTTGTCAAGAACTATACCGGTGATGTCATGAACTTCCAGCTTGCTGAGGAGATGGCAAACGATGAAGGAATCAAAACGGTTCATGTCGTTACGAATGATGATGTAGCCGTTGAGAACAGCTCCTTCACCGTCGGAAGAAGAGGCGTGGCAGGAACGATTTTTGTTCACAAGTGCGCCGGTGCAAAGGCCGAGGCAGGCGGAACGCTTGAAGAGGTTCAGGCCGTGGCACAGAAGGTCATCGACAATGTACGCACGATGGGCGCGGCGATCAAACCCTGCACGGTTCCTGCAGCCGGAAAGCCTGGTTTTGAACTGGCTGACGACGAGATGGAAGTCGGCATCGGCATCCACGGTGAGCCCGGAACGCACAGAGAAAAGATCAGAACGGCCGACGAGACGGCTGATCTGCTGCTGGACAAGATTCTGGCAGATATCGACTATACCGGTCATGAAGTGGCAGTTATGGTTAACGGTTCCGGCGCTACGCCGCTGATGGAACTCTATATCATCAACAACCATGTACAGGATGTGCTGAAGAGCAAAGGCATTAAGGTTTACCGCACGCTTGTCGGCAACTATATGACATCCATCGATATGGCGGGCTTCTCCATCTCGCTGCTCCGTCTGGACGACGAACTGAAGACGCTGCTCGATGCGAAGGCTGATACGCCGGCATGGAAGGAATTCGGCTGATTTTTTCGGACGGAAAAGAGGACATCATGACAGATCAGAAAAAGGTACTGGAAATTATTGAAAAAATCATCCGGAAGATCGAGGAAGAGAAGGAATATCTGACAGAGCTTGACCAGCCGATCGGCGACTCCGATCACGGCATCAACATGGCCCGCGGTTTTCAGGAAGTTGAGAAGAAGATGCCTTCCCTGGAAGGAAAGGATATCGGTTCCGTGCTGAAGACCGTCGGCATGACGCTGATGAGCAAGGTGGGCGGTGCATCAGGACCGCTGTACGGTTCTGCCTTTATGAAGGCAGGCATGGCTATGGCCGGAAAAACCGAGATGGATATTCATGATTTCCTGACCTGCCTGGATACGGCGATCGCCGCCGTTCAGAAGCTCGGCAAGGCGGAAGTCGGAGAGGCAACCATGATAGATGCCATGGTTCCCGCAGATGAGGCCATGAAGAAGGCACTGGAGAGCGGCGCAGACGCAAAGGCTGTGCTGGAAGCCGGCACAAAGGCATCCTGGGCAGGCGCGGAGCACACAAAGGAACTGGTGGCGACCAAGGGGCGTGCAAGCTATGTCGGTGAGCGCGGCATCGGGCATCAGGATCCGGGTGCGACTTCATTTTCCTTTATTCTGGAAGTTATCAGTGAAGCTGTGTGACAGCGGAAAGTCAGAGTCAGGCCGTCTGACGACGGACAGGAGGAACAGCGATGGTCGGTATCGTGATCGTATCACACAGTGAAAATCTGGCAAAAAGCGTGGTTGAACTGACGACGATGATGGCGGACGGCATTCCGATCGCTGCCGCGGGAGGACTGGAAGACGGTTCCTTCGGCACCAGCTATGACCGGATCCGCGATGCCATCGATGAGGTGTATTCGGATGACGGCGTCATCATACTTATGGATATGGGCAGCGCTGTTATGACGACACAGTCGGTGATCGAAATGGAAGAAGAGGGCAGGAAGGTTCAGATGGTCGACTGTCCGCTCGTAGAGGGCGCAGTTACGGCATCGGTGGATTCTCACCTCGGAGATTCCATGGAGGAGATCATCGAAGATCTGAAGACAGTAGCGACAACGCCGAAAATGTGAGAATAAAGAATAGCTGTCACAGCCGGAGACAGATGCTGAAGTGTCAGCATGGAAGCATCTGAGATTGTGTAAAGAAACATAAAAAGAGGGACTGCAGTGCGGTAAATTTTCCGGGCTGCAGTCCCTTTTACTGTAGCGACGCGGAAGCACGCAGTGCGAAGCGGCGCGTGGACTTATACAGTATGTGGCACTGATTGTAGTATGGGGTTAACAGAACTTGCGGATCAGCTCATAGGATCTGGTGCCGAGACCGATTTTTTCTGCGTGCTCCAGGGTGTCCTTCCAGTCGACATTCGGATTGCTGTCAAGGAAGTTGTCGTGATGGTGATGCCATCCGGGTCTGGCCAGGTTATCGCCGAGCTGGCTGTTGCGGATCGGCTCCGCCTGAAGGCAGAGATCGGCACATGCCTGGTCGAGTGCCACCGGATCGAAAGAGGCAAGCATGCCGATATCCGGCAGGATCGGCGCGTCGTTTTCGCCGTGGCAGTCGCAGTTCGGGGAAACGTCCGTGATCAGGCTGATGTGGAAGCAGGTCCGTCCGTCGCAGACGGCCTGGGCATACTCAGCCATTCTCTTATCCAGAAGGGCATTGGCGTCCCAGTTGTCATTTTCGATGGCATCGAAGGAGCAGGCGCCGATGCAGCGGCCGCATCCCTTGCAGAGTTCCTGATCGATATGGGCTTTTCCGCTCTCGTAGCTGATGGCATCAGAACCGCATTCTCCTGCACAGCGCCGGCATCCGCGGCATTTCTCTTCAATGACGTGAGGCTTTCCGCTCATATGCTGCTGCATTTTGCCCGCGCGGGAACCGCAGCCCATGCCGATATTTTTCAGCGTTCCGCCGAAGCCGGTTTCCTCATGCCCTTTGAAGTGGGTCAGGGAAATAAAAACGTCAGCGTCCATGATGGCCTTTCCGATATAAGCCTCCGGACAGTATTCGGCATTACGGACCGGAACAGTCACATCATCTGTCCCGCGCAGGCCGTCTCCGATGATGACGGGGCAGCCTGTGGTCATCCAGTTGAATCCGTTGACCTCCGCACAGTACATGTGGTCGATGGCGTTTTTCCGGCTGCCCGGATACAGCGTATTGCAGTCGGTCAGGAAGGGCTTGCCACCCTGTTCCTTTACCACATCTGCCACTGCCTTTGCATAGTTGGGACGGAGAAAAGCGATATTGCCCAGTTCTCCGAAGTGCATCTTGATCGCTACGAGTTTATCCTTCATATCGATCTGTCCGATACCGGCCGCGCGGATCAGCTTCTGGAGCTTAACCGGAAGCGGAACCTCAAGCTGGGTTCGGAAATCAGTGAAGTAAACCTTTGATTTTTCCATGTCTTTTCCTCTCTGAAGACGGCAGCCTCCTCCGGCTGCTGATAAGTTTTCCTGTGATTCTGTTATAGCATGAGGGCAAAGACGAGCGCAATAAACATCTATATCTTACAAGATGTCACAGTACTGTATTAAGCCGGTCGTACCGGCATACATCAGGTACTGTCATTCAGACATTAAAAATTTTTGTGCGAAATCACCGGCTGTATTATAAACGTATCAGCAGTATAATATATAAAAGTCAGAATCTTCTGGCTGTAACGTGAGAGGAGGATGAAACGTATGAAAGCTGCTGTGATCTATTATTCATTTGAAGGAAATTCCGAGGCCGCGGCGAAGAAGGCGGCTGAACTTACCGGCGCGGCGCTTTTCCGTATCTCCGCGGATCATGAACCGCCGAAGACGAAGATGAAATATCTGGTCGGCGGAAAACAGGCGCTCTCCGGTTTCCGTCCGAAGATCAGGGTGCCGTCCGTGGATTACAGCCAGTACGATACCATCATTCTTGCCTGCCCGGTATGGGCGGGAACCATGGCCCCTGCGATGAGATCTTATCTCGGCAGGCATCCGTTTTCAGAAAAGAAAGTATATCTGATCGTATGCTCGGCCAGCGGAAACGGTCAGAAGACACTCCGGAACATAGCGGAACTTCTGGAAGGCAACATGATCTCAGGAGAGTACAGTCTGAAAAATCCTCTGACCCATCAGGAAGAGCTTGAAAAGCTGAATGCTTTAAACGGCTGAAGTTATATCAGCGGAAGAAAAAGAAAATGAATCTTGGAGGAAGAGCAATCGAAGAAGGCAGAATTTTCAGAATTAACGAGATGAACTGGACACCGTGCAGCGGAGAAGTGGGCAACATGCAGCATTATGACAAATGCCTTGTAAAGGACCCGCTTCATGGCATGGTCGTTAATGTATCAAAGTATCCGAAGGGATTTCAGCTGCCGTGGCATAAACACAGCTGTGCCCATGGCATGTACGTCATCAGGGGCAGCATGGAAACAGATCTGGGCACGGTGAATGAAGGAGATTTTGTGTGGTGGCCGGCAGGAGTCGAAATGCAGCATGGCGCAACGATGAATGAAGACTGCGTCTTTCTGTTCGTGACAAACGCACCGTATGATATAGAAGTACTCGACAGAGATAAGTAAAAACAGACGGAACAGAGCTGAAATTTCAGCAGGCCGGGGATGACAGATCATGTTATCCCCGGCCTTTTCTGTTCTCTGCGATGATGCTGTTCTCTGCGATGACGCTGTTCTCTGCGATGACGCTGTTCTCTGCAATGACGTTGTTCTCTGCAATGACGCTGTTCTCTGCAATGATGCAGTTATGTGCAATGACGCTGTTCTCTGCGATGACGCTGTTCTTTGTGATGAGGCTGTTTTTCTGACGATTCGGCTGCTTCTGCAGGCTTACCTGCTGCTGACTGCTGTCCGGCGCCGGATCCTGAAGCTCAGGCATTGATTTTGCGAAAAATAAGAGATATTATAGTTCAGTTAAATCATCGAACTTCCGACCATGCGGCAGAAATGACTGATGTCAGTACAGCAGATCTGATGGATATGCAGGATGGAATGACAGACTGTGACCGTACATTCGATGTGCTGATCAGCGGGAGTCGAAAGAAAAACAAGGTACGTAGGTAAGCATTATGAGTTCATGGAAGAGTTTCAGAATGGTTGTTTATGGTTTTCTTGCAGGAAAGGCTGGCGTTGCCATTTTCAGTTCACAGGATATGAAGAAGGCATACACGCATATCACGGCAGCGGTAAAGAGAGGCGGCAGCAGTGTGGCGAAGACCTTTACGACGCTGAAGGAAAACTGTGAAGATATCAACGCAGATGCGAACGCCATCAATGAGAAGAGAGCAAAGGATGCCAGAGCAAGAGAGGTTGCTGACGCAGGAGTGATACCTGAAGCGATGATGACGGCGCTCCGCCGCGTGAAAGGCGGGGCGGTTTAACATGACAAAAGTCATATCGATATCATGACGCACTTCACTGTAACGGTGAGGTGCGTTTTTTTATGATATCACTGTCATCATTCATACCGAAATGAAGGAGGCTTCTCATGTCCGTTGAAACCACAGTGAAAACAGTCTGCGCAGGACAGTCTGCAGCAGACAAACCTCAGGAAATCATAGTCAGGATAGATAATCTTGTCAAAAGGTATAAGGAAAAACCAGCGGTTGATCATTTTTCTCTCGAAGTGAGGCAGGGTGAGATCCTGGGACTGGTGGGGCCGAATGGATCGGGAAAGACAACAACGATCAACTGTCTTCTTTCCCTTCTTAAATATGATCGGGGTGAGATAGAGATTTTCGGGAAGCCGATGCATCCAGCGGCCCGGGATATCAAGAGCCGCATCGGTGTCGTCATGCAGAATGTCGCAGTGATCGATGAGCTCAGTGTATATGACAATATAGATTTTTTCTGCGGACTTTATATCAGGGACAGAGCGCTGAGAAAAAAATATGTTGAGGAGGCACTGGACTTCACGAATCTGCAGGAATACAGAAAATACAGACCGGGCAAGCTCTCCGGCGGACTGCTCCGTCGTCTGAATATTGCCTGCGGCATTGCGCATAAGCCGAAGCTGATCATTTTTGATGAGCCGACGGTTGCTGTGGATCCGCAGAGCCGGAATGCGATCCTCAGCGGGATCCGGCGGCTGAATGAGGAGGGAGCCACTGTTATCTACACCTCACATTATATGGAGGAGGTCGAAGAGCTCTGCTCGAGGATCGTGATTATTGATAACGGTCATGAGGTGGCGGACGGCACGGTATCTGAACTGAAAGGCAGTCTGAGAAACCGGGAGACGATCACTGTCGAGGCAAAAAACATATCTGAAGAGGAACTTTCCGGATTAAAGGAGATCAGCCATGTGTATGATGTCACTTTTCATGAGGGAGAGATCGAGATCAGATGTGACGGAGGCAGCCATAATCTGGTCCACATTATCAATTATCTGATGGAAAAGAATATTGATTTCGGAAGAGTGAATACGAAACTGCCGACGCTGAACGATGTGTTCCTGGAAATCACGGGAAAGGAGCTCAGAGACTGATCATGTTCGGGCATATTTTTTTCTGTAAACTGAAAGAACTTGCTCATAAACCCTGGTGCATCGGCTGGAATCTGATGTTCCCGATTGTGCTTGCCACTGCTTTCTATATCGGGTTCGGGAATTTTATCACAGATGCCGGAGAACTGGCGAAGGTTGATGTGGCTGTCGTGGAAGCGCCGGAAACGGCTGAGCCTCTGTCTGCTTCGACGAAAACGGAAATGACGGGAAATCCGGAGAAAACAGAGCTTACGGCGGCATCAGGGGAAACGCAGGGATTCACGCAGCTGGTAAAAGAGCTGGATTTTCTGAATGCGCATGTTGTCAGTGAAGATGAGGCAGAGAAACTGCTCGCGAAGGGTGAGGTGGCAGGCATCCTCTACGCGCCCGGCGCAGGTACCGATCCGTCGGACAGGGAATCCGGGAATCCTTCTCTTGTGGTTGCAGAAAACGGACTGGACCAGACGATCCTCTCTCAGTTTGTCAGGTCATATATCATTCAGAAGCGTGAGGTGGAGACTGTGATGGCGAAGTCGCAGGATCCGGAGACACGGCAGGATGCGGTCCGCCTTATCAGCGAAGGTATGACTTACGGCTCGGATGATATGAACCTCAGGTATTCAGAGGATGAAACGGCGCTGTCAGAGGATACGGGTTCGGGGCATTCAGAAAGTTCGCCTTACATGCATTACTTTTTTGCACTGATTGCGATGGCATGTCTCTATGGATCATGGCTCAGTGCGAATGTGCTTCATGGCATGAAAGCGGATCAGTCCGAGCTCGGAAAGCGGTTTGAATGTGCGCCGGTCTCCAGACTGACGACGATTACGGCCAGCATCTTCGCGGGTCTTATTTTTCAGATCCTGTGCGTTACGGCGCTGATCCTTTTTATTCAGTATGTGCTCGGCCTTTCCTTCGGGGCACCGCCCGGTCTGATCATTCTGATTTCTGCTGCGGGATCGATGGCCGGCGTATCATTCGGCGTGATGTTTGGTGCGCTCTTCGGAAGGAGCAGCGCGGCTCTCACCGCGATACCGCTGATTTTTTCCATGGCCTGCTCTTTCCTGAGCGGTCTCATGATAGGCAACATGCAGCAGATCGTTGAAGTTAAGGCGCCCTGGCTGAACAGGATCAACCCTGCGGCGGTGCTTGCCGGCGGACTCGATGAGCTCTGCACCTACGGACCCGGGAAGGCTTATGCTGAGGATCTGTCTGTTCTGATTGTGATGTCCGTTGTCACGATGCTGATCAGTTCACTTGCCCTGAGGAGGAAAAGCTATGCCAGTCTTTAAAGCATTTTTCAAAATACTTGAAGCGAAAAAAGGCATTATTCTGATCTATATCATGGTCAATCTTGTTTTTATGCTCGTTATTGCCGGACAGGGGCAGAAGACCGGAGAGACGATGTTTGCCGATACCGGGCTTGACGTTGCGGTATACGACAGAAGCGAAAGCCGTCTTTCCAGAGAGGCGGTGTCGATCCTCCGTGAAAAAAATCATGTGGATGTATTTCAGGAGAAAGATCTGGAGGGGGCTGGCAGTACAGAGAAGGATAAACTGCGGTTTCTGAACAATGACGTCCGCGGCGGTATTTATGACTATGCGCTCATCATACCGGAGAACTTTGATGAAGACGGCAGATACCGTTACATCGCATCCGGGGAGAATTCCGCCGGATATATCATCAGTGGTCAGCTGGATTCGTTTCTGACATGCGTCAGGGTGAATGAAACGCTGGGAATGGATGAAGACGCCGCGATAAAAAGTGCCGCCGATACCATGGAGAAAGCTGATGATGCCGATATCCGCATGACAGAGGAAGCCGGCAATAACGGACACACGCATGGACGGCTCTATTACAGTTTTCTGTATATGTGCTATTCGCTGATGATGGCCATTGTGATCGGGATCAGCCTGGTGCTTGCCGGAATGAATAACGAGGATCTTACGGCGAGAATCAGCTGCTCGTCTCTTTCCGTGAAGCAGGTGGGCGTTTCAAGATTTATGGCATCCGTTGTCTATTCGGGCGTGGTGATGGTGATTTTTACTGTCATGGCACTGGCGTACGGCGCGGAAGATCCCGACATGGCAAAAGCCGGCTTTTTTGTTCTCAATCTGATTCCTGTCGTTGTCATGTCCGCGGCGTTTGCGTACTTTTTAAGTGCACTGATGCGGGATGAGAGTATAATCAATATGGTGTCGAACATGACGTCTCTGGGCATGTGCTTCATCAGCGGCGTGTTTGTGACACAGAGCATGATGTCTGAAAAAGTGCTGCGCGTCGCTCAGTTTACACCGTTTTACTGGTATGTGCGGGGAGTCGATGTGATTGAGGGAACGGGTGCGGGACAGATGCCCGGAAACCTGTTTACCGAGTGCTTTGTGATACAGCTTCTTTTCGCCGCTGCGCTTTTTGCCGCGGGGACGGTGGCCGCCTCGGCAAAGAAATAGTTTCTGATGATGGAAGAAAAATGCCTCTCGACAGCAGTATTATACGTTGCGCTGGAATCTGTACTTCTGACAGAAGACATCACCGCGGGAACGGTGGTGATGTCTCTCTGTCTTTTTGTCGTTATGACCCTGTCCATACTCATTCCTGAAGCTTCCGCATCGGGGATCGTTCTTCGCTGTGCGATGCTCGCCGGGTGTTTTATTGCGGCCGGTGTTTATCTGGGACCGGATGCTGCCGGCCGGCTGATCCCGGTCTCGTTGCCGGCTGCGCTGTGTGTGTTTTATGAGGAGAGGCTTGCGGTAAAAAACAGGAAATTCAGGAAGATTCAGGATACCGACCGCGAACTCGAAATGAAACTCCGCGAAAGAAACAAACGTCTGATCGCAGAGCAGGATAATGAGATCAGGCTGGCGACCATGTCCGAGAGAAACAGAATCGCCCGGGAAATTCACGATAATGTCGGGCACCTGCTTTCACGTGCGCTGATCATGCTCGGCGCGATTAAGACGGTCAGCGCCGCAGGAGAAACCGGAGCGGATTCCGGGGATGGCACGGCGGCAGCGGACGGAACCCGGGAGGACGGAATCCGGGAGGACGGAACCCGGACAGAGACAGACGGCGCCGTGAAAACAGCAGGGACACAGACTGCGCTCCTGTATCTCGACCAGCTGGAAGCCACGCTGGATACGGCAATGCACGAGATGAGAAAGAGCGTGCATGATCTGCATGACGATTCCGTTGATATCAGAAAAAATATCGATGATATGGTGAAGGAGCTTGAGTCGACCGGCAGATGCAGCGTTGTGACGGATATCGACGCCGGTTCCGGTCTGGATAAGAATATCAGGATCACGCTGACGGCGATCCTCAGGGAAGCCGTGGCCAATTATCTCAGACACAGCAATGGCGACAGAGTGGAGATCGTGCTGCATGAACATCCGGGTTTCATTACCCTGTCGGTCGCTGATAACGGTATACTGTCAGAAGAGGACAGGGAAAAAATCCGGACGGGCATCGGTGACAATATAGGTGTCGGCCTGAACAATATCCGGGAACGTGCCGACAGCCTCGGCGGGACGGCAGCTTTTTATACGGATCACGGCTTCCGGGTGTTTGTCAATCTGCCCAAAGGAAAATCATGACGGTCTGAGCGGGATGACAGACCGTCGGAAAATCAGATGAGGACCGGGGATTTTTATGGATGATATCAGAATTCTGGTAACAGATGATGACGAGCTGGTGGTGATGTCTCTTGAGATGATCATCAATGCATCGGAGGGACTTACCGTCATCGGTAAAGGATACAGCGGAAGCGATGCCGTCCGTCTTTATGATGAACTGCACCCTGATGTGCTTCTGATGGATATCCGGATGAAGGATATGACCGGTCTCGACGCTGCCGGGAAGATTCTGGATCAGCATAAAGAGGCAAAAATCCTTTTTCTGACGACATTCTCCGATGAAGAATACATCGTGAAAGCCCTGACGCTCGGAGTCATGGGCTACCTCCTCAAACAGGATTACAAATCGATCGCCTCATCCATCAGAGCTGTATATAACGGACAGCATGTATTCGGCGGAGCCGTCGTCGGGAAACTGCCCGGGCTGATTCATTCCGCCGCTGACGGAGGTGACGGGAGAGAGGATTCCGACCTGAAATATGATCGGAATTACCGGCAGAAGGGCATAACGGAGCGCGAATACGAACTGATCCAGCTGGTGGCCCGGGGACTCTCCAATAAGGAAATTGCCGGGAGGATTTTTCTTTCGGAGGGAACGGTGAAGAATTACCTGAGCACGATTCTGGATAAGCTGGAACTTCGAGACCGCACCCAGCTCGTAGTGTATTATTTCAGAAACAGATGAGAGAAATACCTGTAAAGATGGCAGTCTGCCCTCAGGAAAGCCGGATGCCGTAAGTCGTGCAGGCCCTTGTGCCGACCACAGCCATGTCTTTGTATACAGCCGGCGACGCTTCGATGACGCCCTGGCTCAGTCTCAGCGTATCATATACTTCACCTGTTTTTCCGTCCAGCAGATACATATTGCCGTCACTGCTGCAGTAGATGACATTGCCGCTGCCGTCCGGACGATATACACACACAGGGGACGACCATGCATAACCTGCATGATGCTCCCAGAGTGATTTTCCTGTTTTTTTATCCAGACAGGCGAGCACGCCTTCTGTGGCTGACCCTGTCATAGAGACGGTTACGAATATTCTGTCCGACAGTTCATGGTGTCCGACGGCGATGGTTGACTGGACGCCGCCTGACACACCGGACATGGAAAAACAGGTGTAATCCGTATGCCAGAGGATTTCCCCTGTCTCAGCGTCTATTTTCCAGACGGGTATGTCTGCTGTTGAGCTGCTCCGCCATCCGAGATGGAAGGATGTGCTTTCATACAGATACAGATGACCGTCCTCCTCAGACAGAACCGGCGTGGAATTCGTATCATCAAGGACATCCTGTGCCCAGATGATCTGCAGTGTATTCAGATCGACACAGAGCAGATTTCCGCCGTTGTCGGCGATGAACATATAACCTCCGAAAACGGCCGCACTGTCCTCCATTCCCGGCCAGTACGAAGCCGGGGACGTACGCACACCGTGGTACTCCACTCGACGACATCGGAAGGATCGATGGACAGTATTCCCTTTGAAGCATCATACTTTGTGTTGAGACGGATCAGATACAGAACGCCGTTTTCACCGGGATAGATCAGCGTATCTGATGAGGCATCCACAAGAGCGGAAGAGTCAAAATAGCTGAGGATCCCGCGCATGCCGAAGGGATCATTCTGCCCGAACTCATACATGACACTGCCGTCAAGCAGATTAATGACAAATACATGAGCGATACCCCTGTAGCTGTCGTAGCCGGCGCCCAGATAAAGGATCGGATAACCTCTCGGGTCCAGTGCACCGGAACCCTTGAAGGTCCATCCGAGGTCGAGAGGGTCTCTTGTCGGGTCCCCTGTATCCAGATCATAGAAGCGCACGTATCCGTCCATACCGGCGTAGATAACCTCAGTCAGCTCGTCCCTGTCTTTGAATTCGTCAGACATATTCATGTGCTGACGAACCTCTTTCGGCCATACGGCAATCAGGGGCTGCCCCGTCCAGCCGTTGCCGCTCCACGAAGCATTACCGTAAACGGTACTGCCCGTCTGACCTGTCCAGACAGTCTCCAGTGTATTTTTTCGCATCTCTGCCGTCCCGTATGAGGGAGCATCGCGGAAATTATTGCCACGGAAGGTCACGATACCATCGACATCTGTGTAAGTACTGCCTTTGCCGAAATCAAAGCTGTACCATGGCTGATAATGGCTCTGGTCCTCCAGAAGTTCACCGTTTACCTGAAGATCTGTCCCCTCGATCAGACGGGATGGTTCTGTTTCAGCAACACAGTGAGGTGAAAAATCAATGTCCGAATCTTCTTCCGTCGAAGCTGTCTCTGCCTGTTCTGACAGAGAGGATGCCGTCTGACTGCTGTCAGATGCCGTGACGGCTTCGGAAGAAGGAACAGAAGATGCTGTCAGAGGTGTATCTGCACTGACGCCTGTCATAGCTGTCATCGATGTATTTGTTTGGACAGGAGAGCGGTTGGCTCTGCTGTGGATGGCAGCCGCTGACACGATAATTACTGCCGCACACAGGAAGATTGCTTCCCATTTTATTCTCTTTCTGTTAAAACCCCGGGATTTACTGCGACGACGTAACGATTTTCTGTTATTCTGTTTCTTCTTCTGTAACCGCAAGTTGCTGTTCCCCCTCAGTTTGCCTCTTCTGCGCGGCATCTCTGCATGTATTCCCGCAGGAGAGAAGACGTACATACAGGCCGTTTCTGATACCCATCTTTATACAATATTAATACCGTCACGGCAACTTTAACAGCCTCTTTACAGGAATCCGGCGATAATAAAATCACAGTTCAGAGAGATGATTCCTCGATTTAAGAGAGAAGAAAAGACAGGTTAAGAGAGAAGAAAGACAGGACACCATGAAAAGAATTATCACTGATTTCGAACATATGAAACCAGTTCAGATTATCATAATCGGTTTTTTAAGTGTTATCCTGCTGGGGACACTTCTGCTCATGCTTCCGGCAGCATCCAGGGAGTCCGGCTCCGCCGGATTTGCGGATGCTCTTTTTACTGCAACTTCAGCAACCTGTGTGACAGGTCTGATTGTTCAGGATACTTTTTCTTTCTGGACTCCATTCGGACAGGCTGTTATTCTCTGCCTGATCCAGACAGGCGGACTTGGTGTCGTAACGGTTGCAATTTCTATCGCCATGCTTTCCGGAAAAAAGATCGGTCTGATCCAGCGGAATATCATGCAGGAATCTATTTCCGCACCTCAGATAAGCGGAATTGTAAAATTCACAAAGTTCATTCTTCTGACCACCTTCGGCGCAGAGAGCATAGGAGCTTTTGTCATGATGCCTGTTTTTATCAGAAGCTTTGGCATACCCAAAGGTATCTGGTTTGCGGTGTTCCACTCTGTCTCTGCTTTCTGCAATGCGGGTTTTGACCTGATGGGCGGCAGACAGAAGTATTCCTCACTGACC
>Ga0256406_1003512_pt1 | contig 19358 bp, 17 predicted proteins | sample RumenRJG_03DNA_FD_185986 | JGI IMG/M metagenome (GOLD analysis project Ga0256406, IMG submission 185986) | Bovine rumen microbial communities from Lethbridge, Alberta, Canada - RJG_03 | ecosystem: Host-associated > Mammals > Digestive system > Stomach > Rumen | place: Canada: Alberta | collected...
AGGCTTCCCAGTTCTCCAAGCGTTAATTGCGCGCATAACAGCAATAAAGATAAGAATTTTCGACAACAACAATCAAGAAGGACCGCTGCACGGATGTATGGACGTCATGGTGTGCAGCGGTCCTTTTTTCATCCTGATGCGAAGTTTTCACTGTAAAAGCGCGGAAAACTCTTTATCCGGTGTGTATGTCCGGAGCTGCGGACCCGCGCGTGAAGAACATGTCCGGCATCCGGCCTGAATTGACTTCTATACAGAAATCGTTAAAATATGTATAGTGGCTTAGATCGTCTGCAGATCCGGAGGACATAGGATGAATACAGAGTGGGATAAGATTAAGTTTGATTCGGCGCACAGCGTGCTGCTGATGATTGATATGGAAAAAGCTTTTGTAGAGCCGGGTGCAGCGCTGTGCATAGCAGGAGCAAAGGAAACTGTGCCCTCCTGTATGCGCGCGGTGGAATGGGCGCGCGCCTGTGGTATTCCAGTGATCTGGGTCAAGCGTATTTATGCCGCTGACGGCAGCGATATGGAACCGCCGAGACGCGAAGCCCTTCGAAAAGCCGGGTTTACACAAGTTCTGGCGCCGGGGTCGACTGGAATTAACAGCATTGAGGAGCCGGACGGGCTGGTTCGCGGTGCTTCTGAGCAGGTTCTGATCAAGCCGCGCTACAGCGCCTTTTTTCAGACAGGACTGCATGAACAGCTTCAGCGAAGCGGTACGGACACCGTTCTGATTGCGGGTACGACAACGCCGAACTGCATCCGCAGCACCTGCTATGATGCGATGTCCTATAATTACCGAGCGGTCATTCTGGAGAGCTGCTGTTCATCCAGAAACAGCAGGGTCCAGCGTGCGAATATTGAGGATATGGAAGCTGCAGGTGCGGTAATATGCAGAGGAGAGGCACCGATGCCGCCGGTGTGCGCGGAAGAGTAAAAGTCGCGCCGGACTGATCCGGCAGACCAAGGAGGATATAAAGATGAAAAAGAAACTGATTGCGGTCGTATTGATCGCAGGGTTGATATTTGCCTACGGCTGCGGAAATTCCGAAAGTAAATCCGGAGACTCAGGGAAAAGCACCAAGTCAAAATCGCAGACCGAAGAAACTCAGAAGAGCAGCAAGAAGGACAGCGGCTCATCGTCATCGGAATCACAGCAGAACAGTTCGTCGGAATCTGCACAGAGCGGCGAGAATGACCCGGGAGACGCAGGAAACAATGATCCGACCGCAGAAACCGCACAGAATAACACAGTCCAGCAGATGAAAGAGAAGTACATCGGAAGCTGGACGCAGAAGGGACTGCTCATGAGTGACGGGAGTATCGATGATTCGGACGGAAGCACTGGAACGCTGACCGTTAAAGACGACGGCACGTATACGCTGACGCTGAAGGATTCTGATGGAAAAACGACGGAAAACAGCGGAAAATGGAGCGTAAACAGCGACAAGAAATTGGTTGTCGGGTCTTATACCATGGGGATCGATGATAATGGATACCTGCTCAGAGACAGCGGCCAGCGCGACGGAAAGGGATTCCGCCTTTATTACGCCATGAAGAAATAGCAGCAGTGAGAGGATGCCATGAAGAAATATTTCATTAATCACAGTGATATAGAAGGCGCGATTTTTGACGTGGACGGGACGCTCCTGGATTCCATGCCAACCTGGCATGACGCCGGCGCGCGCTTTCTGGCAACGCTTGGGATAGAAGCGGAACCGAATCTCGGGGATATTCTGTTTGCGGAAACGACAGAGAGCGGAGCGGATTACCTGATTTCGCGGTATCACCTTTCGATGACAAAGGGTGAAGTGGCCGAGGGAATTATTGCGCAGATGGATGCGTACTACCGCGATGAGGTGCAGCCGAAGCCGGGCGCAGTAGAGCTGCTTCGCGCGCTTCAGAAATACCAGGTGCCTGCGGCAGTAGTAACCTCGACCGAGGGGCGCTGCATCCGCGACGCCTTTTCCCGGCTTGGTATGGATCAGTATTTCTGCCGTATTCTCAGCGCTCAGGATCTGCGGACAACCAAAAAGAAACGAGCAATCTGGGATATGGCGACGGAGGCGCTTCACGCGCCGGCAGAGGCGACTGTGGTGTTTGAAGACGGTCTGTACGCAATTGAGGCGGCAGATCGTTTTGGCTACCAGACGGTTGGCGTCTACGACAGGATCAGTGAGGCTGACCAGAAGCAGATAATGGAAAAAGCAGACTACTATATTCCGGATCTCAGAGAACTGGAAATCCGATAATGACAGGTTCTGCTGCAGAAAGGAGACAGAATGAGCATGCATAATAAAATTCTGATCGTTGATGACGATCCGAATATTCGCGAGGTATTACACGTTCTTCTGAGAAGCGAGGGCTATGATGTGACGGAGGCAGAAAACGGCGAAATGGCGCTGGACTGCGTATTCCATAAAGGTCCGTATGACATTGTCATCCTGGATATCATGATGCCGGATATGGACGGTATCGAAGTCTGCCACCGCATAAGAGAAAAATCTTCTGTTCCGGTTCTCTTCCTCACGGCAAAATCACAGGACCGTGATAAAGTAGAAGCCTATACGATGGGCGGAGATGATTTTCTGGTGAAGCCGTTTTCGCAGACGGAGCTTCTGATGAAAGTAAAATCGCTGATCCGGCGCAGAAGCGAATATGACCAGCCGAAGGAATCCGTGAACAGAGGCCAGGAAATCCTTGCTGAAGATGTCTTTGTCGATATACGCACACGTTCAGTGAGAAAGAACGGCAAGCGGATTAATCTGACCGATAAGGAGTTCGATATTCTGCGTTATTTCATGGAGCATAAGGGTGAGGTTGTGAAGAATAAAGATCTGTATGAAAATGTCTGGGGTGAACCGTATATGTCGTCCGCAGGAAATACAATCATGGTGCATATTCTGAACCTCAGAAAAAAGCTTGAGGATGATGTCCGTAAGCCAAAGATAATCAAGACTGTATGGGGGAAGGGATATCGCATTGAATAAAGAAAGACAGACGCTTCGGTCACTGTTCCGGGCGCGCAGTAACAGGCACAGAATGTTCATCTCTCTGAATGTCAAGCTGATGTCAACCATCATGCTTGCGGCGCTGCTGACGATGGGCACACTGCTTCTGCTGAATGTTTTTGAGACGACCATAGGGACGCAGTTCTTTCTGAGCAAAACGGTAAAAGCGCATTTTGTCAACGACCGTTATCAAGATCTTCACCGCTATATAAAAAAACGCAATGTGCGTGCCAAGGATGCCGCTGCGCTGAAGAAATGGGCCGGAAATGAAAGAAACACGGCAATTCTGGTGTATAACAGCAAGGGAAATGTGTATTCCAGCGGATGGGCCGTGAATTCTAAGGGAACTATTCTGAGCGATGCAACGCTGGCCGGAAATAAATCTTCTTCTGCCAGAGTGTCACAGAACGACGAGTCCAGTAATCAGCCGCAGGTAGAAGAGCCGAACCTGAAGGTCAATACCAGTTCGTTTGAAGAGGATCTGTATAATCGGCGCATCCGCTTCCAGGATGGAACCTACTATGTGTACATTAATGTCTATCCGGAGCGTGCATGGCACAGGATCATGGGGATATTGGAAATTATCATCGCCGGTCTGGTGTTCTTTGTCGTTGTATTGAAATACAATAAGTATGTGATGCGCAGAGTGATCAACTTGTCTGATGACGTCAGCCGGATTGCCGAGGGAGATCTGCATCATGTTGTCGGCATGGAGCAGAATGATGAACTGGGTATGCTCTCTGTCAATGTTGACCGGATGAGGGCTTCGATTCTTGAGAAAATGGAAAATGAGCAGGCTGCACAGAAGGCAAATATGGAGCTGATTACATCCATGTCGCATGATATCCGGACGCCGCTGACTTCTTTGATCGGATATCTGGATATTATTGAGGGGAGAAAGTATGATTCTCTTGATGAAGTGCGGCAGTATATCGATTCCTGCAGGGATAAGGCGTTTCAGCTGAAGGATCTGTCAGATAAGCTGTTCCAGTATTTCCTGGTTTTCAGAGAAGATCAGGATGATATGGAGATGGAAGTTCTGGATGCCGGGATCCTGTTCCAGCAGATGCTGGGAGAGCATGTCTCGGAGCTGGAGAGCTACGGATACGATGTCAATCTGCAGTATAATATTCCGGAACACGTCATGACGGAGACAGATGTGTCCGGTGTGCACCGTATCTTTGACAATTTGTTCTCGAATATGATGAAGTATGCCAGCGAAAAATTCCCGATTGAAGTAAAAGGAAGTCTCATTCAGAATAAGGTGAAGCTGGTTTTTCAGAATCACATCCGTGAAGAAGCAAAAAAAGTGGAGAGTACCAAAATCGGCGTGAAAACATGTCAGCGTCTGGTGCAGGATCTCCACGGTTCTTTCCATGTAATGGAAGAGGAAAAAATCTATACAACAGAGATCTTATTCCCGGTCATTCCGCCGTCGCAGCAGGCAGCTGCCGCTAAGGAGGCAGAACAGAAGGAATTGGTTGAGCGTGTGGAAGCTGTGCAGGAAGCACAGGAACAAGAGGAGAATGAAGAGCATGGACAAGAAAGTAATTCCTGAAAAAAAGGAAATTCCCAGAATCACGGGAACGCTCCGCGCAAAGTCGCTGAAGATTCCGGAAGTGATTTACAAGGCTAAGGGAATGGTTGTCCTGGGCAGAAGGATTAAGTCTGTCGTATTTACTACGGATGTTGCGATCATCCGAAACTGCAACGCAGATGCTGTTCTTGCGGTATATCCGTTTACTCCGCAGCAGGTGATCAGCGAAGCAATCATCAATGCTGCGTCCATACCGGTGTTCTGCGGTGTGGGCGGCGGTGTGACCAACGGTTACCGTTCAGCGATGATTTCTATGGATGCGGAGGCGCAGGGAGCGTACGGCGTAGTCGTAAATGTACCGATGAGCAATCCCAATGTCACATTGATTTCTAAGGTGATCGATATTCCGATCATTGCAACGGTCATCAGCGCAGATGCAGACATTCAGGCGAGACTGGACGCGGGCGCAAGCATTCTTAACGTATCCGCAGGCAGGAATACGGCTGAAGTCGTGCGCAGAATCAGAGAGAAATTTCCCAAAGTGCCGATTATCGCGACAGGCGGAAACAGTGATGAATCTATCCTGGAGACGATTGAGGCCGGAGCGAACAGCATAAGCTGGACTCCGCCGTCATCGGCCAAGATCTTTGGCGGAATCATGGATTCTTATCGCAATGGAGACATCGAGAAGCTGAAGAAGCCTGAGGCAGGCGATGCCGAAGAGATTCTGAAGATTGTTTCCGGCAAGGTTGATCTTCGATAAGAGAAAAGAAACAGAAGCGGCAGAAAAAAATCCTTGACATTTTTCCCGCGCTGCAGTAGAATAGTTGATGTTGATGAGCGGTGATTCATCAACATCAACTGAATATGCGCTATTAGCTCAGCTGGGAGAGCACCTGACTCTTAATCAGGGTGTCCAGGGTTCGATCCCCTGATAGCGCATTGACCTGAGGTCGTTCATATTCGTATGGACGGCCTGTTTTTATATATAAAAAAGGAAGAAGAACAACGTGCAGGATGAAAACCGGAAAAGTTTTATGCTGCACGTTGTTGAGGTGATACTCGAAATATGGGGGCGATTGTTGCTTTGTGTGCTTCATTATTGGCGGATGCGTCATGGGTGAACGGACGGATCCACTGGTATTTACCATTGCAATCTAATTGGCGTGCCATCATATTATCCGCCCACATCAGGGCGACGATATGATGGATCTTCGCCTGCACTTCCGGACACTAGTGAAGCACACTCCTTTCCAATACTTAATTCTAGTAAAATTAACATGGCCTATCTATCAAACTTATGTAAAATTTATCTCATCTTCAGATCAGGCGAACCTCTTGCGCGTGTATATTTTGTCGACAAAGGCCGAAGCCGCAAGGAGAATGTGGTATGCTGAATGAGAAAACTTAAGAATATCATAAGAATATGTTTGAAAATAATTCAGGAACAGGCGATACACTGAAGGGGCAGGAGGGAAAAGAGATGGGAATGAACATTTTGGTTTGTGATGATGATAAGGAAATTGCCAGGGCGATAGAGATTTATCTCGGACATGAGGGATACCGTGTGTTTAAGGCGTACGACGGTCTGCAGGCGCTGGACATTGTGCGGGATGAGGAAATTCACCTGATCATTATGGATATTATGATGCCGAAAATGGACGGCATTCAGGCGACGATGAAGATCAGAGAGCGGAAAAATATCCCGATTATCATGCTGTCGGCCAAATCGGAGGACTACGACAAGATTAACGGACTGAATATCGGCGCAGATGACTATATTACCAAGCCGTTCAATCCGATGGAACTGGTGGCGCGTGTGAATTCGCAGATCCGCCGGTACAGAGATCTGGGAAGCATGAATAAAAAGAATTCCGTGTCGCTTTTGCGTACAGGAGGACTGGTCATCGACGATCAGGCCAAGCAGGTTTTTGTGGACGGGAAAGCAGTGGAGCTCACGCCGAAAGAATACGGCATTCTGAGGCTGCTTACGGCGCACGCGGGACAGGTGTTCTCGATGGAGCAGATCTATGAGGCGGTCTGGAAGGAACATGCCTGCAGTGTAGAAAATACAGTTGCCGTGCACATCCGTCATATCCGGGAAAAGATCGAGATTAATCCGAGATCGCCGCGCTACCTGAAGGTGGTCTGGGGCCTGGGCTATAAAGTAGAGAAAATTGAGTAGAGGGATAGAAATCAGAATAAAGAGGTGTTAATGATGGCATTAAAAGACTGGATAGACAGGAAGCGAAAGATGCGGGATACGGAGATTCTGAGGGCAGTTCCGGAACCGGAAGATGTTCTGGAAGAAAGTAAAGATTTGCCGGAACCGGGGACAAATGCTGAAGAGGCAGGGAAAAGCGGGGAAGCAGACCGCGCGGAACAGACGGAGCCGGCACCGCATGAAGATCTGTTCTATGACGGACAGATGCGTCCGCGCGCACGGAGTATTGTGCTGACGGTCAGCTGCGTTTTGGGGTTCCTGCTGTGTATGGCAGGGGGAATCATGGCAACGCTGATGATGGTTCTGGACGAAGTCGGCGAACTGGGCATGAACTATCATTACAGCGGAAATAAGCCGACTGCCGCGGAAATTTCGGCGGCAAAGCATATTCTGCAGAGCCCTGTAACGGATGTGGAAAATAAGATGTTCACATTTATGGTAGTGCTGTTCGTATGCGCGCTGATCTGTGCAGTCAGCGGAATCATTACCTGTGGAAAGCGAAAACCGGGAGGGGGTGTCTATCTGCGCGCATTCGACCGGGTGTGGGGAGATGTGCAGATTCTGGGAGGGGTTGTGGCAGGGATGGTGATAGTACCGATTGCCGGAATCCTTTCTGATTCCGGAGTGCGAGATGAGCTGTGGACGTTCATCACCTATGTGAACAGAATCAAACTGCATCTGAGCAGTCAGGATATGGCGATGATTCACAAATGGATGTCGCAGAGCGAGTATCACAGTACCTTAGGATCCGGGTTTACTCTCTCCGGGCCGTTTGCACTGGTGCTGGCGTTCATGCTTGCTGCCGGGGTGGTCCTGTTTGAAGAGGCGGTTATACTTTCTGTCGCCCGGAAACTGAAGAATCGGTGCTTCTGGAAATATACACTGATCGGTACGGCGTGCCGCGGAATATATCGGGGCGTAGATAGATTTTTCAGCAGCAGAAAAAAGATTACCTGGACGGTGATGCTGGCGGTGCTGCCGGGAGTATTCCTTGCCGGGATGGTGGATATCATAACGGAGTCTTTTATGGGAATGGTGAGCCTCGGCATTCTTATCTGCATATTTCTTCCGGGAAGGCTTAAACATTTTGAGGAACTGCAGAGAGGTGTGCGGGAAATCCGCAACGGCAATGTAGAATATAAGATTCCGAATTTGGGAACCGGCGCGCTCGGACAGATGGCGGACGATATCAATTCTATCGCAGACGCGCAGGATGCGGCGGTGCAGAATCTGATGAAGAATGAACGGATGAAAACAGCGCTGATCAGCAACGTGTCGCATGACCTGAAAACACCGCTGACGTCAATCGTGACCTATGTGGACCTGCTGAAAACGGAAGGACTGGACAGCCCGAACGCACAGGAATACCTTGATGTGCTGGACCAGAAAACCAGACGTCTGCAGAGGCTGACGCTGAATCTGTTCGATGCGGCAAAAGCATCTTCCGGAGATATACCTGTACATCTTGCGGAACTGGATCTTTATTCGCTTGTCAGCCAGGCCTATGGAGAAATGAAGGAGGACCTGGATGCCCGGGATCTGACGTTTATTCTGCAGAACCATGCCGGCGCGTCAGCCAGAATAACCGCAGACGGACAGCTTCTGTGGCGTGTGATTGAGAATATCCTGACGAATATTAAAAAGTATGCTATGCCTCATACGCGGGTGTACGCAGATATTTATGAAGAGGAGAATGATTACAGACTGACCGTGAAGAATATTTCGGAGAATCAGCTGAATATCAGTGCAGACGAACTGATGCAGAGATTTACCAGAGGGGATGATTCCCGCAGCACGGAAGGCAGCGGACTGGGCCTTGCGATCGCGCAGGATCTTGCCCGTGTCATGAATGGAAGTTTCCAGATTGCAATCGACGGGGATTTATTTACGGCGAACGTGCGTATGCCAAAAGCGTAAGTGTGCGGAAATAGTCCTGTGATGGGCGCAGATTCTGGAACGGCGGTTTTGATTCTCCGCAGACTGGCCCGGACATGTGACATGTATGAAGCACGGATCCGCTCCCCTGTGTTGGAGGGGCGGATCCGTGCTCTGGAATGTTTTTTTATAAATTTTGTAAATCGGATTGACAAATAGAGCGGAGAGGAGTATTATTATCTAGTCGCGTGAAGCGAGAAGATATGATTATGCGCTATTAGCTCAGCTGGGAGAGCACCTGACTCTTAATCAGGGTGTCCAGGGTTCGATCCCCTGATAGCGCATTTTTTATTGTTTTAATACCGTATAGAAGAGCCGCTGATGAAACCGGAATGGTTATATACAGCGGCTCTTTCTTTCTTTTTATGTTTCCATGTTGCCGGAATTGCGCGTTTCTGAAATTTAAAGCGCGAAGCCGAAGGATGATATGGTTAATCTTCCAGTTCGGCTTTCTTCTGGTCGATCAGTTTCTGAATGGCTTCCAGTTCGCTGATGTCGTCGATGTCTTTAATAAAACCTTCCATAAACGTAACTTTTTCTTCTGGTGTGGCAGGGAAGAACATCTTTACGTATTCCGGCTGTGTGACAATCGGTGTATAGCGGCGGGAAAGTACGGTTCCGCTGTAAACGATGTCGGCGACCTTAATGTAGCCTTTTTTGGTTAAATTGCGCAGTGCAGCCTGAACGGTATTGCTGTTCAGTGATGGATCGATCTTGTAGATCTCAGATGCCAGAAGAGGGTCTTCAGAGTCCCATAGGACACGAAGAACATCCAGCTCTTTGTTCGTTAGTTTCTTCAGTTTCATTATGAAATCTCCTTAGTTATTAGTATGTATGAGAAAACGGCAGCCGCCGGCTGCGCTTGTATATATTATACTATATATTATAAGTAACAGCGTGTATGATAGCAATATCTTTTTACAGTGAATTCATATAAAAATATTACTACAATATTATAAAGTATGAGCACAACAGCTAGGAAATGGAACGAATAACTGGATATATATTATGAAAAGCTAAAAAGACATACAATAGCGTTAAATTAATAAAGACGAGTTTGTAGTTGTTAAACTATACGTATACAGAGTGAGAATCACATGCAAAGCAGAAATCGGACGCTGCCTGTGATAATAACTGCCAAACCGTATGTACGGAAGCGGGAATGCACGGTGTGTTTGGAGATGGCTGCGTATGATGAAAAATAAATGTACTTAATTATTAAATATTTGATCAGAACGTGCGGGCTTTTGTTTTATGAGAAAATATATTCAATAATTGCAGGGTGATGAATAGAAATATTTTTGTACATGTGAAGAAATGATGAAATGAACGTGAATTTTTAGATGACCCTCTTGCGCAAGTGACAATACAAGTGAGATAATGTATGGACACTAAGAAAAGAAATGAACGAAATTTTGCGGATATTATGCGGAATATAGCTATAAGTGACAATACATATAGTCTGATAAAGGGGTTGATGGGATATGTCACAGCACAAAAAGAAAAGATCGGAATTCGATAAAGTCCTGAATTCATGGGATATACTCGTCATTGCATTCGGCGCGATGATCGGATGGGGATGGGTCATCTCTACTGGAGACTGGATTGACCGGGGAGGCGTACTTGGCGCTGCACTGGGATTCTGCCTCGGCGGAGTAATGATCTTCTTTGTCGGACTGACCTATGCCGAGCTGACATCCGCCATGCCTCAGTGCGGCGGCGAGCATGTCTTCAGTTATAAGGCAATGGGACCGACAGGATCATTTGTCTGTACATGGGGAATAATTTTTGGCTACGTCGCTGTTGTCTGCTATGAGGCCTGTGCGTTCCCGACAATTGTTGCGTATATCTATCCGGCATTCCTGAAAGGCTACTTATATACTGTAGGCGGATTCAAGATCTACGCCAGCTGGCTTCTTCTGGCTGCGGGAGTTGCTCTGGTTATGACGCTGATCAATATCCGGGGAGCCAAGACGGCAGCAAACCTTCAGACCCTGCTTACGACTATTATTTTCAGTGTCGGCATGCTGCTGATTATTGTCTCTGCGATCAGAGGTGAAACATCCAATCTGATGCCGCAGCTGTTTGCGGGAACCGGAGGCGCCAGCAGTTTCAGTCATATGATGCATGTAGCGGTAATGACGCCGTTCTTCTTCATCGGTTTTGATGTTATTCCGCAGGCTGCGGAGGAGATACAGGGATCTCTGAAAAAGATCGGGAAAATCCTGATTCTGTCTATCATCCTGGCCGTTGTATTCTATTCTCTGGTTATTATTGCTGTCGGAGGCCTGATGAACCATGCTGAAATCAACCGCGCGATGGCCGGAAACGGTCTGGTTACTGCAGATGCAATGGTAAAGGGATTTGGATTCAAAGCCATGTCTAATGTTGTCATCATCGGAGGTCTCTGCGGAATTGTCACCAGCTGGAACTCTTTCCTGATGGGAGGAAGCCGTGCGATGTATTCTATGGCAGATTCCAAGATGATCCCGGATTTCTTCGCAAAACTGCATCCGAAGTATAAGACTCCGGTTAACGCGCTGATCATGATAGGCGTAATTTCTATGCTGGCTCCGCTCGCCGGAAGGAGAATGCTGGTCTGGATCTGCGATGCCGGAAATCTGGCCTGCTGTCTGGCCTACTGCATGGTATCTATTTCTTTTCTGATTCTGAGAAAGAAAGAGCCGGATATGCCGCGTCCGTATAAGATCAAGCACTATAAGGCGGTTGGAGCATGTGCAGTTCTCATGTCCGGCGCTATGGTGGCGATGTACCTGATTCCGGGTTCCGGTTGTACGCTGGCGCCTCAGGAATGGGCAATCGCGGGCGGATGGACGCTTCTGGGAGTGGCCTTCTACTTTAGAAACAAGAAAAAGTACGGCGCTGAATTCGGACGCCATGTCGATGTGGAAATCGAGTATACAGAGGAAGATATCCGGAGCCTCGAGCAGCAGACTGCTGCCATTTCCATTCTGAAACAGCAGAAGCAGACCCTTGGACAAAAAGCACACGGCAAGGGAAATGCTGCATATGCATCTGAAGAAATATAAACATCAGAAGGAAACCGATTAATTGTCAATAAAAGAAAATCCGGCGTCTTTGTATATATACCGGGAAAACGAGCGCTCGGAGAGAATTAAAAAGGGAGCGGAGCTTCGGCCTGATCTGGCCGGAAGCTCACGCTCCCTTTTTCAGAATAACCCGGGACGGAAGGTTTCAGGTTATTATCTTGCCCGGGTTCATTTTGTCTGAAAGGAATAATCGCTTTCTGTCAATTAGCGAACAACCTCAGCCTTTCCGTAAGGAAGTCCCTGCAGGAAGTTGCGGGCGTTCTCCAGAGTATCTGCTGCGATTGCCTGCAGAGCCTCACGTGTGAAGAATGCCTGGTGAGAAGTAACGACAACCTGCGGGAAGGATGTCAGACGTGCAACAATATCATTGCTCAGGATATCGTCGGAATGGTCTGTGTAAACGACCTCGTCCTGACCTTCATATACGTCCAGAGCTACAGCGTGGAACTTGCCTGCTCTCAGTCCTGTGATCAGAGCGTTGGTGTCGATGAATCCGCCGCGGGCAGTGTTTACGAGCATAACGCCGTCTTTCATCATGGAGATGGCCTTGTCGTTAATCAGGTGATAAGTTCCGCCTTCACCCATAATCAGCGGTCCGTGAACAGAAATCAGATCAGACTTCTGGAACAGCTCTTCTTTGGAAACGTAAGTGAGGAGACCTTCTTCTTCCAGAGCCTTGTTCGGATATGCGTCCCATGCGATGACGGTCATGCCGTAACCCTTGCAGATTCTTGCCATGCACTGACCGATGCGGCCTGTTGTGACGATTCCGGCAACCTTGTTGTGCAGGTCTGTTCCGAGGAGCCCGTTCAGAGCAAAGTTGTTATCCTTAACCTTGTTGTAAGCCTTAGCGATGCGGCGGTTAGCGGACTGCAGAATTGCCATGGCATGCTCAGCTACAGCGTATGGAGAATATGCCGGTACGCGCAGAACGGTGATTCCGCACTCCTTGGCAGCGTCCAGGTCAACATTGTTGAATCCTGCGCAGCGCAGAAGGATCAGACGAATACCATTCTTCTTCATCTGCTCGACAACCTCACGCGGAGCCTCGTCGTTTACGAACATGCAGACAGCGTCGAATCCCTGGCACAGATGAACAGTCTCAGAAGTCAGACGGCTGTCAAAGTATGTGATGTCGCAGTTGTAAGCGCCTTCACCCTTGTCCTTAGCGAGCTCTTCAAAGAAGATCTTGTCGTAGGACTTTGTTCCGTAGAACGCAACCTTCAGAACATCCAGGTTGTTGTCTGTCGGGATGATGTCAGCAAAGACTTCCTGCAGTCTTGCATAATCTTTCTCTTCGTCTTCCGGAGTTCCGTCAACGGAAATGTTCAGAACGTCGCCTTTCTTAGCGCGCAGAGCGATGATTGCGAGTACGTCTGTTCCGGATGCGGACATGCCGTTGCTCTCGATAGTAACTGTGCTCTTCAGTCCTGTACATTCTGTAGCGAGAATTGCAGCTGGACGAGCATGAAGACCAAGTGTTGCTTTGCAGGTGTACTTAAATGATTTCATCTTAAATCCTCCTCTGATATATAGATGGTTGATTCAGTACGTTGTGTAAGGCCTGTTAAATAGACTTACTTATTAATAATTTCTGTGATAAAGGATGTCTGAAGTGCCCCGAGATGTCTCTGAACTCGAAAATGTCTTAGCATGAATAACAACATGGTCGTCATTGAATATTGCATGCAGTATCCTGTATCACTGATTTCTTCCTTCATAATATACGTTATTGAGAAAAAATCAACAAAGAAATCATGTGTATATGAACTAGAACAAGAGAAAGTAAATAATTGTTCGCAGGGAACAAAAAAGGATGGTTGTAATTGTTTTTGCAAAACATACGTTGTTGACGCACAGAAATACTGGCAATATTTATTGGAATGAAAAATAAAAATTATAAAAGAATAATGTATACACAATACAAAAATATTGAACATGAAGTTAAAAATACCGTAGTATACAAGTATGGCGGGACATCGGTAAAGATTGGCAAGAAATTATCAACCTGATTGTCGATTGTTTAACGTTATGGTGTGATCGATATCATTTATAGCGTGACAAAGTTTTAACGACGGCATTTTCAATGCTTTGAGCCTGTAAGGAGAGCGCATTAACGAGCAGCGGCCAGGCGCCGGGATCGTTGCAAATATAACGAAATTCCAGTATACAGGAGTGCAAGAGTTTTGTTAAAAAAATACCGTATCAACTGATAGAAATTATACACATATTGTTAACATTGACTATAAAATAACGAATTGGTTTAGTAAGTATACACATGAAAGTATATTGCGAAAATTACAAAAAGGGGGTAGAATGGCTGTAGATTTTAAAGAGGCGCCGAACCGCGCGGGACGCCTTTTAAGTGAATATTGGTTATCTTCTGCATTAATATGCACAGGAGGCAAATTATGGCAAAAGCGTTATTGATTGATTCTGTTGAAAGTTTTGAGCAGAGCTTACCATTGATCCGCGAGGCGGAAGATGAGTTTGCGACATTTACACAGGAGCAGGTTGACAAGATCTGCGAAGCTGCGGCTATGGCAGCAAGCAACATGGCAATTCCTCTGGCTAAGATGGCAAACGAGGAAACCGGATATGGTGTTGTAGTAGATAAGGTTATCAAGAACCAGTATGCGTCTGAGCATATGTGGAACTACATGAGACTGAAGAAGTCCTGCGACATCATTGAAGAAAATAAGGCATTCGGAACCAAGAGAATCGCATCCCCTAAGGGAATTGTTGCAGCGATCGTTCCGACAACAAACCCGACATCAACATGTATCTATAAGATCCTGATGTGTCTGAAGACGAGAAACGCAATCATTATCTCGCCGCATCCAAAGGCAAAACAGTGCACGATCCGTGCAGCGGAGATTATGCGTGACGCAGCAATTGAAGCAGGCATGCCGCCTAATGCAATCAGCTGGATCAAGACTCCGTCCCTGGACATCTCTGATATTCTGATGAAGGAAGCAGACCTGGTAATCGCTACAGGCGGTGCAGGAATGGTTCATGCAGCATATTCCTCCGGAACACCGGCACTTGGTGTAGGACCTGGAAACTGCAACGTTGTTATCGATGATTCTGCGGATCTGAAGATGGCAGTAGAGTCCATCATTCATTCCAAGACATTTGATAATGGTATGATCTGCGCGGCTGAGCAGCACATCACTGTTCTGTCCAGCGTATATGATGAAGTTAAGGATCTGCTGAAGAGAGCTCGCTGCTACTTCCTGAATGATGAGGAAGCAGACGCAGTTGCAAAGGTATTCTTCAACTTCAAGACACACGGTGTTAATCCGCCGGCAGTAGGACAGTCCGCTGTTCATCTGGCTGAGATGGCTGGATTTGAAGTTCCTGCAGACACTAAGGTTCTGGTTCGTGAGACAGATGATACATCTCATGACAACCCGTGGGCATGTGAGAAACTGACTACACTGCTTGGTATGTTCAAGGCAGATACTCTGGATGAGGCATTTGACATCTGCTATAAGCTGGTTCTGGAAGGCGGAGCTGGACATTCCGCTGCAATGTACGTAAATCAGGAACAGCAGGACAAGATCGACAAGTTTGCTGAGAGAATGAAGGCTGCAAGAATTATCATCAACCAGCCGACATCCTTCGGAGGCATCGGAGATCTGTACAACTTCGATATTCCGCCATCACTCACACTGGGACCTGGATCCTGGGGAAATTCTGCATATGCAGGAAATACACAGTTCGAGCAGCTGCTGAATATCAAGACTGTTACAACGAGAAAAGAAAACATGCTGTGGCTGCAGCTGCCTAAGAAGGTTTACTTCAAGAGAGGCTGCACACCAGTAGCACTGAGAGAACTGAAGGAAGTTTACAACTTCAAGAGAGCATTCATCGTAACCGATGCGAACCTGTTCAAGATCGGCGCATGCGATGCGATCATCAATCAGCTGAAGGACGAGGGTCTGGATGTTGCAGAATTCTTCGATATCCGTGTTGACCCGCAGATCCAGGACGCTATGAAGGGACTTCCGAAGATGCATGAATTTGAGCCGGATGTAATCATTGCAATCGGCGGAGGATCTGCACTGGATACCGCAAAGATCATGTGGATCATGTACGAGCATCCAGAAGAGGAATTCCTCAAGATGGCTACGAACTTCATCGATATTCGTAAGAGAGTTCGTTTCTTCCCGCAGATGGGATCCAAGGCTAAACTGGTCTGCATCCCGACAACAGCAGGAACAGGATCCGAGATGACACCGTTCACCATCATTTCCGATGCGAACACCGGAATGAAGTGGCCTCTGATCGGATATGAGATGATGCCGGAGATGGCTATCGTTGACTGCGATAACACCATGAAGCTGCCGCCGAGAGCTACACAGGCATCCGGATACGACGTTCTGACACACGCTGTAGAGGCTTATGTTTCTATCTATGCAACGGACTACACAGACGGATTTGCTAAGACAGCAACCGAGAACGTATTTAAGTATCTGGGCAGATCCTACAGATCTTCCTTCAAGGGAGCAGATCCGGATCCGGAAGCTCGTGAGAAGATGATCGATGCATCTGCACTGGCAGGCATCGCATTTGCGAACGCATTCCTGGGAATCAACCACTCCCTGTCTCATAAGATCGGCGGATGGTTCCACATTCCACACGGAACTGCAAACGCACTGCTCTTCCCGTATGTCTGCAGATTCAACGCTCAGAAACATCCGTATCACATGGGAACATTCTCCCAGTACAAGTATCCGAAGGCATTCGAGAGATATGTTGAACTCGGTGAACTGATCGGTGTTAAGGGCAAGACCGACGAAGAGACATTCGAAAACTGGATCAAGGCTGCTGAAGACCTGAAGAAGGAAGTTGATATTCCGGAGACCATCTGGGAATACCTGGTTCAGAATCATCCGGACGAGACGGCAGATCAGATTGAACAGAAATTCCTGGATGCAGTTGACAGTATGTCTGAGTGGGCATTCCACGATGCATGCACAGGCTGCAACCCGGTATATCCGACAATTGAAGAACTGAAACAGTGCTATCTGAGAGCATTCTACGGCAACGAAGGATTCATCGAGCGTTACGGAGACGTTCTGTCCGTTCCAGTCGACAATCCGTCCGATACGCACGCAGCTTACCCGAACGGACTTGCTGCAGAAATCGGTCTGGACAAGGTTGGAGGATTCAAATAAACAAATCTGCAGATGCGATTCTGCAGAATCCGAAATGGACACAAAGAGGGCTGCCGCGCCGCAGGGCGCGGCGCCTGAGTTCATTAATCGCCTGAATCTTGGACGTTGTAAGGAGAATGATTATGAACTGGCTCAAATTACCGAAGAAAGTATATTTCAAACGAGGATGTATGCCGGTCGCTGTGCGTGAACTCAGTGAAGTATATGGTTTAAAGAGAGCTTTCATTATCACGGATGCAAATCTGTTTAAAGGCGGAATGGTTCGTCCTGTTGAAGAATGGCTCAGAAAAGGCGGTCTTCAGATCGCAGAGTTTTTCTATGGCGACGGAGAACCGGATATCGCTGTTGCAAAGAGCGGCCTGCCTAAGATGCTGGAATTTGAACCTGATGCGATCGTCGGAATCGGCGGTGGTTCAGCAATGAATTTAGCGAAGGCAATGTGGGTTCTCTATGAACATCCGGATGCAGATCTTTCTGATCTGGCAGACCGGTTCGGAAAAACAACAGACGCTGGTTTCCCGGAGCTTGGAGCAAAGGCAAAGCTTTTCCTGATTTCTACGACAGCAGGAACGGGAGCGGAGTGCTCGCCGTTTGCTCTCATTAAGGATGACAGCGGAAAGAAACGTGTCCTTGCAAGTTACGAGATGCTTCCGGAAATTGCTGTGATTGACAGTGATTTCTCTAAGGATGCGCCTCGCGAACTGGTAAAGGAAGCCGGGCTGACGGTTCTTGCACAGGCAGTCCGCGCACACACGGATCCGCATGCTACAGATTACATTCTCGGATTTGCAAGAGATGCGGTTAAAGACGTACTCGATAATCTTCCGGCTGCACTCGCAGATCCGCCGGATATGAAAGCTAGAGAAAATATGGCAAATGCAGCGGCACTTGCTGGAATGGCACTTTCCAATGCGGCCGACACACTGGATCCTGAAGCGGGGCTGTTCCCGTCTGAAGGAGAAAAGGCTCCTGTAGGGGACGCACTTGCGAAACTGGCAGACCTGTCCAGACATATCGGTCTTGCTGACGGCAGTGACCAGGAGGCGGCTGCAGCCTTGATTGAAGCAGCCGAAAAGCTTCAGTCACTGTAATTTATTATTACAGGCCATGATACTACCTCCCGTGAGAGAGGCAGATTCAGAAGAGAATGTGTCTGAAAAAGGCGCATTCTCTTCATACTGCGCTGGCGCAGCCGTGGACACGTTCCGCTGCTGCGCTATTAACATGTTAACGTGAAAGCTGAGGAAAACGGAGAAGGAGGAATAAACGGATGCTGCATGAGGTTAGTTTTGCGTCATATAACAAGAGGGACACGGTTTACGGATGGGTCTATGTTCCGGCTGCGGAATATAAGGGAGTTGTTCAGCTGATCCACGGGTTCGGCGAACATGCACGAAGATATCTCCATATGATTTCAGCCTTTGTCGACGCCGGATACATTGTAGCCTGCGATGATCACGTCGGACACGGAAAGACAGCGCTGGAGAACAACACCTGGGGCGACTGGGGCGACCAGGGATGGCATACGATGATGGAGGATGAACATACACTGACTGGGATTGTAAAAGATAAATATCCGGATCTCCCGTATTTTCTGTTCGGACACAGTATGGGATCATTTATTGTAAAGGATTATATCACCAAGTATGCCGATGAACTGAATGGTGTCACACTCTGCGGAACCGCGGGTGATTTTCCGGGTGCGGAGGAAGGCGCAAAGGACCTGAAGGATTTGATTGACGCCGGAAAAGGTGACGAGAGTGATCCGCAGATTGCTGTCGCTCTGATGGGATGGATGAACGAGCGCTGCGGTGAGGTCAAGATCGGAAATGAGTGGATCTGTGCAGATCCGTTTGTTCAGTACGACCATGCCAATGATCCGTTTGATGCGTTCACCCGCCCGACAACCAATCGCTCTATGTATTATTTTGTGGAAATGCTTCAGAATCTGAAGGGAAAAGAATGGGCGGAAAAAGTACCGAAGGATCTGCCGATGAACATCATCAGCGGCGATCAGGATCCGGTAGGATTGTACGGAAAGGGCGTAGAGCAGATTTACGATGCGCTGAAAGAAACCGGACACCGTGCTCAGATGAAGCTGTATGAGGGTTATCGCCACGAGATTCATAATTACAAGGACATCCGGGGCGAGGTGGAAAATCAGATTATCGGATTCATGGATGCGCATCGTTAATTCTATAGACAAAGGCTGAAGAGCAGGGAGATGACGCGCGGTGTCTGCTGCAGACATCGTGCGGCCTTCCTGCTTTTTTATAGTGCGCCCGGCGAGCGCACGTTCTAAAGGGTGAAAGTCCCGAATCCGCCCGGCAGTGGGAAGGATACAGCCGAAGGCAAGGGTGTCCATCGTGAGGTGGAATCTGAAGGAAGCCGGATGTG
>Ga0256406_1003513_pt1 | contig 19349 bp, 14 predicted proteins | sample RumenRJG_03DNA_FD_185986 | JGI IMG/M metagenome (GOLD analysis project Ga0256406, IMG submission 185986) | Bovine rumen microbial communities from Lethbridge, Alberta, Canada - RJG_03 | ecosystem: Host-associated > Mammals > Digestive system > Stomach > Rumen | place: Canada: Alberta | collected...
CTTGAGGATGAATCTTGCAATATTGCTCAAACACTCCGCCCTTTAATGGATGTCGGAAGAACAAATCATATTGTTTAAGTAGAGTTCCCTCTAAAGAAGCAGTCTTGTTAAAACTTGAAAGGCGCAATATTAATTGCACTTGCTTCAGATAGTCAATATCTAAACCATTAATTCGTGCCATTTTTTCGACCAAGGGAGTAAGTCTAGAAAAGTATTGATTGAGCATGAAACTTATTGATGTATTAACTAACTGATGTCTTAGTTGTAATAATCCAATTGTTGAAAGAGCTTGTGGAGTAAGTTTTGGTAAAATATCTAATGCTGAGTCAATAATCATCTTCTCCGAGGAATTCCAATTGGCTTGGATTCTTTCGATGAAGGCATCAACCAGCAATTCTCGCTGCTCTAAGGTCTCAGAGGCTGTATAGCCTTTCAACATCGAGTAGAGTGCAAATTGAGTTGACGGTTTGGAAAATTCAGATATTTTGGTCTCTATTTTTCTGCTTACCATCTGGTCTAACACAGAACTAACAGCCTCATTCACCCAAATCTCCATTTGAGCCTTTGCCTCAATCGTCAAGTTGTCCAACTCGCTCTTGAGAAGCTGATGGGCCACCTTTGTAAGTACTTCATCATCAGCGGTCACATCACCATTGATAATGATATTATGGTCTCCGAGAACATCACCTATATGTTGTATTCGGTTAAACATACTGAAAAATTTGTTATTCAAACCTTACCTTAACGTCTTGGAGCCCTCTTTTGTCCAATTCCCCATCAACTTCTGTAAGTAACGAGACGATGGAACTTGGCTTCGTCTGTGCGTAATCGCTATAAATACTCAACAAATCCCGTAATAGATTTCTGAGATTAATCATCTTGCGTCCTATCTTAAAGATTCCGTCATCGCAAGGAGCTACTGTCGATTGACAATCACTTATGAAATTTTTAATTGTCTTATTCGCTTTTTCTTCTAGTTTAGAGGTATCTCCACCAAGGAAGTAAAGTACCCTTGGCAGGATTCCTCTCATACTAATAGCAGTTTCCTCGCTTAAGCTCTTGTCGTACAATCCTTCAACTACTGCACTACACATCTCCTTCTCAGAAAGAAGACCTTTCTTTATGAGTTTTTTAAACACTTTCTCAACAAAATGCATTTTGTATCCGAAAACATTGGGGCCTTCAAGAAAATTCAATAAATCCTCAACTACTATAGATTTATCTGAAGCTCTCTCATAAATCTCAATCAGTTGATTGTAGAATACGCTAATGTTTGCAATTTCAGACTGCATACTACATGCTGTAAGGCATATTTGCTTCAGTTCTTTCTCATCTTTAATCTTTGTCAGCCACTTGGAAACAGAGAATTTTTCATTTCTTGAATACCACAGCAAAATCAATGCTCCTAAAGCTCTGCACCAATATTCACCATCGGAAAGCATTTGTTCCATTATGCCAGACTGATTTGAATATGCGACTTGAGCGAAAATGGCGTTTAGAAGCATGTTAGTTATCTTATAAACAGGTGTAACTTGTTTGTCTGATTTTATCTGGACTAGTGTCATACGCAACTGTTTCAAAACATCTATTGCTTCATTTGGAGCGACCTTGACCAACATCTTACATGCGAAGTATTGCCCCCATACACGATATGTTTCTCCTTCCATATCTGCATATTCAATATAATAGAAATTATTGCAAGAAACTATATTTTCGTACCTTTGATCAAGTAAATAGCTAGGGGCATGAAAAGATGAACCTCTATGAGCACAACCAATGAATCCAACTGGGAATTTTGAATAATGTTTATCGAGGACAAAATCTTTAAGAGTATTAATCCAACGTTCATCAGTTTCTATTATTTTGGCAGCCTCATTTATTATCTTGTTGCTCTTATCGTCTGCTATATTTGCCAAACAATAGCCAAGGGTCGCTATTTTAGAAGCCTTATTCCACTCTATAGCATCATCCAAAATATGCTTAATATCTCCTTTTAATACTGTCCTTAGCTGTCCTTTTACCCAATCATAGAACCCAGCGTCAGCTATCTCGATAACATCTTTACTTGGGTTGTGATTTTGAGCTTGATAGTCATAAATGGTGTCAAGATTATTGCTATCCAGGATCTCATTTAGATGTTTTTCCAGTTTGAGGAAGGCATTGTCTCCAATCTGAGTAATCAGGAGAGGTTGTTTAATCGTAGAACCTTGTATGGAGTTAGATAAAGTGTATGCTTCAATTTGGCCACTGGGGTATTTGAACACGACATATCTATCGTGCAACTTGTTATCAGCTACCGGAATGTCTTTTATAACAAGCTTCATCCCACGAAATAGAGTCGGGTTCTGTAGAATGCATTTCTTAATAATCTTAGAACGCTCAGATGTCTCGCCTTCTGGAACAACAGCATTTGTTCCATCGCTATTGGTTTTCAAATGTGTTTGGGTAAGGACAGTATATCGACTTTCTATATCAGCAGAAGCCAGGAAATACAATGCTACATCCTCAAAATAAGGATCTTGCATAAACACATCTATTGATCCATTAGCTTTTCTCTTAAACCATTCCAAAAAACAAAGTCTTCCATTCTCGTTTGTGGTGTTATCCCACCCTTTGGTGAAATATTCATCGTTTGATTTCACAAGAGGTTGTGCTCGTTTCTTAGGTTTTGCCCAAAGAGGGAGAGGATGGGCCGAATCTTCTATGGTAAAGTCTTCTGAGGATCTATGCTCTATTTTTCTTGCTTTGTCAACAATGTTCTTTTGTTTTTTGTTAGCATTGTTCCTGATTTTATCAAGCCAATCTGTATGAGCGTCAATACTAGACCCAACAACACCCATATTAACATTTATCCGTTGAATAAAGTAATAGGTAGCCTGGTGTATAATAAGCGATTCCGATCCTTTGATTCCCCAAATGCGTATTTCTGACGAAGAAACGGGGTAAGTTGACTCAAATGAAAAATCTATATCCGAACCTGAAGTCTGGAAAGTTTTCAGTTGATCCACCACAATCTTATCTCCAACAATAAGGCGCACATTTGTTGCGATAGTATCATATTTGGATGCCAATTCTGATAAAACCTTTACCGTCTGAACAAATGACTCGCTTTTCTTTAACTTGCATTGTACTAAAGTCCTCCCATTTGCATCTCTTGCCGGTGCCACTATTATTTCAAGATTGCCGAGCCTCTCTTGCATCACATCATTAGCAATATGGGTTCTCTCTGCTAACTTATTGGTTAGTATGACTAGCGCCTCCGAAACTCTTGTTTCTTCTATTCCGCTGTTATCAAAGAGATTTTTTTGATTTAATAAATAAGCCGTTCTTGTATAGTTGATTTGACAGATAGTCAAATGCTCTACCAGCCAAGGAGAAATCGAACAATCTTGAGAATATGTCACATCATAATTCATATTATCAGTGTTAATGTCCCATTTTGTGAATGCAGTCTTTACCGAAACTCCCTTCAAAAGATCATTATAAATAGAAATGATGATATCAGAGTCAGAAGCAAACATAATGGTACCTAACGCACATTTTTTCCCAAAAGAGCCAAAATTAGTGAATGCCGTATATACGGCTTTTGTCATCTTATTAGCGGTTGGCGTTACAACACCATAAGCTATTTTGTAGCTTTCTTCTTTCCCTTTGCCTATTTTGAGTATAAATAGGCGAATAATCAGATAGTCTGTATTAATCATGTCCATAATTGGTATACTCTTAGGTTCGTTTAGCTATTTTTTATAAAATAGTCTTTCGTGATCTTCTATCTGTTCTGGCGTAAACCTCATCCTAATTAACTTAGCCGGTACACCGCCAATGATACTATAAGGCGGGAAGGATTTTGTCACAACAGCACCGGCAGCCACAACACTTCCATGACCGATCGTAACTCCCTTCAAGATTGTAACATTTGCTCCACACCATACATCGTCCTCAATTACTACTGGCATATCATTCTCCGGAAGTTTTTCGTCATCTGTCACCTTGTTAATGAATTTGCCGATAACATCGATTCTGTGATCGCCTGTTATGATCGTTGGGTGAGGGCCGAACAAAACATTCTTGCCAATAGTCAGAGGTGCCTTTGTGCAATAGAATACAGACCCTTTTGGAATACTTGTGCCCCCCCCACAGACATATTATACAGTCCTTTGAAGTCTGAGCTTGATGGTCGTAAATATACATTCTTACCGCAGTATTTCATAGCTCGCTTATAAACAATAGCTAATATTTTGTCATACAAATAGGGCAGAGCCAAGCTACTCTTTATTACTATGGTGCATAAAATTCTCTTCATAATAATAATAATCTTTATATTGTTATTTCTGTATTTATTAATGTCTTCGCCTGCTTGATTATTGCCTTCACTTAACACGTATCAGCCAATCATACAAGGCTAAACGAGCAACTTGTTGAATCTCCAATCTGAGAAGCCAATCCTCAGCCTGCTGTTCCGGGTCAGCATAAATATCTATATCTCCAAGGAACAAATCACCTTCGTGTGTTATGCCGCAACGCTTTTTGTAATAAGATACATACTTTTCTTCTGAACGTCCAGCAACATATCTTTTCAAGTACCGAACAAAGCGTGCTTTGGCACCAAGCTTATTTTCTTGGCCATATAAGTCATAATCTATTTTTGCCATTCCTTCAATAGAAGAAACTATGGTCAGTAAAGAGACACTTCTTTTAGTATCAAACAAAGCTATGCCATCTGCAAGCAATCCCATGCAATGCTTTATGCGTAAACGTAAATCATCTTTCTCTGAAAAATATCGTTGCATACAGAAATCAATATTTGATGGTAACTTAACTTCTGGATTATTCTCAATATTAGGATTAATAGTGAAATAGGACCTGACATCTTCAAATGTTGTATAATATTCAGAGCATTGCGTAAATGCTTTTATCTCTAAATCTTGCTTTATGCCAGGGTACACATAAGCTGGAATACACCAATGGCTTACTTGTTTATTTAGCTTGGACTTTTCCTCTTCGCTCAAGTCTCCGATTATTTTGTTTGGTGTTTGTACCGCCCAGCAGCTTCCCTCTTTATAAGAGAAGAACCTAAAATTTGTTAGGCATGTCAAGAGATTCAGAATCTCACGTTTTACTCTTTCTTGATTCGGCACAAACCGACTATACTTCACAATTCTCTCATCAAATCCTTTTTCTTTGAGGTAGTCTTCCACATAAGTCTTCTCTTCTATAGCCTCAGCCTCATACTCTAAGAATAATGGAAAGTGAGAAGCATAAATAGATAAAGGTGCATTATTGCCATAGATGAAAGGTACCAGTTGGAAAATGTTTCTATATCGAAAACCTTTCAGCAACGGAGCATTTGAAAATACAATGGTCTTATAAAGCATTCGCTCGACATTATATAAATATTCAACTTACAAGTAACATTCAGTCTAACTATATAGTTTGAAAGTCTGAATACAAGTAATAGAGGTTACACAAATTGGTGAAATTTGATCTTTTATGCGACTGCTATAGATTTTTACACCGTTTAATCTTTTATCTTGATAACTTTTGCAGGGATTCCACCTGCCACAGCATTATCAGGGATGTCATGAGTAACTACCGCATTTGCTCCTATAGCTACATTGTTGCCAATCTTAAGGCTTCCAAAAACTTTAACACCGATGCCGAAATCAACGTTGTCACCAATAGTTACAGGCTGACCTTCTTCTCCTGTATGCTTCTGACCTATTACAACCCCTGGTCTGAGAGTGCAGTTGCGTCCAATCTTTGCCGATGGCTTAATGAAAATGAAATCACCGGTATGGAAGATCGCCAGTCCTGGACCACATGTATTAGGGAATACAGTAAACCTCAGTTTAAACCCAAGATGTTTGTACCGATACCACCAGAGCAGGAATAGAGGGTTCTTCCTGTCCCCGCTTCCGCTATTTATATAGTATTCTACATGCCGTAGGGCTACTATATACTTATAGATGAACCACTTCTCATTGTGTAAGATTAAGTCCTTCAAAATAGGCTTGCCACCTAATCTCGCCGTATCCTGTGTAATGTAGTTCTTTAGATCTTGTTTAGATTTTATCATGCCTACAAATTTTTAATAATTTGAACATTAGGCTTACCTTGACGTCTTCAAGTCAAGACTTGAAAACAAAGCCTCCCATTGCTGTAGAATCGTCTGTAAATCGTATTTAGAATTTGAGGAAATTATAGCATTCGTTGACATCGATTGCAATTTTGCGCTGTCACAAGTTAATTGTCTTAAAGCATCAGCGAAACCGTTAGAATCATTGTGCTGTATGATTATTCCAGTCTTGTTGTCTTCAATAATATCATATACCGCAGAAAAGCTATTATAGACTATCGGGACGCATCCATAATGCTGCGCCTCCAATAGTGTCATGCTTAACCCTTCCCATACTGACGTCATCAAAAAAATTTTGGAGCTTCTATACCATTTTTCAGGATGCTTCTGTGCTCCCAAGAATTCAATATTCTTAAGGTGCATTGAAGCTGCCATTCTTTTATATAGCGATAAGTCTGGACCATCTCCTATTAGTACTAAAGACCAATCAGAAATGTTCGCTTCTTTCCATATTTTGAGAACCTCTGTGATTCGTTTCTGCTGTTCTGCCATCCGTGACACGACTAATACAGTATTATTTTTATCTTGTTTTTCAGAATACTGCTCCGAAAAACTACAAGGATTACCGATGGCAGTAAGTTTCTTTCCGTCAACTCTATTGAGCCTGCAGAATACAGGCTTGAAACTATCTGAAAGTAGCACATATCTGTCTGACAGATTATACATCTGTATTTGATTCTTCCGGAAAGGGTTACCTAATAGTCTTAAAGCAAGGCTCCGTAACAGCTCTTTAAAGTAGATGAAATGGGTCGTATGGCCCCATTTGCTTTTATTTACCCATATATCAGGATTAGAATGTAGGACGGTAACAATGTTTACTTTATATTTCGCCTTTACAAATTTGTATGCATCCCAATATTTAGGCCCATGGAGATTCTGACATATAAGAAGATTTATTCCCCATTTGACAATACACGTGGACAACTGTTCAGTGATACTTTGCGTTTCGTTTTCCTGATATTTATAGGAAGCTTCTATATCATCTGAATCTGCCTGGCGGAAATAAACAAAACATTGATGACCTAAAGTTTGAAATCCTTTATAAAGAGTGTATGTAACACGTTCAACGCCACCTCTTGTTGGTAATATAGCATTTTCTACAAATAATATTTTCATGTTCTCATTTTTGATGTAATATACTCATAGAATCTGATTAAATATGCATCTAACAAATCATTCGATATATTTATCCGCTCTATAGATGGTCGCTCATATCGGAATCGGATAATTATTCTTTTGATTCAATTGGTATCAATCTACCAACTTGTGGAACATCTTGCAATAAAGACCTGTTATGTACTCTTCACTATAAACATCAGATATGTGTTCCTTCATTTTAGCTTGTAAAGCATCATAATTCTCTGGGGAACGATTAATGCAGTCCCGCATTACTCGTTTCAAATCTTCGACATTTCCTGACTTAAAAGAGAATCCATCCACACCTTCTACCATCTCATCGGTAAAGCCCGGAAGGTCAGAAACGATTACTGGTGTATTATAATTGTACGCACATTTGATGGATCCGCTCTGCGACATATTCGTGTAAGGGTAAACAGCATAGTGGTTATAGGTGAAGATATTTGGAATTTCTTCATTGGGGACATTGCAGATGTTCAGCTCAAAGTATTCAGGATGGCGTATCTTATCTTCAATCTTCCAATCAACTCTTCTCATGCCATTGATAGAAACCTTGAAGCCCGTTACGCCTTCTTCTACAAGTTGGTTGGCTGCTTCAATCAGTAAATCCAAACCCTTTTCAAAATGAATTGTACCGAAGAATACGAATCCTATGCAGTCAGTCCGTCTTGAAACTTTAGGACGACCAAAGTCTTTCAACCCCAATGGGATGATAGTTATATCTTTCCCAGGGAAGTTCTGATTGAAGAAACCTGCCTGATACTTTGAAAACATGTTTACATGCTTAACTGAGTTAAAGCCCTTATGAAATGCAAAACTCGTTATCTTACCGAAGGACATACTTGCAGTAACTCTTCCATCGTGTGCTGTCACAATGGTTTTGTCTTTTGGTAACCATAAATATAGTGGTAGCATGTAAGGATTCCGAGGCACAACATTGAAATATATGGCATCGGGATTTTCTCTTTTTATTATCTTCTTGATTTTATGAAAAAAGAGCAACGTCTTTGGGTATCTTGCACGAGTAGTATTATGAAGAAACTCGATGTGAAGATGTTCGTTACCGAGATGTTCAAAGTCTTTCTCTGAGAATCTGTTATCCTTCAGATTGAATAATACAATCCAATGGATATCAAAATCCTTTATTTTTGGTACGACTTCAAAATCTGTATCCAAAAAAGCGTCTGGGGTTACCCAGCATATTTTCTTTCTTTCCATACATCTAATTTTATCTAAACAATTTCTTGACTTCATTTAGAAGTCCGCTATCTTTGTTGGTTCCAATCTTGACAGAATCTTTCACCCCCGCATTTTGTCCAGCTTCCACGTCTCTATCGCTATCACCTATCATATAAGACTGACTAAGGTCGATATTGAAATCCTTGGCAGCTTTCAGCAGTAATCCTGGTTTAGGTTTGCGGCAGTCGCAGTCAATCTTGTACTCTGGGCGTTCTCCTTCGAAGCCCTTGTCGGGATGATGGGGGCAGATGTAGATGCCATCAAGGTAGGCTCCTTCCTTGCCAAGAAGTGTAGCCATCTTGCGATGAATTTCGTTCAGCTCATCCCATGAGACTTCTCCCCGAGCAATGACTGGTTGGTTGGTTACAACGATAGCAAGATATCCACTTTCGTTGATCTTCTTAATAGCTTCCGCCGCACCATCTATTAACTCAAAGTCGTCAATATTGCGTAAGAACCCCACATACTTGTTTATCGTACCGTCTCTATCGAGAAATATCGCCTTTTGCTTATGATGGAGATTCTTGGCTTCTACAATACTAGACTTGAAATCTGATTCTACTTGATGGAAACGCTCCGGCGTGCCCATGTCCTTCACATATTCAGGACTGTCGTAACAATACATTTCACCTGTACCGCAAAGCGGTTTGAGAAGTTGCCTGTCTAAATCGATTTTAGAACTTAGAACTTGGTCGTTAGAACTTAGTCCGTGCGCCCCATTACTAAACTCTAAGTTCTGAGTTCTAAGTTCTTCCTCACTAAGTTCCAAATTCTTAATACTAAGATCTAAAACCTTTGTGTCAATCACATGCAGACCGGCATTGACACGGTTGTCATACCACTGAGGGCGATCGTCCTCCTTGCTCAGCCATCGTTCTACCTTCCCGTCTTTATCAGCTATAATCAAGCCGCTGTCGTATGGATGGGAATTAGGATGGGTAAAGAGTGTCACCAATCCACCATGCTGCCGATGGAATGCTATCATACGATTAAAGTCTACATCAAAAGCAGCATCAGCATTGAGCAGCAAGAATGGTTCTACACCAATTTTGTCTCTCAACCGGAATAGGGCACCAGCATTGCCAAGGGGAGTCTTCTCAACGAAATAGTCTATCTTCACCCCAAGTTTGCTGCCATCTCCGAAATATGAGATAATCTTATCAGCGAGGTAACCTACTGTAAGGATTATATCCTTGAATCCTTGCTGAGCTAATGAACGTATTTCACGCTCCAATATAGGCATTCCGTCAACTGGAATCAGTGGCTTGGGAATATTAGGGAAAAGCTCTGCAATTCGAGTTCCTCGCCCACCTGCCATTATAATTGTCTTCATAGATTTAATCTTGATTACCGAAGAAGTGATCCTCAAGCATCATGCACAAGCAGTGATATACAGGAAGATGTAGTTCCTGAATCTTGTAGGTTTCTGTCTCACCTACATGAATACAGACATCGGCAAAAGTTTCCAACTTGTTTTTCTTCTGTCCTGTGAGTCCTATCACCTTTAGACCTTTCGACTTGGCAGTGACTGCGGCGTATAGCACATTCTTACTGTTTCCAGATGTGGAGATGCCTAAGAACACATCACCTGGCTTGCCATAGCCGTTAACTTGCTGGGCAAACACAAGTTCAGGAACGGCGTCATTCATGAAAGCCGTTGACAGAGCTGATTCACCAACCAATGATATGGCGGGTAATGTGCCTTGTAAGTTATTAGCCAGCACCGGTCCCATCTCCGCATCGATTTTCATCAGCCTGTCAGCCTGGGCTGAGAAAATCTTGCGTTTTAACTTGAACTCTTTCATAAGTTCTCCGACGATATGCTCTGAATCAGCTGCAGAGCCTCCATTGCCAGCCACAAGAAGTTTTCTTCCTGCTGCATAGGCTTCTTCAAGGATGTTGTAGGCACTTGCAATATCATCCCTGCATGACTCTAATATAGGATACCGCTCTATCAAAGTATCCAAATGCTTACTTATTCTTTCTTTCATCTCGATGTTTGTTTATCAAGAATTACAGAATTTGAGAATTTACCCTACAATATAAGATTACTATTATTCTCTAATTCTCAAATTCTTGACATTAATAAAATTACTTGTACATATGTTTCTTTAAATAATTGACATTGTCGGAATCATATATTTTCCAACCGTGTGCTCCGCCTTCGCTAAATGTGAATGGCATGACGAAACCATTGAGCTTCTTCAATGCTTCTTCAACTTCTTTCTTGCGAATAGGCTCCACCACGAACATGATAAAGCCTCCACCGCCTGCACCTGAGACCTTTCCTGCCTTCGCACCATGAGCCAACGCCGTTGCCATGGCTTCTTCGATTTGTGGATTTGTGATATGATTGGCCATCTTCTTCTTATTCTCCCAACCGTCACGGATAATGTCAGCGAAAGAGTTGATGTCACCCTTTAGTATAGCCAGCTTCATATCCTTGGCACTCTGCTTGATTTTGTGCATTGCCTTTACAGCGTCATTCTCTCCTTCTGAGGTACTCTTCTTCTGCTCATCAATGATGGCTGCGCTGCTGCGTGACTTACCTGTGAAGTATAGAAGCATCGAAGCTTCAAGTTCATCCTGAACCCAACGCTTTACCTTAAGAGGATTCACAATAACCATATCATCCTTCAAGAATTCCATGTAGTTGAAACCACCGAAGGCTGCTGCATACTGATCCTGCTTACCTCCTGCGAGCCCTAAATCCTTACGCTCGATTTCATAAGCCAGACGAGCCAACTCATAGTCGCCGAGAGGTAACCCGAGCCACTCAATGAAAGCCTTGAGAATTGTCACCACCATAGTTGATGAGGTACCGAGACCTGATCCTGCAGGTGCATCGTTGTAAGTCGTGATCTTGAATGACAACGGCTCAAGCCCATAATCCTTGATGATCCTATTGTACACTCCCTTCACAAGGATTGCATTGCCATCAATGGGCAGCTCTTTCTGTGCTGGGAATGCCTCTTCATAGTTGTCCGAGTCATATGCATGAATCGTTATCTTGTTATCACTTGTCTCCTCGATGGTGCAATATGCATAGAGGTTGATAGTGGCGTTCAACACCAGTCCACCATACATATCGCTGTAAGGCGACACATCACTACCACCACCGGCCAAACCAAGCCGCAGTGGCGCTTTACTTCGAATTATCATATTAGTGAGAATTTATATTCTATTTGATTTATCCCCCTTGTCTTATTCTCATCGCGTCACGTCTGAGTCGGAAACGCGTCACATATGCGTCAGAATTGCGTCACAAACGTGGCGGAAACGCGTCACAGCCGAGGCGCGATCGCATATCAGTTAAATTGTCTTTCGTAACCACTTTCTTCATCCAAAAATTAACGCAAGCGAGAATCCGCGTCATCCGTGCTAACCGTGTGAGACAATCTCACCGTTTGCATATTCCGGGATTCCGAATCGATTTTCTCCAAAGTCATCGGGAACGTGCACATGCGAATCTTGCTCGCGTAACTGCGACATGAAATTCAGGCGAGTTACATCATTGGTTCCTCTTCAATAGTTCTCCATCTTTTAATCTGCAGATCTAATGAAGAGATTTGTGCCTTAGCCCACTTAGAAACTTTCTCTACGGGGAAATGTATTAAAGCTCCAAGGGCTTCTTGTTGTGAATTCAATTGTGGAATGACAGAGCCTTCTGATGAAAAAGAATTAAGTTTCGCTTCCAACTGCGAAAGTACATCATTTTGATCTCCGTATATTTTAAGAATATCGATGACAAGTTGGCTCAATTCTCCCTTCTCATTATATGGGGGCGCCATATCTATGATTCGTGCTGGTGCTATAGACGGATAATCTTTGCACAGACTCTTAAAGGCTTCATGATGGTCTTCCTTAAATAGAACGCCGGCACCCTCATTTGCCATAGAGCTACCTACCACCTCCTTGATATGAAGATAAAGCATAATATTCTCAGACACAATGGTCTTGGATAGGGCAGGCCAAATAACTAAGAAATACTCTCTTATTAACGTATCATACAACTCCGTGACGTCATAGTTGTTAACTACTATGTTGTTTGAATCATTTAAGTACTCTATAAGCTGCGTATTTATAAACGACGCTAAGTCCTCTAAATGATAGTTGTCCAACAGCTTATTAGCTACTTGGGGAAGAAAGTCTACATGGAGCAGATCGGTTCCACCATTCTTATACGACATAATCGCATCTTTCAATAGGGTGATCAACTTCTTCTCAGACCCGTTCTTATGTATAGTGAGAAACAACGCAAAACGCATCACGACTGCTAATCCACCTTCAAAAGATAATATCTCTTTTACGACATCTATGGTGTTCTCTATGTTTTGTACTTCAAAAGGCAGATTAATCCAATAGCGATTAAATGCATCAACTTTAGCTTCCCCTTCTTTTACCCATTTCGTTAAATTTGAGAACAATAGCATTGTTGGTATAATCCTCATTCTGCCATAAAGTTCAAAGGCAACCTGCTTGTCTTGTATGTTATTAACTACTTCTACGAATGACTTAGTCTCATCATCTCGAATGTTACTGAAGAAATCAAGTAGAATAGTCGGTTTCGCCTCTGGATTGTTGTTCAGAATCCTTATGCAATCCTTAACAAACTGAATTCTTCGATCTTCGCCCAATCCATCATATATTCTATTTCCAAAAGGATGAATAAGAATATTCTCAGAGCACATTAATCCTTCTAAGTCACCTATATTATAGTGGGCAACGAATCTATCCGCTAAAACTTCATACTTTTTTTGATTAATTTGCTGTCGCTCATCAAATTTTGTTCCCCATAGGCTATAACTTTCTTTTTCTACTAATCTGAAATCAGTAACGATGTCATGTTTTGTAAGTTTATCTAATATATGTTCGTATTGTTCTTTATCTTCAGAGCTTACAGTAGAGACAATACTACTCTTGAAAAGAATGAGGTTATCCCTCATTCTCTCCCAATCATTATTTAATGCACATGCTACCTCATCAACAACAGGAAGAATCAACTTACCAAATCCGTGCTTTACCAAAGAAGCTGTATTGTCCTCTAAAATCTTAATACAAGCTTCCTTTTGATTTCCCTTGGCAAGTATCTCTTCTCGTATAAGATTTAAGCATTCTGAGATGTAACTCGCTATTTCGTCATTTGACTTTGGATAGTAGTTAGTTAATTCTTTTGTTCCTTGCTTCTCGGCTCCACTAAAATAAACGAATTGGCCCATTTTTAAAGCAGAGCTTAGGGCTCTGACAATAAGAGGCTTGTTTTCCTCTGAGCGAATATTTTCTTTGAGAAAACTCAATCTTGTATTCAGATCAACGCTCGTAGCTGGGAGTATTATAGGGAATAAACTTGCAAAATCAGATGATGCATTATTTGACCATTTTTCATTTTCTGCTACTCCTAAGCGCATCATGATAAATGCTCCCTCAGCAAATGTGCGTGGATCAAAACACAATTTTTCTACTGTCCAAACAAGATTCCTCCTTCCTACAGAAATTTGTTTTAATTCATCTACAGACAATGGGCTTAAGACCCTATTGAGTAATTTCGACACAGCTACCGGGTTCACCTCTACAAATGTGCGGAAGAGTTGTGAACCCAACTCAGTATTAATAACTTCCGCTGATTCGAAAGGGCTTGATGGTGCTAATAGCTTATCAAGCATTATCTTAGCTTTATCATAATATCCTAGATTACTAAATTGCTTATAGAATTCATTCATCAAGGATCTTGCATCTTTCATTGATGCGATATCATTTATGACACTGAGCATACTTTCTTCCGTTCGTCCATCGAGCCATTCCTCAACCAGTTTAAGAGAAAGAGGTATTGGTCTTACCCCTATAAGCCTACCCCTTAACTCTAATATCCCACGGTCAAGATTCTTGTTGACAACACTATCACTATCCTGCAGAAGAACACTTTCATTATTGTAGTCCAGAGAAGTTATGCTCTTAGTCTTTATTATGGATTCGAACTCTCTTCTTTTGTCATTCTTATACCCAACATATTGGAACAAAGAGAGTGACTGCATGATAACCCTTTCATTGCTGTTTGGCTCATACTGTAGCAACTTAGACATAAGACTATTGTCATCCAGCTGACCTAACTGTCTTCCATCCTGGATACCTCTATATAGCAACTCTGCCATTTTGGGATTGTTTGAGGCAAAATCAGCTATTCTCTTTCGCTGATCATCAGTCAAATTGGGTATTTTCGACAAGATACCCTCTACAACGCCTTTATCATCATCTAGTTCCAATACGATCTGATTTGTCCCTGCGATTGTCTTCTCTGAAGGATCATTGTGGATAGATATAATATCGTTGTTCGCATTCTCAGATCTTTTTAGTTCCATTACATCTTCTAGGAAATCTTTGTCACAATTGTCGAGGATGATAATAGCCTCTTTGTATTCCCTAAAAAGTTTTTTCAGTTTCCCATAGACATCCTTCTTCTGATATTCATTACAATTGCTATATAAGAAATGAAGATTCTTATCTGACTTTCTGAAGGTCTCAAGAATTAGTCTTGTTTTTCCCATGCCTGAAAGGCCAATTAGTCTGATTATCCCTTTGTTATTAAGGATCAGATTTCTTTTTCCTTCAAGATTAGAATTACTCACATATTCGTATGCAAGGTTCTTATCTTGAGATAATTTCTTCCATCCAACAAACGGTTCATATTTCTTACCCTTATTCTCAAGGGCTACTATAGCCGAATCGTATAGGGCTTTCTCTAGTTGTTGAACGAGCCGATTCTTAATATCACTCTGGACCGTATGCTTATCCATATAGAACGTAATCGGATGCCTACGGCCTCGCAAATCAAAGGGGATTAGTTCTGGCTCCTTATCAGGATCACCATTTACAGTATTTAAGACTAAGATACATTGGGATTCAAATTCATCACTATTCTTAAGGGCTCTGCTGAATTCTGCAATCACATTCGAGTTTGGTTCTCTCCGTTGTAACTGTTTATTCCAAAGTTTGGCCCACCCTTTCTCTATGCAAGAATAAGGAGGACGTTGAATCGTGAAATCCCCAATGAAAATATCACAGTTATCTATTTGCTCAAACATCTTCTGAGCAACATCAGGAGAGCCTGCTTCCTTACCAAGTCCCTCCCAGAACTCGAAAAAGACGCCCTTAAGCCTACCTTTGTCTGCTATTTGTTTTAGCGCAGAGTTAATGCACTCTACCAAGAATTCTTTATTATTGAATCCTTGATTCTTTGTAGGCGACTGCCAAGAAAAGAAGACGGTGAGTTTCATAGTTTCGATTGTGATTATTCTGATAATAAAGTGTCTCGTTCACGATTGAGACTATACTTCTCTTGAAGAAATCTATTTACCTTATCCTTGTCACTTTCTTTTATCAGCCATGCTATCTCATCATTATTGAATGCAGGCACTCCGAAATTTTTGATATAATTTCCATTCAACGAATAGTAACCAGAATGATACGGCTTACTTGTCAAATAGATGTATTCCCAAAATATATCAGATTCGATAACTTTCTGAACGACTTTTAGTTTATTAATAGACTCATCTACGAATGCTTGACCATTATAAAACAAAAGGGAATCATCATATTCTAATGCGCACTTAAGATTTCTATTGGCATACTTTGGGAAGAAGAGTCTTCCTGGTGGTAAATGTAGCCCCTGTGTCCTTCCAAATGCATACCAAGTTATGTAGCTTTCTTGTTTTCCTTTGTCTCTCTTAGCCAATTTTGCTTTACACGCGGACAAGAAGACGTATGCCTCTGGATAAAGTGACCTAAATTCATTCTCTAATATAATGCTACCATCCTGGGAATAAGGATAGATTATTTTCTCCAATAGATCTTCAAAACAATTCGTATCATTGACTTTGTTTGAGTTGACAACATTCCTGCAAAGGAATTTCTCTATTTTGAATAGTCGATTATTATATTCCCTATAGTAATATGTGTTATCTTCTCTAATTGGATTGAAAATATAGACCTCATTACAGAGGGTAGCGATACCATGACTTGACTTACAATACTGGCCTAATGGTGTACCGCAATGCTCAATGTGTTGAACTATTTTGTTTTCGTACAAGTTCCACCCCTTTTCGTTATCAAGGACCTCATAAGGAATTCTGTCAGTGTATTTATCTTTTGTTAGATCTATGCCATCGTTAATACTGTAAATAACCTCATCAGAATTTTTCTTTTTCAGAAAACATATGCATGTATAAGTGCTTTTGGATTTAAACATCTGCACATCTCGGAAATCTTTAATGTGCAGAGCTACTTTGTGACCAGAAAAGTAATTCCTTAACAAACGACCATTTTGACTTTTAAAAAAAGAGTTCATCGTTATAAAACCTAAGACGCCTTCTGATTTTAGATTCTCATATCCAATTTGGAAAAAAGGAATATACAGATCGGGATGACCTACTTGAGCTACAGACCAAGTCTTTAACAAACCCCGATTCTCATCATCTAAGTTTCTTGAACATACATAAGGAGGATTACCAACGATTATATCAAAACCCTCAAAATTCGGGATGTTTTTCCTGAAGTCGAATTCTAAAGTATTTGCCACCCAAAGGTTAAACTCGAAATTTTCGTCTTCACCATTCGTTAAAGCAAGCAGTGATAGAATGATCTTTGTCCTTTCTATAGCATAATCTTTAATATCAATTCCATATATACAATTCTTATAGATATATTTGAAAGACAATCCCGTCGCCCTAAAAATATACGATGCTGAATTCAGGAGGAATCCTCCGCAACCACAAGAAATGTCAGCTACTTTAATAGAAGAGGAAATGTCTCTATCGCTAAAGACAACTTTTGTAATATTTCCCCTGATATTTTGAGGAGTATAGACAGCTCCATTAACGATCTTCTCTTTGGGGGAGATTACATATTCAAACAGTATTATCAAAGACTCCAAATCAAATGAACCATATTCAGATGACGTCATCTTTATTAATTGCTGAACTTCGTCTTCTATATCTGTCCTTACATACTTCAGAAGAAAATTATTCTTTCTAACTTGCAGTTTGTTAGCTTTCAAAAAGGATGTTACGAATAGTTCATTTATAAACCTAATGTCATAAGCTGACTTATTCCGTAGATACTGAAAGACCTTCATAGTTCATATAATCTTTTCATCATAGATCTATAGATGTGATTAATTTTGTTGATCTTTTGCAGAATATCACTGTCCTTGCTTTTGGCGTATAGATTGTCAAGTTCATCAAGCTTCTTACCGATGTTTTCAATACACCAAAGTAGGCTGTGCTGACTTTTCCAAAGGTTAAGATTTTCATACATCCATTTGCCAATCTCTGTTTTAGGAGTGATAGCTCCATAACTGTCTCTCTCAAATTGCCTTGAGTATTCAGAATCGCACGGATCTATCCACCCTTCCTTTCCATTATTAAATTTTGCACTATCGTTCGTTGGCCATTTTTTCCTTTTAGCATTGTTACAGGACCGGCAGGCATATACAAGATTGTTATAGTCTGTTTCCTTATTCTTATCTATTGTAACAGGTACAAAATGATCAATCTCGTAGCTTTCTACCCTCGGATAATCAACATCATCACAATAACCGCATCGACATGAAAAATCTGAACGCAATTGATCCCTGTATTTGTGATAGTCGCTTTGGTATTCCACTTCTGTAGACCTTTGCGGATCTTTTTTTCTGAATTCCATCTATTTCTGATTTATAGAGTTCAACAATTGTCTCGTCAAGTCAACCATTTCATGGATATCTTTCACATTCTGTGTTTGAAGCATGTCTGCAGAAAGAGGGTTCGCCTCTGGATCGATATGGGACATCTCAATATGTAGATTGATTAATTCATGTTCATCCTTCTCTGTAATACTGTTGTCGCGTTGCTTCTGCTCAAGCACTTTAGCCCTTGATTGTATCTTTGAAACAATTTTCCCATAGGACTTAATGGCTCCTTTTACTTTATCTATCAATAATTTATATGCTTTCTCATTATTAAGAACATCTTTCTCATTAACGAGAAAAGCATTCTCTGTTTTTTGTATAGCTTCACCCGTATAAGAAGTTAGAAGAAATACGGGGAAGTATCTCTTGCAATCCCAGATTTTATTGATGACTTCATCACCATTATACCTTACCCATCCACTATCAGCAAGTTTATAATCGACGGCAAGGGCATCTAACCCTAATTCATCAATCTGTGACAACAATTCTTCTAAGGTCTTGATTTTACTGTTGTCTTCAAAAAAGATAACAGTAAAATCATTCTTAAAGACACGATAAAAAGTAGCTCTATTTTGTTCGCTTTCGTCTAAATAGCCTATCTTGTATTTTGTCATTTCACTATCAATATTAATGTTCATTCTTCAGAGCAATTCTCATGCCAAACCCATTACTTATGTCACGATCATATGAGATGGACGAATCTTTATATTCACTGAGGGTAGTTTTAACTATGTATAGTCCCAAACCTGTACCAATGATATTCCCATTTTTGTCAGAGCGGGTAGACTCGAAGGCATTGAATATCATATCAGGATCATCCTTATACTTCGGATCTAACCCTTTACCATGATCTATAAAGTTAATGATAATAAGGTCATCAGAAATATTACCTTCGATGATTACCTTTCTATCCTCGGTCTTTCTACTTGACTTAATTGAATATATCGAATTTGAAATAAGATTATTAAAAATAGTGTCTAAGTCAATGCTAAGTAACATTTAAAAATTAACTTGGTAAACTCGTCTTCCCTTGCCATAAGATTCTATAATTCCATTTAGGAAGCTTCTTATCAAATACAATATGTTGCTTGCAAATTTCATCATAGTTGTCTTCAA
>Ga0256406_1003514_pt1 | contig 19347 bp, 14 predicted proteins | sample RumenRJG_03DNA_FD_185986 | JGI IMG/M metagenome (GOLD analysis project Ga0256406, IMG submission 185986) | Bovine rumen microbial communities from Lethbridge, Alberta, Canada - RJG_03 | ecosystem: Host-associated > Mammals > Digestive system > Stomach > Rumen | place: Canada: Alberta | collected...
CACAAAGATATTGCCATAATACTCGACGGTAATAGAACAGCTGCTCATTTTCATCCGAGAGAAGTTCCCGGATAAGATCTTTGTAGTGATCTAGACAGTTGGTGGACAATCGCTTTTTGGACTTGGTAAATCCATTTACATATTTACCTACAGTTCTTCTGTCTACACCCAATTCCCGTGCTATCTGGCTTTTATTGATTTTGAGATTAGTTGTTTCCATGAGTGGTTTCAGCTTATGCAGATCCTCCAATCTATTAATATTAAGATCTGTAATGATAGGTGATGTTATAATCATCGCTCAGGCCTCCTTATCAGACCTTTCGATGATATCATTTGTACATTATAATTCCAGAAGTTTTATTCATATTTAATTATGACTTATTAGCCAGTCTCAGATACGGATCCATATCACACCTCCAATACCGCCTTTACGGCAGCTATCAGTGCGGCCTGCGTCTTGTCCTTGCGGTGCAGCGCCGCCAGTACCAGCTCATCGATCGTTCCATCTGCCACGATATGGTGGATGACCACCGTGTCCCTCTGCCCCTGACGGTGGAGGCGTTTGTTCGTCTGCTGATAGAGTTCCAGACTCCAGGTCAGGCCGTACCATACCAGGATGCAGCCACCATACTGCAGGTTCAGCCCATGCCCCGCCGATGCCGGATGCACCAATACCACGGGAATCTTCCCGGCATTCCAGTCCTCGATATCCTTTGCGGTCTTTAATTCCCGTACCGCCGGAAAACGCCCGCGTATCCGTTCCAAGTCATGCCGGAACCAGTAACACACCATGACGGGTCTGCCGTTGGCCGCCTCTATCAGGTCTTCCAGGGCGTCCAGTTTCCGGTCATGGATCTGGTGGCCGGTATGGCGGTCATCGTAAACCGCGCCATTGGCCATCTGCAACAGCTTGTTGGATAAGGCCGCAGCGTTCATGGCGTCTATCTCTTCCTCGCCCAGGGAGATGACCATCTCTTTCCGGAACTGTTCGTACACTTCCCGTTCCCGTTCAGCCAGCGCCACCTTCACAACATTGTGGATGCAGGGCGGCAGGTCAAGGTAATCTTCCGCCTTCATGGAAATCGTGATATCCGAAATGGCTTTGTAGATTTCAGCCTCTGCCCCCGGTTTGAGTTTGTAGGTGAACACCACCTGCGCGTTCCGCTTGTCCGGAAGGAAGTACCGTTCGCGATAGCGGCTGATGTAGCGCCCCAGTCTCTCGCCCAGGTCCAGCAGGCGGAACTGCGCCCACAGGTCCATGAGGCCGTTGCTGGACGGGGTACCAGTCAGACCCACGATGCGTTTTACCGTCCGTCTTACCGACAGAAGGCTCTTGAACCGTTTCGCACGGTAAGATTTGAAGGACGACAGCTCATCGATGACTACCATATCATAATCAAAGGGCAGGCCACTTTCTTCCACGAGCCACGTGACATTTTCTCGGTTGATGATATGGATGTCTGCTTTCGACCGCAATGCCGCCAGCCTTTCGGCCTGCGACCCTACAGCCACCGCATACGTCAGGCCTGCCAGATGATCCCATTTACGGATTTCCGCAGGCCAGGTATCCCGCGCGACCCGTAACGGTGCTATGACCAGAACCTTCTGTATCTCGAACCGCTCATACATCAGTTCTTTTATGGCAGTCAGCGTAATCACCGTCTTGCCTAATCCCATATCGAGAAATAACGCCGCCACCGGGTGGCTGATGATATGTTCTTTCGCAAACTCCTGGTATCTGTGTGGTTTATACTGCATTGCTTCCTCCGATTGTCTGTAATACTTCATCTATCTGTTCCGGCCCGTCAATGACGGACACCCGGAAACCCAGCCGGCTGAGTTGCGCCATGCGCCTCAGCTGCAGCGGCCTTGGTTTTCTTCCCGGCGCCTTCAGTTCCGCAAAGGCCATCCTGCCGCCGGGCAGCAGCACCAGGCGGTCGGGCATCCCATCCATTCCCGGTGACACCAGCTTGGGGCAAAGGCCTCCCATGGCCATGACGGCCCGTACCAGTTTCTGTTCAATCTGTTTTTCTTTCATTCTTCCTCCGTGACCCGAGTGGGGTCACTCCCGCGCGCGCGTATATGCGCTATGCGCACTTGCATGCGCTATATGTACTTTTAAAATTAAAATCAATTTATTTAGAATATTCTTGTCTTAACTGTCACTGGCTCGCCACCGGCAAAGCCACCGTGGGGTGTTTTGCCGATGACGGTTACCTGTGATAACTCCATGACAGGAGACATCATGTGATGAACTGCCAAGGGACACGGCTGTTTAAACCCGGACATAAATCCGCTGCTGTCCGTAGATTGGCATGCGCTTCCGGGTCTTGCTGCGCTTCCAGCCATCCACCTTCTCCATCAAGGCCATGATGGCATAGGAATCGGAAGGCCGCAGGTCTGACTGGTTTTTGCAAAAACACTCGCACCAGATTTCCGCATTGGACACGGTTTCCCGGCGGACGGTCCCGGCGCCGATTGTGGGGTCATCACCGTCGTGCAGGAAAGACCTCCGGGCGTACAGATCCATTTCGTTCCAATTGGCGGGCAGAAGGGTCTCCAGGTACACTTCCACCATGCCCCGGCGCTCGTCTTCTTCCATGGCGTCTTTCTGTACTTCCATGGCCTCTCCCACCAGGTAGTCTTCCAGGTACAGCTTTTCACCCTGCTGCCAGTAATGCTTCGCCTCCGCCCAGATCTGGTCACGTTCTTCTTCCGTGAAATGGAATGATTTCTGCTGTTTGGTCTGCCGCAGTTTCACGATCCAGAAACGGCGGTTCCCGGTGATGTCCCGGAGATACCCGCGGTCACCGTTGACGGTGGCCACCATGATGCCCTGCCGGGGATGGCTCTCCACGGTCTTGCCGTAGCTGGGTCGGAACTTATCGTCGGAAGAGGAAAGAAACGATTTCACTTTTTCAATATCGGCTTTTTTCATGCCGGCCAGTTCCGCTATCTCGCAAATCCAGAAGCCCTGGATCTTTTCGGCGGCGGCCTTGCTGTCCATGTCGCTGAGCTGGAGGGAATCGGAATAGTACTCATCCCCGGTCAGTTCTTTGAACAGGGAGCTTTTACCTATTCCCTGGTCGCCGTCCAAGACCAGCATGCAGTCAAACTTCACACCGGGCTGGTAGACGCGCGCCACGGCGGCGGCGAAGGTCTTCCGGGTCACCGTGCGGACGTATTCGGTATCGTCCGCCTTCATGTAGCCGATAAGCAGTGTAGGAATACGGATAACGCCGTCCCATGCGGGAAGGCCGTCCAGGTATTTTTTCAGCGGATTGAACTGGCGCTCCATCACCACACGGGAAAAAGCCACATCGTGGTTCCTGGTGGAAAACGAAAGATAATGGATATCCAGTTCGGACTTCAGCCCGTCGCTGTCGGAATCCAGCCAGAAGCGGGTGCCGCCCGGCCGCTCCCAGGGAACAGGGCCGGTGACCTCCACCATCCGCGCCATCTCGTTATAGCCGAAGTTGGCATAGGCAGGGTCGTTCCGCAGGATGAGCAGCAGGTTCCACACGCTGTTCTCCAGCTGCTTGTTCTTCCCGTACTTCAGGTGTGTCTTCCAATCGTCCCCTTCCGCAAAATCCATGCTGGCCTCCGCCTCCCGTTCTGCGGCGATGGCCAGCTTTATTTCATCCAGGCTCATGGCGAACTCCGACATGGCTTTGAACGATTCCACGCTTTCCGTATCAGGGAACCGGTGCGCCCGCACCAAGTCAAAGGAGTTCAGGAGCTTCCCGTATGCCGGGTCGGTGGCATGGTGGCTGAATGCGAACTTCTCATCATAGATCACCACACCGGCAGAGCCTTCGCCGGGGATGTAATCGTACCTGCCTTCCATCACACTGGGCCGGTACACATCCGTCAGGAACCGTTCAATGACATCACGGGGAGTGAAAGTACGGCAGAAGACGCCCACAACACCCTTTTTGGTAAGCGGGTCTGCCTGCCGTTTCACGTTCTGCTTCATAACGGCAGACTGCCGGGCGGATGTAGGCCAGGTAGAGATATCATGCCAGTCGTCGTACATCGCCAGCATGGCATCCGGATCCACGAGGCCGCCGTCCCAGGCTTCGAAGTAATAGTCGATGTTGGACGGCGTGGACGGCCAGAACATCAGGCGGTTGGCTTCGTAAGTGGAATCGTCAAAATAATCCATGCCCACCTGCTTTGCCAGCATCCTGGCGACCGGCTCGTACTCCTCTTCCGTGACATCACGGGCCAAGGGGTAAATCAGCCTCAGGCGGGGTTTGTCCGGAGAATATTTATGCGTACCGTACACGCATCCTTTATAAGGAAGTTTTTCTTTTACATACGCCATGATGCCGGGCGTGGCGTAGTCCATGTCCAACGTGACGCAGCTGCGGCACAGCACATACCCAATCCGCCGGAGCCCCTGCCTGAGATGCCCCATGACATAACCGCCCACATCCTTGATATCATCCTGCTCGCCTTTCTTCATGGCCAGGAACTCTTCCAGGCTTTCGACGGTCTTCTGTGTAGTGGAGATTCGCTGTGTAAGCGCCTCCCATGTTATTTCCCGGTTCTTCCATGACTTCGCCAGCCGGGTGTTGGCGACAGCCAACTTCAGATTTCGCATACCGTTTCCTCCTTGTCAGTCATTGACTTCGGTACACTGGTCAGCCAGCGCTTCCAGGCAGAAACCCATGGCCTTCAGGATGGCGTTCAACGCATCGTCCCCGCTGCCGGCGATGATGATGCCTACACACTTCTTTTCATTATTGAAAACCGGCCTGAACAGCATGTCACCATTTACGCAGCCGATCTGCAGGAATGTCCTGCCGCCCGCCTTCCGGCAACCGCTTCCTTTGAATCCTGTAGTGCCGGCCTCCGCCTCCAAAATGGCATCGCCCTCCACTACATCACGCTGGAACGTTACTATTTCCACACCGTTAATCTTTCTCTCGCTTTCTTCAATCGCATACATATAATTTTTCCTCCTTCACATACTTGACCGGAATCCCGATATTAGCGGCATGGGCGATTTCCCTCCGCATGCCTTCACTGATTGTGTCTCCGCAGGCCCAGACCTCATCGCAGAGGTCCAGGAGACGCAGGCCGATGCCCAGCGCCAGTTCCCGCTCACTTTCTTCCGATATAAAACCCGGCAGCCACAGATGCGGCGTTATGGGTACCCTGCCCCGGTCCACGGCAAGGCGGCTGTACCGCCTTGCCATCTCCGTGTTGCGCCGGATGTCACCGGAATACGGTGAGCAGATGTAAACGACGGGTGAATCCCTGATTTTGGTATCCATGGGAAACCAGCTCCTTTCATCGTTCTGATTTCCTATGCCCACATCCGGCCATTTTTTTTAGTGAAATTAGTAAAAAATTTTCTTTTCCTTATTTAAAATAGGCAAGCCGCCCTGGAAGATTCCGGGAGCGGCTGTTTTTGTTTGCCAATATTTTTTTAAAAAAGACTAAAAAAATCTGTCACTTGTGGGCATAGGAGTATGAAACCAAAAGAAAGGAGGAAAAACCTCATGACAAAGAAAGACAAAACGGCCCTGGTCGAGGGGCTGAAGAAGCTGTCAAAGGACTTCGCGGATCTGGCCGCAGTGCTGGAAGGCACGGACTCCAAGGCAAAGGCGCAGGAAGCGCCTACCCAGGAACCGGCATCCGAACCTGCGCCGGCACCGGAAGAGGCGCCAAAGCCTGTAACCTTTGAGGAGCTCAGGGGTTATCTGGCGGAAAAAGCGCGGTCCGGTTTCCGGGCTGAAGTCAAGGCGATGCTGGCAAAGTACGGTGTTGAGAAACTTTCCGAAGTGGACGACCCCGATACCTGGGCGGTGATGATGGAGGAAGCGAGGGAGATCGGCCATGGCTAACCACGCATACCTTTCCGCTTCCGCCAGCCACCGCTGGCTGGCCTGCCCTCCCAGCGCAAAGCTCTGCGCCCAGGCAGGAGATCAGACCAGCGAATACGCCATCCAGGGCAGCTGTGCGCATGAACTGGCACAGTACCAGGTGGAAAAAGCGCTGGGGCGGGAATGCCAGGATCCAACCGAGAACCTGACCTATTATGATGCGGAGATGCTGGAAGCGGCGGAAGCCTACCGGGACTTCGTCCTGGAACAGGTGGAAACGGCAAAGGCGCTGTGCAAAGACCCGTTTATCTGCGTTGAGCAGACGCTGGACTACTCCAAATGGGTTGAACACGGCTACGGCACCGGCGACTGCGTCATCGTGGCCGACGGTGTGCTGCATGTAATCGATCTGAAGTACGGCGTCGGTATCCTGGTCAAAGCCAACCAGAATTCCCAGCTCATGTGCTACGGCCTGGGCGCGCTGGACACTTTCGGGGATCTCTACGATTTTGACCGCATCCGTCTGACAATCTTCCAGCCCCGGCGCGAGAACGTAGACACTTGGGAGACCAGCAAGGCGGAATTGCTCCGCTGGGCGGACGAAGTCCTGGCACCCATCGCAAAGCTGGCATATCGCGGCGAAGGCGAGTTCTGCGCCGGTGAACACTGCCAGTTCTGCCGGGTCAAGGCCACCTGCCGGAAACGCGCCGAGTACGCCATGGAGCTGGCAAAGTATGATTTCACCGAGCCCGCCACCCTGGACGAGGATGAGATTGCGGCCATCCTGCCGCAGATCGACACCCTGGTCTCCTGGGCGGAGGACGTGAAGTCGTGGGCATTGCAGCAGGCGCTCTCCGGCGTCCGGTATCCCGGGTTCAAGCTGGTGGAAGGCCGGAGCATCCGGAAGTACACTGATGAGACGGCAGTAGCCGAAGCCGTCATCAGGGCGGGTTTCGACCCGTATGAAAAGAAGCTGCTTGGCATTACGGCGATGCAGAGGCAGCTTGGCAAGTCAAAGTTTGATGAACTGTTAGACGGGCTTGTAATCAAGCCCCAGGGCAAGCCGGTACTTGTACCGGCCTCAGACAAACGTGCGGAAATGAATTCCGCGGCAAACGATTTTATGGAGGAATAATATTATGGCAATGAAAAATCCGTGCAAAGTAATTACTGGAAGAAAGACTGTATTTAGTTATCTTAACGTGAACGAACCGAAGGCCCCGATGGGCGGTGGTACCCCGAAGTACAGCGTCAGCCTCTTGATCCCCAAGAGCGACAAGACGACCTATGAAAAGATCCAGGCCGCTACCAAGGCCGCCTATGAAGAAGGCCAGGGCAAGCTCCGCGGCACCGGCAAATCCGTCCCTAAACTGGAAGACCTGAAACTGCCCTTGCGTGACGGTGACAAGAAAGATGACCCCAACTACAAGGGCTGCTGGTATATCAACGCGAATTCCACCACCAAGCCTGGTGTGGTCGATGCTGACTGCAATCCCATCCTGGACACCAGCGAACTGTATTCCGGCATTATTGGCCGCGCCAGCATTAATTTCTATGCCTTCAACAGCAACGGCAACCGCGGCATCGCCGCCGGGTTAAACAATCTTCAGAAGCTGGAAGACGGAACTCCCCTCGGTGGCCATACCCGCCCTGAAGATGATTTTGCTGATGCGGATGACGGGGACGACTTCCTGAACTAAAAGTAAAAAAGCGGCAGGCTTTGTGCCTGCCGCCCTTCGGGAGAATGGATATGATGCAAAATTTGTACATTGACATTGAAACCCGGAGCAGTGTGGATTTAAGAAAGGGAGGCGTATACAAATACGCCTCCTCTTCTGATTTTGAAATGCTGCTGTTCGGGTATGCCGCCGATGACGGCGAAGTAAAAGTAATTGATCTGGCATCCGGGGAAATCCTGCCAGACGAAGTACTCCATGCACTGGTTTCAGATACTGTGATTAAATGGGCGCACAATTGTGCTTTCGAACGGGTCTGCCTCTCCTGCTGGCTGCGGAAGCACTACCCTGCCCTGTTCAACGGAAACTACCTTGATCCGAAGTCCTGGCGCTGCACCATGGTGCTTGCCGCCTACAACGGCCTTCCCCTCAGCCTGGAGAAAGTTGGCGTCGTGCTTGGCTTGGAGGAACAGAAGTTAAAAGAAGGCCGCGATCTTGTCCGTTACTTCTGTACGCCCAGCAGGACGGAAGGCAGGAAATGGAATCTCCCGGAACATGCGCCTGACCGCTGGGAGACCTTCAAAGCCTACAACAAACGTGACGTTGAAGTCGAACTGCAGATATTGCGCCGGCTTCAAAAATACATGGTGCCAGACAGCGTCTGGGAAGAATACCACCTCGACCAGGAAATCAATGACCGCGGAATCATGATCGACCGCCGGCTGGTGGAACAGGCCATCCGCATCGATGAGCTCTCCAAATCCAGACTGACTGCGGAAATGATAAAACGCACCGGGCTGGCCAATCCCAACAGTGTGGTGCAATTAAAATCCTACCTTGCACAAAACGGCATTGACGTTGACACCATCGGCAAAAAGGAAGTAGCCACGATGATAAATGAGGCGCCGGCAGATTTGGCGCGGGTTCTGTCTCTCAGGCTGCAACTGGCCAAGAGCTCCGTAAAGAAATATACCGCGATGCAAAACGCAGTCTGCAATGATGACCGTTGCCATGGTATGTTCCAGTTTTACGGTGGAAACAGAACCGGGCGTTTTGCAGGCCGCATAGTGCAGCTGCAAAATTTACCCCAGAACCACCTGCCCGATCTGGAGCAGGCACGGGAACTGGTACGGCGGGGTGATTACGAAATGCTGTCCATGCTGTATGAGTCTGTGCCAAACGTGCTGTCAGAGCTGATCCGCACCGCCTTCATCCCCACTCCCGGTTATAAGTTTATTGTCAGTGACTATAGTGCCATAGAGGCCAGAGTGCTCAGTCTTTTGGCATCTGAGCAGTGGCGATTGGACGTATTCCACCATGGTCGGGACATTTATTGTGAAACCGCAAGCCGCATGTTCGGCTGTGTCGTAGAAAAGAACGGTCAGAACGCACACCTTCGCCAGAAAGGCAAAATCAGTGAATTGGCCCTTGGTTACGGAGGATCTGTTGGGGCGCTCAAAGCTATGGGAGCCTTGGATATGGGCCTTGCCGAAGAGGAACTGCAACCGCTGGTCAGCATGTGGCGGCGCGCAAACCCGCACATTGTGCAGTATTGGTGGGACGTTGACGCTGCCGTGAAAAAAGCCATACGGGATAAAGTCCCCACGAAGGTCGGCTGCGTCCGTTTTGAAGCCCGGAACGGGATGCTGTTTATCCACCTGCCAAGCGGCCGGCGCCTTTCCTACGTGAAACCGCAGATTGGTGAGAACCGGTTCGGCGGTGAGTCCGTGACCTACATGGGCGTTGACGGTACCAAACACTGGAGCAGAATCGAAAGTTACGGTCCTAAATTTGTAGAAAATATAACGCAGGCAATCAGCCGCGACATCCTCTGCTACGCCATGTATACCCTCTCCCACTACCGGATCGTCGGCCACGTTCACGATGAGCTGATTATCGAAGTCAGCAAGGATACCCCGCTGGAATCCATCTGTGAGCAAATGGGCAGGACGCCTCCGTGGCTGCCGGGGCTGGAACTCCGGGCAGATGGGTTCGAGTGCATGTTTTATAAAAAGGATTAAAAAAAAACGGGCAATCCCGATAATGGGGCTGCCCGTTTATAAACCAAAAGAAAAGATGTCACTAAATGTCACTTAAAGATATGGTATTAAATAATTAGTAGCTTATTTTGCTTTCCAGATTTTATAACAAGTCGAAAATATTTTCTTGTGGCTGACCGTGCCGCTTAAGCAGAGCCTCATAATACTCTCTGACAGCGCGGTATTCTTTTTTAATGGCAAAGTCATCACTTAAAAGCCGTTTTGCAAATTCGGGATATTTTTCCGGGCTATTCAGAACTTTTTCTGTAAAAAAGCTGAGGTTATAACCAACTTCCTCCGGAGTATCATACTCAAAAAAGTAGTCTGGGTCTACATCACCTTCTGCAACAATACTGTCATCCGTGCAGTTATTATTTATAAGCCAATCTTCGTCAAGTTTTACATATGTTTCTATGACAAACTCTGATTCATAAGGAAACTCGGAGTCATTAAACATATAATTTATCTTAGCTGTTTTTACGATGAAGTTATACAAGAAAGACCGTGCTTCATTTGGAAAACCTGCGGCCACTTCTCCGTAGTCATAATAGAAATCAGGATAAAAGTTTATTAAGAAAGTCTTATACCCTTCTTTATGATCACACTCTTCGAAGATGCCAGCAAGAAATGGAATAAAAACATTCTCTTCTATACGTTCTGGAATCATATCATAGAGCATATCAAAAGCTTTGTCGGAATAAAAGTAATTACGGTTCTTGCTTTCAAAAAAGGCATTAGCAAGAGCATAAAGATTCTTGTCAAGCCGTTTTGAAAGATATACGGCACAGAAATATTCCTGAAAAGAACGATGGACAAAATGGTACTTCAACGACTCATAGTACATCAAGCATAAATTTGAGGTCAGATCTTTTGCAAAGGATTCATAGCTAAAATGAACTTTGCCATCACGGATAGCTTTCAAATTTCTATAGTGCGTTTCCATCTCTTCATCTGTCAGCTCATATTTTTCTTCTTTATATGTTTGAGCGCAAAATGCAGAAAACACTTCCTTAAACTCTTCCACGTCCAAACTTGTTGAAAGCGCACGTCTATAGCCTTTTGTAGCATCGTGTTTACGGGCAAGTACCTGAAATGCTTCGTTATAGAAAAGGTGCATCTTCGAGGGTACATCACCGATTTGAGCATACATCATCATCATGATAGTCAGAAGCAATGGATTCTCTGCAAATGACTGATGCGATCTGTAATAACTCTTTTCCAAAGCGGCTATAAATTTTTGTTTTATCTCCGGTTTATCCTCATGGAACTTTAGCTTTTCTACAAGCGTAAGAGCTTGCTGTAAAGAAAATGGTTTTAAATAAAACACCGTAAACCTGCGCATGGAAGCGTGACTGCCAAACGGTCCAAAAGGCCGGGAAGACACAACAATCGCACTTTCCGGGTAAGCAATCGCAAACTTCTCCAGTTCCTGCTGAAAACGCAATCTTTTGTCTGATTGTACCTCGTCAAGCCCGTCACACAACAGGAGCACTTTACCCGACTTAAGCATTTCAGTAAAATCCGCCCGCGACTTGCTACCACCACAATTATAAAACACTTTAAATGCATAGTCCGGTAGCGGAATGCTGTTTTCCGCGTATGAGCGCAATTCCAAAAATATAGGCAAGAGACTAACTTCGTCATAGCGGTTAACACTGTCCAAAAGAAGGTGGCGCATCATCATGGATTTGCCAAGCCCGCCATTTCCTGACAAAAGAATGTAATTCGAATATTTAAGCAGTTCGTCCACCGCTACGTTATCGATATCAATCCTTTTTTTATTCTTACCGGCATCATCTCTGTAAATGCTGTTACAGACATAGAAATCATAAAATGGCTGCGGTGTATCTGCATATAAGAGTGTGGTTATTTTATTATAATGCTTTTTCAACCGATTGAAATATTCCTCGAATTCATTCTCCTCATCCGCCTCATATCCAGCTAACAAATATATCTTGCCGTCCGGTGTCAATTTCGGGACAGTCTTTGCATCAGGAGCAGCAAAGGCTATCTGGATTTGCTTTGTAGCATCCGGGTTCATGGGAACTGCTTTCTTCTGTAGAGATTTTCCAACATCGCTTACAAACTTCCACGGATTCCCTTTCGTTTCCGGCTCTCTTGTAAGAGCACGAACTGTTTCTGCACCGACTGAATTGTGCGGTCGTTCAGTCAGGATAAATCCCCAAATACCTGTTAAAAATGGCTCTATCTCAACTTCATCCATATCAAGAAGTTGCTGATAACTTACGGTTCCGCCGTCCGCAAGAATATGGAACTGTGATTTAGCTGCATCGCTGTCACCCCGAAGAATGTCGTCTATTGCAGACGCAAGCCAAGAATAATCTTTTGGGGAAATAAACTCTTCCGTAAAAACCTTCATTTCTGCCAACACAGATCCATAGTTCTGTTCCAGCCTGTTACGGAATGCTTCTTGTAGTTCTTCGTTTTCAAACGGAAGGAATAAAGAATTGTCCAGATTACATTTTTTATATTGTGCTATATTAGAATTTTTAGTGCTGCCCTCTACAAAGTTGTCAGATTTGTCAAAGATGTCCTTAAGTGCCGAAAGGCAGGCTATTCCTGTCTTTCCCTTTTTCTTCAAACCCTGTGAAATAAGAAGAAAAAATACTCCGCCTGTAAGGCGATAAGGCTTTTCTGATGGCATTATTGACTCCTTTCCGTCCTTCAAAATATATGAAAATTGGCTGTAAATAACTGTATTAATTTTAACATCAATTCCTGTTTCATTACAAGTTTTACAGAATTATGGCCGCCATTTTCAGGTCAACACCCAATTATTAAAAAGCAACAACTCTATAAACCCTTATAAACACCGATAACCCCCCCGAAACCCATTGACACTGCTCGTTTATAAACTTTTTAATGTAAGTGATCGCAGAAACAGTCTGCGATTTCAATAAATCGCTTGCTGCGGGGCACCGGGTCATGAACCGATGCATGCGCGTCCAAAGCGGGCGATACAAATTTTAACCAAAGCCAGCTCCGCGCATGGCTGGCCACCGAAAAGGAACGGGGGAACCCGTGAAGGTGGCCGAATGAGACACAACAATTACATATTCAGAGCCATTTTTCTTTGCTCCGTTCCCATGACAAACGGAGGAACAAGAAGAAATGGCAAAAAAGGAAAAGGCCGCGCCTGAAGCCCCATTCAGGCACTACACGAGCGTCGGAAGCAACGGGGAAACCCTGTACGCCTGCCCGATTGAGATTCAAAGTAAGGAGGACTTGGCAAATTATGGTATAACCAAGAATGACTGCCGGTCGTTAAACTTCCACGGCAGCAAAAGAGTAAAGGTTTACTTTTTAATGGTGGAGAGTCGCGAGTTCGCCGATTATCAGTGGAACTACCTTAATTCCCAACATCGTCAGGGTTACCGGAACAGACGTTGCTGGATTCCCGGAAAGCAGAAAATTTGGGTTAGGTGCAGCGACACCAACTCCTGTGCGTCTTGCCCCTACAAAGGTCAGCGGAAATCTCCCTTTATTAGCTGGGATCGCCTGAGCGCTTCGGGTTACGAACCCACAGCCGAAGCTCCTGCAGACGAACAGGCCATCGCTAAGACAATCTGGAGTGAAATCTGCACCTTGATGGATGCAGAAGACACCCGTATCGCCAAGGCCTTCATGATGCAGGAATATGGCTACAAAGGTAAAGAAATTGCAGTCGAACTCGGCATTTCCAAATCACGTGTTAGCAATCTGATTGCCCGTGCCAGGGAAATTGCCAGAGCCTACAAAGAAAAACAGAACAGTTAAAACAGGAAAAGGCGGCACCGGTATCAAACCCAGTGCCGCCGATTTTCATTTTATCCCAAGGGTCACTTAAACGTCATAAGAGGCGCAAACACTAATCATCACTGTATTTTTTAAAATTCTCCGCCTGCTCCAGAATATCGCTGTAAACCTTTTCGTAAATTTCCGGCGGAGTTGGCGGATACCCGTGTTTCGCCAGAATAAGTATAATATCTGCCTGCATCAATGCTTTGATCTGGGTACTGTTCGCCCAGTCTGCATATTTTTCTTTATCCCGCAATGCCGCGCGTATTTCTTTTGCCAGCAAAATGTTTTCGCTTTCCGGGAATTCAAACTGGAACTTTTCCGCCACAGCCACAAGAATGTCAAAGAAAGATTTTTCTTCATAATCTATGCCCAGGGCATTAAAAGAGTTTTCTTCTTCTTTCAGCTTTTTAATAAGGTCCATCAACTGATCAGACACATCGTCCAGGATTTTCTTTACATATTCAGCATCCGTCATGCGACTGTTATAGTTGTCAAGAACTGCTTTTAGCCGCTCTTCGAACGTTTTGGCCTTGATTTTGTTGATTTTTTTGAATTCTTCAACCTTCTTTTTTAACAGCTGCGTCAGTATCTTCACCTTGGTGTTGGGCAGCTTAATCCGGCTGATGCGAGTCAGGTATTCATCGCTGAACAAGTCAATGGTTTTTGCATCCATGTCCGTATCCGTTGAAAATACTTCTTCGACGCCCTCGGACTTAATGGCATCTTCCAGCATCTTCTGGACATGTGCGTTCATGGTATCTGTATCCGGAGCATCTCCTCTGGTCAGCTTAAACAGGATGGAACGCACAGCTTTATAATAGTGAATCAGATCCAATTCATAATTTGTAAAATCTTTGCTGCTGTTACAAAGATTAAACGCTTTGGACATCCGCAGCACATTGGACATGAAACGCTGTTCCAGTTCCTTTGTTTTTTGCACAAACTCAACCGCTTCGTTCAGGCATTTCAGTTTTTCCCCAGGCGTACCGGTAAAGTACTTTTTGTTATCAAAGCCGAGCATCATAGCATTCAGCACTTCCAGTTGGTCTCTGACAATGCGTATTGCCGCCTGAACGCTTGCTTCATCAAAAGTGTCTTCGCGGAAATCTGTATAGGTACGCAATGCCGCCAGCAGACCCGGTTTGATACCTATAAAATCAACAATCAGTCCACTGTCTTTTCCGGCAAATGCTCGGTTCACGCGGGAAATCGTCTGAATAATGGTATGGCTCTGTGTAATCGGTTTATCGATATAAATCGTATCAAGGAAAGGTACATCGAAACCAGTGAGCCACAGGTCAACAACAATCGCAATCTTGAAATTGCTATGTATATTCTTAAACTGGATTGCCGCAGTCTTACGAACCGCATCAGTGCCAAGAAAATTATACATATCCTTCGGGTCGTCTTTCGCCCGGGTAGCCACAAACTGGCACATGGGCATGGGAACCAGTTCTCTTTTATCCCGTTCGGAAAGTTCCACGTCATCTGGTGCAACCTTCAATTCAAACCACTCCGGTCGCTTGGTTTTAAGGATTTTGTAGAATTTGTACGCAATTGGGCGGTTCAAGCAGACAAACATACACTTGCCGGCAACGGTAGACCCCTCATGGACACGCGTTTCATAATGGTTGATAAAGTAGTCTGCCACGGAATTGAGCACATCATCATCGCCAACGATAGCCGCCATTTTTGTAACGGCTTTTTTACTTGCTTCGACCTGATATTCGTTACTACCGGCAGCAAGACATTGATTATAATACTCTTCAATTTCCTTAACTTTGTTATCATCCAGGGTCGCCCGGGCCGGTCTGCCGTCATATACTAGGCGGACAGTAATACCGTCTTTCACAGAATCGGTCATGGTGTATTGGTCGATTACCGGGCCAAACACGTCCATGGTTGCATCAACAGGAGTCCCGGTAAAGCCAATATAGGTAGCTTGCGGAAGCGCCGTGTGCAAGAATTTCGCAAAGCCATAACGCTTCAGAACTTCGTCGGCCTTCACCACCAGCTTCATGTCCAGATTATTGCTGGTTCTGTGCGCTTCGTCAGAAATACAAACGATATTTTGCCGGGTACTGAGTTCGCCAAACTCATCCGCAAATTTCTGAATCGTAGTAAGATATACGCCGCCGCTGGCTGTTTTTGCCAGTAAGTTCTTCAATTGTTCACGGCTATCCATTTCAATAACCGTATTGTCACCAATAAACTTTTTGGAATTCAGGAACTGTTGTGACAGTTGGTCGTCCAAATCGGATCGGTCGGTAATCAGTACTACCGTTGGAGAATGCAGGCTTTGCTCGTGCATGATAAGCCGCGTCAGGAACAGCATAATAAAAGATTTACCACAGCCGGTCGTACCAAAGTATGTGCCGCCTTTGCCATCTCCGAGGGGCTTTTGGTGCGTCAGGACATTCAATAGAAGTTTCCTAGCTGCAAAGTACTGCGGGTAGCTTGCAACGACCTTTATATTCTTGCTATTGTCAGTATCCGGGAAATAAACAAAATTATGGATTATGTCATACAGTCGTTCCTTTCGGAACATTCCCTGTACCATCGTATCGAGCGCTTCTATGCCATCTGCCGGGCGGTCCCCCATCTCTACGCGTCGCCACGAATAAAAGAATTCATAATCTGCAAAAATAGAACCGGCTTTTGTATTCACGCCATCTGAAATAACGGCAAAACAGTTATATTTGAATAGCTCCGGGATATCCCGCATGTAACGGGTTGTAATCTGCACATAAGCATCGTGGATTGTCGTATCTTCCTTGGTTGCAGACTTGAACTCCATCACCACCACCGGCAGACCGTTAACATACACGATGGCATCAGGGCGACGAGTTGCTTTTGGCCCTTTAATGGTCATTTGGTTTACGATTTTGACGATGTTTTTGTTATCTTCGGTATCGAAGTCAATCAGTCGAAGATGGAAATCCTTGGACCTACGGTCTTCGCGTACAAATGTCTCACCCTCGACCATACGGAGAAAGATGTTCCGGTTGGCATTGTACAGTGGTGATGCAGAGGCATAGCGAAGGGAGCGAATGATGGAGCTAATCTCGGAGTTGGTGATGCCCTGCAGTGCGTACTTCGCCGCAAGGAACGCAGAGAGATCTTCCTCAATCAGAACGTCTGTCAGCTCTCGGTGAAGGTCGTCACCGGAGGTATGCTCGTAGCCTTCTTCTATGAATTTGTCTATGATAGCCTGTTCGAGAACGGCCTCGGAAAATAATGCTGGCATAGACATCACGCTCCTTTTAGTGTTATAGCTGTCATCATAGAACGGATATTTTCAAGTGTAACCATTTCACGTTGATTATTAAAAACAACTGAAAATGACGGTGCTACGCTCTTTTCAAAAGCAATAGCATGTTCAACAGATGGAATGATAGCCTTTTCTGTTTCAAAATCTTTTGTTGTGATGGCATCAAACACTCCACCATTTGCTTTTCGTTTTATCGAATTCACAAAATACTTCACAAATTCATAGACGAAAAAATCAGGATATTTACCTTTTCCAGTAAGAGCATAACAAGTCTGATTCATTGCCATTGGAACACCTGCCATAGCAACTTTTCCAACAGTTCCGCGACAAGTAATGAATGTCGTTTTTACGGGATATTCTTTACTCGAACAATTAGCAAGTCCTTCATCCGTCAAAGTCTTGCCAGTAGAAAAGCAAAATGCACCATCAATATCACCAGGCGTGAAAAAAGGGATATTCCCATTCCAGTACTCATTCACAGTAGTTGAAGGCGTTCCTCCACCCATAATCTTAATAACGTCGGAAAAGAACCCCTCAGTGCCATTTAATGAATCCATAAAATTAGAAAATCGTAATTCAGCTTGTTCTTCCAAATTCTCATTCATCTTCCGCAGCAACTCTATCCTATCCGTAATGACCTGATAGTCATGGACAATCTTTCGCTGTTCTGAAAGTGGCGGGACAGGAATAGTCAAAGCACACACATCCTCCCATGTGATGCCTCCGCGCACACTGGCATCTGTCCTGAACCAACACATACGGTCAAAATCTGGGCGGCGGAAACAAAACATAAGATACTCTGGCTCAATCTTGTTTTCATCGATAACCTCAAACATGAAGTACGCCGGTGAAACGATTGCCGGAGCTTGCTCTGTATACCAGGCTACCGGCAATCTGCCGTCACGGCCTACATGCATAGGATTACACGCAAAGCGCCCCTTACGAAGCAGCTTATAGTTTCCCAGATCCGTGCCTATGACATTGGCGACAGAGGGCATGAAGTACTTGTCAATATTGATGCCGAGCACGGCCTCCGTTGTTAAATCTGTATTCCGTTCATCGACCAGACGAACGTATTTTCCTAACGGCTCAAAAGTCAACCCCATAGCCCAATCCTTTCATCACTTCCAACAGGTCTTGTCTGGATTGCTGTTCCTGGATGAGCAATTCTTTTAGCTCGCCTTGAAGCTGAGTCATCTTTTCTTCATATCCGGTATCTTCACCCGCCTGTATGAATTCAATGTACCGACTGGGGACGAGACTGTAATCCTTTCCGACTATCTCTTCCTTTTTGGCAGCATAGCAGAATTCCGGGATATCCTCATACGGGGTCTGATATCCGTCCAATCGCCATGATTTGAATCGGTCTACTATGATTGCGCGATCTTCTTCTGTGAATTCGACGTATTTCTTCTCGTAGGGATGTCCCATCTGACGCAGATCCATAAACAGAATTTCACCGCTTCGGTCACGGAAAGTAACGTTCCCTTCCGGCCGTTTTTCAATGCGTGCTTTCTTGTTCTTGTTCAGAATCCAGATGGTAACTGAAATATTTGTCGTATAGAAAAGGTTCTGCGGCATGATAATGATAGACTCCACCACATCGTTCTCAATCATGCGCTTACGGATTTCATATTCGTCGCCACCTGCAGACAATGCACCATTTGCCAGCAAAACCACACCGACACCGTTCTGCCCAAGTTTGGATAGCGTGTTCAATAACCAGCCATAATTGGCATTGCTGGTTGGAGGAGTCGGATAACCATTCCAACGTGGGTCATCATTCAGCTGATTAGATTCACGCCAGTCTTTCTGATTGAAGGGCGGGTTCTCCAACGAAAAGTCCGCTTTCAAATCTTTATGCTGATCGTTTAGGAAAGTGTTAGCAGCCTCTGCGCCAAGGTTTGCGGAAATCCCACGGATTGCAAGGTTCATCTTAGCCAAGCGCCGCGTCGTATCTGTCAACTCCTGGCCGTAGATGGAGACATTCAACCGATTTCCCTTATGCTCGTCAACAAAGCGCATTGACTGAACAAACATACCACCGGATCCACAGGCTCCGTCATATACAATACCTGAATATGGTTCAATCAGTTCACACAGCAATGCAACAACAGTGCGAGGCGTATAAAATTCGCCTTTGCCTTTACCTTCTTTCAGCGCAAACTGCCGCAGGCAATATTCGTAGACCCTGCCGAAAACATCTTTGTCACCGCTAACATGAAGTTCCAGACCATTGATAAGGTCAAGCAATGAAGACAATCCGCTCGGATCCATGTGCAAACGCGAATAATAGTTATCCGGCAGAGCACCCGTCAACGCCTTGTTTTTCATCTCAATTTCATGCAACGCAGTGTCAATTTTGATTGCGATATCAGGTTGCTTTGCATTTTTCATAATGAAAGACCACCGCGCACACTCCGGAATATAGAATACATTATCTTTCTCATAGAAAGGCATCATTTCCAAAAATGCCTGCTGACCAGCAGCAATCATTTGCTCCCGGTGCGCATCAAAGCGGTCATTAGCGTATTTTAAGAAAATCATCGACAACACAACATGTTTATATTCAGCTGGCTCAACCTTACCACGCAGCTTATTGTTAATTGTCAAGCAAATGTGTACAAAAAATCCTAAATAATTATGTACAATTCATCATACAGACTCTTCTTTAATGTGATCCTTCAAGCGGTATGAGTTTCCAGTGATTGTGACCACCTGGGAAT
>Ga0256406_1003516_pt1 | contig 19331 bp, 15 predicted proteins | sample RumenRJG_03DNA_FD_185986 | JGI IMG/M metagenome (GOLD analysis project Ga0256406, IMG submission 185986) | Bovine rumen microbial communities from Lethbridge, Alberta, Canada - RJG_03 | ecosystem: Host-associated > Mammals > Digestive system > Stomach > Rumen | place: Canada: Alberta | collected...
TGAAAATGGATTTTCACACCCCGTCATACGTCATAGGTCATACGTCATACGCCAATGGAAGCCCGACCGGCGAACTGGGTCCGGAATGACAGGCCTGGTGCGGGTCCACCGGGCGATATTTTGCCTTCGGTCTGTGGCACTTCAGTCGAAGATTACGTTTCTTGGCGGGTCCACCGGGCGATATTTTGCCTTCGGCAAAAATCTTGGTGGACCCCTACGGACCCCTACGCATCCCTACGAATTTGCAACGTTGCCTGCGAGCTTGCTCCGTAGGGGCTTACCAAGACCGGCGGAGCCGTGTCGCCCGGTAAGCCCGTCCCCGGCCTCCCGGAGGGCATCATATGATTCAACGCCAGCGTCAGCTGGCCTCCTCCGGCTCGTAGCTCGGGGCCTTACAAATTGTTTTTACGGAAACAAACTCAGCTCCGGCTCCACCCAGCTTTTCTGGGGTACATCGTGGATCTGGTCCCCTTCCTGGTAGTTCCCGATCAAAAACGGGGACTCCGGGTCGTGCTGCCGGCATTTTGCCAGCACCTCCTGTTGGGACCCGTTGGCATAACAGTACCGGCAGAAATGGCGGCAGGTGCTGTAGGCCCCGATGTCACAGCCCAGGTAACAGGCGCACTCCGCCCGGGCCCCTTTGCGCTTCGGCGCCAGCAGCGTTTTGCCGATGGCCCGCTCGTAATCGCTGAGCTTCATGCAGCCGCTGCAGTCCGCCCCATAGGGTGCCAGTTCGTCCCCCTCGGCGCAGGTCCGAAGGCCCATGCCGCAATCGGCAGCAATCCGGACCAGCTCCTGCCCCAGCTGCAGCCGTACCGCCCTGGGTACTGCCTGCAGCTCCGGAAAGTTCTGCAGCACCTTGGGGTAGCAGTCCACGAAACTGATGACCACCGTATCCGTAAAGCCCGCCAGGGCCTCCGCCATGGTCCGGAAGGCCCGCAGGTGGTATTCCGGCGTATAGCGGTCCGTCAGCAAAATGGGGTCATACCGCCAGCCCACGCGTAGCTTCCCCACCTTTTGGGAAAGCTGCCGGAACGCGCCCAGCAGCCGGTGTTTATCTGGCACATTGGGTTCCAGGTCCCGGCCATAGGGCGTAATGGAAACATACCAGTACTGTCCGTAGTCCTGCAGCCGGTCCAGGTAGGGCAGCATCGGCAGCGGATTCTTCGTGCAGAAGCCGATGCAGTCCACCACGTCCGGAGAAAACCGGTACCGGCTGACCTGGCTGGGGTTGTACGGGTTCCGCACACAGACGAACCCGGCCTGCAGCCGGTTCAGGAACCAGCGGGCATAAAAGGCAGGGATGTCCGTCCGCTGCCCGGTGTTGATGATCATAGCTTCTCCTTTCAAGCAGTCACGAGTCTGCAGCCGATGGAAGCCGGCTTATGCCGGCAAAATAGGGCCTGACCGGCGACCTGGGTTTGGAATGACAGGCCCGGGGCGGGTCCACCGGGCGATATTTTGCCTTTGGTCTGTGGCACTTCGGTCGAAGCCTACGTTTCTTGGCGGGTCCACCGGGCGATATTTTGCCTTCGGCAAAAATCTTGGTGGACCCCTACGAATCTCCCTACGCATCCCTACGAATTTGCAACGTTGCCTGCGAGCTTGCTCCGTAGGGGCTTACCAAGACTCGCGCAGCGATGTCGCCCGGTAAGCCCGTCCCCGGCCTCCCGGGGGGCATACTGATGCGTAGTGTCTACCCGTAAGGGGAGACCGTGCCCAAGTCTTTCGTTTTACCTTGTCCTCAGCCGTTCACTGATGATTTCTACGCCGGCCACCAGAGCGGCCAGGCCCCATAATAGAGCCCCGGCCTCCTGCCATTTGTAATGTTGCAGGGCCAGGATGAGAGGCGTACCGATGCCTCCCGCGCCCACCAGGCCCAGGATGGAAGCCTCCCGCAGGTTCACATCCAGCCGGTACAGGATGGCCGCTCCCCAGCCGGGCACCAGCTGGGGCAGCACACCCCGGCAGAACGCCTTTGGCCGGCCGGTTCCCATAGCTTCATAGGCTTGATACGGCCCCACAGAAATCCCTTCCAGTGCAATCAGGAACCGCTTGGACAAAAGGCCGATGCTGCAGAGCATCAGCGTCAGGGCTCCAGCAAATGGCCCGGGGCCTGTCACCCGGATCCACAACAGGCCATAGACGAAGACCGGAATGGTCCGGATGGCCAGCAGCAGCAGTCTGGGCCCCAGGGCTACGCCGAAGGGCAGCAGCCGGAAACTGGCCACACTGCTCAGCAGACCGGCCAGGACGGCCCCTCCAACAGTCCCCAAAAGAGCGATGCAGAACGTTTCCCACAGAAGATACGGTACCCCTTCCCGGGAAAGATCCGTCAGCATGGACACATCCGGATGGAGCAGTCCGGCCAATACAGCCTGGGCAGCCCGAAGCCCGCTGCCGCCGGCGGGTTCCAAACTGCCCAGGGACCAGCCGAAGACCAGCAGGGCAGCCAGTCCAAGCAGTCCCTTCCTGCCTCCATCCAGCCGCCATTGTCCGGCCAGGGCCCGCCGCAGCAGTTCACTCAGGGATTCCGAAGCCAGCACCACCCCATAAAGCAGCAGCAGGATGGTCCCCACCTGGCTGTAGGCCCGCCAGGCCAGTTTTTCATTGAGCAGCAACCCAATGCCGCCGGCCCCTACATACCCCAGGATGGCGGCCTGCCGTACATTGGCCTCCCACAGATAAAGGGCATTGGTCAGGTAGCCCGGCAACACCTTGGGCAAAATGCCCCGGAAAAAGGCCTTCCCTCTTCCCGTACCTGCCGCCACCAGGGCCTGGGCTCCCTTCCAGTCCGCATTCTCTATATCTTCATAGCCCAGCCGGGTCATGACCCCAAACGTATAAACGGTAAGAGCCAGCGTCCCGGCCAGGGTGCCCAACCCTATCAGGAATGTACACAACAGAGCCAAAATCAGGGCCGGCACCGTCCGCAGCAGCTGGATCAGCAGTTTGAACGGCACCCGCAGCGCCGGATAGGAATTGCTCCACCGGTTGGCAAACAGGGCACCGAGAAATCCCAGCGCCGTACCCAGGACAGAGCCCAGCACCGACATCCGGATGGTGGCCGCCAGAGGCGGCAGGACCTGTGAAAAATAACCTGTATCCGGCGGCACCATGGCTTCCAGGATATCCAGGAACCGGTTTCCCCGGGCAGCCAGTACGTCCAGAGAGGCTCCTGTCTCCTGCCAGGCCGCCAAGAGGAGCAGCAGCAGGAGCCAGCGCTGCCAGTGGATCCGCTTCATGCCTGCCTCCCGTACAACGCCCGGAATTTTTCTTCGTTCCATATGTCCGGGGTTCCCTCATACAGTACCCGTCCCTGCCGCAGTCCCAGGATCCGGTCCGAATATTGCAGGGCCTGTTCCACATTGTGGCTGTTCATGACCACGGTCAGTCTCTGGGTTTTCTGCAGGTTCCGCAGCAATTCCAGGACGGCCCGGCTGGACCCGGGGTCCAGGGAGGCCACCGGTTCATCGGCCAGGATGATGGAGGCCTGCTGGACCAGCACCCGGGCAATGGCCACCCGCTGTTTCTGGCCGCCGCTCAGCTCTCCGGCCGGTTTATCGGCAAATCCGGCAAGGCCCACCTGTTCCAGGGCCTGCCGGGCCCGCTCCACTTCCACCCGGGGAAACCTGTCCAGAAAGACCCGCCAGAACGGGACCCGGCATAGGCTGCCGTTCAGCACATTGGCCAGACAGGAACTTTCCTCCACCAGGCAGAAATCCTGGAAAATCATGCCCACCTGCTGTTGCACCTGCCGTCGCTCTTTCCCTGTAAGGGTATCAAAGCGTCTGCCTTCCACCCACACTTCTCCGGAAGCCGGCCGCACCATCCCGTTGAACAGCCGCAGCAGCGTGGTCTTGCCGGCCCCGCTGGGGCCGATGATGGAAACAAACTGGCCTTTGGGTACGGAAAGAGACACCCCATCCAGAATGGGATGTCCCTTGCGGTACGCTTGTGTCACTTGTTGCAGTTCCAGTGCGTTTTCTGTCATTTCAGTTCCTTTTGGATCTTCCGTTCGCTGTCGTAGTCGCTGGCCTTGGCCCAGTCATAACCCTTGTGGCCGATGGTCTTCAAAATCTTCAATCCTTCGTCCGTCTTGCCGATTTCGATCAGGGCTTCGCCCAGGGCCTTCCGGAACCCTTCATCCTGCATCACCTTGCTGGTTTTGCTGACGCTGATGGTATCGTTGAAGATCTTGTCCGAAACACCGATCACACCGGTCTGATCCCAGATGGGAGCCGTGCCGCCCAGTTTGGTCTGCCAGTCTTTTTCCATCTTGGCCCGGATGTGGGAATAGGCCACCATCACATCCACCTGCCCGCTGGCCAGCCGTGCTGTGGACGTGGTGTAGGAATCAGCCTGCACCACATGGGGCAGATCTTTCAGGGTCTTGCCATAGTTCTCTTTCAGCCAAAGGGAAGGATACAGGTACCCGGAAGCGGATGCCGGGCTCATCACCGACCAGTTCAGGTCAGCCAGTTCCTCCCAGGTGGGCTTTTCGCCCCGTTTCACCTTGGCCAGCAGGGCCTGTCCCTTGGGGCTGGGTCCCACCACGATGGCCGACCGGTAATATTTCACCAGGTTCTTCGTGAAAGCATCCTTGCTGCCGTCGTTCCAGACTTTCAGGTCCGTGGTATCTTTGTTGACGCCTTCCCGCAGAGCCGTCAGCAGCACATCCACATCCTTGTCATACAGTACATACGTAGCTCCGGAAATAAAGCCCACATCGGCACTGCCGGCGCTCAGGGCTTCCCCTACGGCGTTGTAGGACGTCCCCACATTGATGGAGACCTTCTTCACGTCATACCCTTTTTCCTTCAGTTTCGCCTGGAGCAGTTTGCCCAGCGGTTCCGTCTTCGCCTTGATGGTATCTGCATCCTGATAGGGCGAGATGGCAATCTTCAGTTCCGGTATGGATTTGCTGCTTTCCTTTTTCTCCGTAGTGCTGCCGCAGCCGGAAGCCAGCAGTGCACCTGCCAGCAGCAGTCCCGTCATTTTTTTCCACAGCTTCATGTTCCTTATCCCTTCCCCTTCGCCTGCAAAAACACCGGCTGCCGCTCAAGACGGACAGCCGGTGCTGCAGAAATCAATTACTTCTTTTCTTCTTTTTCTTTCTTCACAACCGTGCTGCGGATGTGCAGTTCACGCAGCTGCTTTTCGTCCACCACGTTGGGTGCCTGGCACATCAGGTCGATGGCACTCTGGGATTTCGGGAAAGCGATCACGTCACGGATGGACGGCCGTTTGGCCATGAGCATCACCAGACGATCCAGGCCGAAGGCCAGACCGCCATGGGGAGGTGCCCCGAATTCGAAGGCTTTCAGCAGGAACCCGAATTTCTCCTGAGCCTGTTCATCGGTCAGGCCGATGGCTTCGAAGACCTTCTTCTGTACATCTTCCCGGTGGATACGCACGGAACCGCCGCCGATTTCCACACCGTTCAGCACCATGTCATAGGCTTTGGCATATACATGACCGGGATCGGTCAGCAGCTTGTCCACGTCCTCGTCGCAGGGGCAGGTGAACGGATGGTGCATAGCCACATAGCGATGTTCTTCTTCGCTGTATTCGAACATGGGGAACTTCACGACCCAGGTGAAGCACAGTTTGTTGGGGTCGATCAGGCCCAGGCGTTTGCCCATTTCCAGACGCAGAGCGCCCAGAGCAGCAGCCACCACGGAAGCCTTCCGGTCGGCTACGAACAGCAGCACATCGCCCTTTTCCGCCTTGCCGGCAGCCAGGATCCGCTGCATTTCTTCGTCGGAGAAGAATTTGGCGATCGGGGATTTGATGGTGCCGTCATCGTTCACGATGATCCAGGCCAGACCCTTGGCGCCGTAGATGCCTACGAATTCCACCAGGCCATCCAGTTCTCTCCGGGGGATCTTGTTGTAGCCCTTTACGTTGATGGCCTTGACCAGGCCGCCTTTGTCGATGATGTCCTTGAACACCTTGAACTGGGTCCCCTTCAGGGCTTCGTTCATGTTGATCAGCTGCATGCCGAACCGCAGGTCCGGTTTGTCGCTGCCGTACTTGTCCATGGCTTCGTCCCAGGTCATACGGGCCATGGGAACGGGCACGTCGATGTTCAGGGTTTCTTTGAACACATAGGAAATCAGTTTTTCCGTCAGGCTCATGATATCGTCTTCATCCACGAAGGACATTTCCATATCCAGCTGGGTGAATTCGGGCTGACGGTCAGCACGCAGGTCTTCATCACGGAAGCAGCGGGCAATCTGGAAGTACCGTTCCATGCCGGCAATCATCAGCAGCTGTTTGAACAGTTGCGGAGACTGGGGCAGTGCATAGAACTTGCCGGGGTTTACACGGCTGGGCACCAGATAGTCACGGGCACCTTCGGGGGTGCTGCGGATCAGGTCCGGCGTTTCGATTTCCAGGAAGTCCTGTTTGTCCAGGAAGTCCCGGACAGCCTTGGTCACCCGGTGACGCAGGATCAGGTTCTTCTGCATTTCCGGACGGCGCAGGTCCAGATACCGATAGCGCAGACGCACGTTTTCATCTACATCGATGCCATCCTGGATGTAGAAGGGCGGGGTCTTGGACGGGTTCAGCACGTTCAGGTCCTTCACGACCACTTCCACTTCGCCGGTGGGCAGATGGGGGTTCACGGTTTCAGCGCTCCGTTCCCGCACCAGACCGGTCACCTGCAGCACATATTCGCTGCGGACGCCTTCGGCCTTATGGAAGTCCTTGCTGTCATGGGCGGGGTCGATGACCACCTGCACCAGACCGTGACGGTCACGCAGGTCGATGAAGATGATGCCGCCGTGGTCACGTCGTTTGCTTACCCAGCCGCACAAGGTAACCGTCTTGCCGGCATCTGCTTTTCTCAAGTCACCGCAATGATGACTGCGTTTCATACTCATTCTGATTTACACCTCTGGTTATATTGTTTACTTCTGGAAATAGGTCTCCAGGGCCTTGAAGCATACTTCTTCCTGGCTGCTGTCCGCCATGTTGCGCACGGTCACAGCCCCCCGGCTCCGTTCTTCCTCGCCGAAGATCAGGGCGAAACGGGCCTGTTCCCGGTTGGCCTGTTTCATCTGGGCCTTCATGCTGCGGGGCACCAGGTTCATGTCGCAGACCAGCCCCTGGTTCCGCAGAGCCGTTACGCAGCGGAACGCGTCAGCCACGCCGCCTTCATCGGGGATGACGGCGAATACGTCCACGGCTTCCTTGCTTTCCGGCAGCAGGTTCTGTTTTTCCAGGGCCAGCAGGATCCGTTCCAGACCCATGGCAAAGCCCACGCCCGGCGTGCTGGGGCCGCCCAGTTCTTCCACCAGGCCGTCGTACCGGCCGCCGCCGCCCACAGCGCTCTGGGCGCCCAGCGGGGAGTACTGGATTTCGAAAGCGGTCTTCGTGTAGTAGTCCAGCCCCCGTACCAGGTTGCTGTCCACTTCGTATTCCACACCGGCTTCCGTCAGCAGCTTCTTGACGGTTTCAAAGTGTTCCTTACATTCGTCGCACAGGCTGTCCGTGATCTTGGGCGCACCGGCCATGAAGGGTTTGTCAGCATCCACTTTGCAGTCCAGGATCCGCAGCGGGCTCCGGTCGAAACGGCTCTGGCAGTCTTCACACAGTTCGCTCAGATGCGGACGGAAGTAGTCCTGCAGCAGTTTGCGGTGCTGCGGACGGCATTTGGGGCACCCTACGGAGTTGATCTTCAGCTTCAGGTCTTTCAGGCCCAGCTTCTTCAGCACCGTCAGCGCCAGCATGATCACTTCGGCATCCACAACCGGGGATTCAGAGCCCAGGGCTTCCACACCGAACTGATGGAATTGTCTCATCCGGCCGGCCTGCGGGCGGTCATACCGGAACATGGGTCCGATATAGAACACCTTCAGCGGCATGGGTTCCGCATACAGTTTGTTTTCCACGAAGGAACGCACCACAGAAGCGGTGTTTTCCGGACGCAGCGTCAGGCTCCGGCCACTGCGGTCGGTGAAGGTGTACATTTCCTTGTCCACCACATCCGTACCGTCCCCGATGCCTCTCTGGAACAGTTCCGTATGTTCAAAGATCGGGGTGCGGATCTCCTGATAGTTGAATTCACGGCAAGCTTCCCGAATGATTTGTTCTACATACCGCCAGCCATTGACCATACCCGGCAGAATGTCTTTGGTACCACGAGGTGCCCCTGTTAACATAAAAATCCCCTCCGTCCATACGACTAGTTTGAACTTATTAATTTTAACACAGTTCGCAAGGTTTTATCAACCGTTGCGGGCCTGTGACACGTCCTTTTCTTCACCGGCATGCCAGAAGTACCCATACAGCACTTTCAGGATGGTCAATACCGGCACGGCAAAAATCAGCCCGGCCACGCCGCCGATCTGTCCGCCGATCATCACGGCCAGGATGATCAGCACCGGATGCAGCGTGATGCCGTGGCCCATCAGGTTCGGCATGATGACCTGGGCATCCACCTGGTAGTACACCAGGTACAGCACCAGCACCTTCACCGCCAGGGACGGCTTCTGCAGCAGGGCGATGAACACCGCTGCCAGGGTGCCGGCCACGCTCCCCACCATGGGGATCATTTCCGAGATCATGGCCAGAAAGCCCAGCACCAACGTGTACTGCACGCCCAGGATGGTGTTGCCGATGGTCAGGATGATGGCCGAGATGAAGCACAGCTTGAACATGTTGTCCACATAGGCGCAGAGCATGTGCCCGATATCCGTGAGCACCTGGTCGGCCAGGGCCTGCTTGTTGTAGGAGAACAGCCCCACCACCATTTTCTTCAGGGTCCGCCAGTCCTTCAGGAAATAGAAGCACAAAAACGGAACCAGGGCCAGGTTCACCAGGCTGCGGGCCGCCTGCACCGTGGACGTCACCATGGTCTTCAAAAAGCCCATCACATACGTGCTCATGCTGCTGGTCCCCTGCTGCAGCATATCCCGCACATTGGGCGGCAGCTTCTGGGCCTCTCCGCCCAGGAACAGGCCGATGCTTTCATTGGCATGGGCCGCCAGCCCGGGCAGGGCTTTCAGCAGGTTGTTGATCTGGGTCACCAACGGCACGATGAGCACATTCACTGCCGCCGCGATGAACAGACCGAAGATCAAAAACGAAATCAGCACTGCCAGGGTGTTGGGGAACGGTTTCCCCTTGATCGTGAGTTTTTCCAGCCGGTCCACGATGGGATACAGCAGAAAGCTCATGCCGATGGCCAGCAACACGGGCAGAAACGCCGTGGCGGCCAGGTAGAATACAGCAAAACCGGCCAGGGCCAGCAGGCTCTTCACCACCAGTCCCTTCGGTTTCTGTCGGATTTCCATCAATTTGCCACTTCCTTACTGCAGGAACGGATTCCGCCGTCTTTCCCAGCCCACCGTGGTGGCAGGGCCGTGGCCCGGCAGCAGTTTGTAGTCGTCGGGCAGGGGCAGGATCTTCGTCTTGATGGAGTTCAGGATGGCGTCATAGGAACCGCCGGGCAGGTCCGTCCGGCCCACGCTTTCCAAAAACACCGTATCTCCGCAGAACACCACCCCGTCGCCGATGATGCACACCCCGCCCGGGGTATGGCCCGGCGTGGCAGCGATGGTGAAGTCCAGGCCGGCCACGTTCAGCTTCTCGCCGTCGGTGAAATATTCATCAGGCGGATCGAACTTCTTGTCCCGGTTGGTGGAATAGGACAGGCTGCTGTTCCATACCCGCAGCATGGGCGCATCCTCCCTGCTCATGTACACCTTGGCCCCGGTGGCTTCCTTCACTTCGTCCAGGGCGGAAACGTGGTCCCCGTGGCCGTGGGTGATGAAAATGGCCACCACCTGCTGGATGCCGGCTCTGTGCACCGCATCCATGATCAGGTTCGCTTCGTCCCCCGGGTCCACGATGATGCCCAGGTTGTTCTCTTCGTTTTTGATGATATAGCAGTTTTCCTGAATGGGTCCCACTACGACCCGATAGATCTTCATTGAAACAAATTCCTCCTACAGTAACTTCCGGCTGTCCAGCAGGATGGTCACCGGTCCGTCGTTCACCAGGCTCACTTCCATATGGGCCTGGAACTGGCCGGTGGCCACCGGGATGTCCTTCTGCCGCAGCTTGTCCGCCAGGTCCTCATACAGGGCGTCCGCCTCCCGGGGCGGAGCCGCCTGGGTAAAGGACGGCCGCTTGCCGTGGCGCACATCCCCCAGCAGGGTGAACTGGGACACCAGCAAAATGCTGCCCCCCACCTGCTGCACCGAAAGGTTCATCTTTTCGTTCTCGTCTTCAAAGATCCGCAACCCTGCCAGCTTGTCCGCCAGATAGGCTCCGTCCTTTTCCGTATCGCCTTTTTCCACGCCCAAAAGCACCATAAGCCCCGGGCCGATGGAACCGATCGTCTTTCCTTCTACGGTGACAGAAGCTTCCGTCACCCTCTGTACCACGGCTCTCATCCTACATCCCCGACACTTTCCGTTCCACTTTGAACACACCCTTGATCCGGCGCAGCCGGCCGATGATGTAGTTCAGCTGGTCCAGGCTGGTGATGTCCAGCCCCATGTCGATGAAGGCCGTCTTGTTGGGGTTCGTGTGGGCATTCAGGGCGTTGATGTTCACTTTGGTCTCGCTGGTCACGGTCATGATGTTGGCCATGACGCCGGGCTGGTCCGAAGCGGTCAGCCGCAGCACCACCTTATAGGCCGTATCCGTATCCACATTCCAGGAAACCTCGATCATCCGGTTGGGGTCTTCCGTATTGGCCAGTACGTTGGGGCAGTCCGCCCGATGGACGCTGACGCCGTGGCCCCGGGTGATGTAGCCCACGATGGGGTCGCCGGGGATGGGGTTGCAGCACTTGGCCAGCTTCACCATGATGTCGTCTTCCCCTTTGACCAGGATGCCGTGGCTGCCCTTGTGGGTCTTCACGGTCTTGGGTTTCAGCTCGCTGAGCAGCTGGGACAGGTTCTTGGTGGTGTTCTGCTTCTGGGCCTTCTTGTACAGGTCCACCAGCTTCACCATCACAGAGTTCACCATGAGGCCGCCGTAGCCCAGGGCCGCCAGCAGGTTCTCCGCGCTGCCGTCCATATGGGTACGGGACGCCACTTCCTTCAGGTTCTCCGGGGTGAGCATGGTGTTCACATCGTAGCCCAGGCGCCGGCATTCCCGTTCCAGCATTTCCCGGCCGTTCACGATGTTCTCTTCCCGGCGTTCCTTCTTGAAGAACTGTTTGATCTTGTTCTTGGTCTGGCTGGACCCCACGATGTTGATCCAGTCCCGGCTGGGTCCCGGCGACGTCTTGGACGTGATGATCTCCACGATGTCCCCGTTCTTCAGATGGTAATCCAGGGGTACGATCTTGCCGTTCACCTTGGCACCCACGCAGCTGTTGCCCACGCCGGTATGCACCCGGTAGGCGAAGTCGATGGGTACGGAGCCCTCCGGCAGGTCCAGTACATCCCCCTGGGGGGTGAACACGAACACTTCGTCGGAGAACACATCCATCTTCACGGTATCCACGAATTCATGGGGATCCCGCATATCCTTGTGCCATTCCAGCAGCTGGCGCAGCCAGGCCATCTTGGCATCCACGCTCTTGGCCGCCGCACTGGGCATCTTGGAGCCGCCGCTCTCTTTGTACCGCCAGTGAGCCGCCACACCGTATTCACTCACCTTGTGCATCTCGAACGTCCGGATCTGGATTTCCAGAGGCTGGCCGCTGGAGGAGACCACCGTGGTATGCAGGCTCTGGTAGCCGTTGGATTTGGGCACGGCGATGTAATCCTTGAACCGGCCCGGGATGGGTTTCCACTTGCCGTGGACGATACCCAGCACCCCGTAGCAGTCCTTCACCGTATCCACCAGCACCCGTACGGCCAGCAGGTCGTAGATTTCGTTGATGGTCTTGTGGTCCCGCTGCATCTTCTTGTAGATGCTGTAGAAGCTCTTGGGACGGCCCTGGATCTGGCAGTTGATGCCCGATTCCTCGCACAGCTTCCGCAGTTCGTCCATGGCTTCCTGCACCATGGCTTCCCGCTCGTGCCGCTTGATCTTCACCTGTTCCACCAGTTCGTAGTAGTGCTGGGGTTCCATGTACCGGAAGGCCAGGTCCTCCAGTTCCCACTTGATGGCATAGATGCCCAGCCGGTGGGCCAGGGGTGCATAGATCTCCAGGGTTTCGCTGGAAATCCGTTTCTGCTTGTTCACCGGCATGTACTTCATGGTGCGCATGTTGTGCAGCCGGTCCGCCAGTTTGATCAGCACCACCCGGATGTCCTTGGCCATGGCCAGGAACATCTTCCGGTAGTTCTCCACCTGCTGCTCTTCCCGGGAGATGTATTCGATCTTGCCCAGTTTCGTCACGCCGTCCACCAGCATGGCCACTTCCCGGCCGAAGATGTCCTCCAGCTGGTCCAGCGTCACGTCGGTGTCCTCCACCACGTCATGCAGGAAGGCGGCCGCCAAGGTCACGTCGTCCATCTGGAGCTGGGCCAGGATGGAGGCCACCCCCAGTGGATGGATGATGTAGGGTTCCCCGGACGCCCGTTTCTGTTTGGCATGGGCCTCCGCCGCGAAGTTGTAGGCTTCCCGGACGAACTCCACCTGCCGTGGGGTCAGATATTTGCTGATGCGGGCATAGAATTCCTCCGCACTGATTGGCTTGTCGTCAAGCTGTTCCATGGTCGAATCACCTTCCTGTCTTCCAAAGGGCAGCGATTTCCGCCGGCGTGATGAGCCAGCTGCGGTTCAGCTGCTGGAACTTCCGGTCGTAGGTGGCCTGCAGTTCCTGGAACCCTTTGGATTCCTGCATATTCTTGTGTCCCGTGTCCCCCAGGGAAACCAGTTCCCGGTCCCGGGTGAACAGGTGCAACTCATAAAAAATGTCCAGGACCTGCCGGCTGAGCCTGTACCCTTCCCGGGTGGTCCGATTGAGGATCTGATCCTCCCGGCAGGCACCCTGCTGCTGCAGCACGTGCCGGATGGCCGCGTAGCAGAAGCGCAGGCCGCCCACGTCCGGATAGGCCCGCCGCAGGGCATCCCGCAGCGCCGTCAGGTCGTCCCGGTTATAGAACAGGTACAGCCGTCCGGTCTGCCCGGGCTGCAGGGGGAACGCCTCGGCCTGCAGCACCTGGTCCGCCCCGGCTCCGTAGAACACGGTGGTCCGGGTCCCCTCCGGCGCCGGTGTCCCGTAGGGAAGCACCAAAGCTTCCGGGAACCGGGCTTTCAGAGGAACAGTATCCTGTACATATACTACCGTTTTTCTGTCTTTTTGTAAAATACTATTTAGTTCTGTCTCTTTATTCCGGTTCTCATGCCGCCAGTCGATGATGGTATAGGGGGCTTCCACGGCCGCCACTTCCAGGTCCACACTGGTGACCCCCCGGAATGTGTTCAGCCGGGGCGAGAAGGCGATGGCCCCCTGCTCGCCGGCATAGAACGAATGGAACTGGGGTCCTTCCTGCCACAAAAGGCCCTTGTACCGGAAACCGCCCTGGTGCAGGTCGAACCGCAGGTGGTTCTGGTCCTTGCCCAAAAGGGCCACCTGGTCGATGGTGGCGTGGGTGAAGCCCAGCACCGGAGCCGGGTTCCCCACCCCGAAAGGTTCCAGTTTCGCCAGCTGCTGCACGGCCTCCACCGTCACCTCCCGGCCCTCCGGCACGAAGTAGTCCGGTTTGGCCGAGGGTTCGTAGGGCACGTGGTCCAGCATATCCGCCACCACGTTCTGGAACGCTTTCCGGAACCCGTCGATGTTTTCCGTTTTGATGGTAAGGCCTGCCGCCTGGGCATGGCCCCCGAACTGTACCAGGTACTCCCGGCACCGGTCCAGGGCCTTGTACAGGTCCAGGGGCGGGATGCTGCGGCAGGAGCCCTTGGCCGTGTCGCCGGTAATGGACAGCAGGATGGAGGGCAGGTGGTACTTTTCCGTGATCCGGGACGCCACGATGCCGATCACCCCGGGGTGCCAGCCTTCCTTCCCCAGCACCACACCCCATTCCGGGGCGGCCTGCCGGGCCAGTTCCTGTTCGGCTTCCTCAAAGATCTTCTGGCTCAGGGCCTGCCGTTCCTGGTTGGCGCTGTTCAGCTGGCCGGCCAGGTCGTGGGCCACTGCCGGATCTTCCGTGGTCAGAAGATGCACGGCCACCATAGCGTCATCCAGGCGCCCGGCCGCATTGATCCGGGGCCCCAGGCCGAAGCCGATGGTGCCGCTGTTGATGGTGGAACCGGGGGCCACCGTGACCCCGATCAGGGCCTGAAGACCACAGAGCGGCGTATTGGGCATTTTCGCCAGCCCTTTGCGCACGATTTCCCGGTTCTCGTCCTGGAGGGGCACCATATCCGCCACTGTGCCCAGGGCCACCAGTTCGATCAGGTCATCCCAGAACCCGTCCGTGTGGTGCAGCTTCTGGTATAAGGCCTGACACAGCTTGAAGGCCACCCCCACGCCGGCGATGCCCTTGAACGGGTACGTGTCGCCGGGCTGGTTGGGATTCACCACCGCCAGGGCCGGCGGCAGCTGCCGTGGCGCCAGATGGTGGTCCGTGACGATGATGTCCAGCCCCTTCGGAGCCTGGGCCACCACCTGGGCGCCGCTGATGCCCGTATCCACGGTGATGAGGAGTTTCGTCCCCTTCCGGGCCAGTTTTTCCAGGGCCGGTCCGTTCAGGCCGTAGCCCTCCGTATCCCGCCGGGGCACATACACGTCCACGGCAGCGCCCTGGGCCTTCAGAAACAAATAGAGCAGGGAGCTGGCCGACGTCCCATCCACATCGTAATCCCCGTAGATGGTCATGGGTTCCCCCTGCTGCAGGGCCCGGCAGATCCGCTCCACCGCTTTATCCATGTCCTTCAGCAGGAACGGATCATAATAGGGCTGGGGCTTGCCTTCCAGGAATTCTTCGATTTGCTGTTTTTCGGTGAGATGCCGCCGGACCAGGATGCCGGTCACCAGAGGCGTCAGGTCCAGTTCCTGGCTGAGCCGGTCTATGGTGGCCTGGTCTTCGTCCGACAGCGGTGTGATTTTATGGTAGATCATAGGGTTCCTTTATTTGTTGGGCCGAAAAGGCTGGATGATGGGGTCTTTGTCGTCTTTCACAGGGTGGGTGCCCTTTTTGGCATAACCGCCGGTGCGGGGTGCCCGGGGCACAGTGCGCAGCCGCTGGGATTCCTGTTTTTCCCATTGGGCCTTTTCTTCCTCCAGGTCCCGCAGCTGGTTCTTCAGTTTCCGGTCTTTCATATAGTGGCTGGCCTTGATCTTCAGGGTCAGCAGGCTGGCAAAGGCGAAGCCCAGCAGCAGGCAGCCCATGATGATCAGGGCCAGGCTCATGGAAAAGTGCCAGGCCAGGAAGCTGACTTCCACCGGGGTTGCGTTCTGGAGGGCAAAGATGGCGATGAACAGGGCGATGAGGCCCATCAAGATACCGTACAACATGCGTTCCACTTCCTTTCCGTCCGATTGCGTGATTTATCATTATATCTCATTTTGTATAAAGAGTCACTAGTCTCTCGTCACTAGTCTGCAGCCGAAGGGCAAAATTTGCCCGTGGCAAATTTTATCCAATCAACAACCCTCCGGGAGGCCGTGGATTGGGCGCACCGGGCGATATTTTGCCTTCGGCAAAAATCTTGGTGCGCCCCTACGAATCCTTTGGATTGAAATCGGAGGTTCGATATAAATCCGTAGGGGTTCACCAAGACCGGCGTCAGCCGTGTCGCCCGGTGAACCCATCCCAGGCCGGGATGCAGGCGGTTCACCGAACCGCCACTACATCATTCACTCTTCTTGTACCCCGTTGCCCGGTCCACCGGGTTTTCCAGGGGCTCGCCGGCCAGGTAGTGCTTCAGGTTCGTGGCGGCGATCTTCACCACGTTGTCCCAGGTCTTCGCCAGGTGATGGTCACCGCTGATGTGGGGCGTAATGATGAGGTTCGGCGTATCCCACAGCGGGCTGTCCGCCGGCAGGGGTTCCGGGTCCGTCACGTCAAGGGCCGCTCCGGCAAGGTGCCCGTCCAGCAGGGCCTGGCGCAGGTCGTCCTGCACCACCGCATTGCCCCGGCCACAGTTGATGAACCAGGTGCCGGGCTTCATGGCCGCGAACAATTTGGCGTCGTACAGGTGGGTGGTCGCCGGGGTACCGGGCAGCACGCTGGCCACCACGTCCGCCCGGGGCAGTACTTCAGGCAGGTCTTCCAGCGTCCCCATTTCGTCCGCTTCGGCGGGCACGGCCCCCTTGTGGCGTCTTATGCCGATCACGTGGGCGCCCAGCAGCTTGCACAGCCGCCCGAAGGCCCGGCCGATGTTGCCGAACCCCACCACCACTACGGTGGCATCCTCCAGGCTCGTGACCATGCCCTCGTCCTTCCACTGGTGGGCCTTCTGGTTGTCATGGTACAGGTACAGTTTCTTCATCATGGCCAGCAGCAGGGCCAGCATGTGTTCCGAAAGGGCCTGGCCGTAGGCGCCGGTGCTGTTGGTCAGCCGCACGCTTTCCGGCAGGATGCCCGGCTTGCAGTAGACGTCGGCGCCGGCGGAGTTCAGCTGCAGCCATTTCAGGTTTTTGCAGCCCGCCAGCAGCGCCGGTTTCACATTGCCCAGGATCACTTCGGCCTCCGCCAGTTTTTCCGGATCCTTCCCATAATAGAAGTCCGCCCGGGGCGCGGCCGCCTCCAGGATATTTTTATCCGATTCCCGCACAAACATGGGGACAGCGATTTTCATAATAAGTACCACCTTTCGGGGAAAATGTTCCAAGAATCCAGTTTTATTGTACAGGAAATGGGGAATGGAAGCAAGCGGGGGGAGTTAGTGGCTAGTGATTAGTGATTAGTGATTAGTGGTTAGTGGTTAGTGGTTAGTGGTTAGTGGTTAGTGGTTAGTGATTAGTGGCTAGTGGCTGGTGGTTAAAATCGATGGCAAGGGCGTATTCCGTAGAGGTCTACCAAGATTTTTGCCGAAGGCAAAATATCGCCCGGTAGACCCGCCAAGCAACGTACTGTATGATAGCAGCGTAGGGGCTACCCGAAGGGGAGCCCTTCCGTGGCCTCCCGGAGGGCATACTGATGCGTAGGGTCTACCCGTAAGGGGAGACCGTTCCCAGGTCACCCAGCGGGCCATCCGTGCAACGCCGGCGTCAGCTGGCTTCCATCCGCTACTGACAAACAAAAAAACTGCCGCGCCAGGCGCGACAGTTTTTTTATGCAATTTACTTTCTCCCCAGTTTCTTCCGGAAGAACAGCCACATGCTGCCTGCCAGGAAGGTGGAGGTGTAGAACCCGCTGCAGAAGCCGACCAGCATGGCAAAGGAGAAGTTGTGGATGGTCTCCCCGCCGAACAGGAAAATGGCCACGACGGCGAACAGGGTGGTCAGCGTGGTGTACACGCTCCGGGTCATGGTCTGCCAGATGCTGGCATCCACCAGATCCCCCATGCTCTCGTTACGCCGGTGGGTATGCAGGTTTTCCCGGATCCGGTCGAACACCACGATGGTGCCGTTCACGGAATACCCAACGACGGTCAGCAGTGCCGCCACGAAGGAAGAATCGATTTCCAGGTGCAGTACCGAGAACCAGGTCAGGGTCACCATTACGTCGATGATCAACGCCACGATGGCCGCCAGGGCGAACCGCAGCTCGAACCGGATGGTGATGTAGATGATCATGAGCACCCAGCTCAGGACCACAGCGCCCACAGCGCTCTTCACCAGGTCCTTGCCGACCGTGGCGCCTACGTTTTCCACCCGCAGCACTTCGTTCTGGCCCAGCTTGTCCGTCATGTCGTTCATGACTTCCACCCGCTGGCTGTCAGAGATCAGCCCGGTCCGGATCAGCACGGATTCACTGCTTTCCACCTGCTGGTCACTGCTGCCCAGCTGGATGATGCTGTTACCCAGGTCATGGCTGGTCAATACGCTCCGCACCTGGGATACGGTCACCGGCTGGGCGAACTTCACATCCAGGATGCTGCCGCCGGTAAAGTCGATACCCAGGTTGAAGCCCCGGGTGAACATGGAAACGATCCCCACGATCAGCACAATGGCCGTAATGGAAAAGAAGATCTTGGCATGTTGTACAATGGAGAACTTTTTCATCGTGCCGCCTCCTCTTTATCCTTTTTCTGGTTCAGGCCCCGCACGCCGTACCAGGCCGGGTTCGTGAAGAACCGGCTGCCGATGAGGGCGCTCAGGATGAATTTCGTTACGGTCACGGCCGTGAACATACTGATCAGTACGCCCAGGGCCAGGGTCACGGCGAACCCTTTGATGGGGCCGGTCCCCAGATAGAACAGCACCGCGGCCGCCATCAGGGTGGTCACGTTGGAGTCCAGGATGGTGGTGAATGCCCGGGAGAACCCGGAGCTTACAGCGGCCCGCAGGGTCTTGCCCGCCTTCACTTCTTCCTTGAACCGTTCAAAGATCAGCACGTTGGCATCCACGGCCATCCCGATGGACAGGATGATGCCGGCGATGCCCGGCAGGGTCAGTGTGGCGTTCAGGCCCTTCATCACCGCCAGAAGCAGCAGGGTGTACAGCAGCAGCACGATGTCCGCCACCAGCCCGCTCAGGCGGTAGTACAGCAGCATGAACAGGAAGACGCCGGCCAGCCCGATGGCGAAAGCCTTCACGCTGGCGTCCTTGGCATCCTGGCCCAGGGTGGGTCCCACGGTCCGGTTTTCCACCACTTCCAGTTTCACAGGCAGGGAGCCGCTGCGCAGCAGGATGGCCAGATGTTCGGCTTCCTTGGCATCCTTGGAGCCGGTGATCTGGGCGTTGCCGCCGGTGATGGGTTCATTCACCCGGGGAGCGGTCAGCACCTGGCCGTCCAGCAGGATGGCGATCTGCTTGCCCACGTTCCGGGCGGTCATGTCGGCGAATTTCTTCGCCCCTTCTTCGTTGAATTTCAGAGTGACCACAGGGTTGCCGCTCTGGTCGGCACTGGCCTTGGAATCCTGCAGGTCCTTACCGGTCAGGCCGGTGTTGCCGTCCATGTCCTTGAATTCCAGCATGGCCGTCTTGCCCAGCATGGCAATGGCCTTTTCCGGATCCTTGACACCCGGCAGTTCCACGATGATCTTATCCTTGCCCTGGCGCTGGATCACCGGTTCCGTCAGGCCCAGTTCGTTGACCCGGCGTTCGATGATCTGGATGGACCGATTGATGGCATCGTCATCCACCTTGGCTTCTTCCGTGGGCTGTGCCTGCAGCACCACATGGGTACCACCCTGCAGGTCCAGGCCCTGTTTTACCGTACTGGCCAGAGGCTTGATGAATACGGCAAACGCAATGATGATGGCCAGCACTGAAACCAGCAGCTTGACCCGATTTTTAGCCTCCAAAATGATTCCTCCTCATTTTCCGTTGGTCTTGCATACCCGCAAGCCTTTTT
>Ga0256406_1003517_pt1 | contig 19326 bp, 14 predicted proteins | sample RumenRJG_03DNA_FD_185986 | JGI IMG/M metagenome (GOLD analysis project Ga0256406, IMG submission 185986) | Bovine rumen microbial communities from Lethbridge, Alberta, Canada - RJG_03 | ecosystem: Host-associated > Mammals > Digestive system > Stomach > Rumen | place: Canada: Alberta | collected...
TGTCGTCCTTATAATCCATCGGCGCAAAATCCGTAACACCGACAATCAGTTTTCCCTTCCCTTTAATATAGTCCACATCGCTGTCTCCCGACGCGGCAGCAGAGGACGCCGCTGCTGTGCTCTGCGCCGCAGCAGAAACCTCCTGTGTCTGACTTTCTGATGCCGCCGATTCGGATGATGCCGAAGCAGAGGAACTTCCTGCCGCGGAAGAACTTCCGCATCCTGCCAGACCTGCCGCCATTACCACGGCAAGAATGCCGCCGATTAATTTCTTTTTCATCAATTTTTCCTCCTGTCATTCTGATCCCCGCAGAGTTCACGAAACACTGCAGACGTACCCGTCTCCTCATTTTGCGGAAACCGCGCAGGTTCTTTCGTGTTGTCGTGTGCAATCACTTTACCATGATAAACTGTCCCGCGCAAGCGATATCGTACCATAGGAACCTGTACGCGTCAATCCCGTCGTTCCGGTTTCCGGATTCTGCACCTACAGTGAGAAACATACCGAAATTTTCGAAAAAAGACAAAAATAATTGACAATGCCTGTATTTGCCAGATAATAAAAGTTAGGTTTGCTGATACAGACATCACGTGCAGAACCCTGTATCTCTGAATCGTATTACTGCCCTGTTTGGTTCTGTGAGGATGTAGAACAATGAATTCACCAGCAGAAGTTGCAAAGAACTACGTTGACATCGGAGTCGGAAAAATCAGCCTTCCTGTTCCGAAAATGTTCCTTCTTGGAGTCCTGGCCGGCATCTACATCGCCTTCGGGGCTGTGGCCAGCCAGGCAGTCGCCGTCAGCATCCCGCTGGCTTCTGTCGCAAAGTTCGCGGGCGCCTGCGTTTTCCCTGTCGGACTGATGCTTGTCCTGTGCGCCGGCTCGGAGCTTTTCACCGGCAACTGTCTTCTTATTATCCCGATTCTGGAGAAAAAGGCCTCCGTCGGAAACATGCTGAAAAGCTGGCTCTTTGTATACCTGGGAAATCTGACGGGAAGTATTCTGACAGCTCTGGCTGTCACTTACGGTCATGTTCTTTCCCTGTTTGATTCCGGTCTCGCAAAATCTGTCGTCTCCACAGCATCCGGAAAAGTAGGCATGAGCTTTACCGATGCCATGATCCGGGGAATCCTGTGCAATATTCTGGTGTGCCTGGCTGTGTGGGTCTCCTTCGCGGCAAAGGAACTTGCCGGCAAGATTATCGGCCTGATGCTTCCTGTAATGGTTTTTGTCCTCTGCGGCTTTGAACACAGCGTGGCAAACATGTATTTTATCCCTGCCGGGATCTTTGCCTCCTCCGAGTACGGCATTGCGGCGGACGGCCTGAGCTGGGGAACTTTTCTTACGCGGAATCTTCTTCCCGTTACCATCGGAAATATCATCGGCGGATCCGTCATTGTCGGATGCACCTACTGGTTCTGCTACCTGAGAAAGAAAAACGCTTAAACGCGCCATAACAGCGGTCTGCGCCTTCACGGCTTCTGTCCGTCCGGCGTGTCCAGCCAGATCTCATACCAGTCCAGGCATGTCTGCGTCCAGCGCCCGCATGCCCGGGCTGCTTTTTCTTCGGCTTTATCCAACTTCTCCGCTGCGTCTGCCGTCCAGGCAGACAGCTCCGGCTTACTGCCCTCCGCCCCCGCAGATTCCCTTCCAGCGGAACCGGAGCTCCGGCTGCCGTTTTCTTCCGGAATACCGGCGTTTTCGGCAAATTCCTTCAGTCCCAGGCGCCGGATCTCCTCCAGCTCTGCACAGGCGTTCCGGTAGTCCGTCTCTGCTGCCTCTCTTTCCCTCCGGTTCAGCCCAAAGCGCCAGTCCAGCTCCGCCTCTTCGGTGGAAATCTCTCGAAGCCGGAAGCGCTCTGCTCTCGGAACCGCCCGCAGCTCCTCAATCAGCCTCTGGTTTTCCGCCGTGCGGACCGCAGCCGCGTCCTGACCGTCGACGGCCTTTTTCAGACTCTCCCTGTAGTGCGTATAGCCGAAGGGATAGTACCGGACTTCTTTATTTCCCTTCTCGAAAATTAACAGAGAATCGGCCACCCGGTCCAGAAAATAGCGGTCATGCGAGACAAACAGAATCGTACCCCGGTAGCACCGGAAAACCGATTCCAGGGTTTCCTTTGCGGGAATATCCATGGAATTGGTCGGTTCATCCAGTATCAGGAAATTCGGTCCGGACTGCAGAAGAGAAGCCAGCACCAGGCGGGCTCTTTCTCCGCCGGAAAGATCACGGACCCGTTTTCCCAGATCCTTTCCACGGAACAGATATCCCGCCAGGATTTCCCGTATCTCCTTCTCATGCAGGGCGGGGTATCTGTTATGAAACCATTCGATCACCGTACACGCATCCCGGATGTCCGCAGACATCTGGTCAAAGTAAGCGGCATCCGTATGCTCCCCCATCCGCTGCTTTCCGGAAAGAGGCTGAAGCTTTCCGGCGATTGTCCTGAGAAACGTACTTTTTCCGGAGCCGTTCGGTCCCAGAATTCCGATCTTCTGTCCCCGTCGGATCCGGAAAGAGATTTCCTGCAGCGGCTTTTCCCTGTCATAGCCGGTCTCCAGATGCTCACACTCGTAAACCCACCTTCCTCCCCGTCTTGCGGGAAGAATCTCTTCAACATGGATTACGGCGTCATCCGGATCCGGCTTCTCCGCCTGTTTCATCCGCTCCAGCAGTTTTTTTCTGGTTCTGGCAAAAGCCGCCTTCCTCGGACGATTTTTAAACCTTGCGATCAGCTCCTTCTCTCTTTCGATCTCCTCCTGCTGCTGCCGGTATTTCTTAAGTTTCCGCTCATAGGCTGCCGCCTTTTCCTTTACATACGCCGAATAATTTCCAGGGTAGCGCACCAGCTTCTGCCCGGCCACCTCCCAGACGACATCCGCCGTCCTGTCCAGAAAATAGCGGTCATGAGAAACCATGACCACCGCTTTTTTATAATCCCTGATATAGTTCTCCAGCCACTCTACCGAAGCCAGATCCAGATGATTGGTCGGCTCGTCCAGGATCAGGACATCCGGCTGCATAAGAAGCAGCCGGATCAGCATCAGCTTTGTCTGCTCGCCTCCGGAAAAATCCTTCAGCTTCTTTTCCCTGACAGAAAGCGGAAAACCAAAATTGGTCAGCATCCGGTTATACCGCTGCTCTTCCTCATAATACTCCGGGGAAAAGCAGTATTCCGGGGTTCTGCCGGAAAGCACGGCCTGCCGAAACAGCTCCTCTACTGTCTTTTCCGGCTGATCCGCAGCCTGCTGATTCAGCATTCCCAGGGAGAAAGCCCTTGCCTGCGTCATGCCCGAATCCGGATTTTTCTCATTTTTTTCCAGTTCAATCTCTCCGGCAAGTACCTTCAGGAGTGTGGTCTTTCCTGCCCCGTTGCGGCCTGTCACCGCAATTTTTTCCGTGCCGCGTATTTCAAAAGAAAAATGGGAAAGGACCGGCATGCCATTGCGGCACGCCGATCCGTCTCTGATCTCAAGAAGCATATTTTCTACTGATCCTCATCATAAAGCCGCACGACTCTGGGAGAAATGCCGCACAGCATCTCGTAATTAAATCTTCCGGCAGGATCCGCCACATCCTCCACGGGAATGAACCCGTCTCCGTCACGTCCGATCAGTGTTACGACATCCTCTACCTGTACATCCGGTATGTCACTGACATCCACCATCATCTGATCCATACAGATTCTCCCCAGAATCGGAGCATACTGCCCGCGGATCAGCACTCTTCCCTTTGATGAAAGCGCCCTCGGATATCCGTCTGCATATCCTGCGGAAACCGTCGCAATACGGGTAACCGGCTTATCCGTCACATAGGTGGCACCGTAGCTTACGCCGACTCCCGGTCCCACATCCTTGACATGGATCACATGCGCCTTCCACTGAAGCGCCGGCTCCAGACGAAGGTTTTCCTTGCTGACCTCCTCGGAGGGATAGACCCCGTAGGTAATAATTCCAGAGCGCACCATTCCGAATCTCCAGGTGTTCTGGTCAAACTCCATGATTCCGGCGCTGTTGCAGACATGAAGGACAGGGATTTCCACCCCGCGCTGCCGCAGCAGTTCCACCATCGTGTCAAATTTTTTCATCTGATTCCGGGTGTACGACTGATCCTGCTGATCACAGCATGAGAAGTGGGTAAACATCCCTTCGACACGGACGGACGGCAGCGCCGCGATCTCCGCGATTTTGTCCGCTTCTTTTTCATTTACCTGGAACCCGATCCTTGTCATCCCGGTGTCCAGCGCGATGTGCATCCGCGCCTTTACCCCCTGCTTTTCCGCCTCGCTGCCCAGCGCGCGTGCGTCCTCCACCCGGTAAATGGAGGGACGGATGTCCTCCGCGATCATCTCCGGATATTCCGAGGGAGAGGTATATCCCAGGATCAGCACGGGAAGGGAAATATCATTTTCCCGGAGTTCCAGAGCCTCGTCCACCGTGGCCACCGCAAAAAAATCAACCAGATCCTCCAGCGCGTGCGCCACACGCACGGCGCCGTGCCCGTAGGCGTCAGCCTTTACCACCGCAAGCATTTTCACGCCCGGCGCAATTCTTTTTTTCGCCTCTGCAATATTATGCCGGATTGCCCGCAGCGATACCTCTGCATAGCATCTGTAGTATTTATTCATGATTTTTCTCCTATGCCATCCTGTCTGTAATAGCCTTCGGCATGCAGATGGCTGCAGGCATGGGAAAGCTTGACGACCCTGAAAAGGTTCCAAGGCATGATTATATACGAGGAGGCTCCGTGTTGCAACGGCAGCTGCCTGTCAGCGCCGCCTTCCGGCTGCCCGCGACCTGCCGTCTTCTGCTGTCATCAGAAACTGCAGCATGATGCCGCAGGCTGCAAGGACAAGCAGAATGATCAGACGGGAGCTCTGCACCTGCAGAAGCGTGACAGAGGGAGTCAGAGAAGCCAGCGCACGAACAGCGGAAAATGCCCCGCTCCCGGCCGTAATGACAATAATAAAAGGCCGCGCGAATTTCACGGATAGGATGCCGACTGCCACAAAAGCCGCGATCTCCAGAATAAAAGCGAGTACTGTCCAGCCGTCTCCGGATGGAAACGGTATGACGGAGACCAGATAAAACCCCAGAAGGCCGCAGAACACAAACACTCCCAGCAGATAGATCTTAAAGGCCAGAAAACCGGCAAGCAGGCCTGCCGCGATACCTGCCAGCACGGGAACGGCAGCCGAGTCGCTGACCAGCTGTCCGGAAATGCCGTACCCCAGAAGAAATCCCAGAAGAAACCCGAAAAGGGTAATCCAGAATTTCAGCAGCCGGTAACCGAAGAAGCACTGGATGATGCCGGTGATCAGCGACAGAACGAGAAACACCGCCGATAGCTGAGCCAGTAATTTTGTGATGGAATCTAACATTCCCTTACCTCCGTGGAAGGCGGCAAATGTCCGCCCCTTCTGACCAATTATTTTCTTCCCTCCGCCCCAAGAACAGGTTCCAGAACCTCCCGGACCTGTTTCCTTCTGGCCGCGTACTGCGAATAAAACTCTTTTTCTGCCTGATAGGGCTGTACAAAAAAGGCCTGAAGAATATAACGGCGCATCCGGTCCGCACTCTGCCCGGTCAGAAGTTCTGTTTTCGGTCCGGCTGTGCGCAGAAAATCATGCCAGTCAGCTGCAAATTTCTCATAGGCATCCAGGTCCGGTGTATCCAGCCAATCCCGCAGAAGAACAGGTGCGCCCTTTCTTCCGGGGCATTCATTTTTCTGAAGAATATAGACAAACGTCCGTCCGGAAAACCTCTGTCCGCCTTTTTTCCGCAGTTCTTCCGGATCCGGATAATAGCGCCCCATGGGGAACATCCGGCAGAAGGACGGACGAAAGGCGTGGATAGTACACCGCCCGTCGTCTCCGAGGAACGGACAGCCGTCCTCCTTTTCTTCCTGTTCCTCATCGTGCTCCATCAGATTCGGAAGAATCAGCCCGTCCACAAGACGAATCTCGATCTGCTTCTCAATCATATCGGTAAACGTCAGGTGCAGCCCGGCAGTCAGCCGGTACATATCGTACGGATCGAGAATAATGGAATCCCCCGTGTTTCTGCAGCAGTCCGAGCAGCCTGCGCAGCCCCCGCAGTCTGTCGGCACCATATCATCCGGCAGATAAAATTTTCCGTCAGATATTTCATCTATGTTTACGTTCCGAAGCATATAATCTCCTACCTTCGATTTTCTGCGTGCCGGTCTGCCCGGTATCTTCGGATTCCATGACCTGTCCTTTGAACCTCCCCGGTATATCTTGCCCTCGCAGAGCCCGTTATTTTATCCTGGGCCGCTCGATAATCAGGCCGCTCCGGTAGGCGGCGAGCAGTTCCTTCAGCTCTCCGATCCGGCTCTGCAGCTCTCTTCCGTTGTCCGTGTCCGCAACGTGAAGGCGGTGCGGCGCCATCGTCACCATAATCCGGTCCGAATGAATATCCGTCTCGTTCCGGATCGCGTCCTCGGTGGATGTAAAAGGCTTGTGGGCGACAAGCATCATACCGTAGGAATTATAGATCAGCGTATAGCCCGCAATACCGGTGCTGGACTGGTAGGCGCGGGAAAAGCCTCCGTCAATAATCAGAACTTTTCCGCCGCACTTTACGGGGCTTTCGCCGTCTCTCTGACGAACCGGGACGTGTCCGTTTACAATGTGCGCGTCCTCGCCGAGACCGAACTCTGCCAGAACCTGATTCATCACATCCTCATTATCCAGAAGACGGTAATAGGGATTCTTTCTCTCCACGTGAGTCTCCGGCTCTTTCAGGAAATATCTCTCAAAGGTGGCCATCTTGTCTTTTCCGAACAGAGGGGACTGCGGACTCCTCCAGATCCACCAGAGAATGTCTCTTCCCTTTTCCTTTTCCGCCTTATCCACCGCAAAGAATGCCTTGCGGACATATTTTTCCAGCTCGTCGTACAGTGCCTTTCCGGAATATTTTCTCCCGTACACATTGACCTTCTGGAACTGTCCATTCTCATCCAAAGGCAGGCAGCCGTGGTACAGCAGGTTATTATTGTAGACCTTGTACAGGTTTCCCTTATTCAGGAGAAAGCTCATGTGGGACTGCAGACGCTCACACTGCAGGAATGCCGACTGCAGCCGGTCCATGACCTCCCGCTCCTCCGCCGTCAGACGGTACGGATCCTTCGGATCAATCGTCGGGAAATTGGTATCAAGAAGCCGGTATCGTTTTCCCTCCAGCTCGATCTCTCCCTTTTCGTAATCAATCTTATCCAGCAGGAGCCGGTCTTCCATATTGAAATTTTTCCGCTTCTTTATCAGCTGTCCTTCCAGCTTAAACTGAATAATTGTGATGGCCTTGTGGATCCGCATATTCAGATCCACCTCCTCCACCCGGTACTGGTCCGAGCCTCCCGACTTGACCCGGAAAAGCTCGCAGGGGTCATCCTGATAGGTTTTCAGCGCAAAGGTTGCCAGCGGCAGCATATTGATGCCGTAGCCGTCCTCCAGAATGTCCAGATTGCCGTAGCGGGCCGAAAAGCGTATGACCGTGGCTATACAGGCGAGAGACCCTGCCGCGGCGCCCATCCAGACAATGTCGTGGTTGCCCCAGGTAATGTCCACCGAATGGTAGCGCATCAGCCTGTCCACAATTTTGTCCGGACTGGGTCCCCTGTCGTAAATATCTCCCAGGATGTGAAGATGGTCTACGACCATGGTCTGGATCAGATAACAGAGCGCCGTAATGAACGGCTCCGCGCTTCCGATCTCGATAATGGTATCGACAATCGAATTATAATAGGCTTCCTTGTCCAGAACCTCCGGTTTTTCTGTGATCAGTTCCTCGATGACATAGGCAAAATCCCTTGGAAGAGCCTTGCGGACCTTGGATCTGGTGTATTTGGAGGAAGCTCTCTTGCACACCTCGATCAGACGGTAAAGCGTGATCTTATACCAGTCGTCAAGATCCTTTTCCGATTTCCGGATCAGGTTCATTTTCTCGGCCGGATAATAGATAAGCGTAGCAAGGGCGTTTTTGTCCGCCTCCGAGAGCGTTCTCCCGAATACCTCGTCAATTTTCTTCTTCACCGATCCGGAACCGTTTTTCAGCACGTGGGTAAAAGCCTCGTACTCTCCGTGCACATCCGTCAGGAAATGTTCCGTCCCCTTCGGCAGATTCAGAATAGACGACAGATTGATGATCTCCGTGGAAGCCTCCGCAATCGTCGGATACAGCTCCGCCAGACGCTGCAGATACCGCAGCTCCATATCCTGTTCCTTCATAGTGTCCTCCCGGTTTTATCCCTGTAATCCGCCATGCCGGTCCTGCCGGCACCGCGGCCGCTGTCGGCCTGTCCCTGTAACAGACGGCTCCCTTCCGCCGTCCATCCGGGACGAACCGATGAACCGTGTTACGCCTCCTTCACAAAGTCAAACAGAGAAATCTGGTTTGTCTCCGGAAGATCCTTCAGAATTCCCAGCCTGGACAGCGTGTCCGAAATAGATTTTCCGACCTTCGCCCTCCTCCGGAAATCATCCTTGGAAAGAAACTCTCCGTCTCTTGCCGCAAGCACAATGGTGTCCGCCGCAACAGCACCAAGCCCCTCGATAGCGTCCAGGGAAGGCATGATCTTCCCGTCGATGATCTGAAAGCGGTGCGCCTGCGCCCGATACAGGTCGATCGGCATAAACTCGAATCCTCTTGCATACATCTCCTGCACAATCCGCATGTCCCGGTACTGGTCCTGCTCCATATTGGACAGCTCGTCGCTGCGCTTTTCGTAATCATCCATCAGGCTCTCCAGCTTCTGCTTCCCCATGCACATCTTTTCATAGGAAAAAGCCTTTGCCCGGATGGAGAAAAATGCCGCGTAGTAGGCAAGCGGGCGATAAATCTTATACCAGGCGATCCGGTAGGCCATCATGACATAGGCCACCGCATGCCCCTTGGGGAACATGTACTTGATTTTCTGACAGGACCAGATGTACCAGTCCGGCACGCCGTGGTCTTTCATGTCCTTCACCCACTCCGGCCAGTTCTTGCACGCCCCCTTTGCCACAATTCCCTTCCGCACCTTCTCCATAATGGAAAAGCTCTCTTCGGAATCCATTCCCCGGTTGATCAGATAAACCATAATGTCATCCCGGCAGCAGATGGCAGTTCCCAGAGTGCATTTCCCTTCCTTGATCAGTGTCTCCGCATTTCCCAGATAGACATCTGTGCCGTGAGACAGTCCGGAGATACGGCATAGGTCGGTAAAGTTCTGCGGTTTGGTGTCCCGGAGCATCTGCATGGCAAAATCCGTGCCGAATTCCGGAATTCCCAGACATCCCAGGCTGGTTCCGCGGATATCCTCCGGCCGGATGTCCAGGGCGTCCGTGCTCTGAAACAGACTCATCACCTTCGGCTCATCCAGAGGGATCTTCGTCGCGTCCACATCTGTCAGATCCTCCAGCATCCGGATCATGGTCGGATCATCGTGCCCCAGAATATCCAGCTTCAGCAGATTGGAATCAATGGAGTGATAATCAAAATGCGTGCTGATAATATCGCTGTCGGGGTCATCCGCCGGATGCTGCACCGGGGTAAAGGAGTTGATATCCTCTCCCACCGGAAGGACGACAATGCCGCCCGGATGCTGGCCGGTCGTCCGCCGGATTCCCGTGCATCCCTGCACAATCCTGTCTATTTCGCAGCCGCGTTTGTGAATTCCTTTTTCCTCATAATAGTTTTTCACAAAACCGAAAGCGGTCTTGTCTGCCAGTGTCCCGATGGTTCCCGCCTTAAAGGTCTGTCCGGCGCCGAAGATAACCTCTGTGTATTTGTGCGCCTTTGTCTGATATTCCCCCGAAAAATTCAGGTCAATATCCGGCTCCTTGTTCCCCTTGAACCCCAGAAAGGTCTCAAAAGGAATGTTAAAGCCGAGTTTCTGCATTTTTCTGCCGCACACCGGACAGTTTTTATCCGGCATATCGCACCCGGACATTCCCATCTTCCGGTATTTTTCCACGTCCGGCGTATCAAATTCCACGTGCTTGTCATACTCGCACAGATAATGAGGCGGCAGAGGATTTACCTCTGTAATCCCCGCCATCGTAGCCGCAAAGGAGGATCCGACAGAACCGCGGGACCCCACCAGATAGCCGTCCTCGTTGCACTTCCATACCAGCTTCTGGGCGATGATGTACATCACCGCATAGCCGTTGCCGATGATGGAGTTCAGCTCCCTGTCCAGGCGCTCCTCCACGACATCCGGAAGCTGATCCCCGTAGATCTCGTGAGCCCTCCGGTTACAGATCTCCCGGAGCATTTTATCCGAGTTTTCGATCACCGGCGGGAATTTTCCCGCCCGGATGGGGCTGATCTTCTCAATGGAATCGCAGATTTTCCGGGGATTGTCGATCACGACCTCCCTGGCGGCTTCCTCCCCCAGATAATCAAATTCCTTCAGCATTTCCTCCGTTGTCCGGAGGAAAAGAGGCGCCTGCTGATCCGCATCCTCAAATTTTTTTCCTTTCATGATAATGCGGCGGTAAATCTCATCCTCCGGATTCATGAAATGAACGTCACAGGTGGCCACCACCGGTTTCCGGAACTGCTTTCCAAGCTTCAGGATTTCTTTATTAAACTCCTGCAGATCCTCCATGGTCTGAACGGCCGGGATTTTCTCATCCTCCAGCATAAATGCGTTATTTCCCAGAGGCTGAATTTCCAGATAATCATAGAAGCTGACGATTCTGGCAATTTCCTCCGCAGGCGCTCCCCGTAGAAGCGCCTGATAAAGCTCTCCCGCGCAGCAGGCGGAGCCTACGATCAGCCCCTCCCTGTGCGCCTGCAGAAAGCTCTTTGGGAGCTTTGCGTTCCTGTTGAAATATTTCAGATGCGACTCTGAGACGCAGCGGTACAGATTCACCCGTCCCGTCTCGTTTTTGGCGAGAATAATCGCGTGGCTGCTTTTCAGTTTCCGGACCGCTCCTTCGTTCAGCCGTCCCCTCTCGTTTAGCTCATCCAGATCAGTGACATTCATCTCCTTGAGCATCTGTACAAATTTGACGAATATCTCCGCTGTGCAGGCAGCATCATCCACCGCCCGGTGATGATGATCCAGAGACACTCCGACAGCCTTTGCGACCGTATCCAGCTTAAAACGGGACAGATTCGGCAGGAGCAGCTGCGCCATGGCAACCGTGTCCACGTAGGTTTCCGGTCTGGGGAGCCCCTGCTCCCGGCAGGCCTTGATGATAAAACCCATATCAAAATCCGCGTTGTGCGCAACCATGACCGCGCCCCGGCAGAACGCAAGGAACTCCGGCAGCACATGGTCAATCGTCGGCGCGTCCAGGACCATCTCGTCATTGATGGACGTCAGTTCCTCAATTCTGTAGGGAATAGGCTCCTGCGGATTTACAAATGTGGAAAACCTGTCTGTTATTTTCCCGTTTTCTACCCTTACTGCTCCGATCTCAATGATTTTACAGGTCAGATTGGACAGTCCCGTGGTCTCTATATCAAACACCACATAGGGATCATCCAGACTCTGGCCGCGGCTGTCCGTTGCGATTCCCTTCAGATCGTCAACCAGATACGCTTCCATCCCGTAAAGCACCTTAAACGGAGCCGAAATCTTTTTCAGTTCCTCCTTCGGTACATCCGGATGCTCCGTCTGGTATTTTTTCCGGTAGGCGTCATCAATGTCCTCCATGGTATGGTTTGCCTCCGGAAAGGCCTGCACCACGCCGTGATCCGTGATGGCAATGGCCGGCATTCCCCACCGGTACGCCTGTTTCACCAGCCTGGAGGCATCCGTGATCCCGTCCATGTCGCTCATTTTGGTGTGACAGTGCAGTTCCACTCTCTTCACCGCAGCGTTATCGTATCTTCCCTGACGGAAATCAGAAGACTTCAGGATCCCCTGAACCCCGGACATGGTCAGCTCGTGCTCCCAGTTGTCCATCTGCACACGCCCCTTCACGCGGACAAAGGTTCCCTTCGAAAGAGCATCCTCAGCCTCCTTCTTCTGTGACTGCAGAAGGAAAAGTTTGACATTGATGGTATCGGTATCATCCGTCACGGCAAATATGGCAAGTGCCTTTTCATTCCGCAGTTCCCGGACCTCGCTGGCAATAATTTCTCCGCGGATAACGGCTTCCGTCACCGTCTCGTCGATGGAGGCGATATCTATGGAATCCTCCTCAAAATTCCGCCCGAACACAACCCCAGGCTCTCCGGGCGGATGAAAGACATTCTGATACGCTCCCTGTGTCCTGCGCCGCCCGCTCCACTTCCCTCTGCCGGTACGGATCCCGCCGCTTTCTGCCCGACCGGTCTTCGGGGCGGAAACTCCGGAAGTGGCCTTTCCGGTTCCTTCTTCTGCTTTTCCCGTCAGTGCCTCTCCGGCAGACGGCAGGCCGACCGCATCCTCTCCCCGCCCATGCCTGGAGCTGGCAAAAATATGTCTGGCCTGCGCCTGCATCTGCCGCTCCCCGGACAGGAGCCGCCGATGCTCCCGGACTTCGTAATAGCTGACTTCCACCTTGACTGGAAGGCTGCATCTCTCTGTGAAAATTTTTTCCAGACAGGCGTGCAGTTCCTCTTCCTTTTCTCTGGTAAGACAGTTTTCTTCCAGAGAAAGGTTCATTTCCTCTTCTTCCGGAAACGTAATTCTTGCCGTGCGAAACGCATAGGCGAGAAGAACATCCTTCCTCTGCAGCTCCAGCTGAATGCTCGGACGGTACACCTCCATCAGCTTCTCCGGCGTATACTGTCTGGAAAGCTGGAAATGCTCTCTGACTTTTATCAGAATGCTGACATCTGAAAAAAGCTGGCGCTTAACCTGCTCTTCCAGCTGAAAGATATATTTTTTGTGTATCCACTGCGGACTGCTGATATAAATAAGAAGAACATTCCGTTTCCGGTCCAGCGCCACTCTGCGCACGACAGCAAGACGGAGGTATTCCTCCGCCTCTCCTTTCAGATCCAGATTCGGAAATACGTCTTCAATATGTTTATCTTCCTGTACGAATTCCATAGACCTTTCTGTACCGGCTCCACCGGCTGTAAACTGCAGATTTCCGTTACCCGCAAAGGGGCGGATACATCTGCCCCGTTATTTTTCGGAGAGCATACGCTCCAACTCCTCCCGCAGTGCGGGCAGTAGCTGATCCTCCGGCATTTTACGGACAATCTCTCCGTTTTTAATCAGAAGCCCTTCGCCTTTTCCTCCAGCGATTCCGATATCCGCCTCTCTTGCCTCTCCTGGCCCGTTCACGACACAGCCCATCACGGCCACCTTGATGTCCAGGGGAATATCCTGCACCATATTCTCCACCTGATTGGCCAGAGAAATCAGATCGATCTGCGTTCTTCCACAGGTCGGGCAGGAAACGACCTCCACGCCCCCTTTTCGCAATCCGAGCGTCTTCAGAATCCGCTTTGCCGCTTTCACCTCTTCCAATGGGTCGCCGGTCAGGGAAACCCGGATCGTATCCCCGATCCCTTCATGCAGAATAATTCCCAGCCCGACTGCGGACTTGATGGTTCCGGAATAAAGAGTACCTGCTTCCGTTATTCCTACATGAAGCGGATGATCCGTCCGGTCTGCAATCAGCTCGTGCGCTTTTACGCACATGGGAACATCCGAGGATTTGATGCTGATAACCAGGTTGTCATATCCCATATCCTCAATGACCGCCGCCTGATGCAGCGCGCTTTCCACCAGCCCTTCCGCGGTCACTCCTCCGTATTTTTCCAGGAGATCTTTTTCCAGCGATCCGCTGTTTACCCCTACCCGGATCGGCAGGTTTCTTTCTCTGCAGGCATCTACCACAGCCCGCACCCGGTCTTCGCTCCCGATATTTCCGGGATTGATGCGGATTTTATCTGCTCCGTGCGCAACAGCCTCCAATGCAAGCTTATAGTCAAAATGAATGTCGGCTACAAGGGGGATGGAAATCTGTTTTTTGATCTCCGTCAGCGCCTCTGCCGCTTCCTTTGTGGGAACCGCACAGCGGACAATATCACAGCCTGCGGCCGTGAGTGCCTGAATCTGCGCGGCTGTCGCCGCTGCGTCCTCGGTTTTTGTATTTGTCATGGACTGTATCAGAACCGGATTGCCGCCGCCTATCACCCGGTTTCCGATCCGCACTGTCTTGGTTTTCACTCTTTTTTCCTCCATACCCGGCGCCAAATCCTTTTCCGGTTTTACCTGGCCGTTATACCGGCCTTGCCGTGTGATATTTTCTTTCATATGTCCGGAATGTGTACTCGATGTTGAAGCAGGTCTGCTCCTCGCTTTCTTCCACCAGTTTCCACTCCGGCACCAGATCCAGATTCGTAAACCACGTGTCTGCCTGATACGCATAATTGACCTTTGTCACATAAAGGGTATCACAGTAAGGCACCATGAGCGTATAAATCTGGGAGCCTCCGATAATAAAGATATCGTCCAGATCATATTTTTTCAATTCCTCCAGAAGCTCATCCCTGCTGTGTACAACAGTGGCTCCCTTCGCCTGAAAATCCTTCTGCCTGGATAAAACGATATTGGTACGCCCGTCCAGCGCACGGCCGTTCGGAAGTGAATTCCAGGTTTTTCTTCCCATAACCACCACATGGCCCATGGTTTTTTCCCGGAACCACCGGAGGTCGGCCGGAATGTTTACCAGCGTTTTCCCATCTGCCCCGATCGCCCAGTTCTTATCCACACAAACGATTGCTTTCATACTTCTGATGCCTCCTCTGCTCACGCGCACTGTACCCCCATTATCGCTCAGAAAGAGCAAAATCTCAAGAACGAGAAAAAGCCGCTTCTGCAGACAATGGCAGAAACGGCTCTCTTCCGATGCTGTTTTAATTAAGAATCTCCTGCCTCCTCGGCGCTCTCTCCATAGCCGTAGCTGCTCTGATCCGAGCCGGGCTGGGGAATGTAGCCTGCTGTGGAAACCGGTCCGATCACCGGCTGCTCATCGCCGAATGTCACCGTGCTTCCCACAGGAACATAGATAATCATTGTTTTTCCCGGATTCATCTTCTGGGTGTTTCCGCTGTCGTCTGTAAAATAGGTGGTCTGATCCCTTCCCTGCTTCACCCAGGTGATGTTTTTGGCTTTTCCGTCTGTGATATAAAGCCCCTCTCCGACATTATAAAGCAGAAGGTCCAAATGTCCTTTTTCCGAAATCACTCCCTGCTCGACATATTCGACAATAACATTTTTGAACGCCAGCTGCTGGCCGTTTTCCTGATCCACCTGCGGAGCGTCATATTCAAACCGGTAATACAGTCCGTCGTCTGCGTGATATTCAAAATACGGCATATTCCAGCTAAAAGGTATGTTCACTCTGGATGCCTCGGTCACACCTTCTCCGTCCTCCAGAGGCGTGTCCTCATGATTAAAGGAAAAGATGCCCGTATAACCGTCCCGATGTGTAGTGCTTAACCCCAGACCGGAGGCGATGGAGATCAGTCCGTCCCCCGCAGCATATGCATTATGCGGCGCCTCTCTGTCACTGGTCCGGAAGAAAGCTCCGCTTCCGTCGTAAGCCGTTCCGTTGATAGTTGTCAGGCCATCCTCCTGAAAGCGGGTAAACGCAAAGGGGCTTCCGCCGAAATGACAGTAAATGCCGTCCATGTCATAATTAAAGTCTACGAAATAATGCCGTGCGCTCCTGCATGGGCCGATTTTCTCAATTCCCGCCGGGTCCTGGAAAACCGCCAGCATTCTCGTAATCGTTCCTTCCACCATCGCCTCGTACATAACATCCGCCTGACTGATTCCGGACTGCGGAACCGCCGGCTGAAGATTGTTAATCATCACGCAGTAGGGTTTTTTCGTCCCTTCCTCTGTGCTGACCGGCTCTCCGGTCAGATAGCTGTACATCTGCCCTTCCGGAAGTGCGTACGGATCCTGCGTCGGTTCCGGCGTCGGCGTCTCTGTTGCTGCCTCCTGTGTCGGTTCCGGCGTCGGTGTTTCTGTCTCCTCCTGCGTCGGAGCCGGCGTTTCTGTCACGGTTCCCAGAGCCGTCGTGGAATCCGCGGTAATCTGGTTCGGGTTGCTGCAGCCGGCCAGCATAGATACAGATGCCAGCAGACAGAGGATACTTGTCAAAGCTTTCTTTTTCATTCTGTCCCCCTCAGTGTAAGGCCGGATTTTCATTCAAGCAAATTTCCTAATAATCCAGTCTGTTTTCCGGTTTTCATGGTGATTATTCACAAAACCCATTATAAAGCCTCTCGCCCGGAATGACAAGACCGGGGTATACTCCACGGAAGAGCTCTAAGAAAACCTGACTGTGTAAGTGCGGAAATCTCCGGAAACTACAAAGAGATCCGACAGATTGTCTGCCGGATCTCCCGTTCTTTCCGTTCTTTTTGATTACAACGCTGACGTCCGATGAGAACCATGGACGCCCCTTTTATTTTATTGCACTGCAACCCTCTCTCTTACGAGAAGTGGGTGACCAGAGAAACAATTCTCAGACAGAATAGCACGAATACCACCCACATCACCGGGCTGACATCTTTTGTTTTTTTCTCAAACACCTTCAGGATGACCCACACAATAATGCCGAACATAATTCCTGTCGCAATGGAATAGGAAAGAGGCATCATGACAAGAGCCATGTAAGCAGCCGCAGTATCTGCGATATCCCCGTCAAATTCGATTTTTTTCGCGGAGGAGACCATCAGCATGCCGACATAGATCAGTGCAGGCGCCGTTGCAAAACTCGGAATGGCGAGGAAAATCGGAGACAGCACCAGAGATACCAGGAACATGAAGCCGGTGACGACTGCCGTAAGTCCGGTCCGTCCGCCGGCCGCCACACCCGCGCTGGACTCTACAAAGGATGTGATTGTAGATGTTCCCAGACATGCACCTGCGACCGTACCGACTGCATCAGACATCAGGACACGGCCGACACGGGGAAGCTTTCCTTCCTTATCCAGAAGTCCCGCCTTATCCGCAACACCGACAACCGTTCCGACCGTATCAAACAGATCCACATAGAGGAAGCTGAACATAATGGCGATAAACTGAATCAGATGCTCGCCTGCCCAGGCAAAATTAAATTTGAAGGCAGTGTTCGCAATTCCTCCCAGCTGAAGTCCCTGTGAAAAGTCCGGGAACAGGCTGTAAACCCCGTTTTCCACATCGACCACATACCAGCCGCCAAGCTGTGCCAGCATGCCGAGAAACCAGGTCGCCAGAATGCCGATCAGAACGGCTCCCTTGACATGGTAGTGCACCAGAATCAGGATAATCACAAATCCGATCAGTGCAAGTGCGACCTGCGGCTTTGCGAAATCTCCGAGGGAGACAAGTGTGGAATCATTTTTGATAATAATGCCGGCCCCCTGCATGCCGATAAAAGCGACAAACAGTCCGATGCCTGCGGAAATTCCGTTCTTCAGATTCATCGGGATACCGTTGATAATCTGCTCTCTGACCTTAAACAGAGAGAGTACAATAAAAATAATACCCTCTACGAAAACCGCCGTCAGACAGATGGTAAAAGCATCAGCTTCTCCGCCGAGCTCTCCCAGGCAGACCGTGTAGGCAAAATATGCGTTCAGGCCAAGACCTGCGGAAAGAGCAATCGGATAATTCGCCCACAGACCCATAATGAATGTTGCAATCGCGGATGCCAGTGCTGTTGCGACAAATACACCGCTCTTGTCCATGACTGTCCCCAGAATATTCGGATTGACAGCCAGGATATAGGCCATAGTCAGGAATGTCGTCAAACCTGCTATAACCTCGGTGCGCACGTTTGTGCCGTGCTCCTTCAGTTTGAAAAATTTCTCCATCTCCTTTTGCCGGTTTTTTACCGGCCCCTCCTTTTGAAAATATATTTGTAATTATTCAGCCCTCTCAGGAAACCGATGAAATCCGGACGGAGCGCTTGCTCACCGGACGATTGCAGAAGTTTTCTGGGATGATGAATAAATACATTAATTTTTAGGAAAGCAGAGGAGCCTGTGTCCACCTGCCTCCGTAAAAATCTGTTCTTCTCAGGTCACGGACGACGCTTCCCACATCCTGCGGACGGAGCGTCAGCTCTTTGCCTCCTCCTCCAGTACCGATGTGCAGTGCGGACAGCGGGTTGCATCAACCGGAATTTCAGACTTGCAGTAAGGACATATCTTTGTCTTGGGAGCTTCCTCCACCGCTTCTTTATGCAGAAGCTTATCACGCATCTCCGACGCCTTGTTCAGCGCTTTCAGAACGCAGAACAGGACTAGCGTGATCAGCAGAAAATTGACGACAGCCGCAAGAAATGTTCCCAGACCGAGTACGACCGCATTTTCCCCGCTTCCGCGCAACGTTACATTCCAGGAATCGAAATTTGTCCCACCGAAAATAGCGGAAATCAGCGGCATAATAATATTATCAACCAGAGAGTTTACAATAGCTGTAAACGCTCCGCCGATAATAATGCCGACTGCCATGTCCATGACATTGCCCCGTGTAATAAACTTCTTGAACTCTTCCAAAAAAGCCTTCATTTTCTCTCCCTTCTTATCCCTGCAGGGTTTCTTTAACGCTCTGACGTTTTAACACGTCAGAAGTACCAAAACAAGCCTGCCAAGTGTCTTCTATTTTATGCACAGGCTCATAACACAAATAATACCACAGGTTTTTCTGCAGTCCAATCCTCATCCTTCAGAAATTGCATCATTCTCCGGTTTCCTGTGAATGATTTCCCTCGTGTTTTTTTCCACCAGCTTCCGGGGCACCATGATCTGATGGCCGCACCCGGTACACCGGAGCCGGAAATCGGCTCCGGTTCTCAGGATCTCCCAGGTCTGACTTCCACAGGGATGCGGTTTTTTCAGTTTTACATAATCTCCCACCGTATATTCTCTGTGTACGCTCATATCCTTATCCCCGCACCTGTAGCTGGCTGAGCACCTGTCCGATCGGCTCCTGAATCAGAAGATCCGCCGTCCGATCCATGCTCGTGGAGCCTTTATTGATCAGCACAATCCGGTCTCCACGGAAATACTGGACAAGCCCTGCCGCCGGATAAACCACCAGCGAGGTTCCCCCGACAATCAGCACATCCGCGTGTTCAATCGCACGTACCGCCCCTTCAATGGTGTTCTGGTCAAGCCCCTCCTCATACAGCACGACATCCGGCTTAATCACACCGCCGCATCTGGTGCAGTAGGGAACCCCTTCGGACTCTTTTATAAATTCCGCATCGTAAAAAGCCCCGCACCTGGTGCAGTAATTTCTGTGCACGCTCCCATGCAGCTCATACACGGTTCTGCTTCCTGCCTTCTGGTGCAGCCCGTCAATGTTCTGCGTCACAACCGCTTTCAGTTTTCCGGCCGTCTCCATCTCTGCCAGCTTTTTGTGGGCAG
>Ga0256406_1003518_pt1 | contig 19325 bp, 15 predicted proteins | sample RumenRJG_03DNA_FD_185986 | JGI IMG/M metagenome (GOLD analysis project Ga0256406, IMG submission 185986) | Bovine rumen microbial communities from Lethbridge, Alberta, Canada - RJG_03 | ecosystem: Host-associated > Mammals > Digestive system > Stomach > Rumen | place: Canada: Alberta | collected...
AGCACGAGCGCACCTACGAGCCCGCGCAGCCGGCCACGCCCCCTCTTCGTCTTGTCATGCATGGGGTGTCCCCGCCTTTCCTGCAATCCATAAGGGCAGGCAGACCCTCGAGGGTCCGCCTGCCCAGCACCGGCGCCCCGCGCCGGCCGTGAGAGCTCGCTAGATGTTGGAGCCGAACCACTTGGTCTTGAGCTCGTCCAGTGTGCCGTCGCCCTGGATCTCGGAGAGCGCCTTGTTGAGCGCCTTCGTGAGGCCGGGGTTGTCCTTGGAGACGGCGATGCCGTACTGCTCGCCCGTGGGGATCTGCTTGGCCACCGTCAGGTCAGTGTAGGAGTTGAGGGTGAGGTTGCTCACCACGGGCAGATCGGCGATGCAGCCGTCGTAGAGGCCGGTGGAGACGCCGGTCATGGCCTGGATGGCATCGTCGAGGGGGACGAGCTCGGCGTTGGGGAGGTTCTCCTTCGCCCAGCTCTCGCCGGTGGTGCCGGACTGGGCGGCCACCTTCCTGCCCGCCTGGTTGAGGTAGGCCTCGGCGTCGTCGGTGAGCTCCTTCTTCACGACCAGGCCCTGGTTGGAGTCAAGGTAGGAGTCGGTGAAGTCGACCTGCTTCAGGCGCTCGTCGGTGATGGTGAAGGCGGACAGGCCCACGTCGGCCTTGCCGCCCTGCTGGATCAGCGGGATGATCGCGTCGAACTTGATCGGGTCGATCCAGCCGGACTCGAGGCCCATCTTCTCGGCGAGGGCGGCCAGCAGGTCGATCTCGAAGCCCTCGGGCTGGCCCGTGCTCTCGTTCATCTGCGAGAGGGGCGGGTACTGCAGGTCGGAGGCGCCGAGGATCTTGCCGCTCTGGACGAGCGTGTAGCTGTCGTCGGAGGCCTTGGTGGCGGCGGAGCCGCCGTTGGAGCCGTTGGAGGAGCAGGCGCCGAGGGTGCCCGCAACGAGCGCGCCGACCGACGCGGATACGAACTGCTTCCTGGTGAACATGTGCACTCTCCTTGCTATCTCTCGGACGCCTTGGTGCGCCCGCAGCTGGTGGGTTGGGGCGGCGCGGCGCTAGAGGGCCTCGCCGAACCACTTCTCCTCGAGGCTGGCGATGGTGCCGTCGTCCTTGAGGTCCGCGAGGGCGGAGTTGATGTCGGCGGTGAGCTTCTTGTTGTCCTTGGAGACGACGATGCCGTACTGCTCGCCCGTGGGGATCTGCAGGGCCACCTTGCAGTCCGTGTAGGACTTGTTGCAAAGGTAGGTGACGACCGGCAGGTCGGCGACGCAGGCGGCGTACAGGCCGGTCTGCACGCCGGTCATCGCCTGGATCGCGTCGTCGAGGGGCACGCACTCGGCGTTGGGGAGGTTCTCCCTGATCCACGTCTCGCCGGTGGTGCCAGACTGGCAGGCCACCTTGGTACCCGAGGCGTTCAGGGCCTCCTGGGTGTCGGCCGCGGCGTCTGCCTTGGTCACGAGGCCCTGGTTGGAGTCCAGGTAGGAGTCGGTGAAGTCGATCTGCTGCTTGCGCTCGTCGGTGATGGTGAAGGCCGAGACGCCCACGTCAGCCTTGCCGCCCTGCTTGATGAGGGGGACGATGGTGTCGAACTTCGTTGCGGGCAGCCACTCCATCGTGAGGCCGAGCTTGCCGGCGACGGCGTCCATGAGGTCGATCTCGAAGCCCTCGGGCTTGGTGGAGCCCTCAGGGATGGACTCGAGCGGCGGGTATGCCATGTCGGAGACGCCGGTGAGCGTTCCCTCCTTGACCAGGACGTAGCCCTGGGAGTCGGTTGCGGCCGAGCTCGGTGCGGACGCGCCTGACGCGGCGTCCTTGGAGCCCTGGGAGCCGCAGGCTGCGAGCGTCCCCGTGAGAAGCGCGCCAAAGGACGCACTGACGAACTGCTTCCTGGTGATCATGTTCCTACTCCTTCATCTCAGGGAAGGCGGTGCCTCGGCACCTCGACCTGTCGGGCGTGCCAGCTCGGGGCCCGAGGGCCCGCCGCCTGGGCCCGGGGCGCGTCGCGCGCCTCGCTGCCTGACGGCCTGGCGATTGCATAAACAATTTTCAGCCAGCCACGCCCGAATTTGTGCGGGAAGTCCTAACTTTAACACTCCCGCTATAAAACGCCCCCGATAATCCCTGGGATGAATAAGCGGCCGGCACCTGAAGCCAGGTGCCGGCCGCATCGCAGTTCGCGAGGTGCCTGGAACTGCCGTCGACGTCCTAGAAGCCCGCGTAGTAGTGGGCCTTCTCCCAGTCGGTCACCGTGGTGCAGTAGTCCTCCCACTCCTTGCGCTTGTTCGTCACGAGGTAGTCGAAGATCTGGTCGCCGAGGACCTCGCGCATGAGGTCGGAGGCGACGAAGGCGTCGATCGCCTCGCCGAGGTTGCGCGGGAGGCGACGGAAGCCGGCCGCGGCCATGCGCTCCTCGCTGAGGTCGTCGCCGGACAGCGACAGCTCATCGGTGAGGGGCAGCTCGTCCTCGACGCCGCGCAGGCCCGCCGCGAGCGTGGCAGCGCATGCCAGGTAGGGGTTGGCCGTGGGGTCGGGGTTGCGGACCTCGATGCGCGCGGCCATCTTCTTGCCCGGCTTGTAGGTCGGGATGCGCACGAGCGCGGCGCGGTTGCGGCGCCCCCAGGTGGCGAAGATGGGGACCTCGCCGTTGGCCTGCAGGCGCTTGTAGGAGTTGACCGTGGGGTTGGTGATGAGCATGAACTCGGGCGCGTACTTGAGGATGCCGGCCGTGAAGTGGCGCGCGAGGTCGGAGAGGTGGTCCTCGCCCTCGCCGCCCTCCCTCCAGAAGAGGTTCTCGCCGTCGTGGTTGAGCAGCGACTCGTAGAGGAACATGGCCGAGCCCGAGTGGCCGGTCAGCGGCTTAGGCATGAAGGAGGCGAACATGTTCTGCTCGTTGGCCTCCTGCTTGATGACCAGCCGTGCCGTCATGATGTTGTCCGCGCAGTTGACGGCCTCGCTGTAGCGCAGCTCGATGCCGTTCTGCGAGGGGGCGTTGGCGTGGTAGGAGTACTGCACGGGGATGGACATGCGCTCGAGGGTGAGGGTCGTCGAGCGGCGCAGGTCGCGCGCGGAGTCGTACGGGGTGAGGTCGAAGTAGCTGGCGCCGTCCACGGTGACGGGCTCGGGGCCCTCGTCGGCGAAGTAGAAGTACTCGATCTTGGGGCCGACATTGAAGACGTAGCCCTCGTTGTCCGCCTTCTGGAAGACGCGCTTGAGGCAGCCGCGGACGTCGCCCTCGAAGGGCTCGCCCTGCGGCGTGCGGATGTCGCAGAAGATGCGCGCTACGCCGCCCTCGGTCGGCCGCCAGGGCAGGATCTGGAAGGTCTGCGCGTCGGGGAAGGCGAGCATGTCCGACTCCTCGGCCGGGGCGAAGCCGTCCACCGCCGAGCCGTCGAACCCGATGCCCTCCTCGAAGGCCTCCGGAAGCTCCTCCGGGGAGATCGAGAAGGACTTGAGGTTTCCAAGGATGTCCGAGAACCACAGCCGCACGAAGCGGATGTCGCGCTTCTCGACTGTGCGCAACACGAAGTCAACGTTTCGGTCGTTGCTCATGCTATGCCCTCCTCAAGGAGACGAGTACGTGGTCTGAGCTGGGACAAGACCCCGCCCCTGACAACATATCTGGCAGATTAGCATCCCACATGGATGTTACTGGCACGTTTCAGGGCACGCGGGGCAGGCGAGTGGGCCGGGAGGCGGGCCTGTGCCCATGGCAGGATAGCACGCACCGACGGCAGCGAACGGCGCGCACCCGGAGGGCGGGCGGGCAGCGGGCCCGCTACGCGCGCCCCCCTCGTCCCCGCTCCGCCTCGCCGAGCGCAGCGTCCGCGCGCCTCAGCATGTCCTCCGTGGCGACGCAGCGCCCCTGCGCACGGGCGCTGGCACTGCAGGATCCCGCGCTCGCGCAGTCCGCGCAGCCGTCCTTGTGGCGTACGAAGCTCCGCACGCACAGGGCGAGCACCGCAGCCACCGCGACGACTATGACGACGTCGATACCACTCATGTCCGACCCTCCTCTCCGGGCGCCCTCGAGCGGCGCCCCCCGACGGCGCACTCAAGGCGTCCGTCATAAGTTAACCACTACAAACTATACCCGAAAGGGTCATACTACATGCGTAAAGGCAGTAGACTGCCGAGCATGTGCAGGAAACGTCTCGTTAGGGAAAGGACTCCTATGGCAAGCGAAGATCAGCTCATGCACCTCGTGCTCATCCGCCACGGCGAGAGCGAGTGGAACAAGGCCAACCTCTTCACCGGCTGGACCGACGTCGAGCTCTCCGAGAACGGCGTCAAGGAGGCCCAGGCGGGCGGCAGGGCCCTCAAGGAGGCCGGCTACGACTTCGACGTCTGCTACACCTCCTACCTCAAGCGCGCCATCCACACCCTGAACAACGTGCTCGACGAGATGGACCGCGCCTGGCTGCCCGTCGTCAAGACCTGGAAGCTCAACGAGCGCCACTACGGCGCACTCCAGGGCTGGAACAAGGCCGACACCGCGGCCAAGTACGGCGAGGAGCAGGTCAAGATCTGGCGTCGCTCCTACGACGTGCCGCCCCTGGCCCTCGAGCCCGGCGACGAGCGCGACCCCCACACCCAGGAGATGTTCCGCGACGTCGCGATGAAGGACGTCCTCCCCTACACCGAGTGCCTGAAGGACACCATCGCCCGCGCCTGGCCGTACTTCCAGGACGAGATCGCCCCTGAGCTCAAGGCCGGCAAGCGCGTCCTCATCGCCGCCCACGGCAACAGCCTGCGCGCCCTCGTCATGAAGTTCGACAAGCTCACCCCGGACGAGATCCTGAACGTCAACATCCCGACGGCCATCCCCCTGTCCTACACCTTCGACCAGGACTGGAACGTCGTCGACAAGCACTACGTCGGCGACCCCGACATGATCGCCGCCAAGATCCAGGCCGTCGCCAACCAGGGCAAGGCCAAGAAGTAGGGGCATGCGCCCGAGAAGGACGTCCGCGCGAATGCGCACCCAGGGAGCGGCCCCGCAAGCGGGGTCGCTCCCCTCTTCTAACGCGAGTCTGCACAAGAATGCGCCGCCGGCAGTGTCAGGGGGGAGGCCGGCGGCGCTGGGGCCCTCTGTGACGTGGGAGAGGAGTCACGTCTTTCGGGCAGGTGATAACTCGTTGCGGGAACTTGTTGCCCTCAACTAACTTTATAGTACACCATGGCTAACTTCTATGCAAGCACGATTCCGGGTGGATCTGCAAAAAAGGGGCTGTATCAAAAGCCCCTGAACAGATGGCCCGCAATCACAGAATCGGCTGTGGCTGCGGGCCATCGTTTGTGCGCAAGGGGCGGAACAAGCCCTACACCGCAAGCGCGTAGGCCATCTTGCGGATGTTGTGGCCCATCGCGACCATGCGCATCTCGTGGTCGACCTTCTCGAGCCCGCGCAGGAGGAACCGCCTGAAGCCCCAGTTGCGCTTGATGTCGCCGAAGATGGTCTCGACGTCCACGGACCTGCGCCTGCGAAGCATCGAACCGCGCTCGGTGTGCAGCATCTCCGATGCCCTCCTCTTGAAGGCGTCGAGGGTGGGGTTCACGCGCAGGACGCGCACCGCCTCCGGGTCCTTCGACCTGAAGCACCTCCCGCGCAGGGGGCATGCCGGGCAGCCCTCGCCCACGTACACCCTGGTGGTTGACTCGTAGCCCAGGTCGGTCCTGGTCGCCTCCTCCCTCCGGAACGAGAGCGTGTGCCCCTCCGGGCACGCGTACGCGTCGGCCTCCCCGTCGTATGCCCAGTTGGCAGGCCTCATCGGGTCCTCGCGCCACCTGGAGTTCTTGCACTCGCGGAAGAACTCGCTGTGCTTGACGTAGGCGTCGCACCCGCGTTCCTCCAGCCACGCGTAGTTCTGCTCGGAGCCGTAGCCGGCGTCGGCGACGATCTCGGCCGGCAGGTGGCCGATGGTGTCACGCGCGTGCTCGAGGTGGGGCACCATGCAGGCGGTGTCGCCCGGCCTCTGGTGGCAGGTGACGTCGAGTATGAACTGGCCCTCGGTGCCGGCCTGCACGTTGTAGCCTGGCTTGGTCTGGTTGGTGAGGGCGTCCTCCTTCATGCGCATGAAGGTGGCGTCGGGGTCGGTCTTCGAGTAGCTGCCGCGCCCGCCCAGGGTCTCCTCCTGGTCCTCATACCTGGCCATCCTCTCGGCCCACTCGCCCTCGAGCATGCGCTTGGCCCTCCTCAGGGCCCTCCCCTCGTCGTCCCTGGGCCTCTTGCCGACGCCCTTCCGCGCGATTCTCTCGTTGATGCGCCTCGCCGCCTCGGCGATCGCCTCGGAGTCCACCTCGGCCGGCTCGTCGGGGGCCAGCGCCTCTTCCTCGTCGTCCATCTCGTCGATGGCCGCGAGGTGGGCGTGGACCCTCGCCCTGAGCTGCTCCTTGTACCTCCTGGTGGACTTCGCCCACACGAAGGTGAACCTGTTCGCGTTGGCCTCCATCTTTGTGCCGTCGAGGAAGTAGGTGTCCAGCGTCACGAGGCCCATGTCGGCGAGCAGCTGGATGACCTCGGAGAACACCTCCTCGAAGACGGGCCGCACGCGCTCGGTGCGGAAGCGGTTGATCGTGTTGTGGTCGAGCGGCCGCATGCCGCACACCCACAGGAACCCGACGTTCTCGCGGGTGGCCCGAGCGATCGCGCGGCTGGAGTAGATCCCGGAGGCGTAGGCGAGCAGCACCACCTTGAGCATCATCTGCGGGTCGTGGGCGGGCGCGCCGCCGCCCGGGTAGAGCGAGGTCAGCGTAGACCTGTCGATGGAGCGCACGACCATGTCCACGACGCGCGGCATGGAGCCCTCCGGCACGAGGTCGCCTATGTCCGGCGGCAGCAGCATCGGCTGGTCCTGCATGCAGGGCTTGAACCTGGGTTCCGGCATCTCAGACTCCTCTCGCTCTCCTCCCATTATACCTGGCTGGACAACATAACCGCAGGTAGATTAGGTAGTCGGGCAATGTGCGAGGCAGTGAGGCGGCATCCCGGAGCACAAGAACGGGTGGGCTCCTCGCGGATCCCACCCGTTCTTCTCAGGAACTTTTGATACAGCCCCGGGAGTCCGTCATCGCCCACCAGAGAATACAAGGCCTCCGATAAGGGGGCCTTTCTTGTTAGATTGACTCCCAATGGACTCGAACCGCAAGGGGGGCTGTATCAAAAGCCCCGTTGTTGGAGGGTCGTAGCTTTGCCTTACTCCAACCTTGTATCGAACTCGAAGGAATTCGTGTCGCCACGATAGGTGGCGATGGAGTACTCTGCGTGCCTACCGTCGGCGTTTTGGGCAACCGTGTGGAACACGAACACGGGCGAGGCGACTTCGATGCCAAGCGCAGTCGCGACCTCTCGGTCTGCGAGGGCGACATCGAGCTTTCGATGCGCCCGCACTACGGGTGCGCCCATTGATCGCATCGTGGCATAGAGTGAGGTTGTTCTGAAGTCGGTCGTCTCGATCCCGGGGTACAGAGCGTGCGGTACGTATGTCTTTACCAGCACGTTTGGCAGCCGGTCGGCATGTCTCACGCGCACGAGGCGCATGACCGGGTCACCCTCTCCTAATCCCAGCTGAGTTGCCACATGCGAATCTGCAGGACCGACCGAGCACGCAAGGACATCGGTCAGCGCCACGCGGTTATGCGAGCGCATCTCATCGTGGAACGACCGAATACTCGTGGCGAACCCCTGCTCGATCTTGGACTCCAGGACCATCGTTCCCCGATGCTTTCGACGGTCGACCAGCCCCTCGGACTCAAGCATCTGCAGAGCATGGCGGATGGTTGGGCGGCTCACCCCAAAGGCCTTCGCCAGCTGCAGCTCGGTAGGCAGGACCGTCCCGGGCACAAGGGACCCCGATGTGATCTGGCCCAGAAGGTCACGGTAGACGGTCTGATAACGATGCATTGGATGCTCCCTTATATGACTTATTGCTTTATATGTCATATTCTCATCCGAAGTTTAGGCTAGCTGGCGTCGCATGGGCCAAATGGAAGCGATTCTGAGTCATAGTCTTCATAACTGGCAACTCCATGAGAGGAGCACTCATGAGCGCATGGACCCTTGACGACCTTGCCCGTCTGATCGACCACACCAACCTGCACGCAGACGCCACCGAAGCCGACATGGCAAAGCTCTGCGACGAGGCCAAGCACTATCACTTTAGGATGGTCGCCATCAACCAAGTCCAGTCACGCTTCTGCTCGCAGCAGCTGGCTGGCACCGACATCGACACGGGAGCCGCCATCGCCTTCCCCTTGGGGCAGACCTCCATTGCCGCCAAGGTGTTCGAGACCAGAGACGCCCTGGCCAACGGTGCCAACGAGATTGACTACGTGGTCAACGTCACGCGTGTCAAAATGCACGATTGGGACTATGTCGCCGACGAGATGCGCCAGATCGTCGCCGTGTGCAACGAGGCTGGAGTCCCCTCGAAGGTCATCTTCGAGAACTGCTACCTTGACGACGACGAGAAGCTCCGTCTGTGCGAGATTGCCCGCGAGATCAAGCCGACGTTCGTGAAAACCTCGACGGGATTTGGAACGGGAGGGGCGACCGTAGCCGATGTTGCTCTCATGTTTGACAACGTGGGCGACGAGGTGCAGGTCAAGGCGGCAGGCGGCATTCGAGACGCTGACACGTTCCTCGCCATGGTCCGTGCTGGCGCCCGTCGCATCGGCTGCTCGGCAAGCATTCCAATCATCGAGGAAATCCGCTCGCGCATGGAGGCCGAGGGCGTGGACACGATCGAGATCTAGGACACGGGAGACAGGCATGGGCCCCTTGCTGCTTACCTCGTTCTACCTCTCCCCCATATGGGGAGGGTCGCGCATAGCCCGCACGCGCGGCATCGACTGGTCGGACGATGACCGCCATGGCGAGGCGTTTGACGTCTCTGCCCACCCCACCACGATGGGCGTCGTCCGCAACGGGCCATGCGACGGCATGACGCTAGCCGATGCTATCGCATCCTACCACCAAGAGATTCTAGGAGACGTTCCTGACGACGCACCTCTGCAGGTTACCTTCATGGACCCTGTCGAGACCCTTTCGGTCCAAGTGCATCCTAGCGAGGAGTACGCGCAGGCGGCTGAGGGGGACCATGGCAAGGTCGAGGCCTGGTATGTGCTGGATGCCGAGCCAGATGCGACGCTCATTGCCGGCTGCACGACCAACGACACCGAGGCGCTGCGCGTAGCCGCAGCAGACGACTCCATCGGCGATCGGTATGGGCAGCGCATCGAGATGCACGAGGGCGACTTCATCCTCATTCCCCCTGGAACCATGCACGCCCTTGGTGCCGGAATCTTTGCGGTCGAGGTGTCCAGCCTCGGCAACACCACCTATCGCATCTGTGACTGGGGACGTGGTCGCGAACTCCATGTGGACAAGGCCTTTGACGTGCTTGATACTGCCAGCAAGCCTGTCGTGACGCATCTCGGCGCATATGATCCCGGACAAGTTAATCGTGAGCGCTTGGGTGTCAACGCGGGGTTTTTTCGGAGCTACGTCGTCGACACGCGCGACAGCCAAACGTTCACCTGTGACCATCGCTATGCTGTGCTGACCTGCGTGGAAGGCTTCGCGCGCATCGAAACGGCTGACGGCTGCGTCGACCTCGGGCCGACCGAGTCCTGCCTTATCCCCGCATCAGCTGGCTCATACACCATCATCGGTCCCTGCCGCGTACTTCGTTCGGTTCGGTGTCCATAGGGCTGACGCCTGTACACGAAAGGGATATCCCCACGGACTGCATCCGCCCAACAACCATGAGGAGGTCGCATGCAACGCATCGCAATAACGGGAGCAACAGGTTACTTGGCAAGTCTCGTACAGCTCTACAACCGTGACCGCTACGAGTTTGTGCCCGTCAGTCGCAGAGACGTCAACTACACCCGTCCCGACGAGGTCGAGAGATTCTTCCTCGACCTTGACTTTGACCTGCTGTTTCACACCGCAGCCAACGCAGCGACCACCGACTGTGAAAACGATCCCGCGGGAACTGGGCTCGTCAATCGTGACTCAGCCATAGCAGTCGCACGCGCTTGTGCGGCCAAGGGCAAGCGCATGATGTTCATCTCGACCGAGCAGGTCTTCAACGGACTCTCGGTACCCGGTCCCTTTGACGAGCATGTCGAACCCTGCTGCGTCACGAAGTACGGCTTGCACAAGGCAGACGTTGACGCCTGGATGGCACGCGAGATGGACGACTATGTGACCATTCGCCTCTCCTGGATGTTTGGTATGGCACTTCCCCACGTCAAACCATCGCCTGGCATCGTGGGCAACGTGCTTAAGGCGCTGCGTACGCATACGCCTACCAAGTTCACCGCAAACGAGCGTCGGTGCATGACCTACGCGCAGCGCCTTGCCGACCAGTTTGCCTCCCTGTGTGAGCTACCAAGCGGTCTCTATCACTTTGCCAGCGCAAACGATCTCACGACCTACGAGAGCGCCTGTCTGGTCGCACATAAGCTCGGCGCCTCGAACACCGAAGTTGAGCAACTGATCCTTCCCGACCGCGAGCGCTATGCCGAGCGTTTCCGCGATTATCGCCTTGATGCGAGCAAGGCACGCCAAGCGGGTATCGAACTTGGCACTTTTGAGGAGGACGTTGACCTCTGCTTGCGTGACTTTGGCTGGTAAAACACGAATAGACGAGGGGTTCGTGGACGATGTTGGACCTATGCACGCTTTTTCACGAAACCATCGAGTATCGGACTCGCGCGACCTGCGGTTTTATAGCTCGGATACTCGAGGTGTCGCCGAAAATTCGTGCATAGGTCGAACATCGTCCAAGAAGACTTCAAAGGCATCCGTAATCCCGCGCTTTTGTCCTACAGCCCGTGAGTGGATTGCCTCCTGAACAACGATTTCCGTAAGCAAGTGGTTGGATTCGGGGATTATTTGGGGTCTATCTAATCATGGGGGCTTTTGATACAGCCCCCCTGTCGAGAGCCGGTCGCTGCCACAGAACTCCCCCGTCGGAGCCGGCTGCTAGCCGGGCGACAGGGGCGCCGTGACTATGCCACCTGGCCGTCCAGGCTTTCGAGGATCTTGTCGTCCTTCTTGTCCCACTTGGGGGTCGGACGGAAGATCTGGAAGAGCATGGCGGCGAGCAGCACGAAGGCCACGACGGTCCAGAACCCGAAGCTTCCGAAGGCGACCAGCTCGTAGAGCTGGTTGATGAGGAGGCCGATCACCCAGCCGAAGACGCACTCGTACCCGATGGCGAAGGCCGTCCACTTGGCGGAGTCCATCTGCCGGCGGATCGTGCCCATGGCCGCGAAGCACGGGGCGCACAGCATGTTGAAGGCCACGAAGGCGCACATGGCACCGGCGTGCAGCGTGCCGCCGACGGTGAACATGCTGGCGAAGCCCTGCCACATGGTGACGGAGTTCTCGCTCGCATCAGAACCGATGCCGTAGAGCACGCCGAAGGTGGAGACGAGGTTCTCCTTGGCGATGAGGGCGGAGATGGTCGAGGCAGTGGCCATCCAGTTGCCGAAGCCGAGCGGGGCGAACAGGAAGCTCAGCGCGCCGCCGACGCCGGCGAGCACGGAGTAGTCCATGTAGGTCTCGGGCGCGCCCTCCATGCCGGGGAGGAACCCGAAGGCGCCCGTGCCGCCTTCCCATCCTGCGATGCCGAAATTGGACAGCACCCAGATACCGACGGCGGCGGCGAAGATGATCGTGCCAGCCTTCTTTACGTAGGCCGAGACGCGCTCCCACACGTGCAGAGCCCAGGAGCGAATCGCCGGGAAGTGGTAGTCGGGCAGCTCCATCACGAACGGGACGGGCTCGCCCTCGAAGGGCTTGGTCTTCTTGAGCATGACCGCAGAAATGATGATTGCGACGATGCCCATGAAGTAGAACATCGGGGCGACCCACCACGCACCGTTGTCGTCACCGACGAGTACGCCCATGACCAGGGCGATGATCGGCAGCTTGGCCGAGCACGGGATCATGGTGGTGAGCATGGCCGTCATGCGGCGGTCGCGCTCGTTCTCGATGGTCTTCGTGGAGAGCACGCCCGGCACACCGCAGCCGGAGGAGACGATCATGGGGATGAAGGACTTGCCGGACAGGCCGAAGCGGCGGAACAGCCGGTCCATGACGAAGGCCACGCGGCTCATGTAGCCGCAGTCCTCGAGGAAGCACAGGGCGATGAAGAGGACGAAGATCTGCGGGATGAAGCCCAGGACTGATCCCACGCCGCCGATGACGCCGTCGACCACCAGGGACTGCACCACCGGGGAGGCGCCGGCCGCCTCGAGGGCGTCCGTCGCTGCCGTCGGGATGGAGTCCACCCAGCCCTCGTAGTCGTGCTGGTCGGGCTCGGGGGTGTCGACCGCGGTCGCGAAGTCCGCGGCGGTGACGGTCGGCAGGACCTCGAGCTCCTGGCCGGCGGCGAGCACCGGGTTGCCGTCCTCGTCGAGCCTGGTCACGATCCCGCCATCGGTGTCGACGTAGTTGCCGTCCGAGTCGGTGACGGGCACGTCGGTCGCGACGACGCCCGCGGCCTCGGCGGCCTGCTCGAAGGCGGCAATCGTGGCGTCGTCGTCGGCGGTCCTGTCCGTCGCGTCGATGGCGTCCTCGACGCCGTCGGTGTCGACGCCCGCCTCCTCGGCCGCCGCGATGTAGCCGGAGATCTGGTCCGCGTAGTGCATGTCCTGCCAGGCGCCGTCGTCCTCGTCGAACTGCGCGGCGGAGGCGGCGTTCACGAAGAAGCCGTCGGAGAAGAGGTTGTCGTTGACCCAGTCGGTCGCCGGGGTGCCGACGGCGACCAGCGCGAACCAGTAGACCGCGATCATGACGGCGACGAAGATGGGCAGGCCGACAATGCGGTTGGTCACGACGCGGTCGATCTTCTCGGAGGTGGTGAGCTTCTTGGGGGCCTTCTTGACGCAGGCCTCCATCACGTCGGCGATCCAGTCGTAGCGGTCGCTCGTGACGATCGACTCCGCGTCGTCGTCGCGCTCCTCCTCCACGGCCTTGATCGCGGCCTCCGCCTCGCCGAGGGCCTCGGCCGAGAGGCCGAGGGGCCTGATCGCCTCGGCGTCGCGCTCGAAGACCTTGATGGAGTACCAGCGGACGAGCTCGGGCGCGCAGGAGCCCTCGACCAGCGCGGAGATCGCTTCCAGCGCGTCCTCGACCTCAGGCGAGAAGCACCTGGTGCCACCGTTCGCCCGACCCCCGCGGGCGGCCTCGACGGCCTTCTCCACGAGTCCCTTGAGGTTCTTGTTGTGCAGGGCGGACACCTCCACGACCGGGGCGCCAAGGCGCTCGGAGAGGGCGGGGACGTCGATGACGTCGCCGCGCTCCTTGAGCAGGTCGCACATGTTGAGGCCTATCACCGTGGGACGGCCGGCCTCGAGCACCTGGGTCGTGAGGTAGAGGTTGCGCTCCAGGTTGGTCACGTCGACGAGGTCGATGATCGCGTCGGGCTTCTCGTTGACGAGGTAGTCGCGCGAGACGACCTCCTCGGGGGAGTACGGGGAGAGCGAGTAGATGCCGGGCAGGTCGACGAAGGTCACGCTCTTGTCGGCCTTCCACTCCGCCTGCTTCTTCTCCACCGTGACGCCCGGCCAGTTGCCGACGTAGCCGTTGGAGCCGGTGAGCTCGTTGAAGAGCGTGGTCTTGCCGCAGTTCGGGTTGCCGGCAAGGCCGATGTAAGTCTTTTCCGCCATTGGTGCCTTCCTTGTTGTGGCGCGGGCTGGGCCGCGCCCTGCCTTCTTGGTGCTTGCGACGCCTCCGCTGCGGAACCGCGAGAGGGTCGCCCGCCGGGCCTATGCCTCGAGCTCGACCTGCACGTTCTGGGCCTCGTCCTTGCGGAGCGAGAGCTCGTAGCCGCGCACCGTGACCTCGATCGGGTCGCCGAGCGGGGCAACCTTGCGCACGTGGATGCGCGCGTTCTTGGTGATGCCCATGTCCATGATGCGGCGCTTGATAGCGCCGCCACCGACGAGGCCGACCACCTTGCAGCTCTGGCCGACCTTCACATCCCTCAGGGTCCTCATGTGTCCTCCCCTCGTAGCAATTCCAAGGCTGTCCCTGGCCGGTACCTCCCGGCCCCACTGGGACGCCAAGTTGTCGAGAATGCCCAGCCGCGGGCCCTGCCGAGGGCCCTGCCGTGGGCTACGCCGTGGTGATGTGCTTCGCCATGTCGCGGCCGATGCCGAAGGTCGCGCCCTTCACGGAAACGATCACGTCTCCGTTGACGCGCGAGACGACCTTCACCTCGGCGCCCTCGACGAAGCCGAGCTCCGCGAGGTGCTGGCGGAGCTCGGAGCCGCCCCTCACGCGAGAGACCGTGACGGTGCTCCCCTCGTGTACGAGCGACAAGGGCAGCTGGGCACCCGTGACCCTCGTGCGTGCGGGCATGGTCCCTCCCCCTCCCATCGCGACGGCTTCGGAGACCGCATCGGCCATGGCTACCACTCCTGTCTGGACGGTGCCTGCGCAAGGCGCACTAACACCCACGGTTAACTCTTGTGAGTATACGTCGCCTAACTTACGGTGCAAGGGAGAAGTTGTAAATAGCTAACTATTTTCTCCGCCCGCGCACGCAAGGGACCCCGGGGAGCGAGCGCTCCCCGGGGTCCCCTTCGTACGTCCCTAGGCCTCATTCGTCCGGCCCCTCGGGCCGACGACACATCACCCCGTGTTCTGCAGGCCGGCAGCGACGCCGGAGACGGTGCAGAGGATGAGGAAGATCAGCCGCTCGCGCTCCTCGGGCGTGAGCTTGTCGTTGTCGAGCCGCACCTTCTTGAGGGCGGAGACTTGCAGGAGCGAGAGGGCGTTCACGAACGGCAGGCGGGCGTGGACCACGGGACCCAGCACCTTGCGATGCTCGAGCGGCCACTTCTCCCCTATGATGGCGAGCACCCACTTCCGCGTGAGGCGCATCTCCTCCATGACCTTCTCGGACAGGTCCTCCCTGTCGCCGAGGCCCAGGTACATCTGGGCGATCTCGTCGTCGGTCTTTGCGATCGACATCTCGATGTTGTCCACGAAGGTCGTGAAGAGCGGCCACTCCGCGTAGGCCTTGCGGAGCAGCTCCAGGTCGTCGAGCCTCTCGCAGGCGGTGCCGAGGCCGTACCACGCGGCGAGGTTGATCCTGGCCTGGGACCAGGAGAAGATCCAGGGGATCGTGCGCAGGTCGTCCAGGGACTTGGCTCCGAGGCCGCGCTTGGCGGGGCGCGAGCCGATCGGCAGCAGGCCGATCTCCGTCAGGGGGGTCACGGTCGAGAACCACTCGGCGAAGCCCTCGGTGTTGAGCAGGTCGCAGTAGTGTTCGCGCGACTCGCGCTCGAGCTCGGCGGCCATGTCGGCGTAGCGCTGCGTGGTCTCGGTGTTGACCCACTCGATGCTCGGCGCGGAGTTGAGCAGCGTCGCCGCCGCGACCTCCTCCACGTGGCGCCTCGCGAGCGTGGGGTCGCCGTAGCGCGCGAAGATGACCTCTCCCTGCTCGGTGAGCTTGAACCGGCAGTTGACCGAGCCCTTGGGCTGGGCGAGCACCGCGTGGTGGGCCGGACCGCCGCCGCGGCCGACCGCGCCGCCGCGACCATGCATGAGGATGAGGTCTATGTCGTTGCGCTCCGCCCACTCGGCTATGCGGCGCTGGGCGTCGTGCAGGACGAGCGTCGCGGAGGTGGGACCGGCGTCCTTGGAGGAGTCGGAGTAGCCGAGCATGACCTCGAGCCTGCGGCCGGTCTCGTCCAGGCGGCGGCGCACGTCAGGGAGCTGGATCATCTTGTCGAGCGTCTCGACGGCGCCCTCGAGGTCCTCGACCTGCTCGAACAGGGGGATCACGTCGAGGGTCGGCACGTCCTGCTCGTGCGCGAAGGCAAGGCGCGCGAGCTCGTAGACGTCGGCGACGTTCTGCGCGCTCTTGGTGAAGGAGATAATGTAGCGGCGCGCCGCGTTGACGCCGTTGCGTCGCTGGATGTTCGCGATCGCGCGGAAGGTGTCGAGCACCTCGCGCGTCATGGGCGCGAGCTCGCCACGCTCGCCCCAGCGGCCGTGCTCGCGGATGTCCGCGAGGGCGCGGCTGTGCACGAGCGAGTGCTGGCGGAACTCCATCTCGACCATGTTGAAGCCGAAGGTCTCGGCCTGCCAGATGAGCGTCTGCAGCGGGCCGTAGGCCTCCCGGACGGCACCGCAGCTGGCCAAGGAGTCCTGGACGCAGCGCAGGTCGTCGAGGTACTCGTCGCAGGAGTCGTACATGAGGTCGGCCGTGCGCGTGATCGTGGCCTCGAGGCGGTTCGCGATCACGAGCATGACGGCGCGGTGCGGCTCGCTCGTGGAGAGGGCCTCGGCGCGGGCTGTCAGGACCTCGCTCATCTCGACCTGGTGGCTCCAGAGGTTCAGGAGGTCGCGCGAGGGGCTCGTGGTCATGGTCTCCTCGGTGAGGTTCCTGCCCACGGTCCTGGTGGCGTCGGCCAGCGTGCGCAGCATGTGCCCGCGGAACTTCTCGGCCACGCGCAGGCTCACCTTGGCCGTGACGTTGGGGTTGCCGTCGCGGTCCGAGCCGATCCAGCTGCCCGGGTGGAAGAACGCAGGGCAGACGGGCGGCACGCAGCCGGCCTTCTCGCCCAGCTCCCAGTCGTCGAAGCGGCGGTACACCTTGGGGATCATCTCGAACAGGGTGTTGTCGAAGATGTCGATGATCGTGTCGGCCTCCTCGACGGGGGTCGGCTTCTTGATGGCGATGGGCGACGTGCGGAAGAGCGCGTCGATCTCCTGCAGCATGCGGCGCTCGTTCTCCAGGAGCTCCGGGCCGCCCAGCTGCGGCCGGCGGGCGAGAAGGGCCGCGATGCGCCTGATCTTGCCGGTCACGGCCTTGCGGCGCGCCTCGGTCGGGTGGGCCGTGAAGACCGGGCGGAACTCGAGGCGGCGGAGCTTCTCGTCCGCCTCCCCCTTGTCGGTCTCCTCGATCAGACGGCGGTAGGCGACGGTGATCGTGTTGATGGGGTCGTCCTCGGAGCTGACGTCCACCTGGCGCTCGCGCGTGCGCAGCGAGCTGACTCGGTAGTCCTCCTCCGCGATGTTGGCGAGGTGGAAGTAGGTGGTGAAGGCCCTGGTCACGAGCTGGCACTCGCGCAGCGTCATCGAGTCTATGAGGCGGGCGGCGCGGGCGAAGGCCTCCCTGACCTCCTCCGGCGAGGCGCTCTCGTCGTTGGCCGCGAGCATGTCGGCCAGCAGGACGTCGAAGGACTTGCGCAGGCCCGTGTCGTACTCCCCGAGCACCTTGCGGACGAGGCGCAGGAACAGGGCCATGTTGGCCTTGAGCCCGTCGGGCATGCTGAGGTCCTTGAGCGAGGCAGCCGCGAGCGCCTGCTCGGACTCCTCCTCGGGGCCCGGGCGGCCCGTGATTTCTTGCTGCATGGTCATTCCCTCCTGCCCGTGACCGGGCACGTAGCAGCGTGAGCGCTGCCGTGTGGGCAGAGCTCGTGTGCGGAACCATGATATATGCGCGGACGCGGATACAAGCCCGTTACATACGCACTTAACCCAACCGACACGAGAAGGACGCGCGGGTCCGCGCGGCGGACGGCGGCGGGGCGGCCGCGCGGCGGGCGGGGCGTACGGCGGCGGGCGGGGCGGGCGAGACCTACAATTGTCGCGTATGCGAGTGAGCCTGCCGCGTCTGGGCGCGGCGCGAGGGAGGTCGGGCCATGCTCAAGCGGAGAAAGGCGGACGGACGCGAGGCCGGGCGCGGCGGGGTGCGCGGGGCAGGCGAACCCTGGGGCACCACGGCCGGGGCGGCAGCCGCGGCTGGTGCGGGGGTGCGGCCCGAGCGGCCCGAGCGGCGCGAGCACAGGGCCCGCCAGCTCGCCGAGCACTGGTGGAACCGCCTGATCGCGGCGGTCTACGACCGTTCGTTCAGCGAGCAAACCGAGCTCTACGCCTCCAGCCAGGGCACCCTGGACTACGTCCTCAACACAATCGGGCAGGGGGCCTGGGGCGTGCTCTTCCCCCTCCTGACCGTCGTCGCCACGCAGCTCGCGGGCGCCGAGGACGCGGGCATGTTCACCATGGCGTTCGTCACGGCGACCATGCTCATGTACATCGGCAACTACGGCGTGCGCACCTTCCAGGTCTCCGACCTTGAGGAGAACGAGTCCTTCTCGGCCTACGTGATCCAGCGCGTCGTGACCTGCGCGCTCATGATGGGCGTGGGTTACCTCTACTGCCGCGCGCGCGGCTACGCGGGGCCCATGTACGCCATCTGCCTCGCCGTCTTCACCTACCGCATGGTCGACGCCCTCGCCGACGTCTACGAGGGGCGCCTGCAGCAGGTCGACAAGCTCTACCTCGCCGGGATCTCCATGGGCATCCGCTCGGTGCTCGCGGTCGTCGTCTTCACCGTGCTGCTCTTCGTCACCCGCAGCCTCCAGGTGGCCTCCGTGGCCATGGCCGTCTGCGCGGTGGCGAGCTTCTTCGTGGTGACGCTGCCGCTCACGCTCTTCGAGACGCCGAAGTCGCGCGCCCCCGAGCTCGTCGAGGTCAAGGAGCTCTTCGTCGACTGCTTCCCCGCCTTCGCCGGCGTCTTCCTCTACGCGCTGATCGACAACGTCCCCAAGTTCGTGATGGAGGACAGCCTCAGCTACGACAACCAGACCTACTTCAACGCCATCTACTTCTGCTCGAACTCCATCCTCATGATGGCGGGGCTCGTCTACAAGCCGCAGATCGTGCGCCTCTCCACCATCTGGGCGGACCGCAGCAGGCGGGCCCGCTTCGACCTCGTCATCGTCGGCATGCTGGCCCTCGTCGCCGTGATCGTCGCGGTCATGCTCGTCTTCACCGGACTCATCGGCGTGCCGCTCAACGGGCTGCTCTACGCCACGGACTTCGAGCGGTTCCGCACGCAGTCCTACCTCATGGTGGTCGCGGGCGGACTCGCCGCGGGGGCGGACTTCCTCTTCCAGATCCTCACGGTCCTGCGCTACCAGAGCGCCGCCACGCTCATCTACCTTGTCGGGTTCGGCGTGGCGCTGGTGCTCAGCTTCGCGCTCGTGCGGACCCTCGGCTTCGACGGCGCCGTCTGGGCCTACCTCGTCTCGCACGTGGTGCTCTTCTGCCTGTTCGTCGCCCGCTACGTGGTGATCAGGGTGAAGTCGCGCTAGGTGCGATGCCGCCGGCCGCGGGCGCGCTACGCCGCGTCAGCCAGACCGCCGGCGCCCGATGCGGCGTCCCCGCCGGCGGTGCCCGCGCCCGTGACCGTGCCCCGAAGCTCATGCGCGCCCGGGTCGTAGGCGCTGCCCAGCACCTGTGCGCAGAAGCCGTCCACCCACTCCACCGTGCACGAGGAGTTGTTGGCGTACA
>Ga0256406_1003520_pt1 | contig 19316 bp, 14 predicted proteins | sample RumenRJG_03DNA_FD_185986 | JGI IMG/M metagenome (GOLD analysis project Ga0256406, IMG submission 185986) | Bovine rumen microbial communities from Lethbridge, Alberta, Canada - RJG_03 | ecosystem: Host-associated > Mammals > Digestive system > Stomach > Rumen | place: Canada: Alberta | collected...
ATCAGGCCGGCGTATACGCTCATCTCAAGTGCGTTATATCCGATCTTGGCTGACTGGACCGATGAGGTGACCTCTGTCAGGGTTATGGGCAGTGAACCGCCTCGGATGAGTGCGGCAAGGTTTGCTGCCTCTTCCTGGGTGAAGTCGCCGGTGATGCTGCAGCTTCCACCAAGGATCGGCTCGTTCACATTGGGTGCAGATATTATCTCGTTATCCAGGATGATGGCGATACATCCGTCGCCCACTCCTTCTATACTGGAAGTAACCTCTCCGTTGTATGCCTTTGTGGTAGCTTTACCGAAGGCATCGGCTCCATCGCTGTCGAACTGAAGGTTTACGGCATAACTTGTGGACTTATCATCCTGTCCGGCCTGTGCGTCTTTGACGCTGCTTCCGTCCAGCACCTCTGTCCCGTCGGCAAGTATGAAAGTCAGCTGAGCGGTCTTACCGATCTGTTCGATCGCCTCTTCAGCGTTCGTAGCACCCGGAAGTTCGACTCTTATCCTGTTCTCGCCTTCAATGGTTACCGTAGGTTCAGAAAGACCCAGTTCGTTGACACGTCTCTCGATGACTGCCTGAGTCTGTTCCATGACCGTACGTTTGTCTTCATCAGTGCTGTACTTTGAAAGTTCTTTCTTGTCGGCCTCCAGCACTACATAAACACCGCCCTTGATATCAAGACCCAGATTCATTCTGTCCTTGACCGGTGTGATGGGACCTATTCCCTTGACGGTGACTACCCATCCAAAGGCAATGATTATAACGAATATGATTGCCAGTATCCTTCTTACATTAAAGCTCATCTCTTCCTCCGATTGCTTATATTATTAAAGGACTGCCTTATAAAGCAGCCCTTTGACAAATCAAATTGTCGATCTTATTCGGCTTCTTCTGCCTTTTCCTCAACAGCTTCGACTACGTCTTCTGCTGCGTTATCGGCTACGTCTACTGTTTCCTCGACTACATCAGCTTCGTTTGTCTCTATTTCGTCTTCCGAGTCGACAACAGGCGCTGCTTTCTTCATTCTCTTGGGCTTTGACTTTCTGACTTCCTTATCCTCCGCATCGCTTATCTCATCGAAGTCATCTGTAGTCGTTCTGTTATGTCCCGGACCTTCCTTGGTTACCTTAGATACGGACCAGCGCATCATTTCGAACTTTGTCTTATCGGGGCCAGCCTGGATGACGATGGATTCGTCCTTGGTCTTGACCACCTTGCCGCAGAGACCGCCTATCGTTATGATCTCATCTCCAACCTGCAGGCTGTTTCTCATTGCGTTGGTTTCCCTCTCACGCTTCTTCTGAGGTCTGATCATAAGGAAATACATGATCACTATCAGCGCTATAAGAGGCAGTATGGTTACCATTGTTCCGCTCATTCTTTATTCCTCCGTAATCCTGTTTTTTCTTTTGGTGCCGGCGATGGGGGTCGAACCCATACGGTGTTGCCACCACGGGATTTTGAGTCCCGCACGTCTGCCAGTTCCATCACGCCGGCACGACCAGAATATTATAGCATTACACCGTTATGATTTCAAGTTCCTCATCGGCTATTTTTTCCATATTTCTGCGGGCTATAAGCCTGTACATTACAGGGATGACAAGGAGTGTGGTGGCCGTAGCATAGATCAGTCCGCCGATACATACCATGGCCAGCGGCTGGACCATCTCCGCCCCGTTTCCTATCACGCCCAGAGCCAGTGGTATCAGACCCAGGATCGTAGTGATCGCAGTCATGAGAACCGGTCTCATCCTTATTGATCCTGCATTTATTATAGCCTCGTTCATGCCCATGCCTTCAAGCCTGAACCGGTTTATGCAATCCACCAGTACTATGGCATTGTTGACCACTATACCCATGAGCAGCACCATACCGAACATGGATATTACACTCATTACCTGTCCACAGATCAGGAGGGCTATCATCCCTCCCGTAAAGGCAAGGGGAACTGTGAATATTACAACGAGTGGCGATCTTATGGACTGGAACTGAGCCACCATTACGAGATAGACAAGAAGGAAGCCAACGATCATCATGAGGAGCAGCTGCTTCATGGCATGCATGATCTCCTCGTTCTGACCGCCGTAGTCCGCCCTGACTCCCTTTGAGAGCAGTTTGTCGCTTTTGATGGTTTCTTTGATCCTGTCAGTTGCTTTTGTGATATTGGTACCTTCTTTTACGGATGCGGTCACAGTTATGCTCCTGTTCTGGTCCGTATGTGCGATCTCGTTGAGGGAAGCGTCTTCTTCTATATCTGCAACCTCTGAAAGCTTGATCTTTTCCTTCGTACCGTCTTTTTTGTCGACGGTGAGTTTCATTTTCTCCAGCTGTTTGAGGGTAAATCCGCTGCTGGCATTCTCGAGGGTCACGTCAACATCATCCTCTTCCTGAGTAAGCGTGATAGCTGTGTCTTCTTCCTTGAGTTTGGCTGCGATCTGCTGATAGATCTGAGCAACGGTCAGACCTTCGGTCATGGCATAGTTCTTGTCGATGGAAACATGAAGCTCGCTTGTGCTCTTCTCTCCAACGTCTGAAACGTTTTCCAGAAATGACATCTCGTTCATCTTCTTCTCCACTCTGGAAGCTGATCTTCTAAGGTCATCGAGATCATCGGAGTAGAGATCTATGCTTATGTCCGAACCTCCCATCATGGTCGTCATATCCATGTCTGCAGAGGTCTCTATAGTGCAGTCGTACTTCTTCTCGAAGGATTTCATCATCCCGGCTATCTTCTTGCCCTGTTTGGACATCTTATCATCCAGGACTATGTACATAGTGGTCTGAGTAACGTCCTGTTCCGAAGCCTCCATGCCCATGACACCCAGCGTGTCGGAAGCAAGCATGGCACCGACGGTCTCGACGCCATCCACCTTTCTTATCTCATCCATGATCTCATCGTTCACCCTGGCGGTCTCTTCAAGAGTAGTGTCTTCAGGCATGGTTATGGTGGATGATATCTGAGGCGTGGACATTGCCGGCATGTACTCGAAGCCCCTGGTCAGAAGAAGTCCCGACGAAAGTCCAAAGAGCAGGATGGCTCCAAAGACCACCCATTTCTTATGGCACAGAGCCCATGCTGCAATGAGTCTGTATTTGGATACGACCCGTCCATTCTGTCCAAGAACTGTTTTCTTTGGCTTTTTCACAAGCAGTCCCTTTGCCATGGCCGGAACGAGGGTGAGAGCTATGAGCAGACTTGCCATAAGGGAATATACTACGGTCAGTGCAAGATCTACGAAGATATCTCTGGTCATACCATCGACGAAGACAATGGGTGCAAATACGCATATAGTGGTCAGGGTCGATGCAGTTATGGCTCCGGCCACCTGTACGGCGCCTGAGACTGCAGACTGTATGATGGAATAGCCCATTGATCTGAGCCTGTATATGTTCTCTATTACGACTATGGAGTTGTCCACAAGCATGCCTACGCCTATGGCAAGTCCCGAAAGTGAGATCATATTGATTGTCACTCCGGAAAAATACATCATAGCCAGAGCGAATATGACGCTCACCGGTATGCTTATTGCTGTTATTACAGTGGGTCTTATGTCTCTCAGGAAGAAAAGAAGTATAAGGATGGCAAGCAAGCCTCCAAGCAACATATTCTTGAGGACGGAGCTTATGACGAAATTGATGTATTCGCCCTGGTCCATGAGAGCTGTGAATCTCAGACCGTCGTGCTTCTTCTCCAGTGCACGGAATCTGTCGTTTATGTTGTTGGCCACATTGGCTGTAGCATAGGTCGACTGTTTGCTGAAACTGAGAAGGACCCCGTTTTCGCCGTCGATACGGGCATAGCTGTCATCTTCAGCGGCAGCCGGAACTACCCTGGCTATATCCCTTAGTCTGATAGGCTCTACATCATCGATATCCAGATCGAAGAGGATCAGATTCTCCATCTCCTGAGCACTGATGATCTTGTCTCCCACGGTGACAAGGATCTCAGCCTCACCGTCTGTGACATAACCTGCAGGCATGGCGAAATTCTGGGCCTGGAGTATAGCCTTCACATTGTCCATGGTTATGATCTGTGTCAGATCTCCCGAAGCAAGGGCTGCATCCCTTGAATCCTCTATATCATTCAGGGTCTGTTCCAGCTGACTGATCATGACATCGATGCCGCTTCCGGCTGACGAAAGATCCGAATAACCTGTTCCAAGTTTATAGGTCAGCTTACTCTCTTCCGTCTCGATGGTGGCAAGTCCTTCTTCTATCGCCTCTATGGCTGAATCGATACTGCTCGTATCGGTGGATTCTATTTCATCGATGGTTTTGCCCAGTTCCTCCAGACTTTTGAAACCCGCATCTTTCAGCAATTTATTGGCCATCTCTATGGACTCATCATCGCCTTTTTCGATCAGAGCCGCAACAGCATTATAAAGTTCCTTAAGGGAAGGCAGAGACTCTTTCTGCTTGTTGATGGCTTCCTTCTGAGCCTGGAGGGCCGCCTTCTTTTTGATCAGCTTCTTCTTCTCTTTCAGAAGCTTCTTTTCGGCGGTGTTTTCTCCACTGTTGACCTTATCCTTGCCGCTGTTGATTTTGCTCTTCCCCGACTTTGCCGAGCCGATACCGTCCTGGACCTGGGATTTGCCATCGTCCACCTGTGCGTTGATGGCATCCTCCACCTTCCTGTTCAGCCTGTCTATAGCATCCTGAGAAAGGACTACCTTCAGTCCATCGTCGATCATGCCCATGGCTGTAACGGAAGCAACGCCCTCGGTACCTTCAAGGGGAGTCAGAAGTTCCTCCCTGGTTAGTGCTGAGACTTCCTCAGATGATTTGCCTTTCTGAGAGACGGCAGCAACGACTACGGGCATCATATCCATATTGATTTTCATGACCACCGGGGATGCGGCATTTTCAGGCATCTGATCCCTTATCTGGTCGAGTTTGTCCCTGATGTCGACGGATATGGCATCCATATTAACATCGTCGGTGAATTCAATATTTACAAGTGAATAGTTGTCTGCGGAAACAGATGTGATGTTCTTCATGTTAGGCAGAGTGGCCAGCTGCTGCTCAACGGGCCTTGTTATATCGGTCTCAGCCTCTTCCGCAGAAGCTCCCGGATCTGCCGTCATGACCATGACATAGGGAGTATCTATATTAGGAAAGAGTTCAGGCGTCATTTTGTACAGGGAAACACCGCCGAAGATCAGTGCGATAGCTACGGCTACGAATACGGTGAATGGCTTTCTGACGCTGAATTTACTTAGCATAGTGAATCCATTATATGAAACATGACTTAAATATGCAATAAAACAGAAAACAGACCACAAAAGCGGTCTGTCTTCCTGTTATGGTGCGGCCTGCCGGACTTGAACCGGCACGGTCTCCCACACGCCCCTCAAACGTGCGCGTCTGCCAATTCCGCCAAGGCCGCACGCCAATGCCTCTTTAGGCACCTGTTCATTTTAGTATCTACCCTCCCGTTTGTCAAGGAGACATAAGAATATCATCAAGCTGAAGACGCAGAGCATGTATGCTGCCCGAGTTGTCAACGATAAAATCCGCCTTCTTCTTCTTTTCTTCATCGGACATCTGGGATCTGATGCGGGCCCTGACCTCTTCCCTGGAAGAGTCATCTCTCTCGGTCACCCTGTCCAGCCTGGTGTCAATGTCGCATGTGAGAAGGAGCACCTTGTCGCAAAGGCGATCCAGGCCGGCTTCAAATAACAATGGAGCATCCAGAAGAACATATACGGGCTTATCCTCTCTCTCTGCAATGCTTGAGACGTCCTCTATCCTCTCTGATATTATATGACCTATCCTGGAGAACATGATGTCATCCAGTTTCTGCTTCTGAACAGGATCATTGAACACTATGTCTGCAAGAGCTTTACGATCAAGACAGCCCTCGGAATCAAGGATATGATCGCCGAAATTATTGGCAAGTATCTGCAGGACAGGGCTTCCATCTGCGGTAAGTTCCCTGGCCACAGCATCTGCATCTATGTGTTTGAACCCTTTTGAGACGAGATATTCTGCCGCTGTGGACTTACCTGTTCCGATCCCTCCCGTCAGTCCTAAAACGTGACAGAAAGAACCGTCCCAATTATCACGCTTATTTGAGATCATACCAGTTGTCTCCTTCGTTAAGGTCTGCTTTGAGAGCGACCTTCATATCTACCGCTGCTTCCATGTTTTCCACGAGAAGTTTTTCCACATGATCCTTCTCCGACTTCAGAGTATGGATTATAAGTTCGTCGTGGATCTGAAGGATAAGTCTGGACTTGAGTCCTTCTTCCTTGAGAGCCCTGTCGACTCGCACCATTGCGATCTTGATTATATCTGCTGCACTTCCCTGTATGGGAGAGTTCATTGCAAGCCTCTCGCCTATCTGACGGACCATATATTGAGAAGCATTGATCTCCTTGATGTAGCGTTTGCGACCGAACATGGTCTCTACGTAACCATTGTCTTTGCAGAAAGCAACGGATCGGTCCATGAATTCCCTCACCTTCTCGTGTTTATCGAAGTAGGCCCGGATATAATCTTCGGCTTCCTTCCTGGTGATATTCAGGTTGGTCGAAAGACCAAATGCACTCATGCCGTAGATGACGCCGAAATTGACCGCCTTTGCACGGCTCCGTTCCTCAACAGTGATCTGATCCTCGGGTACGCCAAGCACGTTGGACGCTGTAGCCCTGTGTATGTCCTCTCCATTGTTGAATGCGTCTATCAGTGCAGGATCTTCGGACATATGTGCCATGACTCTGAGCTCGATCTGTGAGTAATCAGCACCTACCAGCACGTGCTCATCATCGTCGGGAACGAAGGCCTTTCTAAGCTTTCGACCCAGCTCCTGTCTGATAGGTATGTTCTGAAGGTTAGGCTCCACACAACTTATACGTCCCGTTGCCGCAACGGTCTGCATGAAGTGAGCTCTTATCTTGCCGTCCTCCCTTCCAATCAGCGGAAGCAATCCGTCCACATAGGTGCTCTTGAGTTTGGCAAGGGTACGGTATTCCAGGATGGCCGGTACGATCTCATGTTTGTCCTTCAGTTTGTCCAGGACCTCGGCGTTTGTCGAATACCCCCTCTTGGTCTTTTTTCCATGAGGCAGTTGGAGTTTTTCAAAAAGTATATTTCCAAGCTGCTGGGGGGAATTGATATTGAACTCCTCTCCGGCCATATCATGTATGGACGCCGAAAGTCTGTCGATCTCCTTCTGAAGTTCGCCCCCGAAATCCGTCAGGAATTCCGGATCTGCCTTGAAACCCTCATGCTCCATTGAAGCCATGACGCTGACCAGTGGGAGTTCGATGTCATAAAGCACATTTTCCATACCCGAATCGGCAAGCCTGGATTCCTGTATCATCCTGATATCACATACTCCGCAGCACCATTTCAGCGCGTATTCCACATAGGGTTCTGTTTCGGGCCCGAGCATGCTGACCTGACCTACAGAGGCTGCAAAGTCCTTTTCCGTAGGTATCCCCTCACCTCTCTCTTCTACCGTGAGAAGAGAAAGACTGTAGTCTGACTTGCCGGAATCCAGGACGTAGGCTGCGATCTGAGTATCAAAGGCAACGTCGAAGCTGTCTATACCCTTCGACATAAGCATATAGATATCCCCTTTGATGTCATGACCTGCAAGTCTGATATCCTTTGTTTTCAGCCAGCGGAAAAATCCGGGAAGCTGAGCAACGGGGAAATAGTACAGGGTCAGATCATCTCCGACAGCCGGCTTGTTGTCATTCGCAGATGTCATGATGGCAACTCCGTCGACTATAGGCTGGGACACGTGGTCATTGTTACCGAAGACCTTCATGATCACTTCGCCATGAAGCTGGACTGCTTTCATTTCAGCCTCGTCGGAAATGATCACCGTATTTACGTTCTTCTCATCGATAAAATCGACGGTGGAAGTGACCTGGGCAGAAGGATCGCTGCCTTTGTCTGACCTCGAAGCACCAGGGCTCTCTGCACCGAGTTTCTTCAGGAATCTGTTGAATTCCAGCTTTTTATAAATGTTTATGAGAGCATTCCTGTCGGTCTCTCCTATCTTCCAGGCATCGGGGCCTTCATCATCTCCAAGAGGAACCTTCCTGTCGATGGCAGCAAGTTTCTTGCTCATCAGAGCCGTAGTATCATTGTCTCTGACCTTGTTCTGAAGACCTGCCGGAGTGATCTCTTCTACACGATCGATCATGTCCTCGACGCTGCCGTATTCCTGGATCAGCCTGGTAGCCGTCTTGTCGCCGACGCCGGGGATGCCCGGGATATTGTCGGACTTGTCCCCAGCCAGTCCCTTGAAGTCTATGAACTGTAAGGGAGTGAATCCGTATTTCTCTACGAAAGCGTCGTGATCGTATATGTCGAATTCGGAAACGCCCTTCTTGGTGAACACAACTTTGGTAGTATCGCTTGCAAGCTGGAGCTGGTCCTTGTCTCCAGTGAAGATGATCGCCTCGAGGCCGTCTTCTTCTGCGATCCTCGACACTGTTCCGATGATGTCGTCAGCTTCGAAGCCGTCTATCTCCATCCTTTTGATGTTCATTGCGTCCAGGATGTCCTTAAGAAGGGGTATCTGCATGGCAAGCTCAGGCGGCATCTTCTTTCTGCCGGCCTTGTAATCCTCGAACTCTTTGTGGCGGAAAGTAGGGCCCTTCCTGTCGAAGGCAACGACCATATGTGTAGGCTCATAATCCCGCCTCAGCTTATCCATCATATTCAAAAACCCGAAGATCGCATGGGTGTAGACCCCATCATGTGTGATCATCGGGTTCCTCATGGCATAGTATGCCCTGTTTATAAGGCTGTTTCCGTCGATGACGGCTATCCTGTCCATTGATCCCTCCTAAAAAAAACCCGAAGTGCCGTACAGGGAGGATAATTCACGCCCTATCGACTGATAGGTGGGTTGCCTGCCGCTTTCTTCCGCGTCCCTACCATTACGTAGGTCTCGCTCCGTAAGACTGGACTTCGGCATCCCTGGAATTCTATGTAGGGTGAATTACACAGTCCCTTTCACGAACACCCCAGGATGGTAATAAGTCGGCTGAACCGACAAATCAACTATATGGTCACTGCTGTCAGACACAAGGGCCTGGATCAGATCGCCTCCATGTCTGCACTGCAGTTGTGATGGACGGCCTGGACATCATCGTTGTCCTCAAGGATGTCTATCATCTTCTTCAGCTGCTTCAGATCCTCGTCGGTCTTGGGTGCAGCCTCCATTGAGGGGACGTATTCGACCTCGGATTCTACGAACTCGTATCCGGCACCGGTCAGGGCTCCATGTACATCAGTGTAGGCAGAAGGATCCGTCTGGATCTCATAACTGTCATCATGGGTGATCATGTCCTCAGCACCTGCTTCAAGGGCCGCTTCCATGAGAGCATCCTCGTCCACTTCATCGGTCTTCTCTACGATGAGAACACCCTTTCTTGCAAACATGTAGGAAACACATCCCTGTGATCCCAGATTGCCACCGTGTTTGTCGAATGTAGATCTTACAGCTGCGGCTGTACGATTCTTGTTATCCGTAAGAGCCTCGACGATGACGGCAACGCCGCCTACTCCGTAGCCTTCAAAGAGGAGTTCCTCGAAGGACTCGCCGTCGGTGCCGCCGGCACCTTTTTTGATGGCTCTCTTGATGTTTTCGTTGGGCATGCCGATGGCCTTTGCCTTTTCGATAGCCACTCTTAAAGTCGCATTATAATCGGGATCGGCGCCTGCCTTGGCTGCTACGATTATCTGTCTTCCGTACTTGGTGAAAAGGGCTGCTCTCTTGGAATCCTGAGCCGCTTTTCTACCTGCTATAGTTCCATGTCTTCCCATGAAGGGACCTCCTGTATAAGTATTTGGCCACAGGGGCCTTTGTTGTTTTCAGTATACAACTCGTTATTTCACTTCGTCAAGCCTGGGCATTGCAGGTATGGCACCGGGACGTGAGCAGGTTATGGATGCCGCTTTATTTGCAAAGGCAATGAAGTCGGGAAGAAGTTCCTCCTTCAGATCAAACTCGTCTCCGGCTATCTGCATGAGAACTGCTCCCAGGAAGGTATCTCCGGCCCCATTTGTATCGGCGACCTTGACTTTTATGCCCTTGATCCTGCCTGTAGTCTCTCCAAATCTGTAGAACACACCTTCGCTTCCCAGCGTGACCATGACGAGGCTGATCCCATGTTCCGAGAAGAGCAGGCTTCCCTCTTCCAGGTCGGAGCTTCCCGTGAGCATGACCATCTCCTCATCGGATACCTTGAGTATGTCCACAAGGCCTAAGGGCTCTTTCATCCTCTCTACAGCTTCCTCTTCACTCTGCCACAATGCAGGCCTGTAGTTTGGATCGTAACTGATCAGAGCGCCCTTTTCCCTGGCGATCTCTACGGCTGCCAGAGTGGCGGAACGGGAAGGTTCGTGTGTGAATGACAGTGACCCGAAGTGAAGGATGCCCGGTTCCAGTGCCTTTACTGCATCGACAGCATACTCGGCCGTGATCCTGGTATCGGATCCCGGATCTCTGTAAAAGGCGAAACTCCTCTCGCCGTTTTCGTCTATGCTTACGATGGCAAGTGTGGTGGGACATTCTCCTGTGGTGCTGACCTGCGAGGTGTCCACTCCCTCCTCTTCGAACATCCCGATCAATCCATGACCAAAACTATCCTCTCCTACCAGTCCTATGAAACCGGTATTTGCCTCAAGTCGTGCTGCTGCAACAGCTACGTTAGCCGGAGCACCGCCGGGAAAGGCAGCATACCGGGGTGTTCCCTTCTCATCTGTTCCTGTCTGGGTAAGGTCTATCAGAGCCTCACCGATAGATACTATATCGACCATATTCTCCCCGTTCTCCCTGTTGTTTAGAACCTGCAAAGTGTCTTCAGTCTCTCTTCCACATAAGGCTGAAGCTTCTTCTGGACATACTGAGGCATATTGATAACCTTGACCGGATCCGGATCATCAGCGTGATCCTTTGTGAACTCGGTCAGTGTCTGGAAATAGAGCTTGAGATAGTTGGTACCGAGGTTGAACTTGTTGATGCCTTTTGAAAAGGCAACGAGAAGCTGATCATCGGGTATGCCGCTTCCACCATGAAGGACGAGAGGAACATCTGTGGCCTCTCTGATAGCCTCCAGTCTGGCTATATCCAGGTGAGGTGTCTCCTTGTATTCACCGTGGGCGTTTCCGATGGATACTGCAAGTGAATCGACTCCTGTCTCTCTGCAGAACTTCTCGGCTGCTTCCGGTTTGGTGAACAGGTCTTCTCTGTTCTGAGCGGAATCAGATGCAAGTCCTACATGGCCGATCTCTCCCTCGACGAAAGCACCCAGCTGGTGTGCCCTGTCGACGACCTTCTTCGTTATGGCTATATTCGTATCCAGATCGTTCATGGATCCGTCCATCATGACCGAGTCGAATCCACATTCGATGGTGTTGATCACCGCATCGTATGTGAAATCGTGATCACAGTGGAGCCCGATGGGTACGCTTACTTCATCGGCCAGTTCCTTGACCATAGCGGAATATTCCCGGAATCCCGTTGTCTTCTGGATCGTAACATGCTCGGGAAAGAGCATGACGATTGCCGGTATGCTCACTGCTTCAGCGGCATAGACTACGGATCTTGCCATGACGTAGTCCTGGCATATGAAGCCGATGGCGGATGTGTTCCTCTCTCGTGCAAGTTTTACGATGTTACCTGTTTTCTCGTACATTTGATTCTTCCTCTCTTATATCGACTCAATTATCAGTTGCCTTTGAGACCCAGAAGTCCGGGCAGACAACCTCCCGCGAAGGAATCTCCGAGACCTACCACTGTGGGATGCTCCACCTGATGCATGTCCTTGCTTGGGATTATGTATATCTTGTCACCAAGTGCCTCTCTCATAGCCTGACAGAATACTGTGCTGTCCTCTCTATCGGGAAGTTGTTTAGTCTCTTCGTAATTCTCGGGAGTGATATCATCTCCAATGCGGAATCTCGTAGAGGCCATGGTCGTTCCCCCAGTAAGAGCATCCTTCAGTTTGTTCGGCTCTTTGCCGTAAGCAAGAGCCCACTTGGCGGAATGAACTATGATGTGATCGATGGCAAGTGACTCGTATAGATTTTCAACAGCTGAGATCATTGCAGACACATCCAGTATATCTACCGACCTTCCCAGATATTCCTGCATCTCATCCTCGTTCATGCTGAGCACATCGATATAGGGCCTGAGATGTTCATGGATAGCATATCTGAAGGCCTTCATGACATAGCAGCCGTCTTCGAACATCACCACTGCATCATCGGGAAGATGATCCAGGAGTTTACGGGTATTCATGATGCAGCGATCCAGTATCTTTCTGTCCAGGATCTCGCTGAAACAACCGAGAAGCATTACTCCTGCATCTTCGAGTTCCGGTCCGAACTCATCGGGCAGGATGGGCATATCCAGGCTGGTCTCGTCTCTTGAGATCATGATCCTGTTTTCTCTGGGAGTTACAAAATCAATATCTCCCGCGTGGATGCGCACGCCCTTGGCACACTGGAGGACCACATGGGGATAGACCTTGCCGTCATCTTCTGCCCCCGGAACGGGCTTGACTCTCTTTGGAAGGAGTTCCTCTATATGATGGTTCCAGCAACTGGTCTGAAGCACTGTGTCATAACCCAGCTTATCCAGAACGATAGCAGCTCTTGTAGGTGTGCCTCCAAGAGTGATCTTCTTGTCGAAATTATCTGCAAAGTCGATGACGGACTGCGAATCGTCGGGAACTATCTCTCCGCCGATACCCGCACGAAGATGTGCAAGACAGAATATCCACGCATCTCTTTCTGTGTGCACTGCCCTGTCCAGGATCAGTTCATCTTCGAAGATCCCGTATTTTTCTATCTGCCTCTCAACGACTTCAGTATCCCATATCAGCTCGTAGTCTACGCAGCAGTGGAATCCCATGGCTATTTTATCTGACATATCGATCACCTTACATCAAATATAACGACGTTTGCGATAGTATCACAGTACTGGCGCCGGGTAAATACCCGGCGCCGATTTTCTCTTACTGTTTATCTGTTTTTTTATCAATAGAGGGATGCCTTGCCATCGGCCTTGAAGAGCTGGATCTTATCGAAGGCCACTTCCTTCATCGCCTCTAGGCATGGCGGCTGGATCTGATTGGGTTCACGAAGACCCTCATCCTGGAGCACTTCTCTCATCTTCTTATAGTATGCTGCCTTGATGTCGCTTGAGATATTTATCTTGTTGACACCGTGCTCCACGGACTTGGCGATCTCCGCATCATCGTTGGAGGATCCGCCGTGGAGCACCAAAGGTGCATCGACGATCTTCTTGATATCATCCAGGATATCGATCTTGAGCTCAGGCTTCATATCCTTCGGATAGATGCCGTGGCTCGTTCCTATAGCTATAGCCAGACAATCGACACCGGTCTTCTCGACGAAGTCCTTTGCCTGCTGAGGATCGGTATAGAGGATCTCTGAGCCGCCTTCTGCCGAATCGATGTTACCGATGGTGCCAAGCTCGCCCTCGACGGAAACGTCTACTGCATGAGCTGCTTCGCAGACCTTCTGGCATGTTGCCACATTTGTCTCATAAGGCTCCGTGGATGCATCGATCATTACAGATGTGAATCCTGCTCTGATGGCTGCGATCACCTGCTCGAAGCTTCCGCCATGATCCAGATGAATGACCGCAGGGATCGGTGAGGACTGGATCCTCTCCCTTATACCCTGGACCATCTCAGGAGTGGTGTGACTCAGTTCATCGGGATGGATCGCGATGATAACAGGTGCATTCTTTTCCTCAGAGGCCTCCATTATGCCGTTGAACATATTGTAATCGCTGATATTGAACGCGGGAACGGCAAAATAATTCTTGTTGGCAACTGCGAGAAGATCTCTCATATTCATTAACATACTATCTTTTCTCCTTGATAACTTCTTATAACTTATAGTTGTAACTATACATCAACCCTTGACTCCGCCGGAGGACATGCCTGCGATAAAGTACTTCTGGAAGAAGATGAAGAGGATCAGTACGGGAATGGATCCCAGTACACTCATAGCCATCATCTGACTCCAGTCATAAGCGTGCTGTCCCATGAGCAGGTTGATTCCGATAGGAACTGTCCTCATCTCAGTGGTCTGAGTAAGAGCCAGAGCGAAGAGGTATTCGTTCCATGCCTGCATGAATGTGTACATTCCTACGGATACCATGCCGGGCAGTGAGATCGGTACCAGCACCGACCAAAGAGCCTTCCATCTTGATCCTCCGTCGATCATGACCGCCTCATCCAGTTCCTTGGATAAGGTGTTGAAATATCCGGTCATCATCAGGATACAGTATGGCAGCGTGGTCACCAGATAGGTCAGTATCAGTGCCCAGTAGGTATTGAACAGTCCCATGGCCACGATCATTCCCATGTATGGGATGAGCAGTACGATAGGCGGTATTGCCTGTACGCTTATTATCAGCGAATTGAATATGCCCTTTCCGGGGAAATCGAATCTGCTGAAGGCATAGGCTGCCAGTATTCCCACAAAGAGCGTGAGCAGTACGACCGCTCCTGCCACTATGTAGGAGTTTATGAAGAACCTTACTTTTGTTGAGTCCGTAAGGACTTCCATATACGAATTCATGCTCGCCGTCTCATCGATGAACTTTGGCGGCCAGTCGAATATAGCCGAGTTGGCCTTCAGGGATGAGCATACCATCCAGAGGATCGGGAAAGCCGCGAAGAAGGCTCCCATGACCAGCAGGATGGAAACGATTATCTTGACAGATGTCTTATTTCTTCCTACCATGCTAGTCCCTCACTTTCTTCTGCTGACGGACATAGAATATGGCGATTATGACACAGACGACAAGCAACAGGGTCGCCGCAGTGGACGCCATACTGTAATCCACCTTCTGGAATGCGAGTTTGTATATGTAGATACTGAGCATTTCCGTCGACTCGACGGGGCCTCCTCCCGTCAACATCCATATAACGTTGAAGGACTGGAGTGTCCAGATAAAGTCCAGCATGGCGATACTGATGAGTATCGGTCTGAGCTGGGGTATGGTGATATGGAAGAAGCTCTTTAACGGGGTGGCACCCTCGATGGCTGCACTTTCATACAGATCCTCGGATATGCCCTGCAATCCGGCCAGGATACTGATCATATAGAATGGATATCCGCACCAGATATTTATGAAACATATGACAGCCAATGCCACCTCTCGGTTGCTCAGCCACTCCGTGCTTTGTGATATCTGCGGAAGCACGGAAAGCAGATAGTTGACTATTCCTGACGGCTGCAGCATCAGTTTCCACAGTATGGCAACTACTGAAGCCGTGAACACCCATGGCAGTATGTAGAGCACACGCGCCAGGGTTTTCGTCCTTGTCTTGAAGTACCTCGAATTGAGGAGCATGGCGAAGCACATTCCTATGACGAGGTGTGCTACCACGCTGACCACGACGAAGATTATGGTATTGCCCGTTGCGTTCCAGAAGGACTCGTCAGCGAGCAAAGTCTTATAGTTGTCCGTTCCGACGAATTCGGGATCGGGACGAACTATCGCCTTGTCGACAAAGGAGTATCTAACCACGTTGATGATCGGGATCACCAGGAAGACGACCATCATAATGACTGTCGGCGCCAGATATCGATATGGTGCCGTTCTCTTTCCTAAAACCTGATTCAAAACGATCTCCTTACAGTAATATACAGGAAATGGAGTCTTGCAGACTCCATTTCCTGTTAGATAAGATGTACTAGCTGTTTATTTCTCGCCAGCTTTGTCGAGATATCCCTGCCAGTTCTTGAGCATTCCATCGGCATCGCCTTCGCCTTCGAGATACTTGACCAGATCATTTGTCATGTTGGTCATTACGTCTGAAGCGTTGGGCAGACCGATGTACTCGTTGATTACATAGTTCTCCTTGTACAGATCATAGAATGACTGGAACTGCTTGGGAGCTTCGCTGTAATCCGGGTTTGCCTTTGTGCTGTTGGGGAATGCGGACATGGTTGCTGCCAGTCCTGCGGAAACCTCGCCGTCCTTACCTGTGAGCAGGTAGTTGACGAACTGTGCTGCTGCTTCCTTGTTCTCTGAAGCCTCAGAGATACCTACAGCCCAGCTTGCATAGCAGATGCCGTGCTTGCCATCATATCCATCCTTGGACGGAATGAGAGCTGTCTCGAAGTTCACGTCGGTGAACTGACTCATTGTCGCTGCGGAAGCAACTGTGAATGCATAGTTGCCGGATGCGAAGTTACTGGTCATCTCTGCTTCTTCCAGAGTTGCCATTCCATCGGCGAGGCATCCATTATCATAGAGATCTTTGAAGAACTCAGCCAGTTCTTTCTGACCTTCGTTGCCGGCTACGTTGTACTTGCCGTCATCGCCCTTGAGCTTGATGTCGGAAGCCCAGCCTGTGCCGCCGTATACGTTCTGGATACCGTTGGCATTTGTGGTGCCGAGGTTGAGTGCGAATGCCTGCTTACCGGAATCCTTGACCTTGATGCAAGCTTCCTTCAGCTCTGTCCAGTTGGTCGGAATTTTTTCAACACCGGCATCCTTGAGGATGTCCATGTTGCAGTACATGGGATATGCAAAGTTGTTCACAGGAACTACATAACCCGTGTCGCCAACCTTCCAGTAGTCAGCTACGACGCTGGTGTCAACGCCGGCAGCCTCGATGTCTGTAAGGATGCCCATGTCAACGAATTCTGCGAGCCATGCACCGTCTACACTGATGACATCAGCGATAGTGTTGTTGGCAGCTCCTGCTGTGATAGCAGTCTTTGTGTCTGCCCAGGGTGCTGTCAGAAGCTCAACCTTGATTCCGCTTTCCTCTTCGAAATCAGCAACGACCTGGTCGAGATAACCTTCAGGAAGCTCTGCTCCCCACCACTGCTGGAACTTGATTGCTCCGCCAGCTGCATCTCCACCTTCCTGATCGCCGGAATCCGACGAACCACCGCAACCGGTGAAGGCCAGTGCCATGATCATCATCATGCCGGCTACTAAGCCGAGTTTGAGAATTGTTTTGAATTTCATTGATTCTCCTCCTTCTCTATTAGGGATACAATGCCTGGCGGCATGAGACGAATCAATAGCTTCGACCAATGCCACGAAGCATAAACTCATGACACTATTATACTTTACAGGGCAAAAAACATCAACGAAACATATGAAGATTTAAAACTTTTTTATAATCTTCCCCGGGATTGACCTGAGCACCGTTTGCCTCTATTATTTAATCATCAAAAGAAAGGAGATCCTGATCGCCCGCCCGGCGATCGTGTAACAAAATGAAACGTTCAGAGATAAATGCCGCTATACGCGAAATGGAACAGATGATAAAGTCCCACGGCTTCGAGACCCCTCCCTTCTGCAAATGGACACCTGAGGACTGGCAGGATAAGGATCACGAATACGACGAGATCCGCGACAACATGCTTGGCTGGGACATCACAGACTACGGTCTTGGGGATTTTGCGAAGACAGGGTTTTCTCTTATTACCATCAGAAACGGAAACCAGCAGATAAAAGACAAATACCCCAAGCCCTATGCGGAGAAGCTCCTCATGGTCAGGGAAGGTCAGCATGCTCCCATGCACTACCACGCCTACAAAATGGAAGACATAATCAATCGTGGCGGGGGCAATGTTCTGATCACTGTCTACAACAAAGGCAATGGAGAGGAGTTTGCAGACTCTGATGTGGTCATCAAGAGCGACGGACGCACATATACCGTCGCCGCCGGCACATCGATCAAACTCACTCCCGGCGAGAGCATAACTATAGAACAGTTCGTATATCACGATTTCAACGTGGAGAGCGGCACCGGAGCAGTACTTCTGGGTGAAGTCTCCATGTGCAACGACGACAACACAGACAATTATTTCTACGAACCTATAGGGCGGTTCCCCGCAATCGAAGAAGACGAGCCTCCCTACCGTCTGCTTTGCAACGAGTATCCGGAAACCAAATAAACCAACGGGGTGTTACCACTCGAGATTTTCTTCGGTATCCTTCGAGAAAACGTGAGCGACGTTTCCTTCAAAGGTCATGTTTACCTGTGCTCCCATGGTGAAATTGGATGCCTTGCCCTTTGTGGGTACTATGACAACCACATCTCCACCGGCCTCGCTTGAGACGTGGAGGTGGACAGATGATCCCATGAGTTCCGATACGTCGACCTTGCCTTTGATGCCTTCATCGGTGAGATTGATGTGATCGGGACGAACTCCCAGGACCACATCCTGTTCAGAAACGTTCCTGGCCTTCAGCCTCTCCTGTTTCTCTTCGCTGAATTCCACATAGATGCCTCCGACCTCTACACCGTACCTGTCGTCCTTTTTCATGAGCTTTGCATCGAAGAAGTTCATCTGAGGCATGCCTATGAACCCTGCTACAAATAGATTTGCAGGATGATCGAAGACTTCCTGAGGCGTTCCTATCTGCTGGATGAATCCATCCTTCATGATAACGATCCTGTCGCCGAGGGTCATGGCCTCCGTCTGATCGTGTGTAACGTAGATGAATGTGGTATCTATTCTCTGGCGGAGTTTTATGATCTCCGCACGCATCTGATTACGAAGTTTGGCGTCAAGATTGGAAAGAGGCTCATCCATAAGGAATACCGCCGGGTCTCTGACGATTGCGCGTCCAATGGCGACACGCTGTCTCTGACCTCCGGAGAGAGCCTTTGGTTTTCTATCCAGGTACTGGGTGATATCCAGTATCTCAGCTGCCTCTTCGACTCTTTTTTTGATCTCATCCTTGGGAGTCTTGTTGAGTCTCAGAGAAAATGACATGTTGTCGAATACTGTCATATGAGGATAGAGCGCATAGTTCTGGAATACCATGGCGATGTTTCTGTTTCGGGGTTCCACATCGTTCATCTTTTTTCCGTCGATGAACAGTTCTCCCTCGGATATCTCTTCAAGACCGGCTATCATTCTCAGAGTAGTTGACTTGCCGCATCCCGATGGGCCTACAAGTACGATGAACTCCTTGTCATCTATATCGATGTTGAAATCCTGTACAGCCACAACGCCCTTGTCAGTGATCTGAAGATTGTTTTTCTTCTCTACCTCATCCTTTTTCTTTTTGGACTTGCTCTCGGTATTTGGATATATCTTCTTTACACCTTTTAATACTACCTGTGCCATATCAGTCTCCTAAAACAACTCTACTCGATCAATTATACGATTAAAAATACACAGACAATTATAAATCATCATGTTATACAAATCAAATCACGCTTCGAGTTTTGATCGTGTCAAGTTGTTGTGGAGTTTTTGATTGACAAACTCCAAAGTTTCATCCAATTAACCGAGGGTAACGGTAAAGGCCACGGCTTCAGTCCTCG
>Ga0256406_1003522_pt1 | contig 19312 bp, 22 predicted proteins | sample RumenRJG_03DNA_FD_185986 | JGI IMG/M metagenome (GOLD analysis project Ga0256406, IMG submission 185986) | Bovine rumen microbial communities from Lethbridge, Alberta, Canada - RJG_03 | ecosystem: Host-associated > Mammals > Digestive system > Stomach > Rumen | place: Canada: Alberta | collected...
TGCCTGTCTGGACCGATTGGTCAACAGAGCATTCAGACTACAATTTAATGGCAAGAATATGCGGAACCCGTCTCTTTAACTAGCGTTCCGCTAAAGCGGAACGGCGCACCGATGAAGCGGAACAGCCGTTCCGTTTTTCCGGATTGTGCATCCAGGAAGAAATAGATGCCTGCCTGCAGATAGAATTGAAAAGGCACAGTCATCTGACTGTACCTTTTCTTTTGAAGTGTTTCAGGAATGGAAAATACGTTTCAGATACTGACTGAGACTGCCGTCATGTGCTCTGTCTGCCAGGATATCATTAACGAATTCCTGGGCGATTTCATGATGGGAACTGAACAGAGACATGGCTCTTCTGCGATCATCATAAGAATAGGAATGATCCAGCATATACTTATGAATGATCATCATCGGACTGTTTAACGTCTTGGCGTCGGATGGGTTATGCTCCATTTTTCTACCTCCTGGATCTGATTCAGGAAACAATAAACGTGAAACGTGAAGCACTTCTGACTATATTATAGCGGAAACAGAGCCCGGATGATGAAAATACATGAATTACTGCCTGGAAAGAATTCCTGCCCAGGCATCTGCTGTTTCCTTTGCACAGGTGTCTAGATCCGCCTTTCCATAGTAGTATTTCTCAGCTTCATCGATGAAGGCACTGATGAGATCAGAGTCCTCCAGAGAAGGATTCATGAGCTTCATGGAATCAAGATGATCCAGCACATAACTGCCTGCTTCACCATCCAGTCCTTTGATCATGTCATTGTCCTGCAGAACCTTTCTGGCCTTGGAACTGACCGGAATGCCTTTTTCAGTACCCTGGAGCTTAGCCATATCCGGATCATTGACCAGATAATTGAACAGCTTTGCGGCAGCTTCAGGATGAGCGGTATTGGACGCAATGGCATACATGGTTGCCGGCTTGACATACCATCCGCCAGTACTGCCTTCAGCAAGAACGGGAGGATCGCCTTGGTCAAGCTCCGTACCGGCTTCCTGCAGTGCATCACATGTTCTTGCGGCATCAGTTGCCCACATGGCATCGCCTGCTGTCTTTCCATTGGCAAATGCATTGGCGTTTGCTGCATCCGGCGGCATGACCACACCCTGATCGATCAATTTATCATAAAAGGAAAGCATTTCCCTTATGGCTTCTGTACCGCCACTGAAGCTGCCGTCCTCCTGGAAGAGTTCTTTGCCAGTTTCCTGTTCATAATGCACTGAAAGGGCAATAAATAAATGCTTTTCATTAAGATACAGCACACTGATGCCATGCGGTTTCAGTACTTCACCGGTTCGGAAGAGATCATCCCATGTCTCTGGAACAGATAAACCGTACTGATCAAGCAGATCCTTATTATAGAAGAACACAACGGCATTGTAGGCAATCGGCAGTGCATTGAGTTTCCCGTCTACGGTACCGAAAGACAGTTCTTTATCCGTATAAGGGCTGAGATCGATGTAATCGGAAAGCTGATACAGATCATAATAGCCATTGCCATCCGGTGAATACTGTCTGATCCAGTTGTAATTGATCTGCATGACATCCGGTTCATCCCCGGAAAGCATGTAGATGCGGTTGCGGTTTTCATAGCCGGACCATACGGAATATTTGCAGTCCACACTGATCCCCGGATTTTCGCTTTCAAACAGATCTACGCCTTCCAGCGTGTAGTTGTGTCTTTCATCATTGCCCCACCAGCTGAAGCTGATCTCATCTGTATCAGCAGTGACAATACTGGTTTCAACCGTGCGGTAATTCATACTGTACCAGAAGGAAGTGACAAACAGAGCAATGATGACAAGATAAAGAATGATATTGATGATACCGCTTCTGTTTTTCATGTCTTATTCACCTCTTTGTTCTGGAAAGACATCTCTGCCTTTGCCGTTTTTCTTGGAAGAATACAGAAGCTGATCCGCTGCCGCATAGATATCAGCAAAACTCTGATTCTGCTGAACCACTGCAGTACCGGAAGAATAGGAAAGACGATCTGCCTGGTATTCAGCAAAGACAGGATCTTTTTCAACCGCTTCTCTCAGTTTCTTCTGGTATGTTTCAAGTTCTTTTATCATGGATGCCTGATCTTTGACATCCAGATGGGCAAAGACACCGAATTCATCCCCGCCAAGCCGGCCCAGGATGAACTCGGAGCCGAATGTCGCTGCAAGACACATGGCAAAGGCACGAATAACTTCATCCCCATGGATATGACCATAGGTATCATTGATATGCTTGAAATTATCGATATCAAGCATGATGAAACCCATCTGATACCGCGGTATATCTTTTTTGAGCAGTGCACTGGCCTCCGTCTCAAACTGCATCTTATTGTAAAGACCCGTCATTCTGTCCCGCTGGGCTTCACTCTGCAGCACGCCGACCATACTGTTGGCAGATTCGTTCAGAACACGTGTTTCATTTATCCCTGCCGCCAGAACAAGCATGACAATGAAAATTACCGTTATCAGCGTATTGCGGGCTGTCTTCTGATTGTCACCGATGACAAGGTTGTCCGGCAGTGTACATACCACCTTCCATCCATTGGAACAGGTATCTGCGGTAATCAGTGAATCCTCGGTAAGCACACTGCCGTTTTTCATGTCTTTAATCGTTCTGACAGTACTGTTTTCCAGCTTTGTACCGATCTTTGCGTCATTATTGGAATAGACGATCCGATCATCTTCATTCACAAGTGATACGCTCATGCCTTCCAGCTGTTCCGGAATCTGAAAGTAGTTTCTGAGTTCCCGGGAATAAAAGGAAAGAACAATGATGGCTTTGTCATTGTAGCGCTTGAAATAGAAGATCCGATCAGTATTGCCGTTGAGGCCGAACACCCAGGCATAGCTCTTTCCGCTGTCTTTGAGGATCCCGGCAAAGTCTTCATACATGCCTCCATCCGTGTACATGCCCCGGGTCAGTTTGGAAAGCCAGCCGACAATATGATCTCCTCTGTAAACCACGCCGAAATCGGAATAGTTGTCAAGAATGCCAAGATCGTCGATTCTTTCGCCGAAATCTTCTTCTGTCTTGAGCTGGGCATAGGGGTCCGCGGAAGTATCATCAGGATCATAGTCATAGTACTCTTCATCCGAAAACAGCAGAGAGGGGGTTTTTTCCACTCTGTTCAGGCAGCTGTTGATATTGAGTTCCATCTGACGGTTGCTGGCGGCAATGAGGCTGGAAGCATTCTTACGCAGTGCATAATCAGAACGTCCTGACATCAGTACCACAATGTATACGGAAACAGCAGTAATCAGAACAGTAAAAAGAATTGTCGTTTTCAACTGTATTTTTCTGAAGCGATCCATGTTATCCTCAAAACTATCGTTTGCCTGTACAGACAAACGCTCATCATTGGTAAAATACCATCATGATAAAGCCATGTCAAACCCGTCTGCCGCAAAAAAAGAAGCAGACTGTTCTGCCTCTTCACTGTGCTGCTTCAGCAGCTTCATCCTTCTTTTTCTTCTGGATCATCTGGGTCAGCGTAACAATATTGGCAATGGTTGTTACCACAGCAAAGAATGCACCGGTATAGGATCTGAACACAAAGAAATAGACAATCCAGGGAATGAAAGTAGCTGTGGACAGGATCTTGAATCCGATCGGGTCCCGGATGTCCATGAACAGAATATATACGGTACAGACAATAAACGGCAGCCAGCTGACAACCGTTCCATCACCGAAGATGACGGAAAGAATGAACTGTACGATGATCAGTATGATTTTTACAGGCCATGTCGCAAGGTCCTTATAGCAGATGATGTTTCTGACAATAGACAGGGCATTGGATACTGCGGCCGTATAACCGCCAAGCAATGTCATGGAAACAATCTGCATACCGAACTGAATGGTCTGACAGATCAGTATTCTGGCCTTTTTCTTTTCCACACCCGACCAGATCTGAACCATTGAAGCAATAAAATCGATAATATTGGCTATGATTACCTGCATGACATCACCCTTCCTTTCTTTTCAGCGTGCCGCTCTATTATGTCAGATTGTATGGGGATGATACAAGCGATACATGCCTATTGTGCTTAACATATAGATCGAAATGCCAAGGCAGGCTTCAATCGGATACAGAAGCACTGCCTGCTGCGGTACCAGCATGGCCAATAGGGTCATGGCGCCGGCCGGCGGCATGAACATCTCTGTACGATACACAAGCACACACATGATCACACTGGCAGGTACCGCACTGAAAGTAAGCGGCAGACCAAGCCGTACCGTCAGAAAATACCGGCATAGACCGCCGCCGGCCGCACAGCCGGACAATAACAGAATGACTTTCCACGGCTTCAAAGATGAAGCAGGCGTCCAGTTTTCTGAAAGCTCGGTAAAAGCGACCAGAATCGGCGGGGCGATCAGAAACAGCCAGTCGGACACAACAGCCGCTGCCGCCACAAGGGCCATGACCATTGTCCTGATGGCCATCTTTGTTAACCGCATGCCGTCAGGTTTTTCCACCGGATGATACGGCTCTGCCTGACGGATGCCCTTTCTGACAAGAAAGGCATGGAGAAGAATGACAAGCGCACACATCAAAGATGCGGAAAGAACATAGGAAATGGACTTAGAGCGGATCAGTACCGGCAGTACCACAGCTGAAATCAATGGGGCCAGCGTCGTACCTGAAAAAAGAAAGATTATCTGGGCTATGATGTAGGCAGTTACTAACTTCAGATACAGTGTACCGGGCATCCATATACTGATACACAGACCCAGTACAGCACACAGGCTGATGCATAGAAACATCCGGATGGAATTGACCTGCCAGGATCGTTTCGGTGCACAGAGATATCCCAATGCAAGCGCGGCGATTTCCGGAAAGATGATTTCCCGATCTTTCAGTATTTCAGATACCGCACACATGCAGGCAATGACACCGATCATCATAACCGCCGGCAGGATGTTTTCCTTCTTTTTCATATAACCTTCCCTTCACATTAAAACTTTTCCCGTCCGCTATTATACACTGAGCAAAAAGATCTGTTCAGTTCTGAACAGATCAGCGGATCGTTTCACCCGGATACAGACAGCCGCCAATGGTAATGTGCTTCGGTCCTGTCACCTTGTGTTCGATTTCATCAATCAGCTGGCTGCCGGCTGCCCGACCGATACCTTCCGCATCCTGATGCAGGGTGGTAAGAGCCGGACGGAATGACTGGAAAACATCAACCCCGTCATAGCCGGCAATGGAAATGTCATCCGGTATATGAAGATGTTTTTCATCAAAGAGAGAACGGCAGCCGATTGCGGAATAGTCATCCGGAAACAGCAGTGTTTCCGGCCGGTGCTCCCTTTCCAGCAGTCTAACGACACATTCACTGACACTTTCGATATTGTGGTATCTTCCTTCCAGAATATTCTCTTCCGGTATGGTGACATGATACTGATCCAGGGCCTGCCGGAACCCTCTGAAGCGCTTTTCTGTGACCTCTGTCATTTCACCATGAATGATGGCAATGTCACGATGTCCTTTTGAAAGGATGTAGCGCATCAATGTACAGGCATCGTGTTCATTGTCGGAGAAGATACAGCTGCGGCCTTCAAACGGAAAGTCGATGGTCACGACCGGCACCTCACTGTTCACCAGTTCAAGTACCTGTGGGTTATAGGATTCAATGCATGCAATCAGCACGCCATCCACTTTGCGGTAGCGGCAGTGGTCCAGATAGGAAGAACCGCCGATTCTGTTACTGATGAAAGTGACATCATAGCCTCTTGCTTCCACGGCATTTTTAGCGCTGTTGAGGATGTGCGAGAAGTATTCATGGGTCAGACCGGATTCAGCCCCGTCCGCAAAAACAATGCCGATGCTGTAGGAACGATTTGTCTTTAAAAGACGGGCGGCCGCATCGGGATGATAGTTCATCTTTCTGGCGGTTTCCTGTACCAGCTTTACCGTCTCTGCACCGATATCTCCATAGCCATTGAGCGCTTTGGATACAGTCGATGCGGATACGTGGCATACTTTAGCAATATCTCTGATCGTAGCCATAGCTTCCTTTCTTCCTGTCTGTAAATATTTCAGGCATCTTTTCAGATAAATTTTCCGGTTCTGCTTTCAGGACAGCTGCGGACATCTTCCTGGCTGCCGCCGCCCGGCCCCATATCCGTGATATAGTCCGCATTGGCGATGACACACGTATCATGTTCAATGACAATAACAGTCGCTCCATGGTCCAGCAGCGTCTGAAAGACAGACAGCAGAGTCTGTACATCCAGAGGATGCAGACCGATGGTCGGCTCATCAAAGACAAAGAGTGAATCATCCTGGGCCCTGCCCATTTCACTGGCCAGCTTGAGCCGCTGTGCTTCCCCGCCGGACAGACCCGGCGTTTCTTCACCTAGTGTCAGATAGCCAAGGCCGAGATCATGCAGAATCTGCAGTCTTCTTTTCACTGTACCAAGGCTGTCACATGCCTGCAGCGCTTCATCCACACTCATAGACATCAGCTGAGGCAGTGAGTATGAACCCCCTTCTGATTGGTCCAGTGTATGACCCTGGCTTTTTCACTTTAGCGGGAAACGCGCACTTCAATATTCTCCGGAATCAGTTTTTTCATATCAAAGATTATACGCTGTTATATAAAAAAAGTGCCGAAGCACTTTACAGCGTAATCACATGCGGCTTTACATCCGCATCATGATTGGCAAGAGATTCCACACAATACGGATCCATGGACATCTTGCGGATCCATTCCAGGGATTTCTTCTGTTTTTCCTTATCAACAGTGATACCGCTGGTGATCATCTGTTCCCAGGACTGATGACCATAGCCGCCATCGGAAAACAGCAGCACAAACTTTCCCTGTGCACTGGTCACTTTCACGGCACACAGGCCATTGCTGTGGCCGGGAATATTGATCATGACAATACTGCCGTCATTAAAGACATCATAGCTGCGCCCGAACGGTCCTTCCTGGCCATTCCAGTTGACTCCTTTCATCCCGGTACCTTCCCAGAGATGTTTCTGATAGCGTACTCTTGTATTGAAGTCTTTGCGGTAGGCACAGCTGATTTCATCATTCGATACAATGATATGCTTTGCTTCAGACAGCTGTGAAAGACCGCTGACATGATCCACATCGAGATGACTCAGCAGAATATAATCCAGATCCTTCGGTGCAAGCCCCATTGCGGCAAGCTGTTCCTTTACCGTCTGTCCTTTTTCCACAACACCCTGATTCACAAGATAAAGCAGCGGATTGCCGAAGGAAGCGATCATGGCCTTCTTATCATACTTTCCTTCCGGACTCATATTCCGGTTCCATCCTGTATCCACCAGGATTCTGCCATGTTCCGGATGTTCAACCAGATAAGCTGATACAGGCAGCCAGATCCTGTCCTTCTTTCTGACACCGATGCCGGCCGCTTCCTTCATTGTGCAGTTATCACCGCCAAACGGCAGTTTCGGTGCAACGCATACCTTTCCGGCATGCCATACATGTATTCTGATCTCACTCATGTTTCTTCTCCATCACATCCTTCAGATACATCTTCCATAAGCTGATCGGCAGCACCAGATCCACCATAAGAGAACCGATATAAAGTGCTGTCATACCGCCGGATACACCTGTACTGTCAACCCATTTATAGATGGTACAGGCACAGGCAAGCACGCTGGCATAAGCCCACAGCTTCAATCCTGTTTCCTGCCGTTCGGAAAGCAAGAACATCAGCAGGCCTGCCATCATGCATGCCTTGACGATGAGAAAGATACGGTTGGCCGGGGCTGATCCGATCGGATACAGCAGAAAGACACCGGCAGCCGCCAGGATCAGTCCCATGACAGCAATTGCCTTTTCTCTTCCACTCAGCCTGATTTTTTCATTTGCTTCTTCCATGGAATGACTCCTTATGCAATGCTTTCATTATAAACAAACCTGGCATTTGAAAAGCATACAATGATTTTCTTATGTATAGATAAGAAAAGATCAGATGTTATCTGACCTTGGTGATTTCTGCTTTCCAAGCGATGCCGGCATGCACGTTATAGATATGCATGAGATTAGCCTGATTGAGATCAACGCTGATGAGGCGGGATGAGCCTTTGTAAAGAAGCGGTTTTCCAACTTCCACATCGGCGAAGCTTCTGGCAAAAGGCATGTCTTCATCCAGAAATGCGGTATCGCCTCTTGTGATACGGACATGAACGATATCGCCGATGTGGAACTTTCCTTTCTCTTCAAAGTCCCGGTTGGCAACTGCCAGGCGTATACCGCCGTATACAGCCAGGGCATGGGAAATGAAAGTCACCACATGCCCTTCTTCAATCAGCGGCTTTTCCCTGAATTCCGGACAGACTACAATCTCAGAAGGATCATATGCCGGTCCAACCCCAGTAAAGTCAATGCGTCCGGCAGCCAGTTTTCCGGCACAGTAGGAGAACAGATCACGTCCGTCAAAGACGGATACATCTTCATGGGAATGGCTGCGGTTGACAGTTTCATCAATTTCACGGACCTCTTCAATGCCGACATGAGCAGCGACAAGACTCAGCGTACCGTTATCAGGTGTGATGACGATATTGCCGTCTTTAAGCTTTGCGGCACAGGCACGGCGCTTTGAGCCGACCCCGGGATCGACAACGGAAACAAAGATTGTTCCCTTCGGCCAGCATGATTCAACCGTTTCGAGTTCCTGTGCAGCCATCCAGATGTTGAACGGTTCAATGTCATGTGTGCCGTCTTCAATATCAATGGAAGGATCAATCGTCTTGATCATGCCCTTCATGGAAGAAACGGCATTCCATGTTGTAGAGAAATCATCCTGTATGACTATAATCGGTTTCATTTGGTTAAACTGATGTGCCAGTCCTTTCCGTAATGCACACCATAGGTATGCATGAAATCTCCTTCCGCAATGGATAGAGATACTTTCATGAGTTCGTTGTTGTAGAGCAGCGGCTGTCCTTTTGATACTGCTCCGAAGGAAGGTTCCAGCGGCAGATCTGCTTCATAGACCGTGCTGCCTTTGTTTTTAATGACAGTATGGACAGCATCGCCATAGCTGAAGCCATGATCCAGCATGTCCTGAATCGGAATGTTGGTAAACAGGTTGCCGAAATTGGTATCATCGATTTCAATAAAGCCCTCTGCCCTGCCTTCATCCGCGTGGAAAGACGGTATATCAAGCATGACAATCTCATCCGGACTGTAGGAAGGACCAACCTGTTCAAATGTGATGATGCCGGAAGTCAGCCGGGCTGCACAATAGCCGAAAAGATCTCTGCCATGGAAGACGGCAGTGCCTTCAGAACCTCTGCGGCGGTTGATTGTTTCATCGATCTCTCTGACTGCTGCAATGCCATGGGTACGCCTGACATGCGTCAGAGAACCGTTGTCCGGTGTCACAATGTAGTAGCCATCTTCCGTCAGCGCCACACAGGCACGCCGTTTTGTTCCGACTCCCGGATCCACAACGGAAACAAATACTGTACCGGCCGGCCAGTATTCCATGGCCTGCCATAAACGGTAGGAAGCAGTATAGATGTCAAAGGGAGGCAGTTCATGGGTTGCCTCAATGATTTCAATATTGCGGTCCACTGACTTTACAACGCCATACATGGCAGAGACGGATGTTTCCTTCCGTCCAAAATCTGTCTCAAAGACAAGCATATTCCTGATTGGTTTCATATAATCACCTGAATGGATTGAAATAGAACGAATGATTGATATAGAAGCGGATGATAAAGGCAGATACAAGTACAAGTGCACAGATGATGACGGAAATGTAATCTGCTCTGCGCAGCGGCTTGCGGGCATACCAGGTACGCTTCCTGTACTTGCCATAGCCTCTTAAGTCCATGGCATTGGAAATGAGTTCGATACGGTCCATGGTTGTAAATAACAGCGGGGCCAGGATGGCTGAAGTGTTTTTCAGCCGATCCATCATCTTTGCCTTACGGGACATATCCAGACCTCTTGCCTGCTGGGCAAGCTTGATGGCATGGTAGTCATCCGCCACATCCGGGAAGTAGCGCAGCGTCAGTGACAGAGCGGTACATACCTTATAGGGAACACCGATCCCGTTAAGCGAAGATGCGAACTCGCTCGGATCAGTAGTCAGTACGAAGATCATGCCTAAGGGGATGACGGAGAAGTACTTGAAGAACTTGGTAACCTGATAGAACAGCTGTTCCTGTGTCATGACATAACGGCCGGCAATCGTGAACAGGACATGTTTTGTCCCGTAGATCTCAACCCCGTACTGCGGTGAAAACAGAAAGGTCAGAAAGAAGTTGGCAACCAGAAAGATCATGACATAGATGAACATGACCTTGACCTGTCTGAAGCGGACCCTGGCAATATGGAGCATGATATAGGAGAAAACCATGATGGCCAGGATCATGCGGATATCAAAGGTAACCATGACCGCAGTTGTCAGTAAGACAAAGCAGATCAGCTTGGTCACACCGGAAAGACGATGGACAAAGGTATCCATATAAGAATAGTTGAAAGCACTCATCTGCATGATTTTTCCCTCTCTTTCCGATCATAGTCGATAAAGCATTCGACAAACTTCTGCGGCTCATCAATACCGGCTTTTTCCGCCAATGTAAACAGCGAAGTTTCCTTGAGATTGGCCCGGGTGCTTAGCTGTCTGTCACACAGCACTTCATATGCCTTTTCATCAGCCAGCTTCTGGCTTTCACATAAGACAATGGCTCTTTCGGTATATTCCAGCATCAGATGCATGTCATGGGTAATCAGAATGATAGTCTGACCGTTTTCATTGAGTGTCTTCAGGAAAGACATGATTTCCGAATAATGGTAATAGTCCTGTCCGGCCGTCGGTTCATCCAGAATCAGAACCTTGGGATTCAGCACCAGAATGGAAGCGATGGTAACTCTTTTCTTCTGTCCATAGGACAGGGCTGAGATCGGCCAGGAGCGCATCGGATATAGTCCGCAGATCTTCATGACCTGATAGACTCTTTCCTTTACTTCTTCTTCATCCACATGGCGGATTCTAAGGCCGAAGGCAATTTCATCAAAGATCATGGCTTTGGAAATCATCTGGTTGGGGTTCTGCAGCACCAGGCCGACATACTCTGCTCTTTCACTGATGGTATAGCGGGCAAGATCTTCTCCTTTAAGTGTCACCTGCCCTTCATCCGGATTCAGGAAACCGACAATGATCTGGGACAAGGTGGACTTGCCCGCTCCGTTCTTGCCGACAATGGATACCATTTCACCTGCATTCACACTGAAGGAGACATTCTGCAGTACTTTCTTCCTGCCGTTATAGCTGAAGGATATATTCTTCACTTCCAGTAACGGCTCATCTTCCACCGGGAAAGTTCTGACTTTATTTGCATCATACCAGGCCTGCAGAGGTGCTCTGCACTTTGACAGGTCCATGGTACTGAGGGAGGAAGGCTTCATTTCCGATGTAACACGGATGCCGGCATAGCGGCAGGCTGTAACATACAGCGGTTCACGGATGCCCTGCCGGGGCAGGATGCCGCTGGCAAGCACTGCATCCGGTGTATCATCCATAATGATGCGGCCTTCATTGACAAGAACGATCCGGTCCACATGTCTGTGCAGTACATCCTCCAGCCGGTGTTCAATGATGATGACGGTCTTGCCTGCTCCGGCCAGCTCGTCAATCAGTTCAATGGCAGTTTCACCTGTTTTTGGATCAAGGTTGGCCAGCGGTTCATCAAACAGCAGAATATCAACATCATCCACCATGACCCCGGCCAGGGAAACTCTCTGTTTCTGACCGCCGGAAAGAGAATGGGGGTTGGAAGCAATGAGATTTGACATATCAACCATGGCAGCGATCTTCGCTACTCTCTCCTTCATTTCCGGCTGGGGCACTCTGTTGTTCTCCAGGGCAAAGGCAATGTCTTCCCCAACGGAAAGGCCGATGAACTGTCCGTCTGAATCCTGTAATACCGTACCCACCTTCTGGGACAGATCAAACAGCGATGCTTTACCGGCATCAATTCCGTCAACAATCAGAGAGCCTTTCATTTCTCCATGATATGAATTGGGAATCAGACCGTTCAGACAGTGTCCGATCGTACTCTTGCCCGAACCGGAAGGTCCGGCAATCAGAATCTTCTGACCGGGATAGATATCAAGATTGATATCATGCAGAGTCGGTTCCGACTGGGCATTGTACTGAAAGCTGAAATTGCGAAATGAGATGATTGGTTCCATGCCATCCTCCTAGTATAAATGAAAAAGAAAGACACCGGCTGACGATGTCCTTCCGCATGAATAACTGTAAAGACTTCAGTCTTCTTTCTTCAGTGACCCCTTGGATACACGTGTTGCAGCATATGCCTTGAGCAGTAAACCGCCTACAACAACTGCTGTAATCGCATCTACCACAAATCCGACCGCACCCTGCGCGAAGACAAGGCTTGCACTCTCTGCATAGATGACAATATCCAGGGTCGGTGCAATCAGAAGCCAGCTGATCGCATGAGCAAGAACAGTGAAGACAAGATATGTCAGAAATTCACTCTTGCCGAACTTTCCATCTTCCACAGCCGGTGCCACTTTCTTATGGCATAAGCCGGTAATCAGACCGGAAACACCGGAAGCGATGATCCAACTCCACCAGGGGCTGCCATAAGAGATGAAATCATTAAGAGAATGACCGATAAATGCAACCAGGAATCCGCAGACAGGACCGAACAGAGAAGCGAAGAATCCGGAAATGCCATAGGCAATCTGCAGATTCGTCTCCGGGACCGGTGAAGGAATCTTGACGAACATGAACAGGACAAGGAAAAGAGCTGCTCCGAGGCCTGTTGCGACAATTGTCTTTGTGCTGCTTGTTTTCATAATGTCTACCCCCTTAGTAAACATCGCCAATTATAGCACGCAATACTTTACATTGTTACCTGTTTTGTAAAAGGCAGTCAGCTATTTCATATTATTTCTGTAAGAAATGTAACAAATATCACTGACCTCATTTCTCTCTGTTTCTTTTCTTGATTTCTTCCATCGTTTCTTCATACAGTTCATGTTTCAGGGAAGGAAATGCCTTCAGAAGACGGGCATTGCCGAAGAATCTGCCGGAAGTCAGCTGTACGGCCAGCTCTTCAGCACGGGTCTGCATTTCATCCCGCTTTGCCTTCACTTCAGCCAGTTTCAGATCCATGTTCTCATGCGCCTGCTCGGCACTTTCGCGCAATTCTGATCTGGCTAAGGAAGCCTGTACCTGCCCCTCTTCAATCCGTCGGGCACTGTTCATGGTTGTGGTGCCGACCGCTTCACTGAGCTTATCACTGGGCTTACGCATGAGCTTTCTGATTTCATCGAGCTCTTTGAGCCTGCGGTTGGCACCGCTTACCGTCAGTACTGTTACAATCAGATCGAAGAGATACATCATATACAGTCCCAGCATGATCCACCAGCCGTATTTTTCCGGAATGGCATTTACGGTATGCAGGGAAAGCAGAGGATGAACCACCTTGACCACAAGGACAATCGCAAGCCCCCAGATGATGCTGAATTCCAGACAGATATAGCCATGTACATTGAACGGTTTATCAGAATAATCCCACCATCTGGCATGAAACAGCCGATCCAGGGCCCAGCCGGCAATCAGTTCCACTGCCGTTGCCAGCACCATGCCGAAAAGAAACAATGCAAATCCATTCAGCCGGGTGGCATCGGATACACTTCCCGACAAAGCGTTGCCGCATGCCAGTACCGCCAGCATGCCAAAACCGTACACCGGACATACCGGCCCATTCAGAAATCCGCGATTGATGATTTTTCCAACTGTCACAGCGTGATACATGACCTCTACAACCCAGCCGAGAAAACTGTAAAGAAGAAAGTACATACAGATGCTGTAATAGCTCATTCCTGCAATCATGATTCTGATCCTCCCTCAACAGACGTATTATACGTTATATGGGAAAAGCAGGCATGCATGAACATACCTGCTTTTATAGCTGCTTCAGATTTCTTCAAAGACTTCCGAACCCTGATGACATACCGGACATTCCTTGGGCGGTGTTACACCTTCGCATGTATAGCCGCAGACCCGGCATTTCCATTTCTTGACTTCATCGAATACTTCAGCACCCTGATGGCATACCGGACATTCCTTCGGCGGCTCTTCTCCTTCATAGATATAACCGCAGATCCGGCACTTCCACTTTCTTGTCCTGGCACCTGGCGCTGTAATCTCAACATAGTCGCTTTCTGAACTCTTCTTTTCCTTCAGCGTTTTGTACTTATCCGCACTTTCGCCAAGATCCTTCTCTCTGGAGTGATAGGACGTATGCAGAAGCTTTTCAGCCATCTCAGAAAGCGGAGCACCATAGAAAGATTCATACAGATTTTTCAGCTCCTCATTTGCCGTGCTGACTTTCTCGTCCATCAGGGCATCCTTTGCATAGAGCCCTTCAATGCGCTCTTTTCTTGCCTCATCAGCAGTTTCAAGATGCTTTGGCTGTCCACCGCCGCCGATACAGCCGCCGGGACACGTCATAACCTCAATAAAATCAAAGTCGCTGAGCTTCTGCTCTTCAAGAAAGCGGCGGACATTTGCCGTGCCATAGATCACGGCAGCACGGACGGAAAGCGCATCCGTAAGCTGTACAGATGCTGTGCGGATGCCGTCATATCCCCGGACTGCATTGAGCTGCAGCAGTTCTTTCGGTGCCGGTTTATTGTTCAGGTATTCATACGCTGCTCTGAGTGCAGCCTCCATTACGCCGCCTGTTGCCCCGAAAATCACACCGGCGCCGCTTTTTTCCGACATGAGAGAATCATATTGTGACTCCGGAAGACCGGCATAATCGATATCGGCTTCCTTTGCCCAGCTGATCAGCTCTCTTGTTGTAATACAGAGATCCATATCCCTTAGAGACGGTTCATTCCAGTAAGATGCGGAATCATTCATCTCTTCGCGGCGGATCTCAAACTTCTTTGCCGTACAGGGAGTCAGACACACATTCACAATCTTCTTCGGATCAATGCCGCGTTTCTTTGCATACCAGGTCTTGATGGTCGGTCCCTGCATGCCGATCGGACTCTTGGCCGATGAGATATGCGGCAGAAGTTCCGGATAGTAGGTCTCCGCAAACTTCACCCAGGCCGGACAGCAGGAAGTAAACTGCGGCAGCGGCGCACTCTTCTTTGTCACACGGGAAAGCAGTTCCGATGCTTCTTCGACGATAGTCATATCCGCTGCAAAGTCCGTGTCAAGCACGATATCTGCACCAAGTGCCCGAAGCAGAGCAACCATCTTTCCTTCAGAAAAAGTGCCGGGCACTTCATTGAATCCTTCCCCAAGAGAAACACGGACGGAAGGAGATGTAGAGACAATAACAACCTTTTCCGGATCTGCAATCGCCTTCTTCAATGCATCAACTTCGCTTTTTTCAGTGATCGAATTCACAGGACAGACATTTGCGCACTGCCCGCAGTTTATGCAGATCGGCACATCTCCTGTCTTGGCAAGGTCGTAATAGGTCAATACTGAAATTTCATCACGGCATACATCCCGGCACTTTCCACAGCGGATGCAGAGCTCTTCATGTCTTTCAATCGATGGGTTATCCGGATCAATCGGAACCCGGATTTCCGGTGACAGATGTCTTGTCATATTATCCTTCCTTTCAATATGCATGCATTTTTCATTCAGAACTGCGACAGCCATGTTTTCTGCCGCTATTTTTCTTAAGTTTACTGTATGAATCAGCTTTCTGTCTATCCGTGATTTCTAAAATACGAGTATCTGAAAAATCCAATCAGAGCTTTCTCTTCCGATTGATTCTTCAGATACTCGTATTTTATTGCTGTACGTAAACACTGTTATACTGTGTCTGCGCACAAATACCGATCTATACTTTCTGACTCAAAACAGACAGCTGATCAGTGTCAGAATGGCAATGCCGCCCTGCATGAGAATGATTTTCGGGCTGCTTGTGAAGCTGCCATATGCGGCTACACAGATAATATAAATCAGAAGACAGATCACAGCTGTCTTACTGGCAAAGACAAACAGTGCCAACAGAAGCAGTACAGCAAGAAGTCCATTATATATACCCTGGTTTTTGAACAGCACATTGACTGTGCTGCGGTTCAGTTCATCCCGGCTCATTCCGAAAACTTTGGCAGTTTTTTCAGATGCGGTAGCAAATGTCTCCAGATACATGATGTAGAAAAACTCCAGTGCCGTTAATGTGCCAAGAATCAGTGTAACGATATTCATTTTTCTGCCTCTCCATCTATGAGCTGATACAGCAGACGGTACAGGGTTTCAGCATCTTCCCTATTCAAATTGAAGTGGCAGCTCATCTTCTCCGGTACATCCTTTGCCTTTTCCTTCAGCTTCTTTCCTTCTTCCGTCAGGGAAATCACGACAACTCTTTCATCTTTCTCACTTCTATTACGGCTGACATACCCGTTTCTGCTTAAGTTTTTGATCAGCGGGGTCAGGGTGCCGTTGTCCAGATGTACGCGTCTGCCGATTTCACCTACGGTTTCATTGTCCTTCTCCCACAGCACCATCATGACGATGTACTGGGTATAGGTTAAGTGGAGCGGTTTGAGATATGGCGTATAGTCTGAAATGACTTTACGGGCTGCCGCATATAGTGGGAAGCAGAGCTGGTTATCTAGCAGTAACGGATCATTGTTCATAGATGTTTTCCTTTCTACCCTGGAGTATACATGTCTATTTAAATTTATTCAATTATATTGCATTCAATTAAATTCAATCCGTGCATCTCTTAACTGTCTGAAGCTGAACCGCTCTTTTCTGATTTTTCTTTCTTCTACCAGCCAGATATCAGCTGCTTCCCATAGAGAGAACGAAGCCAGTACGGAAATGATTTCCAGAAACAGCGTATCATCGCTGTTCACAGAACGGATGATATACAGTGTCATCATGAAGATGCCGAATACCAGCATACGGATAAATCTGCCTCTTTCTGTCCGCTGATCCCATTCCTTATCAAAGCATTCGTTCTGATAGTGCTCTTTATACATCCTGCGGATTTCATCCTGTTCGGTTTCATCCAGCTTTCTGCCATGGAAACGAATGCACAGCGGGATCACAGAAGGAATGAGATTTGTTTCTCTTTCAACAAGTTCGAATATGTCCTGATTCAGTCTTCTTGTCTTTCCTCTGGTCAATGGATCATACAGTTCAAAGCCTTCATACAATTCGACCTCAATGAGAGCAGTACCATCCTTCTGGAGATACTTCTCCTTCAGATATGTGAGCAGGCGTTCATCATTGTCTTTAGCGCTTGGTATTTGTTTCATAGCTTGTCGTACTTGTCTGCTTTTCCTCTGGCTTTACTGACAGGACACTTCTTTTCATTCATTGTCATTTTCATATTGATGATGTCATTCGCATCCAGTCCCAGTTTGTCCAGCATGTCCTGGCAGTAGATCATGACATCCGCCAGTTCTTCTCTGACATGCTGGAGGTCATAATCCGTATCCGACCACTGAAAACATTCCAGCAGTTCTGCTGACTCAATGGCAATGGACTTGGCAAGATTGCCTGGTGAATGAAACTGATCCCAGTCTCTGTCTGTGGTAAATCTTCTGATACGTTCTATTGTTTCCTGGTTCATAACTTATTTCCTTCTTTATTTCCGATCCATGAATCTGCTGAAATATTCTCTCAGCCCATCATCACATACATAAAGGTATGTACCTCTGATGCCTCTTGTCATCAGTACATAGTAGACATGGCGGATATATTCATACAGCTCTGCATCAGATGCTGACCGCTTGCCATTTTTTTCGTAGTAGTTTTCAGGATGAATGACAATCCTGCCATCTTCGTACCCGATGTCCCTGCCGAGAATCACAAAGGCATAATTCAGATCATAGCCCTGTATGGAATGAATACAGCCGACTTCATCAATCGCTTCCGGTGTATTGACCCACCCTTCTGTACAATGGTTCCATTTACGCCTGATTCCCTGTATTTCAATATCCTTCAATCCAGGATCTTTTTTACTGATCCATGGCCAGGCATAGCCGGCCACCATTCGGGTGAGACTGTATTCCATTTCTTTCTGATACATGTCGCGCTGAAAGGCCGCAAAGTCATTATAGAGTCCCAATTCGTATTGATCAGAGCTGTATTTCTCTGTACATATTCCATTGAGAAGGTTTTTGACAAAGTCAATGTAGTCATTGCCGCCAAGCACCCGCATTTCTGTAATCAGATTGAAGTAGGCTGTAATTCTCTTTTCTTCATCCGCTTCTTTCTGAATCTTTTCTCTGAACCGATCTTCATCAATGCCGGAAGGTCCGACAACCTGGTCTCTGTCATAGAAAAGAATGGCACAGTCTGACTGCAGAAGAACCCAGTCCAGTTCATCCGCATCAGTGGTCAGACCAAGCTTTCTGCAGTTCTCTTTGAATGAACCCATATAGGAGATATTCTTATACTGATGCAGGCGATGTGCCTCATCCACAACCAGGATGTCATACTTCTTCTTTACAACATCAGATGGAGACAGTACCTGGGAAGGCTTCAGGCCATAGACACTTCTGAATATTTCCTTCATTGTCTTACGCAGGGATGTCTGCGGTACCACAAAGCCGATTTCCTTATCCCTGAACTTTTCACTGTCTGCCAGATACTTCATCAGATAAACAGCTACGATGGTCTTGCCGCTGCCCGGCATGCCGTTGACAACAACCAGATTGGTGTCTTCATTTTCAAGCTGTTCCAGTATTTCATCCACACTCTGTCTCTGACAGTCATTCAGTTCTTTATATGGTGAATATTTGAAAAGATCGGAATTCTGTATTTCCTCCAGGGAATGTCTTACGAGTTTTTTCTGCTGCAGCCTGCGCCAGAGCTTTTCAAAGTCCTCATCGTATTCTTTCTTGCGGTAATACTGCTTATCCGCAATGCCGGCATTCTTATTGGTCACCTGAAACATCTGATCTGCAGCGATGTACTGAATCAGCTTGGATTCATAGTCAAATGTGACGGACTGATTGAACATCTTCGAATAGATGAAATGTACTGTATCAAAGATCTTCTTTTCCTCACTTGTGGCATGCTGTGTCATTCTGGTTTTCACGTGGCTTGATTCGCCGATATAGGCTTTTTTTCCGTTTTCCAGAATATAGAGCATCGGCCAGTTATCCAGATATGAATCAGATGGATACTCTCCATTTCTGAAATTACAATCGATCACCGTCAACTACCCGCAGCTGAAGCTGCAGGCTTGAAGGAACATCAGCACATGCATAGCGTGCACTGATGCACTTCAACTTGCCCTGATACAGCGGACTCGCTTATCTGCCTTAACAGGTAAGTGGAGGT
>Ga0256406_1003523_pt1 | contig 19311 bp, 22 predicted proteins | sample RumenRJG_03DNA_FD_185986 | JGI IMG/M metagenome (GOLD analysis project Ga0256406, IMG submission 185986) | Bovine rumen microbial communities from Lethbridge, Alberta, Canada - RJG_03 | ecosystem: Host-associated > Mammals > Digestive system > Stomach > Rumen | place: Canada: Alberta | collected...
AATTATGCAGAAAACAAAAAGGTAGCCAAAATACTACAAATCAAGCCGAAAAAATAAGTGCCTAAAACGTTGAAATCACAACGTTTATGGCACTTTTTACTCTTTTCAAACTGTCAAACTCAGGATTGTATTTTGACAAAGGTTATCTGTCAAGGTGATCACAGGATGGTTTTTCTAATACCCGGACTCTATTTCATGCACTCTGCGATTCAGATAATCATTCGCAGGCGTTGCGACACCGAGCTCTTTTCCATATCTCATGATCGTTCCGGAAAACATATCGACTTCCGACTTTCTCTTCTGGCGGCGGTCCTGTCCCATGGAAGGAACCGCGTTCGGATCCAGTCCGCGCAGGATATCCGTATATTCATGCAGTTCTTTCTCCCCGACCGGGATGCCCTTCTTCTGGGCGATCAGGCAGACTTCTCTCATGGCGCTGATCATGACCGCGTATTCCAGACTTCCGTCTTTCAGACAATCCCCGTATGGTTTGTCAAACACCATGGTTGTCTGGTTGCAGCCCGTATTGACCATATACTTGCACCACTGCCGGTACAGGATGTTTTTCTCCCGTTTATACGGAAACTTTACCTGATCAAAAAACGCACAGACAGCATCCAGCTTTTCCGTCAGGATCTTCTGCGTTTCCGCGTCAGCGGTATGCGGCACCCCGACAAACAGCCGGCCCGCCTGGGAATACACCATCCGGCTCCCGTATCTCTGTGCGTCCATTTCCTGCGATACCGAGTACAGAACCTTTTCTTTCCCGAACCGCTCTCCGATGATCTCCTCACTGTCCACGCCGTTCATCAGCGAAATGATGATGGTATCCTCGTTCACACACGGCGCCGCGGGTTCCAGTCCTGCCTTCAGAGCAGGATATTTCAGGCCGACCAGAAGCAGATCCGCCGGCTCCGCCTCTTCCGGCGTCACCATATGCAGATGAACTTCCTTCTCATTGATGGTATAAACCTCTTTCTCATGACGCGCTTTCCGCTCCGCGTCCATGATATACTGCGGCTGCCCGTTTCCCAGATTTTCGCGGATCGGTGTCCCGAACAGCAGCCCCAGAGCTCCCATACCGATAATGCTGACATTGTGAATTTCTTTCATGTCCCGATAATCCCCCTTTACCTCACTCTATTTTAATGCATTCTGCAGCAACAGCAGAATACCTTTTGTCATATTACTCAAAATCCCACGGATGCGTGTGGAAATGTTCATCTACCAGGTTCACCCTTCGCAGCAGTTCCTTATCCTCCAGCATTTCCCGAACCGGCCTGTCCGCGCAGATCCGGTGCTGTTCATCGAACAGGACCGCGCGGTCCGCGATATGCGGAACCAGGTCCAGCGCGTGCGTCGCGAAGATTAATGTCTTCCCCTCAGAAGAAAGCCGGCGGAGAACTTTCAGCAGCCAGGTCTGCGAACGGGGATCCAGATTGTTGGTCGGTTCATCCAGAATCAGGACCTCCGGATCCAGCATCAGGGCGCTTGCGATTGCCGCCTTCTTCTTTTCGCCTCCGCTCAGGTGGAACGGTGCCTGTTCCAGCAATTTTTCAATGCCGAGGCCTTCTGCCATGTGCTGCACCTCTTCCATAACCTGATCCGCAGAAATTCCCTTCTGAAGCGGTCCGAAAGCCAGTTCCTCACGGACACTGCTGCAGAACAGCTGTACATCCGAATCCTGAAATACGTACCCGACTCGCTGATGATATTTCCACGCCTCTTCCTTTTTCAGCCGGTCCAGCCTGACCGGAGCACCAAAAGCTTCCATCGTCCCCTGTTCAGGCGCCAGCAGTCCTGCCAGCATCTTCAGAAGGGTTGATTTTCCACACCCGTTTACGCCCAGGACAGCCAGTCTCTCTCCCGCCGGAACCGACAGGCTGAGATCCCGGAAAACCGGGTCCTCCATGGGATACGCAAACTCTACGTGTTCTAATCGAAAAATTTCATCCAAAAATATATCCTCCAGTAAGCAGAACCATGATGATTACGATACTCACAATCATAAAAAGCACATCCAGCATCCTCAGTTTACGCAGCTCTGTCCCGCCGAACACACCCCGGTACCCGCGCAGAACCATGGCCTGGTAGACTTCTTCGCTGACCCGGTGCACCTTGATAAACAGCAGTCCGAAGACCCCGCCCACATACTTCCGGTTCTCCCCTGACCGGATCTTTCCGGTCGTTCTGAGCCAGCGCGCCTGCATCATCTCTGTTCCGGAAGACGCAGTCAGGAAAATGTACCGGTATGCCATATTCAGAATGGCAATGAATCCGTCCGGAATATGCAGTCCCGACAGCCCGGCCATTAAATCCTTCCACCGCGTCGATGCCAGCAGCAGAAACGCGAAGGAAAGCGAATCCCCTGTCCGCAGAGTCGCGCGGAACACAGTTTCCAACCCGGCCCGCGTAAAATACACCTTTCCGAGAGAGATCACCGGAGTTCCCTGAACCATCCAGCCGGACGCTCCCGGAAGGGTGAAGATGAACACGATCACCGGAAGGTATTTCCATACCCGGCGCAGATAATCCCGCATCGGAAGGCGCGAGGCGGCCGCATATCCTGCCGCCGTCAGTCCGATTCCCGCAAGAACAGCGAGATTTCTGCTGCAGTTTGCCGTTACAATAAACAGCAGTGACACGATGATTTTCATCCGCGGATCGACCGACTGCCAGAGGCCGTCCATCCCGGCATACCGGTTATTATACAGTTCATTTTCAAACAACTCGGAGAAGCGCAGCAATGTTCCCGACAGAAATCCCCGGCCGGCGATTCGGCTCGTTTTTCCCGTATGACAGCGCATTACCGGTCCTCATTTCTGCTGTGACGAGCAGCCAGGGACAAAAGGAAAATCAGCAGGAGGATCAGTCCGCATCCGACAGCAGCCGCAGCAATATAACCGCTCTTGCTCCCGAGTCCGGGAATCGCATAATCCGGCATCAGCGCCTTCCAGAAATCTGCCATTTTCTTCATGCCCGCCGGCACATAACCGACGGTTCTGCGGACTTCTTCCGCGCTCCATTCTCCCCAGGCTGTTCCGTGCGTGAGCAGTCCCAGCGGAGTCAGAGCGGCCAGAACGATCAGCGGAATCACAACCGCCTTATACCTTGCCCAGAAACTTTTTGCCGTACGTTTCGGTTCTGCAGCAGCCGCAGGCAGACGCACCGCGGCGTTCTGATTCTGCAGGAACATATCCGGCGCGGCTTTTGCGATATACGCGGAGGCCGCGCCGGTGACGGCTGCCTCCAGCGGCCCTGCCACCAGAAGATGCGCGCTCATCATTGCCGGAATGGAAACCGAAAGCGGATACGGACAGTACAGCGCCGCCCCCGACGCAGTATGGAACAGCGCCGGCTGGATCCCGAACTCCACCGCCGCAAGCAGCGCTGCCAGATTGATCCCGACGTAGCCGCCTGCCGCCGCGCTCAGTACATTCCGCCGGGAACCCGGCAAGCTGTTCCCTGCCAGCACCCGGTAAAACGCATAACCGGCAAAGGGCATGGCCACCGCCATATTCAGGCAATTCAATCCGTATGCCAAAATGCCCCCGTCCCCGAAAAACAGCGCCTGGATCAGCAGCGCAGCTGACACAGCGGATACAGCTGCCCAGGGCCCCAGCAGAACCGCAATCAGAACCGCTCCGACTGCGTGCGCGGAACTTCCGCCTGCCACCGGAACATTCATCATCATAACCGTGAAAGAAAACGCCGCGCCGAGAGCCAGTTCCGGCAGATTTTTCTCTCCGATCTTATTCTTTACTTTATGCAGCGATGTCCTCCATACCGGGACCATCGCCGCAAGCGCCGGAACAGCCACCTGCGGCGCAATATATCCGTCTGGAATATGCAAGTAATCCCCTCCCTTGCCAGTCACATCCAATCCCTGTTTTATGTCATTCTTTCCGGGAAAAATCCCTGTTTCCCATTTATATGTATACATAATATCATATCCCAACGAGTCCTTTTCCGTCAATCATGATGCCTAGATATGTTCATGCAATATATGAATGATTCTGTCTGCGGTACTATGTGGAATTTATTTCCTCATGTGTTAGAATTACTGTATACAAAACAAAGGAGATTAGAGATGAACCTGAATGAATTTTTTCAACAGCATCCGAAGATCGCGCTGGGATTTTCCGGCGGCGTGGATTCTTCCTATTTATTCTACGCGGCTGTAAAGGCCGGAGCCGATATCCGCGCCTATTATGTACACGGCCCGTTTCAGGCTGAATTCGAATACGATGACGCCAAACACCTGGCAGAAGAGATCGGCGCCGAGGACCGTCTGACCGTCATCGAAGCAGATGTACTGTCCCATAAGGAGGTCACCGACAACCCGTGGAACCGCTGTTATTACTGCAAAACTCTGGTATTCGGAACGATTTCCGAACGTGCCGGAGAAGACGGCTACACCACCATCATCGATGGAACGAACGCGTCCGACGACCCATCCGACCGCCCGGGCGTCAGGGCTCTGCAGGAGATGCAGGTCCTCTCCCCTCTTCAGCTCTGCGGAATGACAAAAGAAGACATCCGCAAGGCTTCAAAAGCGGCCGGCCTCTTTACCTGGAACAAGCCGTCCAACGCCTGCCTGGCTACCAGAATCCCCACCGGTGAAGAAATCACACAGGAGAAACTGGACGCCGTCGAATACGCAGAAGACGCCCTGCGCAGGCTGGGATTCTCAGACCTGCGGGTAAGAAAACGCGGCGAAACCGGTCTGATCCAGCTCCCGGCGGAACAGTTCCCGCAGGCTGTCGAGAAGAGGGCCGAAATACAGATGACTCTTCACCCGTATTTCCCGCAGCTTGCGCTTGATCTGCAGGACAGAAAAAGCAGATAGCTGCTTGCTGCTGTAATTTTTGTCAGGGAGGAATCAGAAGGGAGAACCGATGAATGAAAATGAAGTAAGAACTCTGCTGCGGCAGGTTGCAGACGGATCCGCCAGCGTAGATGACGCGCTTCTGAAACTGAAACAGAAACCATTCCACGACATCGGCATCGCGCGTCTGGACAGCCACCGCGGCCTGCGCCAGGGAATCAGCGAGGTCATCTACGGCGCCGGAAAAACGCCGGAACAGATCGATCTTATCGCTCACCGGCTCCGGGAGGACGGACAGAAAACCATCCTGATCACCCGCATGAGCAGGGATGCCGCCGAACAGTTCACCCGGGACATTCCATTTCAGTATTATGAGGAAGCCCGCGCCGCCGTCGTCGGAGAACTGCCGAAGCCATCCGGAAACGGAACGATCCTGATCGCTACAGGCGGAACCAGCGACATCCCGGTGGCCGAAGAAGCGGCAGTGACTGCGGAGGCGCTGGGGAATAAAGTCTGCCGTCTGTATGATGTCGGCGTTTCCGGCATTCACCGGCTGCTGAGCAGCACCGATGAAATCATGAGTGCCAGCGTGATCATCGCCATCGCCGGCATGGAGGGCGCCCTCGCAAGCGTCATCGGCGGACTCGCGGACTGTCCGGTGATTGCCGTTCCCACCAGTGTCGGCTACGGAACTGCGTTCGGAGGGGTCACAGCGCTGCTCTCCATGCTGAATTCCTGCGCCAGCGGTGTGTCTGTCGTCAACATTGACAACGGATTCGGCGCAGCGTACACCGCAAGCATGATCAACCACGCAGGCCCGAAAAAGCAGCAGAACTGAGCCACACTGAACGAGCCATTAAATACCATCATAAATACCGCTCCGGTAAATCGGCAGACCCGCAGCCATCCGCTGATTCCCGGAACGTCAGGGAGGGACAGAACATGAGAACACTGTATATCGAATGCAGCATGGGCGCCGCCGGCGACATGCTGATGGGCGCTCTGCTGGAAATCGCGCCGGAAAACGCGGCACAGAAACTGCAGGAGCTGCAGATTCCGGGAGTTGAATTCCACCCGGTGAAAGCAGAAAGCTGCGGAATTACCGGCACGCATATGCAGGTACTGATCCACGGAGAAGAAGAAACCGAGGCCGAACACATCCATGAGCATCATCATGATCATATGCATGATCATGCACACAAAGACCACACGCATGAAGACGCACGCGGCTTCAATCATGAGCATCATCACGATCATATGCATGATCATGCACATCCCCATGACCATGAACACGGCCATCACCACGCGCACCACAGCATGGCGGACATCGCCGCCGTCATCAACGGCCTGGATGTTCCCGAACCGGTGAAGACAAACGCCCTGAACGTCTATCAGCGCATTGCGGCAGCGGAATCCAAGGTGCACGGCGCTCCGGTTTCCGAGGTGCATTTCCATGAGGTGGGCGCTCTGGACGCAGTCGCCGATGTAGTCGGAAACTGTCTGCTGCTGTCGATGATCGCGCCGGACCGTGTCGTTGTGTCTCCGGTCAACACCGGATCCGGCCATGTCCACTGCGCGCACGGCATTCTTCCGGTTCCGGCTCCCGCAACAGCAGAAATCCTGAAAGACGCCGTCAGCTACAGCGACGGAACCGACGGAGAACTGTGCACGCCAACCGGAGCAGCGTTGCTCACCCAGTTCGCGGACGCGTTCGGACACCAGCCGGCTATGCAGATCCGGAAAACCGGCATCGGTTTAGGGACAAAAGAATTCCCGGGCAAGGCAAACGGCCTGCGTGTGTTCCTGGGAGATGAAGTTTCTCCGGAGCTCATGGGACTTGCATCTGAGGCAGAATCCGCCGGGTCCGCGCAGACCGGCACCTCCATCGTGTGCCGGCAGGCTGACCTTGCCGAGTACGGCGGTCTGGTCTTCTCCGGGGACAGCGCGTCGGATCTGACACATCTGGGAGAATTTCCGCAGGATCTTGTGGCAGAGCTTTCTGCGAACATCGATGATATGACCGGTGAGGAACTGGGATTCACGATGGAGCGTCTGCTGGAAGAGGGCGCGCTGGACGTGTACCACACACCGATCGTGATGAAGAAGAGCCGCCCGGCAGTAAAGTTCTCGTGCATCTGCAAACCGGAAGACGCGGCGCGGCTGACAGATCAAATGTTCCGGCTGACATCGACAATCGGCGTGCGTATGCAGATTTTCCGCCGCGCAGTATTAAACCGGGAAACTGCCGAAACTGCCGCCGGAGCAGCGGTGAAAACAAGCTCCGATGAACGCCGCGGAATCCGCCGCAGCAAGATCGAATACGATGATGCCGCAGCCTATGCAAGAGAACACGGAATTTCACTGCGTGAAGCGCGGCACCAGATGCGGAAACAGCAGTAGCAGATAAACAAAACTTCAATTGAATAACCTGCAAATTGCGGGATCTTCAAGTTATGAATTTATGTTATGAATTTATATTGTTAAATTTGAAGTCTGTGATGAACATGAATAAATGCTGTCTATGATCGCTGTGATCAGATAAGGTAAACGTAAAAAGACCCTCCTCCGACAGACGCCGCGGCGCCTTCCGGGAAGGGTCTTGCTGGTTTCTTTTTGTCGATGGATCTGCTGTCTTATGCAAATGCCTTGAAGTAAATCAGCACGATCACTCCGAGGATGATTCTGTACCAGCCGAATACCTTGAAATCGTGTTTTTTGATGTAATTCATCAGGAAACGGATGATCAGCATGGAAACGATGAACGCAACGACCATGCCGACAAGCAATACGGCAAGTTCATTCCCATGGAACGCGAATCCGTATTTAAACAGCTTCAGAAGGCTTGCGCCGAACATCACCGGTACGGCGAGGTAGAATGTAAATTCTGCTGCCGTCGTACGGTCGACGCCGATTAACAGCGCACCGAGGATCGTTGCTCCGGAACGGGATGTACCCGGGAAAACCGCTGCAACCAGCTGGAACAGACCGATAACGAACGCTGCGCGGTAGGTCAGCCGGTCAATGCTGCGCACGATCGGGCGTGTGTGAGCGTTATGATTCTCTGCGAGGATGAATAGAACACCGACAATGATCAGCATAATCGCAACACAGAGGTAATTATAGAAATGTTTTTCAATCGCATCGTCCCATTTCAGACCGACAATGACGGCCGGAATACACGCGACGATGACCTTAAACCACATCGACCAGACATCTTTTCTGAGATAATGCTCTTCCTTATTCATGGAGAACGGCCAGATCTGATGCCAGAATGTGACGACAACCGCAAGGATTGCGCCAAGCTGAATCACGACCAGGAACATATCATAAAACGATGCCCTGACCTGCATCGGCCAGATGGAATTCAGCAGAATCATATGTCCGGTGCTGGAAATCGGGAGCCATTCGGTAATGCCTTCGACAATTCCAAAAACAATGGACTGGATAATTGCTATCATTTTTCTCTCCTTCCGAAAAACAGGATATTGTTTATATATATTTTAACTATACGCATTGCTTATGCTTCACATATGCTGTTCTCGACATAACCAATTCCAGCATAAAACTGTCCTGCGGCGTTCCGCAGCTCAATGCCCGGAGTGTGCAGAAACAGATCCGGTCTATTATACCAAAGACTTCATCCCACTTCCACGTTAAACCGTAGAGTTAAGAAAAATTCACGTATTTCACATGAAGAACAGTCGATTAAACTTCCGGATTCGGGTTATAATAGTATTATCATTATGTGTTGTTTTTGATACATTGATGGAGCCGCATATAGGATCAAAACCCTGTGCAGTTCAGAAAAAGTCAGAAAGTTTAAATAGTATCTGTGAAATTTCATTGCCAGACAATGATAGACATGGATCGGACGGACAGACAAACAAACAGACAGACAGGAGGAATGAGATGAAATTTTACGAAGCAAAAGTGAAGGAAATTAAGAAGGAAACCAGCGATACGTACAGCTTCATCATGGATATTCCGGAGGGATTCACCTGGAAGGCCGGACAGCATGTACTGTGGAAGCTGAAGGACTACAGTGTCGCGGAGGGAGACAAAGACGCGCGCGTATTTACAATTGCCTCTGCTCCTGAAGACGGGTTCCTGATGTTCACCACCAGAATCACCGAACTTCATTCCAGTTTCAAGGACATTCTTCTGAATAAGCTGGAACCGGGAGACACGATGCTGGTCGCTACTCCGCTCGGAAACTTCACTCTCGACGCGGAAGATTATCCGAAGACGCTGATCATCGCCGGAGGCATCGGAATTACACCGATCCGCTCTCTGCTGCGCAGCTATATGGAGCATCCGGTATCCGGACATCAGATCACCGTTCTCTATTCCGATGACCGCGGTGAATACGCATATGAAGAATTCTGGAAACAGCTGAAAGCCGCTGTTCCGGACATTGAACTGAACTTCCTGACGGAACGTGAAAAATTCACCTGCATGACGGACTCCTTCGCAGGCGCGAACGGAAACGACGCAGAATATCTGGTTGCCGGTTCTCCCGGCATGAATACCGCGTTTACCGAGCGTCTGCAGGGACTGGGCGTAGAAGCAGGAAATGTAAAGACAGACATTTTCATGGGGTATTGATCTCCGATAAACGATTAATCTCCAATTCCTGAAAAAGCCGCTGCGCGAACGAAGACCATCGTTTCGAGGCAGCGGCCATTTTATTTTGTGCATACATAAATATCCGATATAGCATGCATTGCCAATCCATTAATAATCAATGAGCCTGTGTACATAATCCACACACAGCTCTACAATATCTTCCGGAGCATTCTCAATGAACTGAGCATTTCTTCTGTCGAGATCAATTGTGCGAATCTGAAAGCATAAAACAACACCCTGTGTTTTCGTCCTTTCATCAAGCACCACTTCCAGCGGATAGGATTTCTGATGAGAAGTGATCGGCAGTACGACATTTACTCCTCCCGGCAGCGGCACAGAATTAATAACCATAACAGGTCTGAAATTCCCCTGTTCGTGCCCTTTTACCGGATTCAGGTCTACGCTGACAATACTCCCTTTTTCAAACTTCATTTTATGATTTCTTCTCCGACATCCTCTCCCCAATCGATTTCCTCTCCCGGTCCGATATCTTCCTGGGTAATTTCATCAAAGGGCTTCCCATAAAATTCTTCAAACATCTCTTTCGTACTCTGTTTCTTCTGCATAAACAGTCCATTGTCCTTAAGTTCACAGGTTACGTGATCGCCGTTTTTCAAATTCAGAGATTTTGCCATGCCTGCCGGGATGCGTACGCCTAAACTGTTTCCCCATTTGGAAATAACAACATTCATGGTTTTTCCCCCCTCCTTCCCTTAATATACATTGTATATCCGTTATGCGGCATCTGCAATGATTAATTGCTTACGGACTATATCCTTCCTTGCCCGACATTATTGCCGGTGTTCTTGAATTCTCAGGAGGATGATCCATTAATCGGTGCAGGAAGTGTTTATAAAAAGCATTATAAAAGCGCCCGTCCTGCGAACATTCTTCTGTTCACACGAAACGGGCGCTTACCAATCCACTACCATTTCCGGAGAATTACATTGCTCCGAGACGAACCCACTCTTCCGGCTCCTGATAGTCATAACCTTCATACAAACTTTCCATCTTCTTAGTCTCCATAATCAATCCATCCTTTCTGTGCCTGCCTGGGAATCATCCACTTTCCATCTGCAGCCACTCATCATTTCTCATCGATGCACCAATCCATGTGCACTTGTTTTCTATGCCAATAATATACCAAAAAGATTGTTTACAGTCAAGGTTTTTTATATAATAAAATAAATTTTATTTTTATTTCTTTGTGATTTTAAACAAAACAATACTTCCGACAGCCAAAAATTCGATTTCAACCACTATCTTGCAATTAGACACTTATAATTGCCCCGAGATAAAGGGGCCCGCGATGATAGCCGCAACAGATATACACAAAAATCAGGATGGTCCTCCAGATAAAGAAGCAGATCTTCCAACCGAAAATTGACAGCAAGAGTGAACCATCTGATAATCGTATTACAAATGTATGACATGATACAGGAGGGATGATTATGAGTGCTGTTATAAGTGTCAGAGTGAGCGATGCTGAAAGAGAAACGACTTCAAATTCTGACCCCCGACGAATATAATTGATTTTCTATATACTCTGCGATCATCTGAAACGGCTGAATCCGAGCCAATTTCAGAGACCATCCGCAGGTTCCCGCAGCGTTTGGGGCATTCTCCGGAAATGGATCTGCACTCTCTCCACACACGAAATATTTTCCATAATAGTCTATATTTTACTACATTCGCATACACGCAGACATCACTGCCCCGCCGGCCGCACCGCTGTCCAGAATCTCCTGCAGCTGCTCCGGGTCGTTCAGCCGGATCCCGCCAATGGCATAGACCGGGATATGCACTGCCCTGCAGACGTCACGCAGAAATCCCGTGCCTCTCGGCGGAAGTCCTTTTTTACAGTCTGTCGCGTAAATATGTCCGGCGAACAGGTACGACGCGCCCAGCTTCTCCGCCTCTGCAGCCTCTTCAGGCGCATGGATCGAGCAGCCGATCAGAAACGACGTACTCGACTGTACCGCTGACTTCACTTCCGGTTCTGATTCTGACTCAGCATTTGCCGCGCGCATTGCTCTCAGTTTTGGCAGGGACAAATGGATCCCGGCAAGGGGCAGCCCTGCCTCGGCGTACTTGACAGCCACCTGCCAGTAATTATGCAGGATGCACGGCACCGCATGATCTGCGCAGATCTTCAGCACAGGTTTCGCCAGCTCCCAGTACTCCTCCTCCGGCAGATCCTTTTCTCGCAGCACAATTGCCCGGGGATGAACCCTGCAGATCTCTTCTATCTGCGACAAAAACGGACGAACCGACAACTGCCGGTTCGTCACAAAAATATATGGTTTGAAAGGTGTGTTTTTCATGCTCATGAATAGACCTCATGTCTCTCAGACAGCTTATACTCCGTCATGTATTTCCTATACATAGATGTAGTCGGCCATAACCGGCTGCAGTCCCTGGTTGACGATGGCGTCATAGACTTCCTGGAAACTGCGGCGGTCATCGGTTTCGAACTGATCGTCACCTTTATTCTTTACCTCATCGGAATGTTCGCCGACACCGGTCTTGGATTCTGCGGAAATCTTGGTGCAGCAGATATTAATCAGATTGTCTCTGACCTCAGGACGCTCTCTAGTGGAAATCGTAATGCTCGCAAACGGCATAAACAGACGGTATGCGCAGACTACCTGCAGCAGCTGCGCCTCATGTACATCCATCGGATTGATCTTGTCATTATTGATGATCGGACGCAGGCGCGGGCAGGAGAACGCAATCTCCGCGCGCGGATACTTTCTCTGCAGATAGTAGGCGTGCATCGCGGTCGCATACGCGTCCTTCCGGAAATCATCCAGGCCCAGAAGCGCCGCAAATCCGACGCCGCGCATTCCGCCCATGAGCGCTCTTTCCTGTGCGCAAACACGATACGGGAAGATTCTCTTGTTGCCGGCCAGATGCAGCTGCTTGTACTTCTCCGGGTTGTACGTCTCCTGGAAGACTGTGACATAATCTGCGCCGCACTTATGCAGATAGGCGTACTCATCCGAATTCATCGGATATACTTCTACTCCGACGATGCGGAAATACTGGCGCGCGATTTCGCAGGCGCGTCCGATGTATTCCACATCCGATATTCTGCGGCTCTCACCGGTCAGAATCAGAATTTCCTGCAGTCCGCTCTTGGCGATCGCTTCCATCTCCTTATGGATGCCGTCCTCGTCCAGCTTAGCTCTCTTGATTTTATTATGGCAGTTAAATCCGCAGTAAATACAGAAATTATCGCAGTAATTCGCGATATAGATCGGTGTGAACATGCAGATCGAGTTGCCAAAATGCTTTCTCGTCTCCATCTGCGCCTGCTGTGCAATCTCTTCCAGGAACGGCAGAGCCGCCGGGGACAGCAGAGCCGCCAGATCCTCCGGTGTGCGGGAATGATGGTTCAGCGCGCGGCGGACGTCTTTTGCAGTGTACGCATTATAGTCATAGGCTTCCCTTGCAGCAAGCACATCATCCAGAACCGTTGATTTATCCAGCACTTCCATACCCGGAAGATACTTCATCGGATCCACCTTATTGTGCTTCTGCAGTTCTATAATCTCATCATTTAAGATGCTTTCATTTACGTGATCAGCTTCACTCATCGTCGTCTTCTCCTTTCAGCGTTTCCGGCCGTGCTTATGCTTCCTTCTTGATGTCATGAAGGAATCCGGTCAGTGGATCGGAAGCTGCCGCACCCTTGCTTCTGACACGGCCAATGCCGGCAAGATAGCCCTCACGTCCGGCTTCAATGGCTTTTCTATATGCGCCGGCCATCATTGCAACATCTCCTGCCGTTGCCAGACCAGTATTGGCCATAATCGCCGCAGCGCCCATTTCCATCGCCTCGCAGGCCTGGGACGGACGGCCGATTCCCGCGTCTACAATGACCGGAAGGTCGATTTCATCGATCAGGATCTGGATGAATTCCTTGGACGCCAGTCCCTTATTGGAACCAATCGGAGATCCGAGCGGCATGATGCACGCTGCGCCGGCATCGCGCATATCTCTGGCATCATTCAGATCCGGGAACATATACGGCATGACGACAAAACCTTCCTTGGCAAGGATTTCCGTCGCCTTAATCGTCTCCGTATTATCCGGGAAGAGATATTTAGAATCCCGCATAATTTCGATTTTTACAAAATCGGTCTTGCAGAGTTCTCTGGACAGACGCGCGATGCGGACTGCTTCTTCTGCAGTTCTGGCGCCCGAGGTATTCGGAAGCAGTGTGACATTATCCGGAATGTAGTCCAGAATATTGGCCAGACCGCCTTCATTGGCTCTGCGGAGTGCAAGCGTTACAATCTGCGCGCCTGCGTTCTCAACCGCCGCATTGATCAAATCCAGTGAATATTTTCCAGAACCCAGAATAAATCTGGATGTAAACTCGTGTCCGTTCAGGGACCATGTATCGTTGCTCATTTCAAACCTCCTGGTTATGTTTTTACTCTTGCATTATCCGTCAGTTCATATTCCCTTGCGTGTTTCTTTTGTCCGTGCCTGCAGCCGGAAGATCAGCCTCCTCCGACAAAACTCACCACCTCAAGGACATCCCCGTCATGCAGAATGACCTCTGCATACGTTTCACGGTCGATGATCTTAAGATTCAATTCGCAGACAATGACAGCAAGGTTATAGCCCTTATCTTCCAGATAGGCCTGCAGCGTTGTTCCTTCTGCAAGCTTCAGAGTCTCGCCGTTTGCGGTAATGGTCATGCCCTGTCTCCTTTCCCCGCATAAAAATAAGGCGCACGAAAGAATGTACCCACGGTGGTGCACCCCTTCATGAACGCCCTGTTCACTCTCTATAGTCCGGACAGATGTGCCCGGACCGTTGATATCATGCAGTTGTGATTCTTTTCTATGCCAATATGCCAGAGCCCCGGTGTCAGGCATAAAAAAAACGGAAGCGATGTGATTTTCGCTTCCGTAAAATTCTTTCTCCTATTCTTCCTACGTTGGCATTATCCACATCAGGTTATATGGGTCGAAGCTTCTGGCATCACTGCCTGCTTCCTCTCAGCCGGATCTCCAGCTCCCCTGTTCAGTTTTCTACAGTATAACGCTGCCGGTCATACTTGTCAAACAATTCACTGGTTATTTTGCCTGTTCTTCAATAATGGTCTTCACGATCTGCGGCACGCCTTCCTCTACCACACGCACAGCACAGCGCACGCAGTCTTCACAGGAACTCAGCATGCGATGGGTTTTTACACCCTTCAGGTCTTCGCAGCTGACTGCACCTGTTTCGGACTTAAATTCCTGCACCATCTCTTTCGCGATTTTGCGCATCGGGATACCGGTGTCGTTTTTCAGTCCGGCCACCATTATGGCGCCGCACAGCGCTCCACAGGTCGCCTCCATGCCGCCCATGCCGAGCCCAAAGCCGGATCCCATCTTGTCCAGAGTTTCCTCCGGAAGGTTCAGTTCATCCTTATAAGTTTTCAGGATGGCCTGACAGCAGTTGCACCCGTGTGTTTTATAATATACCGCCTGTTCCTCTTTGTTCATGATCGTCTTCCTTTCTTACATGATTCTGTTCCCATTATAGCCCATTCGGAACACAGCCGCCATATACTTTCTCAACCAAAGATGCACCGCACCGTAAAGCTCTCGCATGCCATTACTTTCCCATCATCAGATGCTCCCGTCCCAGAGCCTGCTGCAGAAACGCCACCGCCTGCTCCAGCTCTTTCTTATAAACGGCAATCGAATACACCCGGTCCGTCATCTTGGGACAATTCTTCGCGCGGTTATAATCTCGCACGTCTACCGAGCCGCCTCAGCCGCAGCCTGCCGGCACATCACTGTCCAGCACATAGGTCTTGACCGCAAACCCATTATCCTGAAGCATCTGGAGCGCTTCCTGATACTCTTCCGGATCGTGTGTGCGGTATATCGTTTTTCTCTTCAAAAACTCAAACATCCGAATCTCCCTTCTGTCCCGCATCTTACGTACATAAATAATACCCGGATATTCGCAAAATACGCTTGCGCACAATCGAATTCCAGAAACACCTCTAAGAGAATATCTTTCCCGCAAACACCGCAGATTCAGTATAGACATGAAAAACGAAGCTTCTGCACCGGGAAATGTTCACGTTCTCCCTTGCAGCAGCTCCGTCTATAATCATTTGTATTAATCTACGATCGTATCCACGATCTGTTCTGGAGTAATACCCATAATTCCGCCGTTCTGCAGTTGTTCTTTCACAACCGGAAGGAGGTCTTCACGCCGCATCGGCACTCCCTGAAGACGGTTCTCCAGAGCCTGAATATCCGCCGCACTGAAAAAATCACCAGTGAACTGTATCTGATCAATTTTTCCTTTCTTCACGTTCAGCGCAGCGCGCAGCTGTCCTCCCGGAAAACGCTTTTTCTGCACCAGCTGGAATCTCGGATCGTGTCCGTAAACAGCGTCCCAGCTGCGGAATTTCTCGTCCGCCAGTTCCCGGATCCTGCGGTCATCCTCTTCTGTTACGGTATAGACCGAACCGCGTTCTCCCAGAATCGCAGACACCATCAGCTGTTTAAACTCATCCGGCGTCATGCCATCGGGCAGAAACTCAGAAAGATTGCAGACCCGGCTCCGGATGGAACGGATGCCCTTGGACACCAGCTTATATTCATCTACTGTCGTTGCCTTCACCATGGCTTCCACATCGGTGTCGAACAGCAGCGAACCGTGATGAACGGTTGCGCCGTCCAGCTTGTACTGTGCGGTTCCGGAAAATTTTCTGCCCTCTGCGGTCAGATCATTGCGGCCGTTAAACTCCGCCGGGACGCCGAGGTCGCGCAGTGCCTTCAGTACCGGCTCCAGATATTTCTGAAAGTCAATCTCTCCTTCTCCGCCCTGCGTGATAAAGGAATACTGCCAGCCGCCTTCATCCGTATAGATTGTTCCTCCTCCGGAAAGGCGGCGGACCACATGAATTTCGTGATCTTTCGCGTAGTCGAGATCAATTTCTTCCCTTGTATTTTGATATTTGCCGATCATGAGCGTCGGCGTTGTCTGCCAGAACAAAAATACCGGCTCCGGCATTCTCTTTTCTACGGTAAAGTAGTACTCCAAGCCGAAATTATAGTATACATCTGTGCTTCCTGTTTCAATCCAGATCATTCTGCCCTGCTTTCTGATACAGCCTCAACCGCTTCTGCCGCGCGGTATGAACTTCTCACCAGCGGCGTGGACGTCACAAAACGGAAGCCCTTAGCCAGCGCCATCTCCTTATAGTGATCGAATTCTTCCGGCGTAACATAGCGCTGAAGCGGATAGTGCTGCGGGCTCGGCTGCAGGTACTGGCCAATCGTCAAAATGTCACATCCCGTATCTACCAGATCATCCAGCAGAGCATCAATCTGCTCTTCTGTTTCACCGAGACCGACCATGAAGCCTGTTTTGGTCAGCACGTTCGGGTAAGTCTCCTTGACATAGCGCAAAACGTCCAGAGAGCGCTCATAGCGGGCCTCCGGACGGACTTTGGAATACAGTTCCTTCGGCATCTCTACGTTATGGTTGAACACATCCGGACCGGCCTGCAGAACGATGTCCAGGCAGTCATGACTGCCCTTCAGATCGGAAGTCAGTACTTCCACAGTTGTCCCCGGGCACAGCTCATGCAGCTGATGAAGACATTCCGCAAACTGGCCGGCTCCCCCATCCGGAAGATCATCTCTGGTGACCTGCGTAATGACAACATGGCGCAGCCCCAGCTTTTTTGCCGCTTTCGCCAGATTCTCCGGCTCATTCGGATCGACCTCCTCCGGCGCCGCGTGAGTAACATTACAGAAACGGCAGTTTCTGGTGCAGTGACTGCCCAGAATCATAAATGTCGCCGTATGCTTCATAAAACACTCCCCGAGATTCGGACAATTTGCTTCATTGCAAACGGTATTCAGCTTCAGATCCTTCATCAGGGAAGCAACTTCCCGAACCGCCTTCGGATCATACGGCACCTTCAGCCAGTCCGGCTTCTTCATCGGTTTAGTCATTGACACTCACCTCACCGATCGTTTCTCCGCATGCAACGACATCGCCCTCTTCCGCAATCTGTTTTTTCATCACTCCGTCTTCCTCAGCTTCGACCTGATTGACCACCTTATCCGTCTCAATCTCATAGAGCGGTTCGCCTTTCTTGAACGATTCACCCTCTTCTTTCAGCCACGCACAGAGGACCCCGTCCTTCATCTCATCACGCAGCTTCGGCATCTTTATTTCCTTTTCCATAATGAATAACTCCTTTCACAAGCATTTCAGCACTTTTCTCATAATCACAGAATCAGGTCCGCCAGATCTTCCGGCGAATCAGTGACAGTTTCCGCAGCATTCACGATCTCCGAAACGTCCAGACGCAGCCCTTCAAAAGCAGCGCCGGCATTCTCCGAAACCCCATCTCCGTCCAGTTTCATTTCCTGAATGATCCCCTTCTTCGCACTATAGTATAGATGGCACGATTTTCCATTCACGATTCCATCTGTTTCACAGGTAAATTTAGGTGATCGTCCGTAATTCCATTTCCAGTCGCTGTACTTTCCTGTTTCCAGCCGGCGTGTCTCCGCCAGTTCCTCTTCTGTCATCGACACACGTTCCACATTTTCCGGATAATGTTCCAGCAGCGCCTCCTGAAAATCCAGAATACCGCCCCCGTTCCAGAATGGTTTGATATTGCCGACTTCTGCAGGATTCGACAGAGTCGCACGGGAAACGTATTTTCTTCCTTCCCGTCCGGACACCTCGCGCAGAGCGTGCAGATCCGCATCATACAGAAGCGTCCCGTGCTGCAGAATCCGCTCATGCGCGATGCGCTGCGCGTTTCCGGACACCTTCACGCCGCCGACATTGATATCGCAGATCCGGCCCTTTTCCGCCGGAATTCCCGCACCGTTCATCGCTGCCAGGATGCCGCGGAGCAGGTCATCATACGTCTTAAACTTATCCGCATCCATAATGACTGAATAATTTAAATTTCCTTCATCATGATAAACCGTTCCGCCGCCGCTGACCCTTCTCAATATCTCAATGCCGCGTTTGTGTGCGCGGTAAACACTCGTTTCCTGATAGATATTCTGATGCGCGCCGCAGACAATCACTGGACTGTTCCTCCAGAGGAGTAAAATATCACCCTCCTGCTCACGCTCAAAAATCACTTCTTCACACGCCAGATGGAACGCCGGGCTTCCATCCGGAATCTCAATATATTTCACCATTTCCCACCATCTACTTCACATCTGTGCGGCTGTTTCGTTCGTACAGTTAGAATTATATCACGATTGCCTGTGTATACAGATTCAGAACTTTTTTCCAGGATTCCTATTATAGCACGGTTTCTTGTATCACCTTGATAATTTATTCCCCATCTCGAAGGCACGTTTTAAATCTTCGGGAAACCTCCTCTCATGTACCATTCGTTTATCTGCTTCTGACCAATACCCTAATTCATATTTAGAATAGTCTTCAACCTGTAACGTATCGTACACGGGGGTTATTTCCAACTTTCCATTGAATAATCTAAAGTAATCTAGTTTTTTCTCTATATCATTCTTATAATGTTGAGCATAATATACTTCCGGTGCATTCATGGTAAGTATTACACCTACATTCAGATGTCCTTTATATTTACATGAATAATCATTATACGACAAGGTCACAAAAGCCATTCTCTCCAACACCGCGTGGAAGGCACAACTCAAATCTCCCAGATAAATTGGAGAACCAATAATTAAACTGTCTGCACTGAATATTTCATCCAGAACAGGCGATAAATCATCTTTCCAATAACATTTGCAATTTGCTGATCCGATTTTTTTACAAGCCATACAGCTCCTGCAGCCAGAGAAGTCTAATTCATATAGATCATAATA
>Ga0256406_1003524_pt1 | contig 19304 bp, 23 predicted proteins | sample RumenRJG_03DNA_FD_185986 | JGI IMG/M metagenome (GOLD analysis project Ga0256406, IMG submission 185986) | Bovine rumen microbial communities from Lethbridge, Alberta, Canada - RJG_03 | ecosystem: Host-associated > Mammals > Digestive system > Stomach > Rumen | place: Canada: Alberta | collected...
TATGCTAGCCACTTCCTTCACCCTCGGCGTCACCGCCTGCGGCTTGTGGTTCACTTCGCTTGGCGACAAATACCCGCGGCCTGTCTCTACTACAGGCTAGATGTGTGCCATGCCCGACACACCATAAAAGCAGAGACTGCTGGCACAGTCTCTGCTTTCATCCGCCTGATGCAGGGAGGGAAAGAATAATCTTTTCTGATACGGCTATAGTTTACTTCCGCTTCATGCAAGTCTCATGCGTGAACGATGAAAATTATGTGAAAGATGCCATTTCTTCCTTTTACTGGTATAATATTCATGCTGTGTCCCCGTAGCTCAGCTGGATAGAGCGACCGCCTCCTAAGCGGTAGGTCGTGCGTTCGAATCGCATCGGGGACGCTTTTTTCTTTTCATGCCCCGCATCAATGTACGGTCAGAAACAGGCTGAAGACAAATAAAGCGGCAGATTCGCTCTGCCGCTTTTCCTCACTTCACAAACTTCCTGACTTCTTTTACAAACGCTTCCGTATTATCCAGATGTACATCATGACCGCCATCCAGTACGGCCAGCTTTGAGCCCTGAATATGTTCCGTCAGCCAGTTCCACAGCTGCTGCTGGGCAAAATCGCTTTCCTGTCCCATGACAATCAGTGTCGGCTTATGGATGCCGCAGATCTCACGTCTCCAGTCTCTGACCACATAGTCATGATAAAGATCCGCAATCATATCTCTTCTTTCCGGCTGTTCTCCGGCAAAGGCATCCAGCTGCTTCTCAGCAATATAGGCCGGCACTTCTCTTTTTCCACGGTACATCAGCGCCTCATCCTGACTCCAGCGATCATCCGTCATTCTGGCCGGCGCCCCTTCTACCAGCACATACTGTCTGACTCTTCTCTGGCCGAACAGTTCAAACAGACACCAGGCTACTGCATTGCCCATGCCATGGCATACCAGAGAAAAATAGCCGATCGCAGCCTTATCTAATAACTCATAGACATCCTTGGCCAGTCTTTCAATATGATACCCTTCCGTACCATTCTCACTTCTGCCATGCCCTCTGTAATCCAGCACATACACATGATAATCCTCACTCAATGCATGCATGATATCCTGATACGTATCGGCATTTTCACCCATGCCCGGCAGTACGATAATCGTACTGGAACTGTCTCCTTCTTCCAGATAGTGCAGCTTCACACCGTCACTCGTCGTAAAATATCTGTCTTCCATGACGCTTTTCCTTTTATCCTTTTTCAAGATTATACACAATGATTCTCGTCCTATCCAAAAATTTCATTCTTGCGCACATTCCTGTAAAGTGTTATGTTTATAGAGCTGTCCGGGATATGGCGCAGTTTGGTAGCGCGCTTCGTTAGGGACGAAGAGGTCATGGGTTCAAGTCCCGTTATCCCGACCATGAAAACCGCATAACAATGCGGTTTTTTCTTTTCTCATGCATGTATGAATTATCATCTTATTGCTAATTGGTGGGCATTTAGTGGGCAAGCTATCTGTGATTTTAAAAATCTGCCCACTACTTATAGGCAGATTTTCAGTCATAATACACATTCTTAAAAATTTTCTAAATCAATCAAGGAATCCAGCCCAGCTAAAATTAGAATGAAGGTCATCATTTAAATTATTTATGCAATCAGCAATAGTATACTCATTATCTGTCCCATTAATTGTATCAATAGCATTTGAGACATCAAATTCAATAAAATCATTATACATAGAAGCCGAGTCTGAAACTTGTGATTCCAATTTCTTCAAATCATTAAGAATTGAATCCAAATGCTCTTCAGCTTCATCATTGGAAAGGTCTCCGCTCTTATATTTTTTCAGAATGTTTACTGCATCAGTCCCACATTCATAAGTTCGATTATCCATGTCATCTTGATCTGTCTTCTTTTACGTGCGAGGCATGCACTATTTTGTCGTGACCTTCCGCCGTTCCCGTATCATAGGCGGGGTATGTTACTGTTTTAATCGGTATAGTCTTTACCATCCATCCCATAACAAAGAAAAAATGTACTGAATGAGCGCTTTACACTTATCAGGACAGCCACATAAACAGATCTGATTTTATCCTCAGTTCTCTGTATTATCACCAGTGTTCTTATCTTCTTTCAGCATTATTCTTTCTACTTCAGCTTTAGGAATACGCCACTGACCAAGCTTTATTGCTTTTAGTTTTCCTTCTTTTATCCACCGATAAACTGTAAGAACATTGACTCCGCATATATCCGCCAGCTCCTGCGGTCTGTAAAACATTCTTTCTTCTTTCTCCATGCAGCTTCCTTTCACCATTTTGCCTATTGTTATTTTACTATAGCCATTAATGCGGAGCGCCTAATAGCATAAAAAAACAATGCATTATGCATTGTCTTTTGTCTTACTCATGTATTTATTTGCTTTGTAACCTGCTGAGAAACCAAACCGGAACGCATCTATCGCGATTGACCATATGTCTCCTTTTGCCCGATTATACAATCTGAACATTTCATTTGCTGTCATCTCGTACGAATGCTTGTTATTGGTTTTCTTTTTCAGTTCTTCATCCAGCTTTTTAAAGGAAGCAAGTCCTTTATCAATATTACGGTTCATACTTTTACTTCTCCTATGCATTGAAGATACAGTCAGAGACTGACTGAGAGCAACGGTTATTCATCTTATCTAAGTTATGAGCATAGATCATAGTTGTGTTCAAGCTTGCATGTCTAGCAAATGCCTGTACTGTCTGAAGATCATTTCCGTCAAGTAATGCCAGTGTAACCGCTGAATGTCTAAGGCTATGTGCAGTGAGGCGTGATGAATCATAGCCGGCCGTTTTCATGATCTTTTTTACTGTACCGCTGACAGAACGTGTGCTGAGTCTCTTTGCAATACTGTTATTGGACAGTGATACAAACAGCGGCGAATTATCTTTATAACTCTCCCTTGCGCTGATATAGGAACGGATAGCCTTTTCAACACATGCAGACAGCGGAATAAAGTCTGTCTTTTCCGTTCTTCCTTTACCCTGTACGAATATAACTGTCTGTCCGCCAACGTTGCGAATATCTTCAATGTTAGCACGCATAACTTCACAATCACGTAAGCCACAAGTAGCCATTAGAGCAAATATTGCATAATCACGCTTGCCTTGAATGCTTGATGTATCAATAGTATCTAAACAAGTTCTGATCTGTTCTGCTGTCAGGCAGTCTCTGAGATGTCCCTCAGACAGCTTAGGCGCTTTTACATGCTTTGCAATGTCTGTATAGAATCCTTCCTGTTCACACCACTGGAAGAAAAGCTTAACTGATTCAAGGTATATCCGACAAGTTGTCGGCTTATGTGTCACTGCTAAAAAATTCTTATATTCAATAATTGTTTCTCTGTTTGGTCTGTCATTGCCATTATCTTTTAGATACTTTGCAAAATGACGTACACCGGAGACATATGTTCTCAATGTCTCATCTGACTGAACATCAAGATAATCCACATACTGTTCAAACAGGCTGCTTACTGAGTGACTGTTCTTTAATGATGTCTCATTTTTTCTTGCTAATGCACTTTCCATGTTCATTCTCCTGTCTCACACCGTTTTGTTTATCGCTGTGTTTCTATTTGTAAAGTACATCAGTTTTGTATAGTTTTCAATATTTTTATATAGTTTTTCTACTTCCGATAATACTAATTTTCGGAAGTACATATACTCACTGAACAAAAAGAAGGATGGCTTACCATCCCTCTGTCACGTTGTGATATTCAAATATTAAGCACCCTCATATCATTGATTGTTGCTAACACATTGGCAATTCTCTTAGCTTGCCCTTCAGTCATATCCGGATGAGCATGAAAGTAAAAGTAGCTTTCCGCTTCATATGTTTTTCCGTTTTTTAAAATAGGAGAGCGCTTTGCTTCAATCTGCACATTCCATTCTCCATGCTCACACCGGTAAGTCGTAATACTCTCAATGTTTGACGGTCTGATATACACTTCATCCGTGACATAATCATCGGATGAATCCATAAAGTATGAACGATAAAGTTTAATAAAGTTTGTCATCTCAGTTTTTCCCTTCTTCCATTTCAATTTGATTTGTCTGTAAATCCTGTTCGCTCAATCCAAGCGCTTTGATCTTTTCAGGCTTCGAGATTGATAGTATGTTGCCAGTTGCGAGTGCATTTGCTTCTTCCTTACTTTTTAATTCTTTATACTGCTTAACAAAGTTTGTATGCATAACACCATTCACATAGAAGCTTGAATCATCACGTCTGGCAGTGTTACAAAGCTCAGACCATGAGTAGATTTCCTGCACTCTTACCGGAAGTCTGTAATATCCTTCATGTGCAAGAAACAGACCATCAGGCATTTCTGAATGAAGATAATCAAGGACGGCTTGCCATGCTTGATCTGCTTCGCCGTCTGCATCATCTGTAACAAGTTGCTTGGCCTGCTCCATGATCTGTCCGGGACATGGCATAAATCCCTTTTTATCGCATTTTATGAAGGCTTCTGCTGCCTTTTCCGCTAAAGCAAACGGCAAATTTTTCATTGTATGGTGCCATAGTGTAACCATTTGCGTGCGTTCATCATTGCTGACGTTTGTAAGTGCTTGCGGGTATGTCACCTTTAGCACGTGAAGTAACGCTTTTGTTTCGTTTTCAGTCATTTTTTCCTTTCGGCCTCAGAATGGGCTCTCTTCATCTTGTTTATCCTTCATAGCCTGCCTTGATTGGTATGGTTCAATCTCATCTTCCCACCGTTTGCCATTCAGCCATGTTGCCGGCATCGGAATAAATCGTGACTCTCCGTTCTGCTTCATCGGTATGAACCTTAAGCGATTTTGATCTGATAGTCCATGCATGATAGCCGCAAAGTCTACTTCAGATCTACATGCTTTAGTGAATGCTTTCTCGGCCTGTCCTTTGCCAGTCTTTTTCGGATACTCTGTCCAAAACTCAGCAAACCATGCTTCACGTTTTGACTTGAGTCCATTATTTTTCCTTCTATGCTGAGTGACCGGCTTGTCTTCGCTCGCACTACTGAACGCAAGTGATGTAGTAAGAGAGCTTTCTTTCTCTTTATCTTTAACTTTGTCTTTATCTTTCTCTTTATCTTTCTCCGCAACATCTGTTAACACTTGTTGACATGTGTTAACATCTGCCTTTCTGCTTTCAGCACTTTTCTTTCCAGCCTCAGATCGCTTTTTTATTATCTCTACATAATGCATTTTGTTTCCTTCCAAGATGTCTCTGTATCCCTCAAATAGTGCTTTTCCTACATCGGTTTGGAATGTATATTCCTCATCGAGAAAGTAAGCGAATACACCTTTTGTAATGTCTATATACACATCATTAGGTAAGCACAGCCATGTTGTTAGCCAATTACGATAAATAAGAAACGATTGTTTTTTAGACGATCTAGTCATAGCAGACTACTCTCCCTTCCACATGCTTTCTGTCACACCATATGCCAGCATGTTCGTTTCCATTGAGAGAATTATCGCAAGGTAACACATTTGGGTATGACATCTCAGAACAGCGATAGAAGCCACATACAGCCGTTTTTCAATGGTATGCGAATAAGTATTCGGCAAGTTTGGAAACGGCTTATATAGGCTCAGAATTGCGCTTGGAAATATCAAACAGGTTCACCTTTCCTTTTTAAAAACTGTCGAACAGAATTTAGACAAGTCAGGCATGTCATAGCACGTGCTTTAGCCGTCCTATAGTATGCACATAAAACTTCTGTATCCTGTGAGAGATAATACCCTGCTGTATCAGCAATAATAGGTAAGCCATGTCTTCTAAAGCATTCGGCAGCATTTCTCACCGTTCTATTATCTGCATCCAAAAGTATTGCCATTTCATTCATATGAACAGCATTACTCCTGCCATAATTCAGTGCAGACAAGAAACGGTAATATATGCCATGCGAATTACTTAGAATAGATTTTGAAAATTCGTCATCTACTCCAAATTGCACCAATGCTTCTTTAATCTGATTCTGTTTCATTGCTTTCACCTGTATTGATGAAATCAATTAAGCTCTGACGATTGATCATGTATTTATTTCCACATCGAATAAATACAACTCTATGATTGAGACAGAGATTTCTCAGATACCCATATGACAATCCAGTTAAAGCAGAAGCATCATTGAGTGAAAGTGTAAGTTTCTTTTTTTCATCGGTATCAATCTTGCATGTACTCATTTTTGCTTCTCCTTCATATAATCATCAATAATTTTACAGATACGTTCCTGTTCTTCTTTTGGAAGTTCATAGCGAAGCTTTCTGCATAAAGTGTTTTCTGAAATCTGCATGCAATCTGCGAGTTCCCACTGCTTCATACGCTTCTCTTTTAACTTTCTTTTAATAATATTGTTCATCTCTTTTTCTTCCTTTCTCTTGTAAACTGCGCGCTTAGTGTTTACAATGATGATTGTACTCAATTTAAGTACATTTTCAGCACTTAGTTTTGGACAACTATGAGCTGAAATTAAGTACATGGAGAAAGATATGACAAAGAAAAAACGTGGCACGTATAGAGATACTGTTTCTTTCGATAAAAATCGCTTCACTATTGCTAGAAATAAAAGGCTTGGTGATAAAAATCAAAACCTTCAGATAGCCGAGCATATCTTTTCAAAACATGAAATAGATTCTTATCAAGATGGAATAAGGCACTGTTCACAGCAAGTTAGTGACTGGATTAGAAAAGGGAAAATGCCTCATGAAAAGTTTGAAAAATGTTGCAAGTTTTTAGATGTATCAGCCAAATGGCTACAAGGTAGTGATTTAACTGAAGTAGAAAAAGCCATGTCAGAGTACTGGAATCCATTCATTTTCTCAGCAGTAAAGAGTCACGACACTACAGATGATGGATTATTTATACCCTCTTCAAGTTGGGATGCTGACGTTATCAAGAATACGTATGATGATTTCAAGAGTGCAGTACAGCCATTGCTCAATTACTTTCATATTAATGAAATTGACCTCAAAGGCAAAGAAGGCATCTTGTTTAGCTCAGACTTCGACGATTACCTTAAATGCAATGTTCTCGATTTCTTAACTGCAAAAGGCATTCATGAAGATATTGCCGACTATATCACTTCAGCACATGACAAGTTAATTCGCATGGTAACTCTAGGCAATAATGAGGAAGACCAATCGAAAAAGCTTAAAACATATCATGATTCTAAGAAAGATGATGTAATGAGCGATAGGTTTAACAATATAAAAAGCGTAAAAAACGATATCGAATCTGACTATATACAGGCAGAAAAAATCAATTGGAAAAAGTACTCTAATCAAGACTATTGCATCGGCATTTATGGAAACACTGTTGATTCTGTTATCAAAGCAGAACAAAAAGATATGAATGCTCTTACTCAAAAAAATAGGAAAGGAATTTCAAACGATGGCAGAAATCAAAAGATATAATGGCAAAAGAGGTATTTCATTTAAAATCACTGTCAGCTATGGCAGAGATGCTAACGGAAAAAAGCTTAGAGCCACAACAACTTTTAAGCCAACTAAGAAAACTGAGAATGCACAGCTCAAAGAAGCTCAAGTGTTCGCTGTAAAATTTGAAGAATCCATCCTCGCCGGAAAAGCTTACGATTTTAAAAAGATTTCGTTTAAAGACTTCGTATGTAAATGGCATGATGAATGGGCAATCAGCCATCTTACACAATCACAGGTAGAACAATATCAAAGTGCGCTGAATAGGGTTATTATTCCTGCCATCGGCAATAAACAGCTATCTAAGATAACTGCATTAGACTGTCAGAGCATAGTTAACAAGCTTGTGAAAGAAGGAAAGGCACCGAAAACAGTAAGAAGATACGTTACTGCCATGAACAGTGTTCTCCGCTTCGCTTATAAAATGAATCTTATTGAAGAAAACCCTGTCAATCGTATTGAGCTTCCTAAACTCAAAAAGGATAAAGCACTTCATTATTTCAATAATGAGCAAGCAAAAATCTTTTTAGCGGCATTAAATAAAGAATACAAGTTCACATATGAAGCACATGATTGTAAACGTGAAGATGGTTCTATTTATCATGTTGACGGCTACACAGCAATTCATCGCTTACCCTTACAGCTCAAAGTATATTTCACTATTGCTTTATATTCCGGCTTCCGGCGTGGTGAAATGATTGGTCTTGATTGGAGCGCAGTAAATTTCGAGAACCATACAATCACAGTGAAGCAAGCAGTCGCAAGGACAAAAGAAGGAGAAGTTATCAAGTCTCCGAAGACAGAAAGCGGCTACCGGACACTCGCACTTCCTTCACACTGCTTTGATCTTTTGAAAAACTGGAAGAATGAAGAGTCAGTGTATAAGGCTTCACTTTCTAGAAACTGGCAAAGTTCACAAGACATTGAAAATTGTCCAGTATTCATTCAGAAAAACGGTCAGCGCATGAGTTTATACACACCTGGGCAGGCATTCGATAGGATATTACAGTTTCACAATAGTGATATTAATAAACAGATTGAAGCAATACAGGCAAACAGCACCCTTTCAGAATCTGCTCAATCAGTAAAGATCAAGTTTCTTAAATCACAAAAACTTCCAGTTATTCGGCTACACGATCTGCGGCACACATCCGCTACATTGCTGATAGCTTCAGGCGTTGATATTGAAACAGTTAGTCATCGGCTCGGCCATAGTGAAGCATCCATTACATTAGATATATATGGTCATCCAATGCCTTCACAGGATGACAAAGCTTCTTCAGTTCTAGGGAATCTCTTAGGTTGATATGCTAGCATGTTTTGGTGGGCATTTGGTGGGCAAAGTTAACGTTCCTAGCCAAAAGATAAAGAAAGATACTTAAAAAGGAAAAAAGTATATCTTCCGAAAAACGGCTTAGTTAAGCCGTAATCGAGCATATTACGAAAAACTACAACAAGTCCTAAAAAGTATGGGGATGGCGTTAGGGACGAAGAGGTCATGGGTTCAAGTCCCGTTATCCCGACCATAAAAACCGCATAACAATGCGGTTTTTTCTTTTCTGATGCATGTATGAACCGTCCTGAATAATGGCTTCAGCCAGAATTCCGACTGAATTGCAAAGTATTGTCTTTTTGCAGAAAGACAGTTCCGGCCGGAAGAATATATTATCTGGTGTCAGCCGCAGCAGGCACAGGCACTGCGGTGAACTACTCGGCTACTTGTAGCCGAGTAGTTCACTGACAAAATGAATGCAGATATATGGTATAAATCATTTTTTCAGCATTTCCATGCAATCCGTGTTAATCTCTTAAAAAAGAGAACATGAGAGTTATCCCATTATTTCACATAAATTCATTTAGCACTCCAGTGTTCACTGTGCTAATATATGTGAAACCGAAAGAAGGTGATTATTATCAACAACCTTAATAACCAGAACAACAATCAGAAAAGGCCGATGATCTACTACTTCTCGATCATTCTGATCATTCTGATGATGGTCAACCTGTTTCTGATGCCGAGCATACAGGAATCCCGTATTGTAACGGCGAATTACAGTGACTTTATTACCGAAACCAGCGACGGCAAGGTGGAGAAGGTAGAAGAATATGACAACTACTACCTCTACCAGCTCAAAGGAGACAGCACCATATACAAAACCGGCAAGATGGACGATCCGGATCTTGTGCAGAGACTTTCTGACAACGATGTCAGCTTTACAGCTGATATTCAGGAAGAACAGTCGCCGTTCGTTACTTTCTTACTGGAATGGATCCTGCCGTTAGTCATCGCCGGGGCATTATGGAGCTATCTGATGCGCCGTATGGCCGGAGGTACAGGCAACTCCATGGCCTTCAACATGGGTAAATCAAATGCCCGTGTCTATGTCAAATCACAGGAAGGCATCCGCTTCAGCGATGTCGCCGGTGAAGATGAAGCCAAGGAATCCCTGCAGGAAATCGTTACGTATCTTCATGATCCAGGCAAATACAAGAAGATCGGCGCCACCATGCCGAAAGGCATTCTCTTAGTCGGTCCGCCTGGAACAGGTAAAACCATGCTGGCGAAAGCCGTTGCCGGTGAAGCCAATGTACCTTTCTTCTCCATCTCCGGTTCTGAATTTGTAGAAATGTTTGTCGGCATGGGTGCTTCCAAGGTCAGAGATCTGTTCAAACAGGCCAAGGAAAAGGCACCATGTATTGTATTCATCGATGAAATTGATGCCATCGGCGGCAAGCGCAATACCGGAAACCTCGGCGGCAATGATGAACGTGAACAGACCCTCAATCAGCTGTTAACGGAAATGGACGGCTTTGAAGGCAATACCGGCGTCATCATCCTGGCTGCCACAAACCGTCCTGAATCCCTTGATCCTGCTCTTTTAAGACCGGGCCGCTTCGACAGACGTGTGCCGGTCGAACTGCCGGATCTGCAGGGACGTGAGGATATCCTCAAGGTTCATGCCCGCAAGGTAAAGACCGAAGATAACATCAACTACAACACTGTCGCCCGCATGGCATCCGGTGCTTCCGGTGCTGAACTGGCCAACATCGTCAACGAAGCAGCCTTAAGAGCTGTCCGTGAAGGCAGAGATAAAGTCAGCCAGCGTGATATGGAAGAATCCATTGAGGTTGTCTTTGCCGGTTATCAGAAGAAGAATGCCATTCTTACCCCGAAAGAGAAAGAAAGAGTCTCCTACCACGAAGTCGGCCATGCCCTGGTGGCTGCCCTGCAGTCCCACAGTGCACCGGTACAGAAGATTACGATTATCCCCCGTACTTCAGGTGCTCTTGGCTATACGATGCAGGTAGAAGAAGGCAACCACTACCTCTATACTAAGGAAGAGCTGGAAAACAGAATTGCCACCATTACCGGCGGAAGAGCTGCGGAAGAAGTTGTATTCAACGAAGCTTCCACCGGTGCTTCCAATGATATTGAACAGGCAACCAAAGTGGCCAGAGCGATGATCTCCCAGTACGGCATGTCCGATGACTTCGATATGGTGGCCATGGAATCCATTAATAACAAGTATCTCGGCGGAGACGCAAGTCTTGCCTGCTCCGATGATACCGCAGCCAAGATTGATGATCAGGTTGTTGCCCTGGTCAGAAAACAGCATAAGAAAGCCATTGATCTGTTAACTGAACACAGAGAGGATCTCGATCGTATCGCCAGGTATCTGTACGAGAAAGAAACCATCACTGGTGAAGAGTTCATGGAAATTCTCAATACAAAGAAGCTGCCTGGTGAAGCAGATACACCTGCCCTGCCGCAAGCCTGATCAGAAACAAAAAGCTGTCTGAACCAATTGATTCAGACAGCTTTTTCCTTTTCCATCAGAAAAAGCAGGAAATCACTCTCCTGCTTTCTTTCTTCAGCGCTCATCCAGCTTATTGATCTTATCGACTCTTCTCTGATGTCTGCCGCCTTCAAAGGGTGTCTTCAGGAAAGTATCTGCAATCTGGAAGGCAATTTCTTCTCCCACCACACGGGCACCGAACGCCACAACATTGGCGTCATTATGACGTCTGGAGAACTCTGCACTGTACGTCTCGGAACAATGGGCACAGCGAATCCCTCTGATCTTATTGCAGGCAATGGAAATACCGACGCCTGTACCGCAGATCGCAATACCGAGATCCACTTCATGGCTCAGCACGCCATGACATACCTTTTCTGCATAATCCGGATAGTCAACGGATTCATAGCCATCCGTGCCATAGTCCACTACTTCATATCCCTCATCCTGCAGGTGCTTCATGACAGCTTTCTTCATATCTGTCGCCGCATGATCATTTGCGATTCCAACTTTCATTGTATGATTGTCTCCTTTTCTCTATGCTTCACTGCAACTAACAGTATAACACCTGCCGCAATGACAAACAGGCCGATGAACTGAGAAGTAGAAAAATTTCCAACATAGCCTCTTTCCACATCACCTCTTAAGAATTCAATGAAGAATCTGCCGATGCTGTAAAGAATCAGATACCAGGCACTTGTTTCATTACGGTGTTTCTCATCCTGATAGATACGGCAGAGAATCATGAAAAGGATGAAATCACCCGCCGAAGATAAAAGCTGGGTCGGAATGACCGGTACGCCAAGGGGACACAGGGAATCAGTCGGGAAGGTCACGCCCCAGGCCCCGTCAGTCGGCTTTCCATAGCAGCATCCCGCAAAGAAACAGCCGATACGGCCGAATCCCTGGGCCAGAGATACCGAAGGAATGACCAGGCTGAAGTAATCCATGAACTTCAGGCGGTTGAAATGACAGTACAGCCAGGCTCCGAAAATGCCGCCGATAATACCGCCATAGACAACCCATCCGCCTGAACCGAGTACCGCTGCCGGATTGGCCAGAAACTCATCCCATACCGTCAGACAATATGTCACCTTGGAAAAGAAGTAACCGACTAATACTGCCGTAATGGCCAGTCCGTCAATTTTCTCTGCCATCAGGCCGTACTTCTTTGCCATCTTCTCGCTGTACCATACCGCCATCAGAATACCGATGGCAATCATCACCCCATAGCCGTGAATGGTTACCGGGCCGATTGTAAGCCAGTTATTGTACATACTTATTTCTTATCCTCATCTGCTTCATGTTCATTTTCCGTCTTTGCGTCAATGACCGTATCCTGATAGTCCTTCATGAACTTTCTGTACCTGCCGGAAAGAAACAGCGTCACATACAGATCGCTGGCACCGGCAAAGATCAGGAAAATGCCGATGATCGTAAAAAGGGTCCTGGCAGCTGTCTGTCCGGACAGCCCGAACATGACAATCGCCCCAAGCACAATACAGATCACCCCCAGAATCAGATACGACATGCTTGCCGTGTAATGAATCCGCTTTGCCACAATCGCATTCTGGATCTTCACAAGACCGCTCATCAGAATAAGCAGTCCCAGAATCACCGGAATCAGATCCATGACAAGATCTTTCTTGAACAGAATCAGACAGCCGATCAGCACGGAAGTCATACCTGTGACAAAGCTGTCCTTATCCATGAGACTCATCATATCCTGGGTAAAGAAAAGGATCACTTCCGCAAGACCGAAAATAATGCCTCCCAGCCCCAGTATCGTACAGACAATCGAAGCGCTTGCCTGCGGAAAGACAACCAGTAAAATACCCGCTGCCAGTAACAGCACTGCTTCTACAACAGAAGCGACTCTGATATTCTTCATATTCCACCTCTGCCTTCTATTTTATGCAATTCTCTCCTTCAATACCATTACAGATATCTCCAAATGCTATAATACAGGCACTATGAGACTGAGAAGAACATTATTCAACCGTACCGTATTTCTGATCCTGACAGCCGCCATCGAACTGATTCTGTTTCTATTGCTCATCCAGTTTCTGGATGACAAAGCCGCCTGGATTGAAGGCATTCTGCGCCTGCTGTCTCTGTTTATCGTCGTCAGTATGATTTCCCACAGCCGCCATCTGTCCTTTGACATTCTGTGGATCATCCTGGTCCTTCTGTTTCCAGTGGCCGGCACAGCATTCTATCTGCTGCTGGGCTCTTCCTTATTGACAAGCCGCACCACAAGGTCCCTTGTCACTTCCACCCGCAATGCCCGTCAGTATTATCTCCAGGATGAAACCGTCTATGAAAAGGCACGCCGGGAAGATCCTTACCTTGCCGGCTCTTATCATTACATTGTTAACAAAGCCGGCTTTCCTCTGTATCCAAACCGTCAGTATGACTATTACCCCTCAGGTGAAAACGGGTATCCGCTCATGCTGGAAGAATTGAAGAAAGCAAAGGAATTCATCTTCCTGGAATACTTCATCATTGAAGAGGGCACGATGTGGGACGGCATTCATGCCATTCTGAAACAGAAAGCAGAAGAAGGACTGGATGTAAGGGTTCTGTATGATGATGTCGGTTCCATGAACACATTATCCCTCCACTATGCAAAGAAACTGGAACAGGAAGGCATCAAGGCCATTCCCTTCAACCGCATCAACCCGATCCTTTCCACAATCATGAACCACCGGGATCACCGCAAGATCATGGTCATTGACGGTGTCACCGCCTTTTCCGGCGGCGTGAATCTGGCCGATGAATATATCAACGTGAAGAAACGCTTCGGCATCTGGAAGGACAACATCATCCGCATCAAAGGGGAAGCTGTCTGGTCCTTTACCGTCATGTTTCTGACGCACTGGAATGCCCTGCGGCCGCAGGACAATGACTTTACTGTCTTCAGACGGAACAATATCATTGAAACAGCCGACGGCTATGTGGCTCCCTATGGCGAAACACCGCTGGATAACCAGATTACCGCCCAGGACATCTACATCAACATCATCAACAATGCCCGATCCTACTGCTGGATCATGACCCCATATCTCATCATCGATACGGAAATGTCCAACGCCCTGATTCTTGCGGCCGCCCGAGGTGTTGATGTACGCATCATCACCCCCGGCATACCGGATAAGAAAACCATCTTTGACATCACCCGCAGCTATTACAGGCCGCTGACCGAAAGCGGGGTAAGAATCGGTGAATTCACGCCTGGCTTTGTCCATGCCAAGGTATTTGTCTCAGATGACACCACTGCCACCGTCGGCACCATCAACCTCGACTACCGTTCCCTCTACCTCCACTTTGAAAACGGCACCTATCTGACCCATGCCAGTGAAATCCTGCGGATCAGACAGGACTATGAAGATACCTGGAAACAGTGTCATGAAATCAGACCTGAAAGCATGAAAATCAATGTACTGCAGGCCTTTGCCGTCAGTTTCCTGAAGCTTTTCGCTTCGCAGATGTAACAGAAAAGGAGAATCAAACATGTCCGTTATTATTGCAATCCCTATTGAAAACAGTAAAATACGCTCACGCTTTACTGCCCTGTGTCCTGAAGCACGCTTTATCGGCCGGGACCATCTTCAGAGCGAAGAGCTGAAGGATGCTGAAGTCATCCTGGGCAACGTACCGGTCTCAGCCCTTTCTTCATGTTCTTCTCTGAAATGGCTGCAGCTGGATTCAGCCGGCGCAGATGCGTATCTGAATCTGCCTGAAACAGTCACCCTGACAAACGCTTCCGGTGCCTATGGCGAAGCCATCTCCGAATATATGCTGGCATGTACCATGGCAGCGATCAAGAAGCTGTATGAATATGCCGCGATGCAGAAGGAAAGAGACAGGCGCAGCCTCGGCTCTGTCAAAACTGTATCCACCCTTACCGTTCTTACCATCGGCATGGGCAATATCGCTTCCGCCTACGCCCAGCGTATGCATGCCCTGGGCGCTGTTGTTGACGGCATCCGCAGAACCCAGAAAGAAAAGCCTTCCTTCTACCGCCATCAATACACGATGGATCAGCTGGATGACATCCTTTCAGACTATGATGTGATTGCCATGGCCCTGCCGGGCACCGCTGAAACAGACCATGTCATGACAGGAGAAAGACTGGCAAAGACAAAAACAGGTTCCATCCTTATCAATGTCGGCAGAGGTTCCGCCATTGATGAAACAGCTCTGATCGATATGGCAGAAGCCCATCACTTCTCCCATGTCTTCCTTGATGTCTTTGAACATGAACCTCTGCCCAAAAACAACCCGCTCTGGACCTGTCAGGACGTCACCGTCACCCCTCACATTGCCGGCCGTTTCAATGCGGCGGTTACCTATGACAACATCATTGATATCATGCTGGCAAACCTGTCTCACTATCTTCATCATGAGCCTCTGGAACATATCGTCAATCGCAAAGCCGGATACTGAAAACAGCGGATCACTCCGCTGTTTTTCTATCTGTCATAGTAACCGTTGATAAACGTGAAATCTTCCGTATCCCGATAGTCCATACCATATGCCTTATTGCAGGCAATAATCCAGTCAACCAGCCACCATATTCCCAAACCATCTATCGTAATCAGCTTGAGAATGCCAAGTGCAATCTGTCCTCTCAGAAAACGGTCAACACCAAGCCCGCCCAATAGAAAACAGAACACCCACGTAAAGATATGCTTGTTATAGATCCTCACATCACCAGCTTCAGCGCGATCCTGATGCAGATAAATCTTCGTTTCTCCATTCACGGAATAGACATCCACTGCATCCCCTTCCCGGGGATTTCCATACTCGAAACAGTCCATCGGCAGTGTTACCGACTGCCCGTCATTCATCTCGATCGTAACGGTATTATCCTGTCCGAACTCTACAATCCGACTCATCTTTTCATCCTCTTTCCTCCACTACAATAACATACCATCCTGTCATTCATCAGCTATCCTTGGGATTCTTAAGAAATACATAATGGTTTTCATCGGAATGTTTCTCACTGTACACATAGCCAGCTTCATCAAACAGCTTCAGATCATGATAATCCTCAATCTGATGTTCAGCCATCCAGCGGATCATCATGCCCCTTGCCATCTTGGCATACACACCCTTCTGCACGACCCTGCCGCCTTCATACACACCGAACACACATGTCAGATACGTATCTTCACTTTTCAGATACGGTTCCATGGCCCGGCTGTACTCCTTTGAAGCAAGATTCACAATCACATGACTTTCGTCCCTGACTTCCTCATACAGCTTATTGCCCCAGTATGCATAAAGATCCTTACAGCCGTTTACTGACAGCCTGGCCTTGATTTCCAGCCGGTAAGGGGTTACTCCATCCATCGGCTTCAGCACACCATAAAAACCGGAAAGAATACGCAGATGTTTCTGTACATACTGAAATTCAGTTTCATCAAACGCTTCCGGAGCCATATAGGCATACTGAATGCCGTCATAAGAGAGGATGGCAGGCGTCAGGGCACTGTACAGATTCATATGGGCAAAGCGGTCAAGGTTTTCCCGGGCAATGCGGTCCCCGCATTCCCATACTCTCTTCTTGCCTTCATAATCCAGAGCATCAATAGTCTCTTTAATCTCTTCTGTTTCTTTCAGAAAGACCGGAAGACCAGTAAAAGGAAGACTGTCATCTTCCTTCATTTTACGGGCTGGTGCGGTAATGATTCTCATAGGCTGTCCAGAGTGTCCTGCGGGTTATCCGCCGCCTTTACCTTACCCATGGCTTTGATGATAATCCCGTTTTCATCAATCAGATAAGTCGTACGGACAACGCCCATGACTGTCTTTCCATACATCTTCTTTTCCTGCCATACTCCATACAGCTGCAGCACTTTCTTCTTAGGATCACTCAGCAGGGTAAACGGCAGATTGTACTTCTGTTCAAACTTCTTATGGGAAGCGACACTGTCCTTACTGACGCCGATGACAGCCGCTCCTTTCTCATTGAACTGAGGATACAGCTGCGCAAAACCGCATGCCTGTCTTGTACATCCGGCTGTCATATCTTTTGAATAGAAATACAGTACTACTTTCTTCCCTCTGTAATCATGCAGAGAATGTTCTTCTCCATTCTGATCCGGCAGTGTAAAATCCGGTGCTTCCATTCCGATTTCAAGCATCATTATTCTCCTTTCAGCAGTTTCTCATATCTTGCTTTTTCTTTGTCCTTGACGGGCCTAGCAGGATCATGGAATGTATGATGCATGACATCCGCATCCTTCAGCACTTCATCAAAAGGACTGTCTATAACCAGTTTATCATCATGGTGATAGATCGCTGAACAGATCTGCTCTGTCTCTTTTTCATCTGTTACCCCGATCTCATCCAGCATGGTTCTGGCCAGTTCTGCCCCTTTATGGGCATGGTCCTCATATGTGCCGGCTGTATAGGCATACATGTCATGCAGAAGGCCGGCAATAGCCGCCAGCTCTGCATCTTCTGTGCGTCTTTTTGCCAGATACGCAGCCGCCATTGCTACCCCGTTGAGATGATCCACCGCCTTTAGTGCGGTTTCCATGTCGCCTTCCATCAGCTTGCGAGTCACATATTCTCTTACCGTCTTCACTCTTGTCATTTCCATTGCCTCTTTTCTTCATCATACTGCAGCCGCTTTCTGATATGAAAGAAGTAAATAAGACAGATCATGGTCTGCACTGAAGCAGCACATGGCGTGGAACAGCCGATACGAAACAGCGATACCGATAAAACAATCCCGAAACACAATAAAGAACATGATGGAAGCCCCCATGACTCTGCCCGCTTTCTCCTGTTCCCTGCGGCCAAGACTCTGTCCGATCAATACCGCTGCACCCATACTGAGTCCGGCAATGGCATTGGTCACCGTCTGTAATAGCATGGATCCGGTACTGACGGCGTGAAAATATTCCCTTCTGTAAAATCACCTTCACAAAAATCTTTTAGTCGGTGGAAGCCCCGCCCCTTAGGGTCGGGGTAATTGACTAACTTGAAAAGTCCTGATCATCAGTGAATGCCTTTCGTATACCCAAAAGCCAAATCGAGTAGGAGGAGATGAGCCGAATCAGATCATCTTCGACCTCTCACACACCTGGATATGTGCCATGCCCGGCACACTGAAAAACCGGACACGTACAGATGTACGCACCCGGTCCGCTTACAGATTAAGAATCAGAACAGTCCCTGTGCCATCATGGCATCCGCAACCTTTTCAAATCCGGCAATATTGCCGCCGGCAACGAGGTTGCCCTCCATGCCGTACTTCCTGGCAGCTGCCACGGAAACATCAACGATGCTTGTCATGATCTCCTTGAGCCTGGCATCTACTTCTTCTGCCTTCCACTGCAGTCTTTCACTGTTCTGGCTCATTTCCAGCGCAGATACAGCAACACCGCCCGCATTGCATGCCTTGGCCGGTCCGACCATGACACCATGTTCCATCATATACTTGTGTGCTTCTGTAGAAGCCGGCATGTTAGCACCTTCAAAGTAATACTTTGTGCCATTGGCCACAATCTCCCTGGCCTCTTCCATACCGATCTCATTCTGGGTTGCGCACGGAATGCATACATCCGCCTTGACGCTCCACGGCTTTTCACCCTCATGGAACGGCAGGTTGAACTTCTCCGCATACATTCTGATATTGGCATCGCGGGAAGCACGCATCTCCAGCAGATAGTTCAGCTTCTCTTCGGTATTGATGCCTTCCGGATCATATACATAGCCGTTATGGCCGGAAATGGTCACAACCCTGGCACCTAATTCAACTGCCTTCTTGGCAACACCCCAGGCCACATTGCCATAGCCCGATACGGCAATGGTCTTGCCCTTGAGAGAATCATTGACATAGGACAGTGCTCTTTCCGCATAGTACAGCACACCATAGCCGGTCGCTTCCGGACGGATCAGGGAACCGCCATACGTCAGTCCTTTGCCAGTCAGTACGCCATTATCATAAGAATCACGGATTCTTCTGTACTGACCGAACAGATAGCCGATCTCTCTGCCGCCGACACCGATATCACCAGCCGGCACATCCGTATTCAGGCCGATATGACGATACA
>Ga0256406_1003525_pt1 | contig 19295 bp, 15 predicted proteins | sample RumenRJG_03DNA_FD_185986 | JGI IMG/M metagenome (GOLD analysis project Ga0256406, IMG submission 185986) | Bovine rumen microbial communities from Lethbridge, Alberta, Canada - RJG_03 | ecosystem: Host-associated > Mammals > Digestive system > Stomach > Rumen | place: Canada: Alberta | collected...
GGCGCAGTAAGCACAAGATGATCCGGATTTTCATGAAGGATCCTCTTTTTTTCAATAGCGCTTTTCCCCCAAAGCATGAATACTATCGGCTGGTCTTCCATATCAAGTATCTTTATTACCGCGTCCGTAAATTCCTCCCAGCCGATTCCCTTATGAGAAAAAGCCCGGTGGGCTCTGACCGTCAGCACTGTATTAAGGAGAAAGACACCTTCCCTGGCCCATTTGGTCAAATCGCCGTTATCAGGTATGAAGCATCCGATGTCGTCATGGAGCTCCTTATAAATATTCTGAAGTGACGGCGGTATCTCCACTCCGGGAGCTACCGAGAAACTCAAGCCCTCTGCCTGCCCCGGTTCGTGATAGGGATCCTGACCCAGTATCACGACCTTTACATTTTTAAGCGGCGTCAGGTGGAAGGCATTGAATATCATGTCTTTGGGAGGATATACTATCCCGTTCTTGTATTCATATCTTACAGTCTCATATAATTTTCTGTAATATGGTTTTGAAAATTCACTCTTTAATGGATCGAGCCAGTCATTTCTAATAGCACTCATTCTCACGCTTGCCTTACGGATATGCCGTTTTCTGAAAGATAAGACTTTACTTCACCTATGGTAAGCTCCTTATAATGGAAAAGCGATGCGGCAAGAGCCGCTCCCGCGTGGCCTTCCGTGAATGCCTTCAGGAAGTCTTCCTTTGAGCCTGCTCCGCCGGATGCTATAACAGGCACGTCCACTCTGTCCGCGACAGCCCTTGTGAGCTCATAATCATATCCTTTTTTTGTCCCGTCACAGTCCATGCTTGTAAGGAGAATCTCTCCGGCGCCACGCCTTACCACCTCATCTGCCCATTCAAGTGCGTCAAGACCGGTATTTATTCTTCCACCGTTTTTATATACGTCGAAGCCGCTTCCGTCAGGCCGTCTTTTGGCGTCAATAGCAACTACTATGCACTGGGCTCCGAATATGCGGGCTCCCTCGCTTATAAGATCAGGATTATCGATTGCAGCCGAGTTCACGGAAACCTTGTCCGCTCCTGCTCTCAATATCTCTTTTATGTCTTCGACAGTTCTTATTCCTCCTCCTACTGTAAAAGGAATAAAGACCTGGGATGCCACAGCCTCCACCATATCGACCACTGTGTGCCTGTGGTCTGAAGATGCTGTGATATCAAGAAAAGTAAGCTCATCAGCTCCCGCCAGATCATAAGCTCTCGCCGCCTCGACCGGATCACCGGCATCGCGGAGATTTACGAAATGAACGCCCTTTACAACGCGTCCGTCCTTAACATCAAGACATGGAATAATTCGTTTGGTAAACATGAAAAACCTCTTTATTTTGTCTCAAGAAATGAAGATAGGATTTGAAGACCGGTCTTGCCGCTTTTCTCCGGATGAAACTGGCAGGCAAAGACATTGCCGGATTCCACCGAAGCATCAAAGCGGCATCCGTAGTCGCAGTAAGCCTTTACTGTGTTTTTATCTTCAGCATCCAGATAATATGAATGTACGAAATAAACATAGGGCGTGCCCTCCATATTTTGGAAGAGCCTGCCATCTCCTGAGAGTTCCAGCGAATTCCAGCCCATATGCGGTATCTTCATGGTCTTGTCTTTTTTTTCAAATTTTTTTATTTTTCCCTTCAGTATTCCGAGTCCTTTTACTCCCGGAGACTCTTCGCTTTCTTCATAAAGGAGCTGAAGTCCGAGACAGATACCGAGAAAGGGGATATTCAATGAGACAGCTCTTTTTATTACTTCATCAAGTCCCCTGTCTTCAAGGCTTTTCATTGCGGCACCGAAGGCTCCCACCCCCGGCAGGATAATGTGGTCAGCATTCAAGATCACTGAAGGATCTCTTGATACGCTTACATCTTTTCCCAGATATCTGCAAGCCTTTTCAACACTTCTGATATTGCCGGCGTCATAATCAATTATTACTGTCATAAAATTCACTCCAATAATGTAACATCACGAAGTGATGTTACAAGTGCAAGCGCAAGCAAACGAAGTTTGCACTTAAAATGCGCTTGCATCAATATCTAATGTAACATCACGAAGTGATGTTACAAGTGCAAGCGCAAGCAAACGAAGTTTGCACTTAAAATGCGCTTGCATCAATATCTAATGTAACATCACGAAGTGATGTTACAAGTGCAAGCGCAAGCAAACGAAGTTTGCACTTAAAATGCGCTTGCATCAATATCTACTGCCTTCACTGCTTTTTGTATCTCTTCTGTATAATCAGCCTTAGATCCGGCGGAAAGCATCTCTTTCGCACTGTCTTCAGAGATGCCGTACTTATCCTGAAGTGCTGAAAGGATCAGAGAGTATTCTTTTTCATATTTCTCACCACAGCCGGCATCTTTGGCCAGACCTGCATTGTCGCTGTGGTGACTCACGCCGATAAGAAGCTCATTAAGAGCCATATCGTATTTCTTTGATGCAAAAAGTGTCTTATAACTCTTGTATCTCATATCCATATCTGCAAGCAGGGCTGCTTTCGTCTTTCTGGACTCAGAATCCTTTATTCCGTTACCTGCTAGGACTGAATATGCTCCGATGTAGTCGTCTTTATTCTCATAAGCTGCCGCATTATTGCTGATGATTCCGGGCGCCATAATAAATACGCCAAAGACTATAAGCGCTGTAAGAGACAGAGCCAGAAACAGATGAACCACGATTATTTTCTTTGGGATAAAAGGAGATGTGTCAGGCTTCTTTTCCTTCTTTGGTTTCTCTTTTTTAGGTTTCTCTTTCTTTTCTTTTTTCTTCTCCGGCTTAGGCGGTTTATCTTTTTTCGCCTGTTCTTTTTTTGCTTTTCTGTCAGCCTTCTTCTTTGAGAAAAACTTCGCTATTAGCTCAGTTCCATCATCATTATCACTGTCTTCCTTCTCCATGGCAGACAAAACAGCCTGATTTTCTTCATCAAGGCTTTTAAGATCTTCCTTTTTCTTTTCCTCATCAGGCTGAATCACTACTTCTGAAGATACATCTTTTGTCTCGTCGCTTTTGCCTTTTTTCTTCCTGCCGCCGGAAAATACATTCTTTAATTTTTCGAATATACCCTTCTTCTGTTTGGAATCGGGCTCGGTTTCATCAACTTCTGAAGCCGCATCTTCCTCATCGATACTATGTTCGGCGGCATCAGCTTTTTTATTGTATTCATCGACAGATTCCGACATATCAGTCCCCGACTCGTCAGCATTTAGCATATCGCTTATCTCACCGAGATCACCGCTGCCGTCGTCATGAAGAAGTGACGATATATCATCGAGCTCTGCCGCCTTTTTTTCCGCGGCTTCATCAGAGAGCGAATCATCCGGCGAAAGCGGTATGTCTTCAAGAGACGGCGTATCGCTGTCTCCTTCCATATCATCCTCGGAATCTTCATCGCCATCCATCTTGAAACGGGCGTTTTTCAGAAGATCGTCAATGGAGATCTCGTGATCGGCAGACTCCAGAGGAGCGTCCGAAAGACCCTTTGCCTTCAAAAAATCATCATCTGCACTCACCTCTTGCCTCCTTCGGGTCTTCTCATTCAACATTGACATCTCATCTTCATCGGCTTTTATGCTGTTTTCCTTAGCCTCGGATATATTCTCCAGAAGGCTGTCTAGATATTCTTCATTTCCGGACAAAACAAAACCTCATGGACTTTACTTTAATTTTCCGCCGCGTCTTCCGGCTTCTGATTTGATTTCCATGTTTCAAAGATATTTGTATATTTATCGATCGCTCCGACGAGCTGCCCGATCTCAGGTTTGGTATACTGAGCGTCAGCTCCGATGGCCTCTCCTTTTTTCCTGATCTGATCGTTAATAAGCGATGAGAAAATAATAACAGGTATATGCTTCAGCACATCATCGCTCTTTACCAGCTTCGTCAGCCTGTGACCGTCCATAACAGGCATCTCTATATCTGTGACTATGCAGTGAACCTTGTCGTATATATCGCCTTCTTCTTTATATTTCATGAGCTTATCCCAAACCTCACGGCCATTGTTATTAATATCGATGGTTGTGTAACCGACTTTTTTCAGACAGTCATCGATAAGCTTAGAAAGAAGCTTTGAATCCTCTGCAATGATGATGGGAGACATGGATCTGTCGTGACCATTGTAATTATCCATCTCCGAAACTTTTAGTCCTGTCTCGGGATTGATATTTGATACGATCTTCTCAAAATCCAAAATGACAATAAGATTATTGTCTAATTTGATCACTCCGGTAGCCACGCCGTTCACATCACTGCTGATAGTGGAATCCGGAGTATGGATCCTGTCCCAGGACACGCGGTGAATGCCCAGCACCGAATCCACATGGAAAGCGGTATTAAGATTATTGAAATTTGTGACGAAAAGAAGTCCGGGATTATCCGGATCATCCTCATACCCTAAGCACTTTCTTAAATTTATTACCGTAATCATCTCATCTCTCGGCATAAAGAGACCCTCCACATAGGGATGGGTATTAGGTATAGGCGTCACAGGCTGATAGTTCATTATCTCTATGACCTTGGCAACATTGATACCATAGTGATTGCCGGCAACAGTAAATTCGAGGATCTCCAGTTCATTTGTTCCTGATTCCAGTAGAATATTTGTATCCATATTAACCTCCTTGGAAATAAAATCAGATTAAACTATCTGATATTCGCTGCCATTCGATGTGACAAACAGGGTATAATCACCTGAGTCTTCAAGCTCGTTTTCCGGAAACTGGAACAGAAGCACCAGATCCGCCGATCCGCCCGCGCTGATAGTCGCCTGATATGTTGACATATCATTCAGAAGTATGGTCTGATCGTTCTTTACCTGCCGGTCTTTGAGTTTTGCAGTATAAACAGCCTTCAGTGACAAAAGATCCAGATTTACATCCTTGTCTCCGGAATTTGTGACCGTATAATGAAATACCAGATATTTATATCCCTTTTCAGGTTTCAATGCCATATAATTATTGGATTTAAAAGCATCATTTACTGTTGTGCCGGTATATTTAAAGTCAAGATCCGGATAACCCAGAGCCTCTCCAACCGACTTCTTTTCAACATTGCTTCCGGATGATCCGCTGCCGGAGCTGCTCTTGTTCGCGCCGGAGGATTCTCCGTCTACAGTTGAGTTGCCTGATGAACCACCTGAGTTGCCACTCTTCTCCGAGCCGGAGGAATTATTTTCCCCTCCATTTAAAGATTTGTCAGAGCCGGAAAGCGCACCGTCTTTATTTTCTTCCAAGTTCTCATCACTCTTTGATTTTTTAGCTGAATCAGACAGCGTTTCAGTAAGACCCGGCTTCTGATTCTGATTATGTCGTGCAACGACAGCAGCTGTATATGCTATGAATTTGTCTTCATCCTTGCTGCTTAGCTTCGTCAGCTTAAAGGAGCAGCCGGACATGGAAACCGCAGCGGACAGAAGCAAGACCGCCAGACTTATTTTTTTCTTCATAAATGACTCTCCTGAATATTCATTATCCGTATGCTATTCCATGACTCGCATATTCCCATGCTTTGTCCGGGAATTTCACACTGTAATCATCGTACCATTATTCAAACTCCACTTCAACGACTCAAAGGGAAAATATTATCCTTTGTCAAGTTCAAGCCAGAAATTCACCCCTCCGGGCACATTTTCGACACCGCATTTTCTATGAAATGAGTCCATGACAGCCTTGACAAAAGAAAGTCCTATGCCGCTTCCGCCGTATTCCCTGGTTCTTGCCTTGTCAACCTTATAGAATTTCTCCCAGAGATGGGGGATGCTTTCGTCCGGTATATGGTCTCCGGTATTAAAAACATTTACTCTTACGCCATTATTTTCAGCGCCTGTGATATAGATAATTATTTTCTTATCATACATGGCATAATGGATCGCATTAGTAAGATAATTATTGATGGCCTGCTCGGTAAAAAATTCATCAGCCCATACATTCACAGGTCCCTTAATGTTAAATTCAACGGCTATGCCGTTCTGATCGATAAGGATCTGAGAATTCCTGAGCAGACCGTCTATTATCGGAACCAGGTCAAAATGATCCATCTCAACATTCTTCTGACCGAATTCGAGTTGGTTCAGATCCAACATCTGATGTACCATGTGATTCATCTTCTTGGCTTCATCCATAATGACATCACAATAATACTTCATGTCATCGGGATTCGATGACACTCCGTCCTCAAGGCCCTCCGCATAGCCCTGAATCAAGGCGATCGGCGTTTTAAGTTCATGCGACACGTTTGAAAGAAAGTCCTTCCGCATGGATTCAGACTTTTCTCTTATGTCTATATCGTGCTGGAGATCAGTGTTTGCCTGCTTCAGCTCCTTTATCGTCTCCTCCAGCTTATCCGCCATTTTATTCATATGAACGCCCAGGTCATCAATTTCATTACTATGCTTTCTGGGCTTATATCTGGCATTGAAGTCCAGACCCGTCATCTTCCGGGAAATGTCGGTGAGCTCCATGACAGGCTTTGTGATCCTGCTTGTCAATACTATAGCTATGAAAAAACTTATGATTATTGAAATAAGTCCCGCTATAAGTAAAAATTTATTTGACACATCAGCACTGTCTTTTATACTGTTTACCGCAGTCCTTATCATAATGGTATTGCCGTCATCAAGATTTCCGGTCAAAACCAGAAATTCTCCGTTCATATTTCGGTCTTTCTGACGCTCCACTAAATAATTGCTCCCCGAATCCAGTATTGCATGTTCAGATATATCAGATCTTAAGATCGATTCCATGAGACTGATCCGCATGGAATCACTCGAGTTTTCACCTGCAGATGAAAGCTGGGTAGTCCTGTCCGGAGCCATTACAAGAATAGACAGATTGTCATTTACACAAATCTCCTCAAAGGTAGATCTGTACCATTTTTTATAAAGACATTCCTTATCGGCAGCTTCATTCAGTGTGTTAAAAACATTCTTTATTACCGTGGTCTTATGATCCATATAAAAAAAGCCTAAAAATCTGCTGTTTAAAAGCCAGCAGATTCCTATTGTCCCTGCGACGGTGAGAACTATAGTCGCAAGGATCTGGTTATAGACACGGGAATTTTTATTCTTTAGTATCAAACTTGTATCCCATCCCCCATATCGTCTTTATGTAATTTCCCTTACTGCCGAGCTTGCTTCTCAACTTTTTCACATGTGTATCTATAGTCCTTGCATCGCCGAAATAATCATAATTCCAGACATTGTTAAGAATCGTATCGCGTGAAAGAGCCAGGCCCTGATTCTGAATAAAATATGTAAGAAGCTCAAATTCCTTGACTGACAGAATGACCTCTTTACCATCTACCGTCACCCTGTGAGCTCCCTGATCAATCACTATACCGCCGGCTTCGAGCAGATTCTGGGAATCCGATTCCGAACTCATGTCCGACCGCCTGATTACAGCCTCTACACGCGCCACAAGTATCTTTGGAGAAAAAGGCTTCGCAATATACTCATCCACTCCAAGATTGAATCCCTGAAGCTCGTCCTCCTCCGATGCCTTGGCAGTCAGCATGATGACAGGAATTTTCGAACTCTCGCGGATCTTTTTCAATACTTCATATCCATCCATCTTTGGCATCATGATGTCAAGGATTATAAGTTTAAGATCTGTCTCTCTTCTGAATACATCAAGCGCTTCAAGACCGTCTCCGGCTTCGAAAACTTCATATCCTTCTCTGGTAAGGAAGTCACGGACAAGCTTTCTGAGTCTTGTCTCATCATCAACTACCAGTATTTTGCCCTGTTCCATCAGATTTTACCTCCGAATTATCAATGCCAAGCTCATTTTCTTTTTTTCTCACAATGTCTTCACGTTCTCTCAGGTTCTTCTCCCATTTGGAATATTCGTTCTGGATCTTTGTCCTGTAATTTAATATTGTAGGAGCGGTTCCGGTAAGGGAGATACAAAACATGCCTATTATTATGGCAATCAGAATTGCTGTGATCCATCTCAAGAGACTAAGTGAATTATTCAGCTTCTTTATTTTAGCTCTGTAAAATTTTATTCTGTGATTATTCTCTGAATCTTCTTCCGTACTGTGATCTTCCTCCAGAGGAGAAAATCTGGCAACCGGAATATCCTCTACCACAAGCGGATCCACTTTACCTGACGACAAAAGTCTGAGCCTCATGTCATAGAGGAAAGATCTGCCTACAGGAGTTACAAACATACGGCTTCTTAAAATTTTATTATAAAGTTCAAGCACACGGTCGGGATCATCCCAGTTCATCTGGCCTTTTATATATTCAACAGCCTCAAGTTCTCCGGAGGCTTTCTTTGCGTATTCACTGTCAAGAAATTCGAATCCGCCGACATGAATGCTGTCAGTTTCCATAATTGGATGCTGTCTCCTTTTTTTAGATTAATTTAACTCAGGTATTATCGTCTGTGGAGTCTACGATCTTTATTTCTTCATGGGCAGCAATATCACTGCTGTTTCCATCCTGACCTGAGCCGGCATTGTTTTTGTCTCCGGATGATGGATTATCATTGTTACCGGAAGGCTGGGCAGGAGCCGGCTCTACATTTGGATTATTTGGCTGCGCGGCAGGCTGCGGAGTCGTTTTGGGCTGGGAAGACGGCTGGTTATTTGCCGGAGCTGACGGTTGATTTACTCTTGTCTTATTATTGTTTTTATTTGTCTTATTATTGTTATTATTTGTCTTACTATTTGTCTTATTATTCTTCTTGTCAGAAGAGCTGTTTGCATTGGTATTTTGAGATGCTGCTGCCGGAGTGGAATTTACAACAGCATTGGTATCATTTGTATTTGCTGTCTCGTTTTTCTCTTCGGCATTTGTCGAAACATTTGCATTTGTCTCTTCTTCTTTGACCTTTTCTTTTTCTTTATCCTTTTCCTTTACCTTCTTTGTTTCATTTTCCGTCTGACTTTCCGTAACAGAAGGATCATTATGTGCCGCGGCGCCTCCGGTCTTATTCTTTACCACTCCTGCCACTACAAGATAGGCAAGGATAGCAAGGCATACAGCTATGACAATCTTTTTATGTTCATCAAGAAAATTCAGAATCATTCGATCGTACTCCTCTTCTTGTTAATTCATACCTCTGATCCGGATTTATTATTACAGCGTCATAAAATCCTCTGACACTGTGATCATACATAGAATTCCATTATTTAAAAAGCACAGAACCCGGACTTATCCGTTCGGATTCTGTGCATTCAAAGCGCCATGTGACGCTTCAGGTTATGGACCAGACGGGGATCGAACCCGTGTCCAGAAATCCATCCCCTGTTCTTCTACGAGCGTAGTCTGTTATTTATCATTCCCTCTGCGGCGCGAAAGCAGACATCCTTGCCGTGTCAGTAGCTTCATCTTACGTACTATGCAGCAAAGCTTATGCACAGCCGTTTCCCGCATTTTCGAATCCGTATCTGAATGTGCGGGTGCATCCAGGCGGATCCTGCTGCCTTATTCAGGCTGCAAGTGCTAAATTATTACGTCTAGCGTTTAAATTTAATTTTAGAATTTGACGCATCCCGTGCGGCTCGCTTCACCAGCTTCAGAACCCCTGTCGAGACCAGTACTGGCCCGTCATTACCCTATATTTTATATTCAAAAGCAAAAAAAAGCAACTATCTGAGCACTCCATTTCGAATCTTAAGATCTCTGGCGGCTTCTCTCTCCTGATCTTTTTTTGCTATGTCCCGTCTCTTGTCATAGAGTTTCTTTCCTCTGGCCACAGCTATCTCGACTTTGACGTGCTCGCCCTTGAAATAGACTTCCACAGGCACGATCGTTACGCCCTTTTCCTTTATCAGCTGTCCGAGTTTTCTGATCTCTGACTTATGGACCAGTAGCTTTCTCGGTCTTATCGGATCACGATTCATGATGTTTCCCATCTCGTAGGGAGGTATATTCATCTGATAGATCCAAAGTTCACCGTTCTGGATACGGATCCAGGCCTCCTTGATGGAACATTTTCCGGATCTTAAGGATTTCACTTCCGTACCCGCAAGAGATATTCCGGCTTCTATGTACTGATCGAGAAAATAATCGTGCCTTGCCTTTGGATTATTCGCAATCAATTTTCCTTTATTTTTCATCTTCATCTCCATGATCAAGGACAAAATCCACTGTTCTTGTCTCCTTGTCCGCCGCAGACACTCTCACTCTTACGGGCTGACCCATTGTAAAGGAGTGACCCAGTCTCTCGCCGACAAGCTGATAGGTGAACTCGTTGAAATGATAATAGTCGTCGGTAAGCGTTGACACATGCACAAGCCCTTCGATCGTATTTGGAAGCTCCACATAGAATCCCCATCCGGTCACTCCGGATATCACGCCGTCATATACTTCACCTATATGTTTCTTCATATATTCGGCTTTCTTCATCTTGTCGGCTTCTCTCTCGACTTCGTCTTCTCTTCGTTCAAGCTTGCTGGTCTCTGTCGCCACCGCCGGAAGAATGGAGCTGAAATGTCCCTGTCTCTTCTCATCAAGCCTTCCATGCAGAAATTCCTTTATTATTCTGTGAATAATAAGATCCGGATAACGTCTTATCGGACTTGTGAAGTGGCAGTAGAATCTCGCTGCCAGTCCGAAATGTCCGATGCAGTCTACTGTGTATTTTGCCTGCTGCATGGATCTCAATGCCAGCCTCATTATAAGTCCCTCTTCCGGCGTGCCTTCGATTTTCTCAAGAAGTCTCTGTATATCCTTTGGACTTATTTCCTTCCCTGCCGGATGCAGGGTCAGACCAAACTGCTCTATAAACGTTCCGAGGTCATGGATCTTATCATGATCCGGTATATCGTGAGAACGGTAAAGGAATGGCACATTCTTTCTGCAGAAATGCTCCGCAACAGTTTCATTTGCGAGAATCATGAAATCTTCTATGATCTCATTTGCCTTTGAGTGCTCATATGGCTTTATATCCACGGCAGCTCCGTTTTCATCGAGGATTATCTTTGTCTCTTCAAAATTAAAATCGATGGAGCCGCGCTCATGTCTTAAAGCTCTTATCTTTCTCGACAGGATCAGCATCTCGTCAAGCATATCTTTGATGTCTTTGAAGCGTTCCCTCATCTCCTCATCTTTGTCTTCGACGATCAGCTTTACTTCGTGATATGTCATTCTGTGAGCGGATCTTATAACCGATTCCGTGATCTTGTGATCCGTGACGTGTCCCCAGGCATCCAGCCTCATTATGACAGAAAGGGTCAGCCTGTCCTCGCCTTCGTTCAAGGAACAAATACCGTTTGAAAGTGCTTTGGGAAGCATTGGAATCACGCGGTCGGGAAGATAAACTGACGTGCCTCTCTTCAAAGCCTCTTTATCAAGAGGACTCTTTTCGGTAACATACTCAGACACATCAGCTATGTGAACTCCGAGAATATATGCGTCTCCGTCTCTCCTGAGTGATACAGCGTCATCAAGATCCTTTGAATCATCGCCGTCAATTGTGATGATCTTCTGATCCCTCAGATCCAGTCTTCCCTTAATGTCCTTTACGCCTGATGACGCGACCTTTTCTGCCTCATCCAGCACTTCCTGAGGAAATTCCTCAGGTATGCCGTAAGATCTTATGATGGAGAGGATGTCCGTATAAGGAGAGTCTTTGGCTCCCAGATTTTCTATTATTATTCCCTCCGGTCTCCTGCCGTCAGAACCATACTCTTCTATTGTCACGACGACCTTGTCTCCGTCAGACGCGCCCAGATCTTTTCCCTCAGGTATGAAAATATCCGAAGAAATCTTTCTGTCGTCAGGAGTCACAAATCCAAAGCTGCCGGTCTTCTCATAAGTTCCGACCAGATCTTTTATCTCATGAGCGATAACCTCCGTGATTTCAGCCTCACGTCTCTTGTCATCTGATCTTGCAGGAAAAATTCTTATTCTGACCGTATCCTTATGAAAAGCTCCATGAACTCTGTCGGGCGAAATGAAAAAATCCTGATCATACCCATCAGCTGTCACAAAGCCAAACCCTCTGGGATTCGAAACAAATACTCCTTCTGTCTCCTCGTCATCAACATGAACATATTTGCCGTCCATGTTTTTCCTGATCTTGCCGTCATCCATAAGAGAACCGAGAATGATCTTCAGATCATCTTTATCATGCTTTGGCACAGACAGAAGGAGAGCAATCTCTTTTGCCTTCATTGGAACATAAACCGGATCTGTAATGAGATTCAGGACTTTCTGCCGCTTCACATCGAAATCTCTGATTCCAAACCTGTCCATGCTGCCGGAGCCGGATTCTTTACTATAATCCCTGTCCTTTATCTTACCGGCATCTTTCTTCTTATTCTTTTTCTTATCGGATTTCTTATCCGAATGCCTGGCGGACTTCTTATGGTCTTTTAAATCTTTCTTTCCGCCCTTTGATTTTTTCTTTGATTTACCTGTCAGTTCGTCAATTGCGTTTTTCTTTCTGCTTCTTCCTGAGGACACGAAATCGTCCTCCAGCTTATAATCATTCCAGCTCATTTTATTCCTCTCGTTCTAAACATCACAGATACTATTATACAATAAGCGTATGGATCTTGAAATGAGAATCTTCGTTGCAAGGATTCATTCGCTTTTTGCCAAGAGATGTCACAGTGGTGGCTCACAAGTTGTGTTTTTCTGTTTGCTCGCACGCATCTTTTAGAGGCTCTCTGACAAAACGCGCAGAAATGCTTGAATTAAATTCTTGCAGTTGCAATATATTACAAGGAAGCATTTCTGCTTGGACGGCTGTCAGAGAAGCCTCAATTAGCGTGCTCGCTCACGACGAAAAACACAATGTTCGCCACCATCTGTGCATCTCATGGCTTCCATGAATCCTTGCAACGAAGATGATCCATATTAATTGATGCAAGCGCATTTAAAGTGCAAACTTCGTTTGCTTGCGCTTGCACATTAAATGTGGGAAGTTTTAATTTTATAAATAAAAATGCCCGGTCAAAACCGGGCATAAATAATCAGGTAAAAAAAACTTATTTGATACTTCCTATATTAACGACACAGGCCAGAGCGAAAAACAGGATGATGAACACAGATGTGACTCTGATAAGAACACCTTCCTTGGACCGTCCCTTATTATGAGACCAGTAGGTATCGCTCTTCTGTCCTGACAGAGAGCCGAGTCCGGCGTCATTACCCTGCTGAACAAGAATAATGATATTTATGACAACACTTACGATAATAAATAAAATAGTCAGTACAATTCTTAAAGTAGACAAAGGATTTCCCTCCAAATCAAAAACAACTTATCAAAAGATAGCATATCCTGAATGCCCTGTCAATATGTTTGTTCAGTTTCCAGCTTCTACCGATATCTCATCAAACATATGAAGCACTTCGTCAAGCTTCAGATTCTTCTTGTCCTCTCCTGACTTGTCCAGAATGATCTGTCCATTATGCATCATTAAAATCCTGTCTCCATATTCGAGAGCATATCTCAGGTTATGAGTAACCATAACGGTCGTAAGCTTTTTTTCCTCGACGATCTTACCGGTAAGCTGCATTACAGTCTCTGCGGTCTTGGGATCGAGTGCTGCAGTATGCTCGTCCAGAATCAGAAAATCAATAGGAGTCATCGTAGACATAATAAGAGCGAGTGTCTGCCTCTGACCTCCGGAAAGAGAACCGACCCTGACATCCAGCTTGTCCTCAAGTCCCAGCCCCAGAGGCGACAGCATATTTTTGAAGCGGTCGCGGTCTTTATCAGACACACATCTTTTCAGATCGTATTTCCCGCCCTTATTTGAAGCCAGCGCCAGATTTTCAAGAATTGTCATATCAGGGCATGTACCGAAAGCAGGATTCTGGAAAACACGGCCAATGCGGCGCTGACGGATGTAGTCACGTTCATTTGTGATGTCTTTCCCGTTCATTATAATTTTTCCGCCGTCAAGTTCTGTCGAGCCGCAGATCAGGTTCAGCATGGTGGTCTTGCCCGAACCGTTCGAACCTACGACGGATACAAATGAACCTGTATCTATCTTCAGAGAGAATTTCTGAAAGAACTTGTTTTCATTCACGGTTCCGGGATTAAATGTCTTGTCAATATCTGTCATCTCAAGCATCCTGCCCCGCCACCTTTCTCTTCTTGTCCATGGACACTACAAGTATAATAAGGAAAAGAACCGCCGTAATCAGCTTCATATCGTCTGCGTTTTTAAGAAAATGCACAGCCGTAGCCACGCATGCCTTATAAATAACTGATCCTATTATCACAGCACCTGTGATGCCGGGGAAACGGAACCTGCCGAGCAGACTTATTCCAATTATTACAGAAGCGAGAGCTATTACCATGGTGCCGGTTCCCATCGACACATCGGCGTATCTCTGCTGCTGGGCGAATAGACAGCCTGAAAATGAACAGAGTCCGTTTGCGATCATAAGCCCCGTTATTTTGATCCTGCCCTCATCCAGACCAAGCGCCGTGACTATCTTAGGATTGGAGCCTGCCGCACGAAGAACCATTCCGGATCTGGTCTTCAGATACCAGTCAAGGATGGTCTTTATTATGAGAACTATCAAGAGAAGCACAAGAGTTGTCCGGAGGGGAGACGCAGATCCAAGCGGAATATTGTTTACAAATTTATTGTCGAATACAGTCTTTACCGTATAAAGCGGAAGATTTGCCTTGCCCATCAGCCGGAGATTCACGGTATAGAGCGCAGTCATGACTATTATTCCGGCCAGTAGATCCCTGACTCTAAGTTTCACATGAATAAGTCCTGTCGCGAGGCCCGCAAGAGCTCCTGCCAGAAATGAGACCGGCAGCGTCACTATGGCAGGAACGCCATGCATTATCATTACGGCAGCTATAGCTGCTCCAAGCGGAAAGCTTCCGTCTACGGTCAGATCCGGAAAATCCAGAATTCTGTATGTGATATAAATTCCAAGCGCCGCGAGCGAGTAGATGAGACCCTGTTCGAGCACACTGATTACTAGCGTCATATAATTATTTCTCCTGTGTAGACTCCGAGATCGTGTCGAAAAAGGTCACTCCATCCTTGTTCTTATAGTCGTCCGGTATGGTTATTCCAAGATTCTCAGCAGCCTTTGTATTAATAAATACCGAGGGCTTTTCAATGGTTTCAAATTTCATTTCTCCTGCCTTTTTCTTTCCAAGCAGTACCTTTGCTGCCATCTTCCCTGTCTGGACACCAAGGTCATGATAATCGAGTCCCTCGCACCCTACGCATCCGGCCTTGACCTGATCCGTTTCGGAACCGAATACGGGGATTTTTGCCTTGTTTGCGGCATCAAGCTCAGCAGAAAGAGCCTGAACCACGGTATTGTCTGTAAGATTTGAAATGCAGTCAACCTTTGACGCAAGATCAGCAGCTGCGACAGGCACGTCAGAAAGCTGGCTTACAGCTTTGTCTACTATCTCGAAATTGTATTTTCCGGCAAGCTTTCTGTAAATCTTCAATGTGGAATCTGAATTGGTCTCTGATGAGGTATGAAGAATACCGATCTTCTTTGCGTCAGGCATAAAAGCCCTTATCATTTTAAGCTGATCCTCAACAGGCAGGGCATCGCTTGTGCCTGTTATCTCTCCAACAGGAGTCTTGTCCTTTTGGGCAAGCTCAGCGGCGACGGGATCTGATACAGCGGAATATATTACAGGGATTCCTGCCTTGCCTGCGGAATTATAAGCAGACATTGCGCTCGGTGTAGCTATCGCGCAGATAAGATCCACCTTTGATGATACGAAGCTGTCAGCTATAGTAGCTGCTGTAGAGGTATCAGCATTTGCATTCTGGATGTTTATTTTCAGATTTTTCCCTTCTTCTATGCCTTCTTCTTTGAGACCGTCAATAAAGCCCTTACGGCAGTCGTCGAGTGAACCGTGCTCTGCGAACTGGGATATTCCTATGGAATAGGTCTTTGATGATGTGTTTCCTGTCTTTGTTCCGGACGTTCCTGTGCCGCATGCTGTCATGCCAAGCGCAAATACCGACGCCATAATAAGTGCTGCAATCTTTCGTTTCATAAATTCTCCTTTCATAGGGGCAATAAAAAAAGCCCCAGACAGTAAATTGTCTGAGACGACGGGAAAAATCCTACCGCGGTGCCACTCAGTTTACCGGATGACCGGTCACTCTGAAATGATAGCCTCAAGAGTCCATTCGCGAATCGTCCGTCATACCGCATCTCACCGCCGCGGTTCTCTGTCATGAGGAAAATATCCGTTACTATTCTCTGTCAACGGCCCTATTAAATTATTTGACAACATTCGACATTCTCGTGACGCTTAAGCGCCACTTCATGACTCATGTAGTTTATCAATGAGTCTTGCCGATACACACATGCTTATCATGCGTGGCAGCAGACTTTTCAAACTCTAATCATCATATTAATAATATAAAAAAAAGTCAAGAAAAAAAGCCCGGCCGAAGCCGGGCTCTAGATTGTTTTCGTCGCAAAGGATTCATTATAGCTTGTTTACAGATGCACAGATGGTGGCGAACATTGTGTTTTTCGTTGTGAGCGAGCACGCTAGCTGCGGCTCGGTTGACATCCGTTCAAACAGAAATGCTTCCTTAAAATATATTGTAACTGCAAGAATTTGGTTCAAGCATTTCTGCGCGTTTTTGTCAGAGAGCCGCTAAAAAGCGCGTGCGAGCAAACAGAAAAACACAACTTGTGAGCCACCACTGTGACATCTGTAAGCAAAAAGCAAATGAATCCTTGCGACGAAAAATTTCATTATTGATGTGGGAAGTTTTAATCAGTAAGCAATTCCCTGTGAAAGCATAGCGTCGCAGACTTTCTCGAAGCCGGCAATATTTGCTCCGACCTGAAGATCGCCCTTGAAGCCGTATTTATCAGCTGCAGCAGCGCTGTTATGAACAATGTTCTCCATTATGGTCTTGAGTTTATTGTCCACTTCATCAAATGTCCAGCTGAGTCTCTCGGAGTTCTGGCTCATCTCAAGAGCTGATGTAGCAACACCGCCGGCATTTGCTGCCTTTGCAGGGCCGAAGAGGATTCCCGCATTCTTGTATTCAGCGATAGCCTCAGGAGTGGAAGGCATGTTAGCGCCCTCGCATACAGCTATAGCGCCGTTTGCAACGATAGACTTTGCTGACTCGCCGTCGATCTCATTCTGAGTAGCGCAGGGAAGATATATGTCTGCCTTTACGGTCCATACGCCCTTGCAGCCTTCATGATACTCAGCCTGTCCGCCTGCACGGCCTACATACTCTTTGATACGGCCTCTCTCGACTTCCTTGATCTGCTTTACGATATCGAGCTTGATTCCGTCCGGATCATAAACATAGCCATTTGAATCAGATACAGTCACGACTTTGGCGCCGAGCTGGGTAGCCTTCTCGCAAGCGTAGATAGCCACATTGCCTGAACCTGAGATCACTACAGTCTTGCCCTTGAGGCTTTCATTTCTCATTGTCTTCAGAGCTTCCTCTGTATAATAGCAGAGGCCGTATCCGGTAGCCTGGGTTCTCGCAAGAGAGCCTCCGTATGTAAGTCCCTTTCCGGTAAGAACTCCGGTGAATTCATTTCTCAGTCTCTTGTACTGACCGAAAAGATAACCTATCTCACGTCCGCCTACACCGATATCTCCTGCGGGTACATCAGTATCAGCACCGATATGCTTTGAGAGCTCTGTCATGAAGCTCTGGCAGAACTTCATAACTTCTCTGTCGCTCTTTCCCTTGGGGTCGAAATCAGAGCCGCCCTTGCCGCCTCCGATGGGAAGACCTGTAAGGCTGTTCTTGAAGATCTGCTCGAAGCCTAAGAATTTAAGGATAGAGAGATTGACTGAAGGATGGAATCTGAGTCCTCCCTTGTAAGGTCCGATTGCAGAATTGAACTGAACTCTGTATCCTCTGTTGACCTGAACCTTGCCCTCGTCATCAACCCAAGGAACACGGAAAAGGATAACTCTCTCAGGCTCCACGAGACGCTCGATGATGCCTTCCTCTTCAATCTTCGGATTGGCAGAAACAACAGGCTCAAGTGATTCAAGAACCTCTCCAACTGCCTCAAGAAACTCCGTCTGCTCGGGATTTCTTGCTGCAAGTCCGTCATAGACTTTCTGCAGATAAGCACTCTGATATTTCATTTTCTCTCTCCTTCCATTCATATGGAAAACGATACATTTATTTCGAAAAAATTATACGCTTGCACACACTAACGTGCAACAGAATATTATATTAATATTTTACCATCAGACATTGATCTCGGCATTCATGCCAAGTATGTCTTTATTTTCTGAAAGCACGGGATTTACCACGTCTCTGAGATAAATCTCCACCTGTCTCGGCGCTCTTCCGACATATTTTGCCGGATCCATTGTCTTCTCAAGATCTTCTCTTGACATACCGAATTTAGGATCGGATGCGATAAGGTCAAGAAGATTATTCTCGCCGCCGTTTTCTTTTACATTGGCTCCTGCCTTCATTGAAAGTTCTCTTATTTCCTCATGCATCTCCTGGCGGTTCTTTCCTGCTCTCACGCAGTCCATCATGATATTTTCAGTCGCCATAAAGGGCAGCTCGCTCATAAGATGCTTCCTTATTACTTTCGGATAGACCACTAGTCCGTCCACCACATTTAAGCAGAGATCAAGCACGCCATCGCAGGCCAGAAAGCCCTCGGCCACTGACAGTCTCTTGTTTGCAGAATCATCAAGAGTGCGCTCAAACCACTGGACAGCTGATGTGATGGCAGGATTCAGAGCATCGACCATAATATATCTGGAGAGAGATGCTATCCTCTCGGAGCGCATTGGATTTCTCTTGTATGCCATGGCTGACGAGCCTATCTGATTTTTCTCAAAGGGCTCCTCTACTTCCTTCAGGTGCTGGAGAAGTCTGATGTCGTTCGACATCTTGGTAGCTGATGCTGCTATACCGGAAAGGATATTCAATACCCTTGTATCGTTTTTCCTTGAATAGGTCTGTCCTGATACTGGAACGCATGACTTGAAGCCCATCTTCTCGGCTATCATAGGATCGATCTTATCGACAGTCTCATTATCGCCCTGGAAGAGTTCGAGAAATGAGGCCTGAGTTCCCGTGGTCCCTTTGGAGCCAAGGAGCTTCAATGTAGACAGGACATATTCCAGATCTTCCAGGTCGATCATGAATTCATTTATCCAGAGAGTCGCCCTCTTGCCTACGGTAGTCGGCTGTGCCGGCTGGAAATGAGTAAAGGCCAGGGTAGGGAGGTCTTTATATTTGTCTGCGAATTTAGCCAGCTCGTTTATTACGTTTATTAATTTCTTTCTTATGAGCTGAAGAGCTTCCTTCATTATTATCATGTCGGTGTTGTCACCGACATAGCACGATGTCGCTCCGAGATGGAT
>Ga0256406_1003526_pt1 | contig 19295 bp, 11 predicted proteins | sample RumenRJG_03DNA_FD_185986 | JGI IMG/M metagenome (GOLD analysis project Ga0256406, IMG submission 185986) | Bovine rumen microbial communities from Lethbridge, Alberta, Canada - RJG_03 | ecosystem: Host-associated > Mammals > Digestive system > Stomach > Rumen | place: Canada: Alberta | collected...
TTTGTCGGTCTTGTATAGAGCGGCGGCATGGGCCTCCACCTCAGACTGTGCATTGAAATAATCGTTTTCTAAGGAGTCGCGCACAGCTTTCAGGCTTGGGAACATCAGTGAGTAGCGTGGGTAGACCATGTTGCTCACCCAGTTGCACACCCAGTAGGCATTGTCCATAGAGAAGGTCACGGCGTCGGCGCCGGGCGTGTTGTAGCATCGTGGCTGAGTTGTGTTGCCACAATAGATGGGTGTATAGGCAATCATGTTGCCGTCATCGTTGCCAAACCACAGCACGCCACCGATCTGGCGTGGCAGCCATGAACGCATCTGTGAGACATAGCTGAAGCCGGTCTGCTGTGTGGATGTGGGACGTTCATTGAAATACTTCTTACCGTTGCAGGTGAACACAAGTGGAGTAGGACGGTAAGGCATCTGCCACACGCCGGCGGCTACGTCGGAGGAGTCCAGTGCCATGGGTGTTCCCTCGTAGTGGTCGCGCATGGCCATCTCCACGTCACGCACGGAGAGCTTCTTGTCAGGCACTACCCAAAGGGGCATGTCCTCGGCATTCTTGTCCTTGCCCAATGCCCACGGCAGATAACGGTCGAAGCCTTTGACGAAGTGATTGAAGAATGCCCACACGCGAGCATCACAGAAGCGGCGGCCCTCAAAGTCGGGCTTGGCGTAAGCCATCTTCCAGGAGAAGTCGGCATCCTTGCCTGTGAACCATCCCTTGGAGCGGGCAAACGACACCACGTCCTTGGCATACATGACGTTCTTCTTGTCCTTCATATTGAACTTTCCAATGCGGCTTTGGTTGGCGTGTGCGCAGATGGCATTGTCAGGGATGCGTTGTGCCACCCAGACAACCCCCTTGCTGCCAGGGCCCTTGCCCATCATTTCCATGATCCATGCTTCGTTGGGGTCGCAGATAGTAAATGTCTCGCCTTCTGAACAGTAGCCGTAGGTCTCTGCCAGGGTGGTCATCACGTGGATGGCTTCACGAGCAGTCTTGGAGCGCTGAAGTCCCAAATAGATGAGTGAACCGTAGTCGATGCCGCCAGTTGGATCGACCATTTCCTCGCGACCGCCATAAGTGGTCTCGCCGATGGTCACCTGATATTCATTGATGTTGCCAATGACATTGTAGGTCTCTTCGGCCTCTGGTATCTTACCGATGTACTTATGAGTGTCCCAATTAACGATGTCGCGCATCTCGCCTTTTGCGTGGTGTGCGGCGGGGTAGTGAGCTAAGCCGATGAACATTCCGTAGTCGTCAGCGTTGTAACTGCATATGACAGAGCCGTCGGAGGATGCTGCCTTGCCGACGATGAAGTTTGTACAGGCCGGTGCCGTAGTGGCAATTGCCATCATCACGGCTACGACGATTAGTTTTCTAATCATATCTTTATGTGTTATGTCTAAATGACGTGTTGTTATCTTGGTGACATTGTTGGCCTCATTCGCTCAGAGTCGGGCATCTCTTTATTGACCGGTATCTGGCTGGGCATGGGCTGTGCTGGTTGAGGCTGGTTCTTGGGCCGCAGCCTGATGAGCTTTATGTTGCTGATGCACATCAGTTGCAATGTGGTCATTGATGTGTTGAGGTTGTCGTTCTTAGTGAGCAGGAAGAAACCACGTATCATCTTGATACCGATGCTGTCGGCATCGTCGATCTGCATCACGGTCGGCATGGAAGAGGATATATGGTTGACCCGCTGGCATACGCTGTCGTTGTTGAATGTTACAGCCAGCATGGCCACGCCATCGCGTATGCCGTCCTGGAAGATGAAGTCAGTGTTGAAGCTAAGCATCACCTGGTCGCCACGGTGGAAGGTGGAGTCGGTCTTCAGACTGAAGGAGAATACGTTGTATGGCTGGTTGGGAATGAGGATGATGCTGCGCTGTCCGTTCCATACGTTGGCAGAGTCGCCCACGCCTGCTGAGAGAAGAGCTGCATCACCGCCGAGAGCCCGCGATTCATTCTGTAGACGGTCGGCGAGATCCTCGTAGATGTTGTGAAGCTGGTCGGCGTGACGCATGTAATATACCATTGACGAATCGAACTCACTCTGTGTGACGCCATGCTTCTTCAGCACGGCTGCGCGATAGGTGAGCACGTTGTCCTGATAACCGCCTTTGGCAGTCTGGGCCATGGCATCAGCGATATGATAGTCATAAAGCAGGTCCTCCATGTCGTCGTAAGAGATGATGCCCCTGGGCTGCGACGGTTTACAACCGATCAGCCAGCTAAGTGTGAGGCAGACGCCAATGATGAAAGTGAAACGGTGGAACGTTTTCATCGTAATACCTTTTTGATGTTATTGACCAACGGTAACTGGTTACTTGCGCCATAGCAAAGTGTCGTGTATCTGACGACAGTGTGTTATTGGTTGTCTTGTTGGTCTTTGTTGTCTTTGTGGCTGTCGGCCTTTCGTCCAAGTGCTTTGTTGACCGTGTTGCCGATGGTTGACAAGTCCTTGGAACAGAACAACAGCAGACAGATGACACCGGTGGTGACGGAGGCGTCAGCGAAGTTGAAGATGGGTGAGAAGAACACAAAGTGCTCACCGCCTACGATGGGCACCCATGTAGGCCAGTCGGTGTTGATGATGGGAAAATAGAACATGTCTACTACCTTACCCATGAGAAAGCCTGCGTAACCTTGTCCCATTGGCACAGACTCGGAGATGTTCCAAGGCGTTGAAGGTGTGAAGCATAAGCCATAGAACATGCTGTCGATGATGTTGCCCATGGCACCGGCCAAAATCAGGCTGAGGAACACGATGTAGCGGGTGCGGCAGTGGTCGCGGATGGCATGCACCATGTACCAGCCGATAACTACAATGGCGAACAGGCGCAACAGGCTTAGGAACATCTTGTTGATGAATGTCATACCCCAAGCCATTCCTTTGTTCTCTATGAAATAGATGTAGAACCAGTTGGTGACCTTGTACGATTCGCCGATGGTCATCGTCGTCTTCACCTCAATCTTAATGATTTGGTCGATGATGAGTACCACCAGGATGATGGCTATGGCCAACAGCCCTGTGATTGTTGTTCGTTTCATTGAAATAAAGCTGGCGACGCAGGTCCGCCCTAATGTCAGACCTGCATCGCCAATCGATATGTGTTAGTTCTTTTCTACTTTGATGTTGAGTTTGAAGTCGTCGAAGTCAACCTCTGTGCCATCGTTGTTGGCGATGATGATGTCATTGGCCAGCACCTGCGACTTGATGTATTCACCGTAGCTCTCTACAGCTTCCTCGGCTTCGGCGTTGGGTGCGATGGTCACCACCACACGGTCGGTGATCTCCAGCCCATTGTCCTTTCGGAGGTTCTGGATGCGGTTGATGAGTTCGCGGGCCATGCCTTCCTTCTTCAGCTCCGGAGTGAGCTCCACTTCAAGGGCCACAGTGAGGTTGCCCTCGTTGCTGACGAGCCATCCGGGGATGTCCTCAGAGATGATCTCTACGTCGGCGGCATCGACTGTAGCGGTCTGACCGTCGATGTTGAGGTCGATGTGGCCATCCTTCTCAAGCTGGGCGATCTCGTCTTGCGACAGCGCGCTCATGTTGGCAGCCACGCTCTTCATCAGTTTTCCGAACTTCTTACCCATGACGCGGAAGTTGCACTTCACCTTCTTCACCAGGATGCCATTGCCTTCAGCGAACGTGAGTTCCTTGACGTTGACCTCGTTGAGGATGAGGTCTTTCACGGCTTCGATGTGCTTACGCTGCTCATCGTCGACGGCGGGCACCATGATCTGTGCCAGCGGCTGACGCACCTTGATGTTGACCTTGCGGCGCAGGGCGAGCACCATGCTGGTGATCTTCTGTGCCATGGCCATACGGGCCTCCAGGTCGCTGTCGATGCGAGCCTCGTTGACACCGGGGAAGCGCTCGAGGTGTACCGACTCGAGCTTGCCGCCGAGGTCGTGGTAGAGCTGGTCGGCATAGAACGGAGCAAACGGTGCCAGCAGCTTGGCGACGGTCATCAAACAGGTGTACAGCGTCTCGTAGGCAGCCTGCTTGTCAGCACTCATCTCTTTGCCCCAGAAGCGTTTGCGGTTGAGGCGAACGTACCAGTTGCTTAGGTCGTCGTTGACAAAAGCGTCGATGAGACGTCCGGCACGGGTAGGATCGTAGTTGTTGAGCTCATTGGCCACACCCTTGATAAGCGTGTTGAGGCAAGAGAGTATCCATCGGTCGATTTCTGTGAAGTGGTCTTGGCTGTCGCTGAGGCTAGCCTTGTCGGGGTCGAAACCATCGACGTTGGCATAAAGGGCGAAGAAGCTATAGGTGTTGTACAGCGTGCCGAAGAACTTGCGGCGGCACTCGTCCACGCCATTGGGGTCGAACTTCAGGTTGTCCCACGGCTCAGAGTTGGTGAGCATGTAGAAACGCACTGCGTCGGCGCCGTACTTGTCGATCATCTCGAACGGGTCGGTGACGTTGCCCACGTGCTTGGACATCTTGTTGCCCTTAGCGTCGAGCACGAGACCCGACGAGATGACGTTCTTGAAAGCCACGGAGCCAAACACCATCGTGGCGATGGCGTGCAGCGTGAAGAACCAGCCACGAGTCTGGTCAACGCCCTCGTTGATGAAGTCGGCTGGGAAGAAGGCGGGCGGCACGGGGGTACCCGTGTAGGTGCTGTGCACCAGCTCGCTGCGGTACTCAGCCTCACTCTTACCTGTTGCTTTCAGTCCGTCGGCATTTATCGTGCCCTCGAACGGATAGTGCAGCTGTGCATAAGGCATGGAGCCTGAGTCGAACCATACGTCGATGAGATCGCTCTCGCGGTGCATGGGCTTGCCGTCGTCGCTCACGAGTACGATGCGGTCGATGTAAGGACGGTGCAGGTCGATCTTATCGTAGTTGGCCTGTGAGTAGTCGCCCACGACGAAGCCTTTGTCCTTGAAGGGGTTCGACTTCATGAAGCCGGCCTGTACGGCCTTCTCTATCTCGCCATAGAGCTCCTCGATGGAGCCGATGCACTTCTCATGACGGTTCTCGTCGCGCCAGATAGGCAGTGGCGTTCCCCAGAAACGTGAACGGGAGAGGTTCCAGTCGTTGAGGTTCTCCAGCCAGTTGCCGAAACGTCCGGTGCCTGTTGACTCCGGCTGCCAGTGGATGGTCTTGTTGAGTGCCACCATCTCTTGCTTCTTTGCCGTGTCGCGGATGAACCACGAGTCGAGCGGATAGTAGAGAATAGGCTTGTCGGTGCGCCAGCAGTGAGGGTAGTTGTGCACCATCTTCTGTATCTTGAAGGCCTGTCCGTCTTGTTTCATCTCCATGCAGATGATGACGTTGAGGTCATCGTTCTTCTCCGTAGCCACGCGGTCCCACACGCCATTGGGGTTGAAGCGTGGGTCGTAGGCGTTCTTCACGTAGTCGCCGGCATGATGACTGTATGCCTCTTTGTCGACACAGTTGCTGATGAAGTTGTTGTCAAGTTCGTCAAGCACATAGTACTTACCTTGCAGGTCAACCATCGGGCGTGTCTCGCCTTTCTTAGAGATGAGGTACAGGGCAGGAATCTTTGCGTCTTTAGCCACCTTGGCATCGTCGGCTCCAAACGTTGGTGCGATGTGCACGATACCGGTACCGTCTTCTGTGGTCACATAATCGCCGAGGATGACGCGGAAGGCCTCTGAGGACATCTCTACGAACTTGTCACGTCCGTTTTCGCCGGTGAACACCTTGCCGGGATGGGCCTCGGCATATTCATTGACGAAAGCATGGCTGTACTCGCTCACCTTCTCGCAGGGCTTCACCCACGGCATGAGCTGCTGGTAGTGCATGCCTTCGAGGTCGGTACCCTTCATGCGGTCTATGATGCGCCAGGGGCACTGCTTCTTGGCTTTGTCGAATGCGGGCAGTTCACCTTCCTTCACCTCCTGCTTCGGATCGAGGTAGGCAGCGAGACGACTCTCGGCCATGATGGCTGTCATTGGCTCGCCATCGTAGGGGTTGTAGGTCTCCACGGCCACGTAGTCAATCTTCGGTCCTACGCAGAGCGCCACGTTAGAAGGCAGAGTCCACGGTGTTGTCGTCCAAGCCAGGAAGTAAGCCTTGCCGTGGTGGGTCCATGTCTCCTTCGGGTTAACGATCCCGAACTGTGCCGTAACGGTGGTGTCTTTCACGTCACGGTAGCAACCCGGCTGATTGAGCTCGTGCGAGCTCAGACCGGTACCGGCGGCGGGAGAGTACGGCTGAATGGTGTAGCCTTTGTAGAGCAGTCCCTTGTTGTAGAGCTGCTTGAGCAACCACCACAGCGTTTCAATGTATTTGTTGTCGTAGGTGATATAGGGATGGTCCAGGTCGACAAAGTATCCCATCTTTTCCGTCAGGCTGCGCCACTCTGCGGTGAACTTCATGACGTTCTCACGACAGCGGCGGTTATAGTCCTCCGTGGAGATATACTTGTCTGATGCCTTGTTATCAATATCTTTCTTAGTGATGCCGAGCTCTTTCTCCACACCAAGCTCTACGGGCAGTCCGTGGGTGTCCCATCCGGCCTTGCGCTTCACTTGGAAGCCCTGCATGGTCTTGTAGCGGTTGAAAGTGTCTTTGATGGAGCGTGCCAGCACATGGTGAATGCCAGGATGGCCATTGGCGGAAGGAGGTCCTTCGAAAAAGATGAACTTGGGGCAGCCTTCTCGCTCATCGATGCTCTTGTGGAAGATGTCATTCTTCATCCACGCTGCCAATACTTCCTCATTGGTCTTGGTCAAGTCAAGACCGTCATGTTCGGCAAATCTTTTAGCCATAATCTTTATAGTTACTTGTATAATATTATCTTATTGCTAATCAATGTATCTACAATCTGCAAAGTTAGTAAGAATAATTGGATTGCCCAAATATGGGTGTCGATTTGTGCCTTTCCATCTCAACGACGTGATAATTATTGGCCTAAGGCAGTCTGATTTGGATTAATTGTTGTAACTTTGCATCGTTGCTTCAGTCATCGGTTTGTCCGTCCTCAATCATAAAGCAACTGCAAATCATCGTACATTATCCAACAGTGACGTGAAGAATAACTGGCTTATCATAGTGGCGTTTCTGATCTCGCTCTCTGCGCATGCACAGGGTGAGCGCACTGACGTGTCTGCCTTCGACAGCCGTTCATGGACTCCCGACACGACAGTCACGTTGACGCTGCCAGTGCTGGCCGTGAAGAGCAATCTGCTCTACGATGTGGCTCTCACACCGAACATTGAGGTGGAGCGTTGGTTTGGTCATGAGTCGCGCTATAGCTTTGCGGCTGAGTTCAACTTCCCCTGGTACACCTGGCACAACCACTCCCGGGCCTACGAGGTGATGGAGGTGGGACTGGAATACCGCCATTGGTATGGTGCGCGCACGTCTCCGCTTACGCCTTTGCAGGGTGCGTTCTGGGGTGCTTATTTCTCAGGAGGCTACTACGATGTGGAGTGGGGCTACAAGGGCAACCGCGGCCATTTCACATCGTGGGGTCTGAGCCTTGGCTATTCCACAGCGCTGAGCCGTCACTGGCACATGGAGTTTTCGGGAGCCTTAGGTGGCATCCTCTTTGTGAACACGCGTTACGACGACCCGCAGCACAACGACCGCATCCATCGGCTCTACCGAAAGCATGCGTTCTATGTCCTGCCTACGAAGTTGAAAGTGGCACTTGTGTGGATGATTGGCAATAGGAGGGTGGAGAGATGAGACAACCATCGTTTACCCATTTCTTCACCGGCTGGCTGTGCCTGCTGTTGCTTGGTCTGCTGGCATCGTGTGGTGAGGACTCTTTTCTTATCCGCCGGGGTTATTATCATGACAATGGCAAGGAGAAGGCGTGCCTGCTGCGTTACAACTACGATTGGACAAAGTATATGCAACGCAATCCTTCCGGCATGAGTGTCCGGTTGAAGGGCAATCACACTGGGGAACAGACCGATCTGACCAATAACGTAACGCGCGACGAGTTTGTCGTTGACGCTGATACGTTCAAGCTCATGGTGTTCAACCTCTCGCCGAGTGAGTTCGGCAGTCTGACGTTTTACAATGAGACCGATATGGACTCCATCCGTGTGAAGGTCAATCCGCTCTATGATCATGTCAATCATGCATGGGAAGGTGACCTTACTCATGCGCAGGAACCGGAAACCATTGGCGTGGGTTTCGACACGGTGGTGGTGAGCAAGGAGAATGTGGAGCGCGGCGATACCATTGAGCGAAAGGTGACCGTGTATCCGCTACTGTCCACGCTTCATCTCAATGTGCATGTTATGGGCTTGAAGAACATGAAGAACTTGGCTGCTTCGCTGACGGGTATGGCCGATGGTCTGTACCTGAGCCATCCGGACCTGCCCACCGACACGTGCAATCTCTATCTTGACAATTGGACGACAACGATGGACAGCGACGCTACCAACGGATGGATGACGACCTCTGTCCAGTGTTTCGGCCTTCCACAAAACCACCGTGACCTCGCTAACCGTGATTCCTTGCTCAACACGCTGAAGCTGGCCTTCACCTTGCGCGACAACACGCAGCGTCTCTACACGTTCCACGTTGGCGACTTGTTTCATTATGACGACGATGGGATTGACCTCAGCACACAGGTCTCGGCTTATGTCTCGCTCAACTTGCGGCTTGTCATCGATGCTGGGCTGCCCGACCGTACCATCACTCTGCCTGATGTCATTCCGTCAGGTGGCAGTGGCTTCAATGCTGAAGTGGATCCGTGGGAAGAGGGTGGCAATACCGATGTAACCTTCTGATTCCTCTTTTATTGCATGCTATACGTATGCACACTGTTGTTCTTGGCTGATGGCAGGTAGTTGATGCCCCACCAGCACATCTGCAACAGGGCGAAGTTGGCCACGAGCACCCACAGGGCGAAGCGCTTCGAGGCCTTTGGGCACAGACGATGGTGGATATAGACCAGGTAGGCGAGCCATGTGGCGGCAGCCCACGTCTCTTTGGGGTCCCATGCCCAGTAGGTGCCCCATGCCTCCTTTGCCCATAATGCACCAAAGAGCATGCCGATGGTCAGAAACGACCAGCCTGTGTAGACCAGATTGTCACAGATGTTCATTCCTTCACTTATGACGGACTTGTCAGACTTTGCTTTCCACAGCATGAAGACTGACATGACGAAGGCGGCACCGAGCAATGCGTAGGCCATCATGTAGACGATGACGTGCGGTGCAAACCACGGACTTTGCAGTGCCGGCATCAATGTCTTGTTGTGTATCTCCGGCTTGAGCAGGTTGATGACGATAAACACTGCGGCAAGCAACGTGGAGAACGAGAGTATCCATTTGTATTTCCATCGGCTGTAGACCAGCAGGCCGGCCATCGGCAGAAACAGGCTGTACCACAGTCGTGTCTCACCCATCGTACGTAGTGGCGGTCGCTCCAACGACACCCACAACCCGACGATGAACGCAAAGAACACCGCCAGTCCCACGGCTGTCGTCACGTAAGCCACACGTCTCTTGTCCTTCCAGGCGGCCCACGCACCCACTGTCCAGAGCAGGAGAGCGCTGACCGCAAAGACTATAAACAGGTTCCAAGTCATAATTCTTTTTTCTCCGTTTGGTAAGCGGCTGCTTGGCAGCGGGCCTACCTTCTAACTCCAACAAATATCATCAGAATGGCTCCTGCGAGCAACAGGAAGATGCCGACATAGACCACCGGCAGCCAAGGGTCGCTCACGCATTCAAAGATGCTCAGCGTGCTCCACTTGCCCATCTGTTCGTTGTATGACAGCTGGTACACCTTCCAGCCCTCGATGGTGAATGGCTTGTTCACCTCAATCGTGGTCTGGATGTTCTTGCCGCTTTTTGTATAGATGTCGACGAGCGAGGCGTAGCGTTCCGGCTCACGGGTAGGCATGGCGATGGTGGTTCCGTCGGGCAACGCCAATCCCTGGTAGGGGAAGAGGTAGGAACCACACGTCACCCATCCTGTCTTTTCCTTGCCGTCCTTCGTGGCCTTGACAAGCAGGGCACACTGTGCGCCTCTGCCCTCAAACGGCACAAAACCGCCTTTGTTGATGGCCATGCCCAACGAGTCCATCTTCAACTGTCCCATCATCTCCCGAGGCATGTTGCCCGCCATGCTTGCGAGTACGGCAGGAGCGGCATTGTCCAACCGTTTCACGATGCTGACCGTCCATCCATTGAGATCACCCGTGGTGAAGGTGCTGTCAATGAGCAGTGTCGCCGGTTTGTCTTTGGGTATGGGAAGACCCTCGCTGTTGATCATCATCAGCTTCGGGGGATATTCGTCTATGGTGAACTGCTCGAGTTGGATGGCCAGAGGCAGTTCAACCACCTCCTGCCGTTCGTCGAGCGCGCGCCACTCCGGCTGTCCTTGTTCGCAGTACACCTTGACTCTCTGCATGTCGGCCGAGCCGAGGGTTCCGCCTGCCAGTACGACGAAGAGTCCCATATGACAGAGCAGTGATGGCAGGCGACGCCACGTGAAGTGGCAAAGCTGGCCGATGGCGACAAGAGCCACAATGACCGAGACGTATATATAAATAAGGATAAAGGGCCACCACGACAGCATCCGTGTCAGACCGATGGGGTCGGCGGGCCGGCGTGTAGCGGCCACCTGTGGCGTGAGTCCCATCACAACCGTCAGCACCGCGGCAAAAGCCAGGGCGGGCACGGCGGCATAGGGCGTTGACAGAAAACGAATGGCATGGCTGCGGCCGCGGCAGAGATAGGCTGCCACCAGACACAACACATAAACAGCCAACACGATGATGTTGGCTGGCCAACGGAACACGGTCCACTCCAGCGGACCGACGCTCCATTGCAGCATCAGACCCACGATGAGCAGGCCTGAGGCAATGGTGAATCCTTCAGGATAGGTCCAAGGTTGTTTCCACATTAGATATGCTATATTAACGCAGTCTTACGGCACCACTCCGACTGACGCCGGTCGAAGAGACGTGCGTCATTCGGAGTGGGTGAGCGTCTGTGCGTATGTCCGGAATTATATCGGCTTGGTGATAAACCGTTTGTTCTTTCTTGCGGTTTCAATCCACTTTGGCACGATGGTATCGAGGAACTGCTGTTTCTTCTCCCTGAGGTTCTTCATGTTCAGTCCGATGTAGGCCTGTGCCTTCTCCTTTGTCGAGATGTCTGGCATAGGCACGTCGCCGGTAAATCCATGGCGTGCGAGCACTTTCGCGATCTCCACGCGTGCGTCCTGAGCATAGCCGAGGGCATCACCGAGCAACCGTGTCACCTCCTGCGGAGCATGGAAGGCAGCACCATGGCTGGCCACGGCGTAGTCCCAGCGCCACTGGCTCTTTCTGATGTCGGCAAGGGCTTTCTGCATCTCTGCTTCCGTGGCGCCCTTGTCCCAGGCGAACTTCGCCTCGATATGGGCTGTGGCAAGTGCTTTCTCCACCTTGTTTCTTACCTCATACACCTTCTCGTAGCGCTCGTAGACATTCTGTCGCAGCGTCTCGGCACTTTGCCGGTGACAGGTCTGGCAGGTGCGGTCGATGTTGGCCAGCGGACTCACGATATGGTGGTCGGTATACTTCACGCCACCGTCCTGCTTGTAGGGCATGTGGCAGTCGGCGCACGACACGCCGCGCTGTCCGTGGATGCCTTGCTTGAAGAGCTCGTAGCCCGGGTGCTGCGCCTTGAGGATCTTCGCGTGCGACAACGGGTTGATGTAGTCGTAGAAGCCGATGCTGTCGTAGTAGGCCTCGGCAGCCTCGCAAGTCAGTCCCTTGTCCTGCGGGAACTTCAGGTACTGATGGTTGTCCTTCTCGAAGTAGTATTCGGTATGGCACTGTGCGCAGACCAGCGACCGCATCTCCTGATGGCTGGCTTTGTGCACATCCTTTCCAGCGCGGGCCCATGCTTCGTAGAGCGCGGGTCGTGCCGGCCGCAGGTCCATGGTGCGTGCGTCGTGGCAGTCGGAGCAGCCCACGGTGTTCATCACCTCCGGTCCCCAGTCGCTCCACTTCGCGCCGTAGAAGGCGTTGAGGCCTTTCTCACGCATCAGTCGCGGCACGTCCGGGCTCTTGCAAGTCCAGCAGGTGCCGGGCTGCAGTTCTTTGCCGCCTTCCACGCCGGGTGCGCCCGTGCGCAGAATCTTCCGCAGGTCCTCGATGCAGTGGCGGTGTCCGCGTGGCGTGTTATAGTCTTGTGCGAAGGCGTAGCCGTCCCAGAGGATGACCATCTCGGGCCGTTGTGCCAGCACGTCCTTCTCCTGCGAGCCATTGTACTTGCTCTCGAAGGTCGTGTCCTCGGTCATCGCCCACGACTCGTACTCGCGTGGATAATCCTCGGCGAACTTCTCATTCTGTGCCACGATGGAGTCGGTGAAGGTCTGGCGCTTGTTGTTGAACACGCTGGCCACCTCTGCTCTCCGCTCCAGCAGCGACGAACAGAGCAGACCAAGGACAAACACAATGACCATCGCTCCTCCAAAGAGCAGCCATCCTTGCCATTTCTTCAATTGCTTTGCCATATTTGTAGGTTTAATAGTTATCTTAATGCTTTCTGCAGCCATTCCGGCACAGGACTGGGTGGTATGGGCACCTGGGTCTCTGCGTTGGGCGTGCTGGTAAGGGTGTTCATGCCGCCGTGCGGCACGTTGCGGTGGCAGTCCCAGCAGGCCATGCCCTCCCCTCGCTTGGCCTCCATATAGTCAATGCGGCCGGTCTTGACAAACTCGGTGTTGAGCTGTTTGTGACAGCGTATGCAGTTGTCCATGATCACCTCGGCACTGGCATCCTCGGCCATGATGGCCTGCCGCTCGGAGTGGGTCACGAAGTAGGCCACATGCTTCATACCGTCCATGCCCTTGAAGGCATAGTGACTGACGATGTTGCCGTTGGGTACGTGACAGTCGTTGCACGTGGCATCACGGCCATGGCTCGAATGGCTCCACGTGGCATAATAAGGACTCATGATGTGGCAGTTGACGCAGGCTGCGGGGTCGTCACCTACAAGATAGGTATGCATACGCAACAGGTAAAGGAACAACAGTCCCAGTCCTACTATCACTCCTCCAAGTATCAACAAAGCTACTTTCTGCCGATAGGAGAAGACATTGGTCCACGATGTCAGCTTATGATAATTCATAGGCTTTATAGGGTTTAATAGCTTTATGGTGCAAATATAGGCAAAAGTCCTTTATCTTCCAACTGATTTGGCAAAATAATTTTATCTTTTTTCTACAATCTTAGCAATATGCACCTCAGAGTTATCAAACCCTAAGCCTATCGTCTTATAAGCTCACCAGCTTACCATCCACGATATACACGCCATGTGGCAGTGCTGGCAGAACTTGGCTGTCGCCCAGGTAGATGCCCTGCAGGTTGTATACGCCCTTTGCATGACCATGGGCCCGACGGCTGTCAGTCCCGTCTTCGTCGCTGAGCAGTTCCTGGATGCCCGTCAGTGGACTGTCTTCATCCATATCGGTGATGACACCCTTGCTGCCCGCTGTCTTCATGGCAAAGTGGGAGATCTTCGCGGCGTTTGCGCTCAGCGGCTTCAGGTAGGCACGGTAGGTGGGCAGTTGCAGGGCCGACCGCAGGTGATAGATATTGTTGCCCGCAAAGACATACGAGCCCGCTATGGCCTGCGTCGGCGCATACACGCCAAGACTGGTATAGTTGGCCCCGTCGCTCATCTCCTTTATGGCATAGCCTTTTTCTACTGTAACGCTGTCGATGAGCTGGTCGGCGGCTACGTCCTGACTTGGCTTTATATAATAAGGATAGTTTGCCACAATCATGTGATAGACGTGCTGCGAGAAGAAAGCTGAGTCGCCCGACACACTGTCGTAGGTGATGATGAGTGCGTCGTTGCCGAAGAGTTTCTTAAACTGCCTTTCGCTGATGGAGAACGGGAAGCACACGCCCGTCCACTTGTCCTTGGCAAACGACCGGTTCAAGCGCACGTTGATGTTGTCGAGCTCATTGGTTGTAAGCTCATTAGAGGCAGCCTTCTGCTGTGTGGCGCTCTTTGCCTTGGCTGTTGCCTCAACGCTCGCCTGCAAGGAATTTTTCTTCATCACGGCCGTACTGAACACCTTGCTGAAGTCATCATTATTTTGCAGGTCAAGCACCATGGAGTCGGGTCTGGCTTGTTGGTAATAGGCAGGTACGAATGAGAAACCGCAGTTCGACAGCTTTGATCCTCTCATGAAGACATAGTAAGTCTTGCCGGCCTTCACTTGGAAGGTATAGCGCACAAAGGCTTTTGAGATGAGTGCGTAGCCTTGTGTCAGCGGTATGATCTCCTGACGGGCGGTAGCTGACGTGCCGTCGTATGTTTTCCATTGGGCCATAAGCAGTTTCAAGTCTTCCTGATGGCTGGCATAGGCACTAAGGTCGAACGAGCAGTCGCTGTAGTCGTAGGTAGTGATTTTTGTGCCGTGATTCTGTAGCAACGTCTTCACGGTCTTGTCATTGTAGACCGTTCGGTATTGTCCTTCGGTATATCTTCCGGCATAGCTTGCCTGCCGGCTGGTTTCGGGCAGAAGCGACGTGTCTATCGCCCAACTGTGGTCGAGCGTCACGGCGTTGCCGGTCTCGTCTACGATGAACAGCGGACGGTATTTCAACTGGTAGCCATTTTTCACGTCACCCCATGTGCCTGTTCCGGTATAGTCGATGCATCCGTTTTGCAGGAGATACACCATGAGTGTGCCGTTCTCCCGTGGGTTGAACTGCAGATAGGTGCCACGGCAGGGCAACTCCCACGGTTGGTGACTGCCGTTGTTGATGGAGGTGTTGAAGCTTTTCCCGTTCTCATCGGTCGCGTTCTGGTCGCCTTGTGTGGCGAAGCTGAAGCCGTCGATGGTCATGTCGTTCCTGCCCACGGTGTCGGTTTTGGCCGTTCGCCAGTAGTCGACGAGGTCCTTCAATGTCTTGCTGTGTTTGTAGGGTCCGCTGCCATCAGTCCATCCACCATAGGTCATGGTGATGGCGGTTGGGATGTTGGTGGTTGTCACCACCTGTCCCACGATGGGCAGCTCGCCGTTTTGCACGACATACGAGGGAATGGCCGATACGAAGAGATAGAGCCAGGGGTAGCGTGTGGCTTCCTTGGTCTTCACCGCAGCCATCAGCCTGACGCAGCCTGCGCTGTCGCCTGTTACCGTTCCTGTGATGCCTGATGTTGACTTCAAGGGCATCAGTGCTCCGGAATTGGCATCCACCGTGACATAGGACTTCAGGTCGGTGCCCACGGTGGTGCCTTCCACAGCCTTGATGCTGAATGCGACATGGTGGTTGGCGGTAGTTAGGAGCTTACTGGCACTGCCCGTGTAGCCATTGACAAAGACGGTGCTCTTGTGCGAGGGTTTCAGGTCTTTGTCGGTGATGATGAAGGCGGGTTCGAAGTTGATGCCGTGGAGATACAGCGGGTTGTTGACCGTGCCGTTGCCATAGTTATAGAAGTAATAGGTGTGGCCGGCAATGAGCGGGTAGCCGAAGCGGTGTTCACGGTGCTCGTCAGCCGTAGGCCGGTAGTTCTGCACGTCTTTGTCGCCGTCGGCTTCCAACAGTACGTAGAGGTTGTCCTTCTGCCATTTTGCGTCGATGCTGAGGAAACCGTTGGTATAGGGCCGCAGTATGAGGTAAGTGCCGTCTTGCGGCACATTGCTGTCGATGTTGGTTACGGCGTTGCCGGAGACGAAGACGGCGCTGACCGTCTTGTCTTTGTTGGTGCCTTCCTGGCACGTGGCGTTGTTGTCGCTGTTGTCTAAGGTCCATTTGTCATCCGTCGTGCTGCCAAACTGCACCGACAGCCCCGGTATGCCGTCGATCACCGTACCTGATGCCATTTCTGTTCCTGAGAGGAAGTGCAGTTTGCCATAGGCCGACGACGTCTCCTGACTGCCTTCGCTGATGATCTCATAGGTGAAGGCTGACTGTACGAGTTGCAAGGTGTAAGTCACGGGCACTGGTGTCTCGTACATCGCCGCGTCGTCCTTTGTCGTGGCGCTGACGTTGATCTTCAGTGGCTGGCTGGGTATGGTACTGATGGTACTGTAGGAGATGGTGCCTGTACTGGCATCTATGGTCAGCCCTGCCGCTGTGGCGGCTTCGAGCGAACTGCTGTCGAAAGCATAGCTCAGGTTGAAGTGGTCGGTCACCACTGTACCGTTAACGTCTCTCACCGAGGCTGACGGTTCGGTAAACGCCATCAGCTTGTTGCCCACGACATTGGCGGTCAGCGTGTATTCAGACAGAAGAAGTGAGGTGGTGAGCTTCTCCAGCTTTACAAGCTGGTAGTCGAGGATGTTGTGTCCATATCTTTCGTAGTTGCCAGCATTGGCATCAATAATCATGCGTGGTGCATCGCTTTTGTAGTTGGTGTAGTCAATGTACCAGTTGGCCCAATCCGTGTGTGGAAACTCCCAGTCATGGGCAGGGTAGAGGTCATATACAATGCCTTTATATTCTATGGAACCTTGTTTTTGTGGCAGGTTGGTCTCTACACCTTCATGCGGAATGCCTATTAGTTTGTAACCCTGCTGCTCATAGCCATCCTCAGTGATAGTGATTTTCGGCAGCGACCAGTTGTCGGGTGTGAGACGGTCGGCATAGGTGTAGAAGGTCTTTGGCTCTACGGTCACGGTCACGTTGCCCACTCCATTCTCCCGTTGCAGTGCGTGGATGAAGCAGGAGTCGGCACAGGTGGTGAAGCCGTCATTCTCGGCCGGCAGTTCGTTGTGGTCCATGCTGAGCGTCTTTACGTTGAGTCTCATTCGGCCGTAAGTAAACACGTTTCCCTCCCATGTGCCCCAGTATTTATTCGTCGACCACACGTTGAACTGGCTTGTTGTGTAGTTGCCAACAATCTGATAGTCATACTTGAAAAGCTGTGAGATGTCGTTTCCTAAGTTGTCTCTTACACGTGGGCTGGGCACGGTGAAGTTGCCCCAGTTGACCAGCGTGAGGGTGTTGCCGTTTGGCCAGTCCATGGTGGTGGGAATGTTGTCACTGGGCTTCTCCACCACTGTTACATGGAAGATCTTACTGTAGACAGTATAGTCATTCTCGTTGTCGCTGTTGGGGGTATAGGTAATGGTGACGGTCTCGTTGGTACCCAGTGTCGTGGGCATGGTAATCAGGTTCAGTCCCGCCATGCTCTTGATTTTATATGTCTCGCAGGGCGTGATGCCGCTGCTGGCCATCGTCACGTAGTTGTACTTGCTGTTGAGGATGTCGCCGTCGTCGTTGGTCAACAGAGCCGTGGGGTAGGCTATCGTCTCTCCGGCATAGGCAATGATGGCGTCTTGCGAGAGCTTGACGTTGGGCGTTATCTTCGGGATGACGATTGTGTAGGCGCTTTGTGCCGTCTGACCTGCATAGCTTGTACCGTCTCTTCCGGTCACCTTGACGTCGATGATGTCGGTGCCGGCGTGGCTGCCAATGGTGACATAGCCATAGAGCACCGTAACCTGTGTCCCCGTGACAGTGCTCGTGGTGACGTCTTTGTTGTCCTTCTTCGTGATGTTGCCCTCCTGCCCTCTGACATAATAGTTGATGTTGAACAGGTTGGTGACATTCGTCGTCCCGTCGTACACTGTCACCTGCGGACGGGTGAAGCGGTACTGGTTGATGGTGGCCGTGGCGGTGGTGAAGGACAAACGAACCTCCGGGGTTGCCTGCATGGAGAGCAGACAACCGAAGAAGAACAGCAGTCCTATGATATATCGTTTTCTTGTCATTCTTTATAAATAAGGTGTATCGTTGTTCGACGGATTGCTCTCGATGATATTCGGACCCGATATCCAGGTTTGTGTGGTCTTGTCCCAGATCATCGTGCTGTGGCTGACGGTCCACTCGTCGAGTGATCCGTCGAGCTTGACGCTTGTCACGCCGATGCGCAGGGTGAGCGGGTATCGCATGCCCATGGCTGAAGGTTGGCTGAGAAGGCACTCCTTGACGATGGTGTGGCGTATGTTGGAATAGCCGCTTTCGAGGTTGGCATCCTGTGTACGCACGTAGTATGTCATGGTGACGCGCAGCACAGGGTAGGTGCCGTCGGGGATGAGCAGCATGGGTGCACTCTCTGTCTGATAAGCGTTGGTCGCCTTCGTGGTTACTCCCGTGGGTAACTGGTCCCATGCGGCGGTTTCGTTGCCGGCAGGCTCGGCGATGGTGGTGTTGAGTGTGCCGTTGCCAGTCTCTGTGGCTCCGCTGGCCGTCAGCAGGTGGCGCACGGGCGACGTAGCGTCGATTCCCTCAGTCACCGTCGTCGTGCTAGTGGGGGTGAGTTTCATCGTGTGCAGATTGAGCGTGGCACCAGTATAGACACTTCGCTTGACGGTGCTTGTCGTCTTGTCGGTGGCCGTTCCCACTTGTTCAAGCAGGATGCGGCTCACGGTCACCTTTGTTGTCGACGCGGAGATACCTCCTGTGATGTTGCCGTTGTTGTCGACGTCCAGCACCACCATCATGCCGTCCGATGCCTCACCGCACACCTTGGTCAGGGCATGGTGGAAGTAGAACTTTACCGGTTGTTGGTAAGTGAGATCGGTGATAGCCTTGCCATCCGTAGTCGTTGCATAGAGCAGGTCTACGTTTTGTCCCTTGGCATCGAGGGCATAGCTCACGGTGGGGTCAGTCGTGGCAGCATTGGTGGTGAGCGCTGTGATGCCTGTCGTCTTATCGCCGGTGGGCACGCCTGTGGCGGGTGTTACCTTAGCGTAGGGCGCATAGGCAAAGAAACTCATAAAGTCTTGCGGCCAGTACTTCAAGGGGTTGTAGTTCCACGTGTAGGTGCTGTTGTCACTGGTTGTTGCCGTCACCTTCTCGTTGTACATCATGTCTGGCACGGATGCGCCCTCGGCGTAGGGTGTTGTCGAACTGAAGGCAAAAACGCCGAAGCCGTTTTTGGCCAGGTCGTCAATGCCGCCGATGTTGCCGATGTTGCCAGCCCTTGTCTCCACTTCCCATGGTTGTGCTGCGCTCCGTGTGCCATTCTGCCGTGCGTATTGGTAGGCATAGGCATCGAAGGCTATGGGGTGCAATGTGTCGGGACCGACGATGGGATTGGTCGACGGTTCAGCGCTCTCTGAGGCACAGCCGGCTGTCAGCAGCACGGTGGCTGCCGTGAGTATGCCTATGAGTGGGTAATGGATGGGACGATGTCTGTGCATGCTATCTTCTTATGGCTTCAACGTGACGCCTGTGAGCGTCACCACGTTTTCCTTGTCGGTACTGATGGTCAGAAGCGGGTCGGTGTTGCCGCTGTTTTGCTTGAGCTGTGCCACCTGTTCGGCCGTCATGGTTATCTCCGCGATGTAGGTATATGTGGTATTGCT
>Ga0256406_1003528_pt1 | contig 19280 bp, 15 predicted proteins | sample RumenRJG_03DNA_FD_185986 | JGI IMG/M metagenome (GOLD analysis project Ga0256406, IMG submission 185986) | Bovine rumen microbial communities from Lethbridge, Alberta, Canada - RJG_03 | ecosystem: Host-associated > Mammals > Digestive system > Stomach > Rumen | place: Canada: Alberta | collected...
GCCTTTGACCATAGACTTCAAAAAGGAGATAAGAACCCTGTTACGGGCGCTTATCTCCTTTTTCCGTGTTGTGCATAACAAGTTCTCGAAGGGGACGTCCCATGACGAAACTATCAATAACAAAACAGCTATCAAAATTTCAGTAAGACACAAAGACCTATTTCTGATGCTTCCGTTCTTAACTCTATTTGCAAAGATTCAAATCTTACACCGCTAAAACTTTGCAACAAAGACGGTTGCGCATCTTAATAAGCTGTAGCAACACACATAGCTACATCGTCATTATGACTACAGTCTGAATAAGTTGAAATATGGGAACTGAAGCAGGACTTTCTCACAATTGAGAGAAACAAGCCTTTCTATCCTACCTCGTTAAACGTGGGTGGTGATGGATTCGAACCACCGAAGCTATAAGCAGCAGATTTACAGTCTGCCCCATTTGACCGCTCTGGAAACCACCCGAAGTGGGCGTTGACGGATTCGAACCGCCGACCCTCTGCTTGTAAGGCAGATGCTCTAAACCAACTGAGCTAAACGCCCTCACCACTGTAAGGCGGTGCAAAGGTAGAACGAAATTGGGAAACTGGCAAAATAAATGTTATTCTTTGTGTTATTTTAACATTACAAGTTCCTGCGTCCACCTATTAATACTCCCCCTAACAGTCGTGTTCTTTGAGCCATTTGTCAAGCATTTGGCAGTAGTTGTCGGTCTGGTCGACAAAGGTCATGTGGCGCGCTCCGTCGAGCAATTCCCAACGACACGTGGGTATTCGGTCGGCCATCGTCTTCGCCACCAAGGGGGTACACTCATCATTGGTCCCGCTGACAATGAGGCAGGGTTGGCTGATGGCGCCGAGACGGTCGGTATAATCGAAGTCGCGCAGAGTACCCGTAGGCGTGTATTCATTAGGTCCCCAGGCATCGACATAGGACTCTGTTCCGAAACGTTTCTTACGCCGGAGACATTCCGGAGAATCGGGTCCGGCGGGAGAACAGGCATGCAGAAGCGTATAGTGGTCGTTGGCGCGCTGATAAGCCTCGTCGTAGTTGCCTGTCCGCTCTGCACGCGCTATCGCCTCCTGTTCGTCCATCGGCATAAAAGAGATGAGCCGATGCTGCTCTTTACTCCACAGACGGCTCGAGGAGAGTGTGCTCGAAAGTATCGCAGAACAGACTCCCTGCGGCTTGCGGTCCACAAGCCACGCTATAATCAGCATGCCACCCCACGACTGTCCCAAGACATGCAGGCGGGTCAGCCCCAACTGACTGCGCACGGCCTCAAGTTCTTCGAGCCATGTTTCCAGACACCACAGCTCGTGACAGCCGTCGACAAAAGAATTGCCACAACCTATCTGGTCGTAGCTGACAATGCGCCTTCCACTGTCGGCCAGCTTGTCGAGCACCTCAAAATAATTATGTGTGCTTCCGGGCCCACCGTGCAACAGGAGCAGGGGAGCCTTAGAGACATCACCCTCTCCTACGCTGCGGTAGTAAGTACGGTGGCCCTGCCACAGCACGAAACCTTCGTCTACCTTTCGCATGGTTCAGTCGTCGCTGCTATTGTTAGAGTCATCACGCAGCTCCACCTGCCTGTCATCGTCCTGATAGGCATTGTCCATGTCGAAATCATTCTCCCTGTGCATCTTTGGCTTGCGTTTCATGATTGTTTCCTCCGTCTTTGTAGTCCGGCTCTCCCGCCTCCGGACGTTAAGGTTCTTAATTGGACATGCGGGCCTGCCCTTCAGGTAATGCAAAATTAGCAAAACAATCGCTACGAAACAAAGAAAAGGTTCATTATTTTCGACATAAAAATGCCTTTCCGGCTTGGTTCAAGAAAGAAAAAGATGTAACTTTGCCCACCATGATAACGAAAGACAATATAGAGGAAGCCTACTGCTTCCTTCATCAGAAATGGCGCGTCTACGCCCACTCCACGAGTTCCACGCAGCGTGACGACATCGAGTACGCTATTTCCGACTACCTCACGAGTATGGACAAAGAACTCTACAATTATATCTCTGATGGTGCAGAAGGCTTTCTGAAGGAGCACGGCCATTTCGCTGCTGACATGGAGCAGGCAGTGAATAAGCTGGAGACCATGACCACCGGGCAATAGCCACCAAGCAATTCATTTCCCATTGAGCGCTACCCAGACTTACTTTCCAGAAGTGAGTCTGTGCTTTCCGGCAGTTATTTTGTGTGCCTTTGTGCTTCCAGGAAGTATCACCGACGCCTCCACATTGTCCGGTACGTCCACATCGAGTGTAAATGTGCCGTCGCCCGGATTGAGAAAATGAACAGCGATGGGACCACGAACCGTAGGCACTGTGGCATTCACCTCCTTGAGGGCGCCGGGCTCCGGCTGAATGACAACGGAAGCGAAACCAGGGGCTGTTGGTCTAATGCCGAGAAGCCGGCGCACGATAATGTTGCCGGCAGCAGCTCCCCATGCATGATTCCAGTCGAGATTCGGCTTGAAGACATTATCCCAAGCCTCCGTCGTGATAGTCGATCCCATACGAAGCATGTTCCACCAACTACGCTTGCGAGTAGACGTTAATAAAGTGTAGGCATAATCACTCAGGCCATTCTCATAGAGAGCATCAAGTAGGAACTGTGCTCCGTAGACACTGCAAGCCATACCACGGCTCTCGCAGAAGCGGGCCACAGCAGGCCGGTCGGCTGGCTTCACGAGACCAAAGGCCAAGGCGAACATATTGGTATGAAGCGAGCAATGAAGGGTGGTGTCGCCATCATGAAACAAGCCCCGCCGTTCATCATAGAACTGTTTGTAATAGGCTCTGCGCAAGATTTCCATCTGACGTGCGTAACGCTTTGCATCCTCCTTACGCCCTATAGACTTCGAGATTTTCTCCATAGCTCCAAGAGCCCCAAAGTAATAGGCATTGACCACGGAATTATAGTTACAGAACACAAAGCCGTCGGTCTCGCCTCCATACTCTTTTTCTACACCCTTGGCTCCCCCCTGGGGCCAGTCGACAATATCACGAATGGCCTTTCCACGGTAGTGTACCCCATTCATAACCTCACGGCTCAGGCGGCCTGTGCGCGTGCTGATGAGGTGGGTGGAGTCAGCTAAAGCAGAAAGTGTCTTTCGGGAGATATCGTCATAGTAGCGTCTCAGCAGACGGTCGTCACCGGTATAAAGATAATCATTCCACGCAAGGAGCGGCGTCAACAGAATCCATTCCGTGGGCCACGTAGGATGCAGTATAAGGTGCTCCACCGTACGTCGAGCCATTGAGTACTCAGCATCCACAGCATAATGGGACAGTTGATTGACAAAGGCATCAGCCTCATAAGAGATTCGCTCGCGATCGCCATCCACATAGAGTCCGCAGAACGAAGTGGCCTTCATGGAATGTTTGCACAACTGCCATACGGCATTGAGCACCGGGTCTGAACTTTCGAAAGAGGAGGCATCATTGTCGAAAGGATAATGAACATCTGTCCTGCTCACCCTCACCTTCTGTTTTAAGCCAATCACAGCGGCATAACGGAAGGGCATAACCTCGCCAATATAATCAGGCATGAGTACAGGCAACATCCCGCTCTCATTGATTTTCGTAGTGGTATTGCGGGCATCCTTGCGCAGATGGATAATATAGGTGGGCTGCTCTGGACGCGTGGTCAGCTCATAACGTGCAAATCGGATTGTGCCCGAAGGAGTCTCGTCAACCTGATTTCCACGTCTTTTCTCGCCGAGAAGAACCGTGAACGACTGTGCCTCCGTCGGTGCTTCGTCGAGTTCGAGACGCAGTGTACCAAAAGCATCCAACCCAAAATCAACAAACAAGGAATCGCCTGCGATAAGCTGACTCACAGGGCCAACTGTGTCAAAAGTAAGAGGATAATAAGCAAAACTGCCGTCGAGAACGGGCGCAGTCCTAAACGATTGCGGGACAGCCCAGGAACTGGCATTGCCCTGCCTATCGAAAGTCTGTACGGTCCAAAAATAACAAGATGAGGGCCGAAGTGCCTTTCCTCCATAGCAGACAGCCGTAGAAATGCTACTTTTCTGCCGGCCACTGTCCCAGACATCAGCCTTGCCTTCCGTGAGACGGTCAGCATTTGAAGCCACAAGGATTCGCCATGCCGCCTGTCTGCCGCCAGTCATACCGCTGCCACACTCCCACGAAAAGTAAGGTGTGGCACTACTGACCACAGCCTGCTGCCCGGAGACAAAGATGCTGTCAGGATGCTCCAACAAGTCGACACGCAGACCGCGAGGAGCCTCCTGAGCCGACATTAAGAGCGGGAACAGCAGGAACAAAGACACTATAGCCCTCATCTTATTCATCCTATCACTTAGCGCTCATCGTGAATTCGAGCGTTCCTCCGTTCATGATATCACTGTGGAGGATGTAGTCTTTCTTGTAGGTCTTGCCATTGAGTTTCACACCCTTCACGTAGCAATCATCCTTCCCCTTGCGGTTGGAGGTGATGACAAACTTCTTTCCCGAAGGCAAAGTTATCTCCACCCTACGGAACTGCGGTGACCCAAACTCATAGACACCATTGGCCGGATCGACAGGATAGAAGCCCATGCTTGAAAGGATGTACCAGCTCGACATCTGTCCGCAGTCCTCGTTGCCTGAATAGCCGTCAATGCGATTTTTGTACTGTTCCGTCATCACCTTGTTCACATAGTACTGCGTCTTCCGGGGCTGTCCGGCATAGTTGTAAAGGTAAGCACAGTGATGGCTGGGCTCATTGCCATGAGCATACTGACCTATGAAGCCACTGGCATTGCCATTTTTCTCGGCCTCACCGCCCTTGAGCGTGAAGAACTTGTCGAGCTCTGCCACAAACTTCTTGTTGCCACCCATGAGCTTGATAAGGTCGGGAACGTCCTGCGGCACATAGAAACGATACTGCCAGGCATTAGCTTCCGTATACGGATTACCACCGTTGCCACCATACTGCAAAGGATTGAAAGGTTCTATCCACTTGCCATCACTGTTCTTTGCACGGAAGAAGCCTGTGGATGCATCGAAGAGGTTGCGATAATTGCGCGAGCGCTTCTCGAAGAATTCATAATCTTCGGTCTTACCAAGAGCCTTTGCCAGACGGGCCACACAGGCATCATTATAGGATTCCTCCAAGGTGATAGACACCGACTGCGTCTGCAAATCCTCGGGATAGTAACCATACTTTTCATAGATTCTCCAAGGCGAATTGCGATGTTCACGAAGCGAAGTACCCTTCACGGCCTCAAAGACACGCTCGGCATCGACACCGGGGATATGCTTCAAAGCAGCATCGACAAGCACGGGGATAGCGTGATTGCCAATCATGCAATAGTTGTCAGTACCCCAAAGCTGCCATATAGGCAGATAGCCATAAGTATCGTACTGGCGGAGCATACTCTTCACAAAGTCGGCCACACGATCCTGCTTCAGCAACGTGTACATAGGATGACAAGCACGGAAGGTGTCCCAAAGAGAGAAGGTGCTGTAATGAGTCTCACCAGCGGGAAGCTTTCCGGTGGTATAGTCAGCATACATGAACTCTCCGTTACGATCAGAGATGGTATTGGGCTGGATATAAGCGTGATAGAGACCGGTATAGAAGATAGCCTTCTGGTCTTCGGTGCCATCAACGCGCACGTTGGCAAGTTCTTTCTCCCATGCTGCTACAGCCTGCTTGTGAACAGCATCGAAATCCCATCCAGGATTCTCGGCCATGTTCTCTTTGGCATTAGCGACGCTTACCGGGGAGAGTGCCACCTTTACGATGAGCGGCTCAGTGCTTGGGGCAAAGCTCAGGTAGGCTTTAACGTCGCGTCCGTTAGCCCAGTCGCCGTCGGTGAACACCCTGTTGTAGGCTCGGAAAACCTTCGAGGTGACAGGACGGTTGAACTTAGCATAGAAGCACACCTTGCGATAGCGCTGCCAGCCATCGAGCATACGGTAGCCCTCGAGGGTGTAAGGGTCGACAAGTCTCACCTGTGCGTCAAAGATTTCCTTGATGCTGTTGCCACCGTGCTGAAGATCGAAAACGAGGTTGTTGGCCTTACCCTGAGGGAAAGTGTAGCGGTGCATGCCCGTACGCGTCGTTGCCGTCATCTCGCAGTTCACTCCACTCTCATCAAGTTTCACCTGATAGTAGCCGGCCGAAGCCTTTTCGTTGTCGTGACTGAAAGTAGAACTATAGTCGTTGGTCCGGGCCAGGCTTTGCAAGTCGCGCGATGTCGGCATCACCAGGAAATCGAGAAGGTCCACACATCCCGTACCGTTAAGATGAGTATGGCTGAAGCCATAGATGCGCTTTTGGCTGTAGTCGTAGCCCGAAGGATCGTAGCCCGAGGGTTTGTCCTTCACGTCGGGACTGAGCTGCACCATGCCAAAGGGCACCGTAGCACCGGGGAATGTGTTTCCCATAAGACTGTTTGCATCTACTGCCCCCGTTCCAATGAAGGGGTTGATGTACTTCACCACTCCCCCATCGCTCTGGGCCAAAGCCATTGAAGCGGAGAGGAGTACCGCGCAAAGCGCGAGATTTCTCTTTAATCGCATAATAATTGTTTTATTAGTTCGTTAGCTGTGTCAGTATCATTTCTATGGGCCTCAACGAGAAGGCGACATCGTAAGTACGGCGTAAAATTAATAAATTATTTGCTCTCGCGAACGCAAAAGCGTGAATATTTTTATTGAGTCTGAACGATAATTACCCGACTGCGTCCTATCTTCGATGCTGAGGCTGCTTCAGCCCTCCTCATCAACTTTCTCCTTATAACGCCGCATGAAGAGCCTGTATCTGCGCTGCCCGCGCCGCGCCTCTCTGAGGTCCTTGAGTTCTATCAACCTCACTATGATACTGCCTGCAACGCCGAGGCCCAAAAGTTCGGCGAGGACAATGAAGCCGTAAACGAAATCTCCATCCATAATCTTAGTGTTATTATTTTACATTTTGACATCCACGAAAGCTATGCCACAGGAAACGGCAAGTGCGCGGAATAGACATTCTGTCGCCCGAGAAACGACATTATGTCACTCTTCCACCGCAGGCACACTCCTTGCTTACCATCGGGTGAAGGCGCTGAAGCCCAAAGGCATAGGCGACCGGAAACATATATAAGAGTAAAGTTAAAACTATAATTGGAGGTAAAGATATGATCTTAGCACGTAGAAATCACAATGACTGGATGTCGAACTTCTTCGACAACTTCTTTGATGACAGTTGGATGCCTCGCATGAACGCTACCGCACCCGCTGTGAACGTGAAAGAGAACGACAAGGCCTACGAAATGGAGATAGCCGCTCCCGGACTGAAAAAGGAATACTGTCGCATTAATATCAACAGTGACGGCAACCTGGAAGTGAAGATAGAAGATAAGTTCGAGCACAAGCAGGAGGAGAAGAAGGAGCATTATCTGCGCCGTGAGTTCAACTACAGCAACTACGAACAGGCTTACGAACTTCCCGACGACGTTGACACCAGCAAGATTGCAGCCAACGTCAGCAACGGTATCCTTCACATAGAACTACCCAAGAAGAGCGTTGAGGAAAAGAAAGTCCAGAAGACCATTCAAGTGGACTAAAGGACTTGCTTCGGGCGACTGCGGAATATAACTTTCAGTTGCTACCGTCCCAGAGGATAGGGGCCTCCACAAAGGAAGCCCGAATCCTTTGGGACGTTTTTTTGTCTGTCGGCGTCCACTTCCTATTTGGCCTCCGTCATTTCTTCACAGGCATCCAGGTGCAGACCTGCTTTCCGTTCCATCCGTCCACAGACGCATAGTCGGTCATATGAACTGGGCCGTCGGCTGTAGGCACGATAAATTCCATGCGCGTTGTGCTGAGGGTAGGCTTCACCCGCTCCACCTTCACTTCGCCGGCAGCATCGGCCTCTATCGCCACCGGAGCCGCATAGTTGCTGTCGATGTTCTCATCGCGTGCCAGCACCGTAGGACCATATTGCAGTGCAACGTAGCTACCGGCGGGCTTACCTTGTGTCTCATGAGAGGGTATCAGCCGGCAACGCATGTCGAAGTCGAGGCTGATGACATCGCCCGAATGCCATACACGCGTGAGATTGAGATAGGAACCTGCCTTTACATCTTCCACTTTCTCTCCGTTGACCCTCACTTCAAGTCCGCTGCCACACCATGACGGAATGCGCAACTTCATATTGAAACGCTCAGCCTTGAGCTTTCCCATGGTGATTTTCACCTTACCGTCGAGTGGGTACTGTGTGTCGATACTGAAACTGACATCCCTGCCCTTAGCCGTCTTCGCCGTTGCCTTGGCTGCATTCCATAGGTTCACCACGGGACCGTCGTCGGCCTGCATCACCTCCACATAGGGTATGTAAGCGAGTCCCATAGGACCGTTGAGGTTGCAGCACGTCACACGCAGACCGTTGACAGTGGTGCCCCAACCGGAATTGGTCACCTTATGTCCGTTGAGCAGATTGACGTAGCTGAAGCCGTCGCCACCGGGCCGCATGGCTCCGATGAGACCGTTGTAGGCATACTTCTCTATATATTCGGCGGCCGTAACGTCACCTGTCAAACGGAGTATCTGGGAGCAGAACTTCATCCACGTGACACCTACACACGTCTCCATCATTCGCTTTATCTTTGGGTTCGACTGTTGGAAACGCGTGTCATCCCAAGCCTCTCCATTCCATTTGGGATAGTAGGGCTGGTCGGCTCCGCCATTGCCGATAAGCGTGATTTCACGCTCCTTGACGCTGTTGAAGAGGTTGATAATCTCCGTCGCGGCCTGAGGGTCGCCGGTGACACGATAGTACTCAGCCAGTCCCTCGAAGATGGAAAGCATCTCATAGGCTTTGGGATAACCGGCGCCCATCTTGCGGGGCAGCACATTGTAGAGTGCTTCCTCAAAGAGATTGGCCCCCTTGCACCCGCCCTTTCTGATGATGTACTTGGCAAACTCAAGATAGCGCTTCTTACCCGTTATCTCATAGGCCCTTACCATGGGTTCGAGAATCGATGACGACTCAATGCCGTTGACGCTCCATCCCTGCAGGGTAATATCAGCCTTAGGGGAATCGCCCACCTGGTCGACAACACTGTTGGCTTCGTTGACGATAGCCTTGAGCACTGCCTTGCTGCGGTCGACATGCCAGTAGTACTGAGTGAGTCCAAGCAGCGTGTACTTGCGCTCCCAAAGGTCACCTCCACGACCGTCGGGCTGTTTGTCAACGGGCACACAGGCTATGGAACCGTTGCTGCGAACTGTGGACAGCGCGTCCTTCATAGTGGCCTGAAGGATGCGCTTGAGCTCCGGATCATGATTGTAGCGGTAGAACATGGAGCCACTTCGCACGGCTTTGCCCCACATCTCGCCCAGCCCGAACATCTTACGGCCGTTGCGGAAGAAGTCAACGAGCCCGGTGTAAGGCAATTTTTCCTTGTTCCAATGCTCAATGCAGTTGTTGATGTCGTTCTCGAAATAGTTGGTCAACTGTATGGCCCCATCAGGCAGAGGCCTGATGACATCCTCGACGGCCAAATCCTGTGCCTGTACTGTGACGGGCGTGACAGCCGCGAAAAGTAATGCAATGATGGTTTGTTTCATAGAAGAAACTATTTACATGGTGTTAATGATAATGGTTTCACGGTGGAATTATTCCTTTGGCAAAATTACATAATTAAGCCGACAGCACAAAGAAAAACGCCGCTTTTCTGCCCACATCAGACTCATTTTGCCCGAAGCGTGGCCTTTGAGCCATTTAAGGAGGTAAAGGACGACTCTTCTACACCATCCAGAGAGCTTTCTTCAAGAGCCTCCCCTCGCAAATGGCATATTCTCAAACTGTTCCGACCTTGTATCAACAACGAATAGGAACACAAGAAATAGGCTTCGACGATTCCAGGCAGTGCATCAATAGGAATGGCGGCTTAGACTCCGTATGACTGCATTAGTACCTCCTATGAAATACTCGAGTATTGTAGGCAAATTACTGCAGTACTAAAGCATGAATACTCCAGTACCACTAAGGAGTACTGAGCAGATTTGAATGTAGTTTAACGCTTTTGGTTGACTGCTTTGAGTCTTATTTTTAATGTTGGTTGACCCAGTTAATTATTATTTTTATATTTGGTTGATACGTCTGCGGCTTAGTCACGTTTGTGGTTGACACAGCCGCTGTAGCTTCAAGAACAAGTCGTTAGGCTCGACGTGTCATTTTCCTCATAGACATAAACAGCTACAGCACTTTTGACTGTTGCTCCAAACAATAAATCAGACTGTCAGACATTATCAAAAGAAAGCACGACAATGAAAGAGAACGACGAAGAGATGAAATGGACGACGCTCAGCACAGAGTGTCTCATCAGCCGGCCTTGGCTGTCGGTCAGACGCGACAAAGTGAGATTGCCCGACGGTCGCGTAAACAACGAGTACTACGTGCTCCACTATCCCGACTGGATAAACGTGATAGCAGAGACTCGCGACGGTATGCTCATCATGGAGAAACAGTACCGCTATGCCCTCGGTGTCGTCTCACAGGAAATCTGCGCGGGGGTGATGGAGGAAGGGGAAACGCCCTTAGAGGCAGCTCAACGTGAGCTTCAGGAGGAGACCGGATTCACGGGCGGTCAGTGGGAGGAACTGATGACGCTGTCCCCCAACCCCAGCATAAACGACAACCTATGCCATTGCTTTCTGGCCCGCGGCGTGGAGAAAACAACCGGACAGCACCTCGACCCGACAGAGGACCTTCGCGTGGTGCTCCGCAGCCGCGAGGAGGTGTTTGCCATGCTCACGGAGGGCCACATCGTTCAGGCCATGATGGCAGCGCCGTTGTGGAAATATTTCTTCAAGTATCCAGTCGGATAAAAAAGTCTGCGAAGCTGAAGCCTACTCGTTGATAGCTCCACAATGGGGGCACCGGCCCTTGTGGCGAAGCTTGGCACCGCAGTTACCACACACGTACTCTGCCCGTGCATAATGGAAGTAGCGCCAAAGGGCAAAGAAAGCGAACGAGGCCAGCAGAATGTAGCCTATATAATATAAGGTGGTGATGCTGAAAACGATGTAGCAAGCCGCACATACAGCCGCAAGTCCGCAGAGATAGAGTATGGCATCGGCGGTGGAAAGCTGGTGGCGTGCGTCGTCCACGGCTGCAAGTCCCACGATGAGCATGGCCCAGACCGACAGCAGAAACACCGACAGCAACGGAGTCACCGAGAAAGGATTGAGCGTGGGATGGAAATAGAAGTTCTGCCACGCGTCGGGAGCGAACATCTGAATGCTGTCGTAGAAGGTGGCCGCAGCCGAGACGATGAGGGTGAGCAACGTGGGATAGAACGAGTCGATGTCGCGGAAGATGACGATGGGCAGCTTCGACTTCATGAGCTTGCGGGTCAGGTAGCCAAGGGCTATCAGCACAATGACAACGAGGAAGATGATGAGGTGAGTGTCTGAGAACACCGAGATGAACTGCGAGATAGGGTCGTCGGGGACGACATGTCGCAACATTTCCTTCTCATGAATCCATCCGAAGCGGCCCGGAGTAGTGGCAAGCTCCACCCACACCGAGTCGATGGAGTCGGTGGGAATGGTTCGGATGTCGGCCACAGCCACTCGCATGTTGTGCTTCACAGCAAACGAGTCGGTCATCAGTCCCGAGAGTTTCTCCTCCGGTTGCTGCACGAGCAGGTGCATGGAATCAGCCTTCACGAGGAAGTTGAAGCCGTTGGTGTAGTGATGTTTGGCAAAGAAGGAGATGGAGTCTCGCTGCCGGGCCGTGTATTTGGACGTGAATCCCCCTGATGGAGCCGGATGATTCCAACAGGAGCTGACAAGGGGCAGCAGCGCCAACAGTACGCCAAAGACGGCGAGCTGTCGCAAGTACCGAAGCCGTATGCTGTGGCTGCCGGGACGATGGGACATGGAAACACTATTCATCTTTAGGAATATTGGGGGTATTGTGCTGATGGGGTGAGCCATCGGCATAGATGTTCATCTGGCACTCGGCACAATTGAACTCCAGCCTGAACATTTGGCCATTGCCCAACCGTAGCATGAGGGGCTCCTTCCAACAGGGTTTTCGGCCTCCACGCTTCACGCAGTAGCCGAGGGCAAAGCGCAGGCAATGGCGGCACTGCATGATGAGTTTCTCACCTGTCGGCTGCACAACCTCGAAAGCAGCCGACGGCTTTTCCATGCCATGCGACTGGTAGAAAGCGCGGGCAGCAGCATTGGCTATATTATAGAGGTAAGGGAACGAGCCATATTCCCTCTGCCACCTTTTCACCGGAGCCGACGGGGCAAGGACGGGCTGAGACATGGCAGAAGAAGGTTGCGTAGAGAGAGCTTCCGTCAGACTCTCCACAACCTGCCGGCGCAGGTCGGCCAACATACTCGACGGTATGAAAAAGGTGGAGGCTGCGTCTGTGTCGCAGCGACCCAGTTCGAAATGAGTGTTTCCGAGTCGCCCGAGCTGTCTGACGATGTTGTCGTGCTGTGGACGCTGTGCCTTTTCGTGGCCGAACTCCACCGTGGCCTCCGCTGTCTTGCCGCAGCTCTCTCCTCTCAGGCAAAATCCCTCGGAAGTAGGCTTGAGACTGAAATTGAGAGGCAGTCGCCGGCTGGCAGTCTCACCGGCAAGAAGATGGCTGAAGGCCTCATCGCTGCTACGATAGAGTGCCATGCCAGGTCTGAGATGAGCAGGCATGCGCAGAGGAAAGAGGCGGTTGCCCACAGCCTTGTTCACCCGGAAGCCTTCAAGCTGATGACTGTCATTAATGAAGCAGAGTCCGTCGCCATTGGCAAAGGATGACGTACCAGCCACATTGAAGCTGTCACGGCGCAACTCTTTCACCTTTCCGACAAACTCTCCGAGTGCTTTCGGCGTGTCGGGCGAGAAGATGCCCGGCAGTCGCCCTTCAAGGAAGTAAGTGGTATAGCCGCGGTTGAAAGTCTTGTGCAGATTAGGCTCAAAGGTTGTCCGCACTTCCCCGTGCGAGGCCCTGCAATAGTCAGCGGGGCGTTGCTTCACCAGACTGTTGAGTTCGGCATTGTAGGCTGCCACCACATTCTTCACATAGTCGGCATCTTTCAGTCGTCCTTCAATCTTAAACGAGCACACACCGGCATCGGCAAGCTCTCCCAGATGGCCATGCAGACACATGTCCTTGAGCGAGAGGAGGTGACTCTGCCTGACTATTTCACGTCCATCGGCATCGAGGAGGTCGAACTTCATGCGGCAGAACTGCGCGCACTCTCCTCTGTTGGCACTGCGCCCGAAACACGCCTGCGAGGCGTAGCACACGCCGGAATAGCTCACGCAGAGGGCACCGTGAATGAAAGCCTCAAGCTCAATATCGGGTACGGCCTCATGAATGGCCCTAATCTCAGAAAGCGAGAGCTCACGTGCGAGCACTGCTCGAGCGAACCCGAGGTCACGGAGCCATTTCACCTTGTCGGCAGTACGGGTGTCGCACTGTGTGCTGGCGTGGAGCGGAATGCGATGGGGCATCGAAAGGACTGCCATGTCCTGAACAAGGAGGGCGTCGGCACCGGCATCAGCAAGAGCCTCCACGAGTTTACGGGAAGCCTCCAGCTCTTTGTCGTAGATGATGGTATTGACGGTGACATAGACCTTAGCGCCAAAGAAATGAGCATAGCGGCAAAGGCCGGCGATGTCGTCGACAGAATTACCTGCCGAGGCACGCGCGCCGAAATGGTCGGCACCTATATATACAGCGTCGGCACCGTGGTCGATGGCTATCTTTCCTATGGCCGCATTCCTGGCCGGGGCTAAAAGTTCGAGCTTTCGCATGTTGCAGAATCCTTTGAAGAGCCCTCTCAGCGGATATCCTCTATCCGATAGGGCGTCTCCTGATAGACGTAATAGTTAATCCAGTTTGAAAAGAGCAGATTGGCATGAGCCCTCCACCTGACCACAAATCCCTTCGAAGGGTCATCGTCCACATAGTAGTTGCGGGGCTTCTCCACGTCGTCACGCTTACCGAAGTCGCGATGATACTCTTTGTCGAGTGTGTCGGGGGCATATTCGAGATGCCCCGTAATGAAAATCTCCCTGCCGCCACGGGCCATCACCATACTCACGCCACTCTCCGTCGACTCGGCAATGAGGTCGAGGGCAGGATGAGCAAGGATATCCTCGCGATGCACCTCGGTGTGGCGGCTGTGAGGCATGAAGAACACATCGTCGAAACCACGGAATATCGGCAGCCTCGGCTTCAGGGAATGCTGCTCGAAGATGCCGAACATCTTCTTTGCCAGCGGGTACTTGGGCACGCCGTAATGATAGTACAGTCCGGCCTGGGCAGCCCAGCAGATGAACAAGGTCGAGGTGACATGGGTGCGCGCCCAGTCGAAAATTTCAGTTATCTCGTCCCAGTAGTTCACTTCCTCGAAAGGCATCTGCTCCACAGGTGCGCCGGTGATAATCATGCCGTCCCAGTTTTGCTTCGAGATGATGCTGAAGTCCTTGTAGAACATCATCATATGCTCGATGGGCGTGTTCTTGGGCGTATGGCTCTTCAGTCTCAGGAAGTTGACGTCCATCTGCAAAGGCGTGTTGGAGAGGAGCCTGATGAGATCGGTCTCTGTGGTAATCTTCAGAGGCATGAGGTTGAGGATTACTATCTTCAGGGGACGTATCTCCTGTGAGTGCGCCCTCGACTCATCCATCACGAAGATGTTTTCTTTCTTGAGCAGTTCAATGGCAGGCAACCTGTCGGGTAATCGTAACGGCATAGTGCGGAATAAAAAGGGTCAAAGGGCGGAGGAAGTCTCTCCCCCGCCCCGTAATAAGGATGTTTACCAGAGTTGCAGACGCTTGTCGGCCGGGATATACATCTTGTCACCCGGCTTCACACCGAAGGCGTCGTACCAAGCCTGGATGTGAGGCAGCGCACCGTCCACGCGCCACTTGCCGAGCGAGTGGGGATCGCGCTTCACACGGTTGCGAATCTCTTCGTTGGTGATATTGCTGGCCCAGACACCGGCATAAGCGATGAAGAAACGCTGGTCGGGAGTGAAACCGTCGATAGTCTTGAGCTTCTTGCCTGCCGTAGCGTTCCTGTAAGCATTGAAAGAGACCTCCAGTCCTCCGTGGTCGGCTAAGTTCTCGCCGAGTGTAAAGCGTCCGTTGGCATGGAGTCCGGGCAGCACCTCGATGCTGTCGAAGAAATCGGCATAGAGTTTAGCGCGCTGTTCGAAGCCCTTGGCGTCGGAAGCAGTCCACCAGTCCTTCATGTTGCCGTCGGCATCATACTTGCGTCCCTGGTCGTCGAAGCCGTGTGTCATCTCATGACCTATCACGACACCGATGGCTCCATAGTTGAAAGCCTCGTCAGCCTTAGGGTCGAAGAAGGGACGCTGCAGAATACCTGCGGGGAAGCAGATTTCATTGGTCGTCGGGTTATAGTAGGCATTCACCTGCTGAGGAGTCATGAACCACTCGTCCCTGTCGACGGGCTTACCGGCCTTGCGGGCTATTTCATCGTCATTAGCGAACTTGCGGCAGGCCAGGATGTTCTCGTAGTAGCTCTTCGACGGGTCGATGTCAAGAGCAGAGTAGTCGCGCCACTTATTGGGATATCCCACCTTGACATAGAACTTATCGAGCTTCTTGTGGGCATTGGCCTTCGTGGAGTCGCCCATCCATGTCTGAGCGTCGATGCGCTGTCCAAGGCTCACCTGCAAGTTGCGGATGAGCTCTTCCATCATCTTCTTTGAGCTCTCCGGGAAGTAACGGCTCACGTAGATGCGACCCAAAGCCTGTCCGAGCTGCGACTCCACCTGATTGGTGGCACGCTTCCACAACGGCCGGTCTTCTTTCCTTCCGCTCATAGTGCGGCCGTAGAAGTCGAAGTTGGCCTCGCGAATCTCATCGGTGAGGTAGGAAGCCGAACTGCCAATGACATCCCACTCCATGAGGGCTTTGAGGTCGTCGGCACTGTACATGGCCGTCACCTTGTCGAGTCCGGTGAGGAACTCGGGCTGACCAACCACCAAGGTCTGAATGTACTGGCTCTTCACGCCCTCGGCGTTGGCCATCTGCTCGAACATGAGGTTAGGATAGTTCTGTTTGAATTCAGCGAGCGTCATCTTGTGATAGTTGGCCTCCGGGTCACGGAGTTCGACATTGCTCTTCGAGAGCAGGGCCAGCATGGTCTCAATCTTGAAGATGCGCTCGGCCCTGTCTTTGGCCACAGCGTCGCTGAAGCCATAGAGTCCGAACATGCGGGCTATGTGCTTCTTGTAGGCCTCGCGGATGGCCACTGTAGCCGAGTCGTTATTGACATACCAGTCCTTCTGCCCCAGCGTGAGCCCACCCTGGTAGACGTTCAGAATGTTGTTGGTCACGTCCTTCTCGTCGGCGCCGAAACCGGTGCCGTACTGCACACCGTAGCCATAGACGGCATACTTGAGCTGAAGTTTCTTCAAAGCGTCGACCGTGGAGGCTGACTCAATCTCATCGAGCAGAGGTTTCACGGGGGCTATACCCTCCTTGTTACGACGGTCCACATCGAGGGCAAGCTTATAGAAATCGGAAAGTTTCTGCTCGATGGTCCCTTTCTTGTAAGTCTTCTTCTGAAACTCAGAGAGGATGGTGTTTATCTGTTTGTTCACGTTGTCCTGCAGAATATCGAAGCTGCCATAGCGTGATTCTGCGGCAGGCAGTGGGTGAAGTTTCTGCCAGCCTCCGGTAGTAAACTCATAAAAATCATCACCCGGCCTGACGGAACGGTCGAAGTTCTTCAGGTCGATACCCGACTTCCCCTGTGCGAGCACCCCTGCCGAGGGAGCCAGCACCATGAGGAAAGCGGGAAGTAATTGTTTCATGTTCATAATCTTATAGTTTATATTATCGTTGTCTTTCTTTTCCGCTGAGCGTATACCTTATTATATAGTGTCAGCGTCAGTTGCTCCGGCTGATAGCCTCAAGCTGTTCAGAGAGCTCCATCCACCTTTCGTTCTCGCGTTCGAGCTGGTCCTTGGTGGAGGTGTACTCGGTGACCAGCTTCATGTCGGAAGCATTCTCTGGGTCCATGAACAGCGAGTCGAGCTCCTTGATACGTGCCTCCATGGAGGCTATCTTGCGTTCCGAGTCTTCCACAGCCTTTTGGGCCTTGCGTATTTTCTTCTGTTGTGCCTTGTGCTCTTCGTACGACTGTTTCGAGGCAGAAGGCGCAGCCTGTGAGGGAACCTCTCCCTTGGCCGTACTTTCGGAGCGCTGTCTGAGCACCTCGTCCACCGTGGGCACACTGTCGTTCTCCAGTGCCGCCGAATCAGGGTGAGCCGTACGCAGCCAGTCATAGATACCGCCGAGATGTTCCTTCACGACACCGCCTCCAAACTCATAGACCTTGGAGACGAGTCCGTCGAGAAACTCTCGGTCGTGGCTCACGATGATGGCAGTGCCGTCGAAGGCTTTGACAGCTTCCTTGAGCACATCCTTCGAAGGCATATCGAGATGATTGGTAGGCTCATCGAGGATGAGGAAGTTGACGGGTTCAAGGAGGAGCTTTATCATAGCCAGCCTGCTGCGCTCGCCACCGCTGAGCACCTTCACTTTCTTCTCTGATGTCTCGCCACCGAACATGAAGGCTCCGAGCAGGTCGTTAATCTTGAGCCGCATCTCGCCCGTGGCCACCTGGTCGATGGTGTCGTAGATGGTGAGATTCTCGTCGAGCAACTGTGCCTGATTTTGCGCGAAATAGCCTATCTGCACATTGTGGCCCACACGGAGCTTCCCTGTGAAAGGAATTTCCCCCATGATGCACTTCACGAGCGTCGACTTTCCTTCGCCGTTCTTTCCCACGAACGCCACCTTTTCGCCTCGCTTGATGGTGAAAGTAACATGGTCGAAGACGGTGTGGCTGCCATAGTCCTTCCTCACATCCTGACAGATGAGCGGATAGTCGCCCGACCTGAGACAGGGCGGGAACTTGAGGTGCATCACCTTGTTGTCCACCTCGTCGACCTCTACAGGCACCATCTTCTCGAGCTGTCTGATGCGCTGCTGCACCTGCACAGCTTTCGTGGGCTTATAGCGGAACCGCTCGATGAAATCCTTGATGTCGGCAATCTCCTTCTGCTGGTTCTCGTAAGCCCGCAACTGCTGTTCGCGCCGCTCACGCCGGAGCACCACGTACTGGTCGTACTTCACCTTGTAGTCTTCTATATGACCACAGGTTATCTCTATCGTTCGGTTGGTGACATTGTTGATGAAAGCACGGTCATGGCTGACAAGCACCACAGCCTTGGCCTGTTGGGAGAGGAACTGCTCGAGCCATTGTATGCTCTCGATGTCAAGATGGTTGGTGGGCTCATCGAGCAAGAGCACATCGGGACGCCTTAGAAGAATCTTCGCAAGCTCAATGCGCATGCGCCATCCTCCGGAGAACTCACTCGTAGGCCTGTCGAAGTCGGTGCGCTTGAAGCCGAGCCCTATGAGCGTGCGCTCCATCTCGGCTTCATAGCCTTCGCCTCCCAGCATCATATAGCGGTCGTGCTCCTGGGTGAAGCGCTCCACGAGCTGCATGTAGTCCTGGCTCTCATAGTCAGTGCGCTCGGCCAGCTGCCGTTGCATCTCGTCGAGCTTCTCTTTCACCTTCACTCTGCCCGCAAAAGCTTTACGAGCCTCCTCTCTGACCGTTGTGTCGTCGGCTATCTTCATCACCTGAGGCAGATAGCCCACGGTGGTGTCCGAGGATATGGACACTGTGCCCGAGGTGGGATGCTGCTCGCCGCAAAGAATCTTGAGCATGGTGGACTTTCCAGCTCCATTCTTGCCTACCAAAGCTATGCGGTCGCGGTCGCCAATCACGAAACTCACGTCGTGGAAAAGCGGCTTGGCTCCAAACTCCACCTTGAGTCCTTCTATTGAAATCATTTTCCTGAATCTAATTTACTCTCTCAGTTGCAAAGTTACGAAGTTTTAATGAGATAGCACCAAAAACGACACACTATTTACCTATGAAGCCCCCGCAACAAGTTTCTAAAAGAGTGATTGCACTGAGCACAAATGTCAAATCAAAGTCCTCATACTTGGCAATGCTGTCCACATAGATTGCGGATGGGCAGGAGAGCCACCCCATCAAGGGTTTCCTTACTTCGTCAATGCGTCACCCTAAATTATAATGAATGATGCTGTTAATTTTCTCATATAGGAAAGGGTTGACAGAAATTCATATTCTTTTTGACCAAAACCAGCAAAACACTTGCTGTGATGCAATGGCTGCGCCCTTTGTTGCTTCTCTGTTGTCGGCGTGCTTCGAAGCAAGCTTCGGCAAGCCGACAACA